>Ga0335074_10007924_pt1 | contig 14742 bp, 13 predicted proteins | sample Lox_Sample_23_FD_206715 | JGI IMG/M metagenome (GOLD analysis project Ga0335074, IMG submission 206715) | Soil microbial communities from Loxahatchee National Wildlife Refuge, Florida, United States - Lox_Sample_2.3 | ecosystem: Environmental > Terrestrial > Soil > Wetlands | place: USA...
TCATGCCGCAGCCGATGGCCAATAATATCAGCGACGGTCACGATCTTGAGCTTGTGAGTTCTGGCGAACTGCACCAAGTCATCACGCCGCGCCATGGTGCCGTCTTCCTTCAGGATCTCGCAGATCACACCCGCCGGCTTGAGCCCCGCCAGCCGCGCCAGGTCGACGGCCCCTTCGGTTTGTCCGGTCCTCACCAGCACGCCGCCATCGCGCGCGCGCAGCGGATAAACGTGGCCGGGCCGCGTGAAGTCGGTGGCGCGCGTCTCATCGCGCACTGCCTGCATGATCGTGATAGCGCGCGAATGGGCCGACACGCCTGAGCCGGAGGCGCTCTTGGCGGTGATCGAGATCGTAAACGCAGTGCCGAGCGGCGCCTGGTTGTTGGCGACCATCGGATTCAACCCGAGTTGGTCGGCGCGCTCCGAGGACATCGGCAGGCAGATCAGCCCGCGTCCGTACTTGGCCATGAAGTTGACGGCCTCGGCGGTAACCTTCTCCGCCGCCATGCACAGGTCGCCTTCGTTCTCGCGCTCCTCGTCATCCATCAGGATAAGCATCCGGCCGCGCCGGATCTCTTCGAGCGCCTCTTCGATAGAAATAAATGGAGCTTTGGGTTTAGCGCGTGGATTTATTTCGCCGAACATTCTGACTCAAGCCATCGGGCAACGCCGATCCCTGCCGGGGGTGAACGCTGCCCTTGCGGGCCCCTTAATTCTATACCGTCCTGAAATTTTCGCAAAAGCCCCTCGAGCGGGCAGGCCCCCGGCGTCCTGGCCGGCCAGGGGCACTTGATTACGGGGGATCGAGGCCATAATCCTGTGGTCTCCGGCCGCCGCCCAAGGACCCCGGCGAGCCAACCATCATGACCCGATTAGAAGAGCTCGATTTCGACCGGATGGCCGCCGAGGTGCTCGAAGGCGCAGAACTGCCGCGGCCTGCCGCACGCGCGATCGTGGATTGTCCCGACCATCGCCTGCCCGATCTGCTGGCGGCGACCCTCAAGGTGCGCTCTGCGGCGTTCGGGAAGCGCGTGAAGATTTGTGTGCTGCGCAACGCCCAGAGCGGCATCTGCCCCGAGGATTGCCACTATTGCTCGCAATCACGTCTCTCGAAGGCCGATATCCCGGTCTACAAGCTGCAAAGCGTTGCGGAGTTAGTCGCGGGCGCGCGCGAGGCGGCGGAAACCGGCGCGCAGCGCTATTGCATGGTGTGCAGCATGCGCGGGCCGGCCGCTCGCGATATCGAGCACCTGGGCGAGGCCTGCGAGCGCATCCGCAGCGAGCTCCCCAGCCTGGAGATCTGCCTTTCGCTCGGCCTCATGGGTCGCGCAGAGGCCGAGACCCTGAAGGAGGCGGGCGCGGGCTGGATCAACCATAATCTTAACACCAGCCGCCGCTTCTACCCGCGAATCTGTACCACGCATCGTTGGGACGACCGGGTTGCGACGATCGAAAATGTCCGCGCGGCGGGGCTCAGCACCTGCTCGGGCGGCATCATCGGGATGGGCGAGGACGACGACGATCTGCTCGATCTCGCTTATGCTACCCGGCGTCTGGCGATCGATTCGGTCCCGATAAATTTTCTACATCCGATCAAGGGCACGCCGCTCGCGGACCTCCGCCGGCTTTCGCCCGAGCGATGTCTCAAAGCCGCCTGTCTGTTTCGCCTGCTCAACCCGAAGAGCGAGGTTCGCGCGGCGGGCGGCCGCGAGCTCAATCTCGGCGCGCGCCAGCCGGAACTGTTCAACGCCGTCAACTCGATTTTCGTCAACGGTTATCTGACCACGCCCGGATGGGGTTACGCGTCGACCCGTGAGATGATCGAGCGCGCCGGCTTCGAGGTCGTCACGCCGTAAGGCGGATCGATCCCTGGTGCCGCGCCGAGCGCGCCTCGCACGGCGCGTTTTGCTCTGGCACAATAACGCTACCTCAGTCGGCGAGCGTCAATCATCGAACGCACAGTCGAAACCGAAGCCGCCGCCGAAACCGTCAGCGGTCAAATTTCCACGCGGGCCGGCGCGTTCCGGGCCCTCGGGCATCGCAACTTCCGTCTGTTCTTCGGCGGCCAGTTGATCTCGCTGATCGGTACCTGGATGCAGATCGTGGCCCAGGGATGGCTGGTGCTTAAGCTCACCAACTCGCCCTGGATGCTGGGGGTGGTCTCCTTCGCGGCCTATATGCCGATCCCGCTGGTGGCGCTGTTCGCCGGCGTGATCGTCGACCAGGTCGATCGCCGCCGCCTGATTATCTGCACCCAGACGGTGATGATGCTGAGCGCATTCACGCTGGCGGCGTTGACCTTTACGCACGTGGTCAGGGTCGAGCATGTAATTATTCTGGCTGCGCTCAACGGGTTCGTCAGCTCCTTTGACATGCCGGGACGCCAGGCGTTTATCGTCGAACTGGCGGGGCGCGAGGATCTGCCCAACGCGATCGCGCTCAACTCGATGGCTTTCAACGGGGCGCGCGCGGTCGGTCCCGCGGTCGCGGGACTGCTGATCGTGGTAAGCGGTATCGCGGGATGCTTTTTTCTGAACGGCGTCAGCTACATCGCGGTGATCTGGAGCCTGTTCGCGATGAATGTGCCGCGGCGCGAGCAGTCAAGTTTCGGCAACGTGATGCTGACGCGGATGCGCGAGGGACTCAGCTACTCGTGGCACCATCGGCCGACCTTCTACCTGTTTGTGGTGCTGGCAATCTCGGCCGGGTTCTCGATGCAGTATGCGGTGCTGATTCCATTTTTTGCCGCGCACGTCCTGCATACCGGCGCCAAGGGCTACGGCTTTCTGCTTGCGGCGCAGGGCGTAGGGGCGGTGCTGGGCGCGATTGGCGTGGCCTCGAAGTCCCACGATCCCCGGCATCTGCGCGTCAATCTGATCGTCGGCCTGTTCGCGATGTCGGCCTCGATCGCGGTCTTCGGGGTCTCGCGATCGTTTCCGCTCTCGCTCGCCGCGCAGATGGTCAATGGCGCGGGACAGCTGAGCTACCAGGCCTCAACCAACATGATGTTGCAGTTGTTCGTCGCCGACGAGTTGCGCGGCCGCGTCATGAGCATCTACACGGTTTCTTTCATCGGGCTTGCCCCAATCGGCAGCCTCGAGGTTGGTTTTGCTGGCGCCCATCTCGGCGCGGCAATCGCGACTCTGATCTGCGCTATCATCGGGCTCGGCGGCGCCTTCCTGCTGCTCAGCAAACAGCGGCTCCTGAACGTCGAACAGGCCCAAGCATCGGCATGAGATACCTGCTTGCGCTTGCGCGGTCAGCTTTCCGATAATCAGGCTGGCGTGGCGACCCGGACAAAACAGCGTGACGGCGCGGCAGGTGAAGGGGCGCGCAACGGCGCTTCGATGCGCCTGCTGCCGCCGATCGACGAATGCATTGCTGCCGCCGCATCCGAGCTTGACGAATATCAACTGAGCCGCGGTTACCTGAAGATGCTGGCGCGCCGAGCGCAGGACGCGATTCGCGCGTCGATCGCGGCCGGCGTTTCAGATCTGCCTGCCAGCCGCGCCGGGATGCTCGCACGGGTGACGGCGGCGGTCCGCGCGGCTTTTGCCGCTGACGGCGCGGCGCTGATGCCGGTGGTCAATGCGACCGGCGTCGTGCTGCATACCAACCTCGGCCGCGCGCTTCTGGCTGAAGAGGCAATCATCGCAATCGTGCAGGCGGCGCGCTCGCCGGTGAATCTCGAATATGACCTCGAAAGCGGCGGACGTGGCGACCGCGACGCGCTGGTCGAGCGGGAGCTGTGTGCGCTCACCGGCGCCGAGGCCGCGACCGTGGTCAACAATAACGCCGCCGCGGTGCTGCTCGCGCTGAGCGCGCTGGCGGCGGGAAGGGAAGTGGTGGTTTCACGCGGCGAGCTGATCGAAATCGGCGGCTCCTTTCGGATTCCGGAGGTGATGGCACAAAGCGGCGCGCGGCTCCGCGAGGTCGGCACCACTAATCGGACTCATCCGCACGATTTTGCTGCCGCGATCGGTCCCGATACCGCGTTGCTGATGAAGGTCCATCCATCCAATTACCGCGTGGTCGGCTTCACCAGCGAGGTGACGCTGGCCGAGCTGGCGGCGATTGGTGCGGCGCGCGGTATCGAGGTGATCGAGGACCTCGGCTCAGGCGCGTTGATCGATCTCGGGGCGTTCGATTTGCCGCGTGAGCCGCTGGTCGCGGAGAGCGTCGCCGCGGGCGCCGGGCTGGTGACCTTTTCGGGCGACAAGCTGCTCGGCGGTCCGCAGGCGGGAATCATCGTCGGCCGGCGTGCGCTGGTCGAGCGTCTGAAATCCCATCCGCTCAAGCGCGCGTTGCGCTGCGATAAACTGACGCTGGCGGCGTTGTCCGCGACGCTCGGAATCTACCTGCGCTCACGTACGGTGGCTGAGGCGCTGCCCACGCTGCGCATGCTGACCCGCACGCTGGACGAGCTCGACGATCTCGCGATTCAGTCCCGGGCGCTGATCGCGCCGCGGCTCGGACCCGGCTTCGCGATCGAGGTGGTGCCCTCGACCTCCGAGATCGGTTCGGGGTCGCTCCCCACTTATCAGTTGCCCAGCCGGGCGCTCGCGATCACGCATCCGACGCTCTCGCCGGACGCGATCGCCAGCTGGTTTCGTCGCGCGCGGCCGCCGGTAATCGGCCGTATTAGCGGCGATGTCTTTCAGCTCGATATGCGGAGCGTCGCCGAGTCCACCGTCCTGGCAGTGAATTTTCCGGATCGTGAAGCGGTTTGATAAACGCTTAAGGCGGAATTTTTCGCAGGAGAAAAACGATGCCCAACAACACTCGCAGGCGCAGGCAACTTCGCGGGCATAGGAGCAGCCGATGAAATTCGCGACCTTCCTCTACCAGATTGCCGGCCCCGAGATGGTCGCGATCGCCAGGCGCGCCGAGGAGCTGGGTTTCGAGTCGCTCTGGATTCCCGACCACATCGTGCTGCCGGTCGAATATCGCTCGCCCTATCCCTACTCGACTTCGGGGCGGATGCCGGCGCCGCCGGACACGCCGTTTCATGACCCGATCGTGGCGCTCGCCTTTATCGCCGGCGCCACCAGCCGGATTCGGCTCGCGACCGGCGTGCTGGTTTTGCCGATGCGCAATCCATTCGCTATCGCCAAGGCTGCGGCGAGCCTCGACGTGGTTTCAGGCGGACGCTTCATCTTCGGCATCGGTATCGGATGGCTCCAGGAGGAATTCGAGGCAATTGGCATGAAATTCGAGGGGCGAGCGCGGCACACTCGCGAGTCGATTGCGCTAATGAAGGAACTCTGGACGAGCCCGGCCCCGAGCTATCAAGGGCGCACGGTTAAAACGCAGGGGATACGTTTCGCGCCCAAGCCTCTGCAGCAACCGCATCCGCCGATCGTCCTAGGCGGCGATACCGAGCCTTCGCTCCGACGTGCGGCACAGGTCGGCGATGGCTGGTACGGCATCATGACGAGCCTCGATCAGACTGCACAGACGATCGCGAGCCTGCGAAACCATGAACGTGAGGCGCGTCGCTCGCGCCCGTTGGAGATCACCGTTAACCCCAGGTTTTCCAAGCCGCTTGGTCCTGAGCAGGTACGGCAGCTGGCATCATTAGGTGTCGACCGCGTGATCCTGAACGCGAGCCGCAATCCAGCCGACGCGCTGGCCGAGCTGCAAGGCATGCATGATGACCTGCTGGCGAAGGTCTGAATCTCGAAAAATCGATAGCGGTTCCGAATCGCCAGGCTTTTCCAACTTCGTTGACAGTGGCTTAAGCGGCGTTTTAAACGCTATCATTCAACCGACAAAATCTTGAGTGACAAGGCCTGCCGATGAAGCGTTGCCCGCAATGCAACAAGACCTACCCCGATGCGGAGCGATTTTGCCCCGATGATGGAACCGCGTTGGTTTCCGCCGGAGGTCCGGCGACCACGCGGGTCGATGACGTTCCGGGCGGTACAGGGCCCGAGCCGCAGGTCGAGTGTCCGGTATGCGGTGGCAAGGCCGAGCCGGGCGAGGTTATCTGCAATTTCTGCGGCGCCCGCCTCGACCCCTCAGCCGCGCCGTCGCCGCCGCAAGGTCCCGCGACGCCGCCCTCTCAGCCGCTGCGGTCACCGACGCCGGGACCCACCGGCACCGCGCGCGTCCAGCATACCTTTCCCGATGAGCGGCCGGGCGGCGAGGGTGATGATGACTCGGCGGGAGCGCGCGGTTGGATTGGAATCATCGGCTATACAATCGCGGCGCTGGTAGCGCTGGTTGGGGGCGCCTGGCTGGCGTTGCATCTGACAAAGTCCTCCTCAAACGCTCCAATCGTCCAAGCTTCCCCGGCCGCTACCCAGACACCTGCCGGCGTCGCAGCCGCGCCGCAAGTCACGCTGGCGAGCACAATCCCGACCCAGGTAAGCGGCCCGGCGGCAGAAGCTCCGGAACGAAATCGCGACGCGATCGACAAAGTTTTTGATAGCAACCGCGGGACCTTGCTCGGCATCTATGGTCATGCACTCGATACCGACAGCACGGCGCACGACGCAATGCTGGTGCACGTCTCGATCGATGCGGGAGGCAAGGTCGTCGCCTCATCGATTAAGACTTCGACTGCGCCCAATCCCAGCCTTGATGCTGAGGTGTTGAACTCGATCTCGACCTGGGATTTCGGAGCGAGTAGTGCCGGCGCCGCCGAAGCCGACTTGCCGATCGTCTTTTCGCACGGCGGTCCAGAGGCGACGAAGGCAGAATCGGCATTGAGCGCCAAGCTGGCGACGCTTGACCCGAATGAACCGCCGGAATTAGCGCTGGCGGCGCCTTCACCACCCGCCCTGCCGACCCGGGTGGCGGCACTTCCGCCGCCGCCCGTCGCCGCAGCGCCGGCGTCAGCTGCACCCCGGCCTCGGCATCGCACACGGGTCGCTTCGGCGCGTCCGCCGAGACCGACGCTGCTCGAAAAGGTGCTGGATCGATTGCGTGTCGATCCGAGAACACGCCGCGTCAAGGCCTATACCAACAGCGGCGGCGTGGTCACGCTGTACGGCAAGGTGTTCGACGACAAAGCGCGGCGCATAGCAGTCAACAATGTGCAGGGTGTGAGCGGCGTCAGCGATGTGATCGATAATCTTACGACCGACACGGGCCAATGGCAGCAACAGCAGGATGCCATCATGCGCCAGCTTCAGGGCGCGGGGCTGACCAGTGTGACCGTCAAGGTGATCGGGAAAGATGCGTATCTCGACGGCACGGTGAGCAACGCACCCGATCGTGATCGCGCCGTCACGATCACCGAGGGTGCAGCGCCGGTGAAAGTACGCACCAATCTGATCAGGGTCGTGCCCGGGAACATCTTCGGTTTTTGATCAGCGTGCCAATGCGTCTCGAAACTGATTAGTACGCGTGCGTTTGCCGTATGCTGCGATTACGCTATTGACAAGGTTTTACGCGCGCGTTTATATGGTCTTGCATGTCGGGTTCGTCCTCTCGGGAGGCTCCAGCTTAAATGGCAGATGCGCCGACCTCGTGTAAGCAGGCATTTGAGATAATGCCGAGCCGCTTCAACAAGGAGGCCTCTAAGGGGCTCAATGTAGTCTATCAATTCGATCTAGCCGGCGATGGCGGCGGCAAGTGGCATGTAATCATCGCCAACGAGCAATGCCAGGTGAAGGAAGGAGCGCACGCTTCGCCGAATATCACAATTTCGATGTCTGCGCAGGATTATCTGGATCTCGTAAACGGCAAGCTCAACGGCCAGGTCGCGTTCATGACGGGTAAGCTGCGTATCGCGGGTGATATGGGCTTGGCGCTCAGGATGCAGAGCCTCTTTTCCGTCTAGACGGATGATCTGATCCTCTAAACTCCAATCCAGGCCGGACCGAAAACCGGTATCTACGAGCGACAAAGATCAGGCTGACCGAGAACCATCCAAATTCCCCGACCCTACTTGAGGCGGCGGCTTCACACGCGCACAACATACAACGTCGAAGTTCTAAAAATCGAAGCGGTTACGAATACGGCGCATCCGTCGCAGAATCCACATCAGCGCGATTTCTTTGATCTGACATATAGGAGGACATGGTTACGTTTAACGGAGGAAGGATAAAATGAGTTCGCAGGAGCCACCACCAGATACCGACCGCGACGAGACCGCTGCCGAAGCCGAAGAGCGGGAACATGCAGAGCGGGACCATTCGGTCGCTTCCAAACTTTCTGAAGAACTGAGCAATTGGCGGCGGCGGCGTCACAATGGCAGCAGCCGGCCTCGGCACCCCGAGGAGAGCGGCAGCAATGGAAGTTTCCAGTCTGACTCAGCTCGCACCATCAAGGTGCGCGGCCATGAAACGCTGGTGATTCGCAAACCGAAGTCGGCCTCACCGCGCCGCGACAATTCTGAACCGGCAGATCGATAAACCTCATCACAGCCCGATCGCTTGCGAAGAAGCACCGGCCGCGTGGCGGCGAAACGGCGTGTCGCTTATCGCAATACTTCGGCAGGCGTTTCGCGCAAAGCCTGGCGTGCCGGGTATATGGTAGCCAACAGGCATAGTGTCAGCGAAGCAAACGCCACCAGCACAAAATTGAACGGGTCAGCGGCGATCGGCACGGTCGAGATTCCATAGACCGCCTTGGGGATGTGGATGAAGTGATAGTGCGCGAGCGCGAAACATCCCAGCGCGCTTAGCAGAAGGCCGGCGGCGGTGCCCACCGCACCCACGATCAGCCCTTTCAACACGAACACCAGCCGTATCGCCGATCGGCTCGCTCCCATCGTGATCAGCACCGCGATGTCCTTGCGCTTCTCCATCACCACCATAATTAGCGTGGCAATAAGATTGAACGCGGCGACGCCAATCAGCAGCAACAGCACGGCCGAGTATACCCATTTGAGCAGCGCGAAACCGGCCGAGGCGGCATGGTTAAAATTGATCCAGTTGCGCACCGCATAATGCTGGCCAAGCTTCGTGCGCAGCGCCTGGGTGATTTGCTCGGTATCGTCGAGATTGGCTAGATGCAGTTCGATGCCGTCGGCCTGGTCCGGGCGCCCGAAAAAGGTCTGGGTCGCCGCGAGGCCCATAAAAACCAGATCGCGATCGACGAAATCGACGCCGGATTCGAAAATCGCTCCGACTCTGAAGCGACCGGCCTTGGTCGTCAGTTGCCCTCCCGAGACGATCGGGGCAACCACGCGAACCGTATCGCCCACCTTTACTTTCAACCGCTCGGCCAGCGTCGTGCCGAGCGCGATCGTGCCCGCCGTCGGCGCTGTCCCGCCGGACTGCACGCCCGTTTGCGCCAGGTTCGCAAGGCTGCCCGCCCGGATATAGGCCCCGATTTTCGCGATCATCCCCGGGCTGGTGGCATCGATGCCGCGCACCACGACACCGCTAACTCCGCCCGCGGAGCTCACCATCGCCTGCGCCACGATGAACGGGTCGGCCGCGGTCACGCCCGGGATGTTTCGCGCGCGGCGGACCAGCGCGCCGTAGTTGGTGATCGCGCCGCTATAACTCTGGATCTCGATTTGTGGCGTGACTGCCAGGACCCGGGCGCGCAGGCTCGCCTCCAGGCCGCCCATCACCGACAGCGTGAGCGTCAGCGCCGCGACCCCGAGCATCACGCCAAGCGCGGTGAAGAGCGTGGTGACCGAGATGAACGCCTCTTTGCGGCGCGCTTTCAGATAACGCAATGCGATTTTAAATTCGTAACGCAACGATGATCCGTCGGCTGGTAATCAGATTGCGGGTCGCGTTGAAGCGTTAGTAAACGATCTGCTCGCGCTTGAGCGCCGCTATTTCGCCGCTGCTGAATCCGAGCATCTCGCCGAGTATCTCCTCGTTGTGCTGTCCCAGTGTCGGCGCCGCGCCTCGCAGTTCGCCCGGCGTGGCGCTCATTCGATGTTGCAGGCCTTCGTACGGCGACGGGCCCATCTCCTTGTGATCGAGCCAGTGCCAGAAATCGAAGGCGCGCAGATTTTCATCGCGATGCAGATCGAGGCAGGTCTGCACCGGGTAGGCTGCGACGCCTGCGGCCTGGAGTGTCGCGGTAAGCTCGTCGGCCGAGCGATCATGGACCAATCGATCGATGAAACGATCGAGCTCCTCGCGCTGCTCGAACCGCTGCGCCATCGTCGCAAACCGATCCTCGGCTGGTGCGCCGAGCGCGTCCAGCGTCGCCGCCCATCCGCGATCATCGGCGACCGCAATCGCGATCCAGCGCTCGTTGCCGTCTTCGTCGCCGCATCGGTAGGAGCCGTTGGGAGCATAACGATCAGATCGATTACCCTGGGCTCCGAGCACCCGTCCGTTCGCGAAATAATCGAGCAGCGTGGGCGCGAGATTTTGCAGGCCCGCTTCGTACTGCGCAAGGTCGATATGCTGGCCAACTCCGGTGCGGCGCTTGTAATCGAGCGCCGCGAGCACCGCACAGGCTGCAAACCGCGGCGCCACGTAATCGGTATATGCGCCGTAGGGTGGACAGATTTCGTCCTCCGAGTAGCCTGAGATGTAGTAGAACCCCGACAACGCCGAAAGCAACTGCCCGAAGCCCGCAAAACCCGAGCGCGGTCCGGTCTGTCCCTGCAGGCAGGTCGAGAGCATCACGAGGTCGGGCTTCAGCGCGCTCAGATGCGGGTAATCGAGCTGCCAGTTGCGCATCACCTTGGGCGTGAAGCTCTCGGTCACCACCTCGGCCCAGGGTAGCAGGCGGAGCGCGATCTCTCGGGCGCGCGGCTTGCTCAGATCCAGCGTGAGCGATTTCTTCGAGGTGTTGTAGCTTGCGAAGAACTGGCTCGAATTGATGCTGGAAGGCTGGCCGTCCGCCCAAGGCGGTGAGACGCGCAACACATCGATGTGCGCCGCGGACTCGATCCGGATTACGTCGGCGCCATTGTCGGCGAGATACTTGGTGGTAATCGGCCCGACCCCGACCCAGGTAAAATCCAGGACATGAAGTCCCTCGAGCGCGTAGCGTCTCATCGTCGTTCTCGCGTCTTTTCGTTCAAATCGCGCCGGCGGCGCGCAACTCGGCGACCCGCTCGGCGGAGTAACCCAGAAGTTTATGATAAACCGGCTCGTTATGTTCGCCGAGGGTCGGCGCCGGATGCGAGACATCGAGCGGCGTGCGGCTGAATTTAGCAAATGGTCCCGGCCGGCGCAGCGCGCGGCCCAGCACCGGATGATCGACTTCGGCGAAGAAATCGCGCGCGGCGAGTTGTTCGTCGGCCGCGGTGTCCGCCGCCGAATTCACCGGGCCCAGCAGCACGCCGCGCCGCGCGCCCTCTGCGTAAATCTCATGCTTCGTCATGGTGGCGAAAAAACGCTCGACCTGCTGCTCCATCTCGGCGTTCTCCCGTAGGTCCCGTTCTCCGAGCGCCATGAAGATCGCGGGGGTCCACGCCCTCCAGTCCTGCTGCTTCATCCAGTCGGCAGCGAAGCCCTTCTCGTCCATCCACTTGACCAGGCGGGAGGTCGAACCGGCGCCGACCGCGCCGCCCGTGATCATCATCGCCACGTGGCCGTCCTGGCATTTGAAAACGATCTTGCGCCTGAGTTTCGGTGAGCCCAGGTAGACACCCTGGCGGCGCAGGTAGTCGCCGTGCATGATCGGCATCGCCTGCTCGTTCATCAATGTCCAGACGATGCAGGCCTGCATGTTGACCACGACCCGCTGGCCGCGGCCGTCGACCTGGCGGGGAAAATGCGCCAGCAGTGAAGCCACCGCGGCTTCGGCGCCGGCATGCAGTCCGGCTTGGGGCAGGCTCATCTGCAGTGGCGGCTTTCCCGCCTGACCCATCAGGAACATCATGCCGCCGGCCGCCCACGTAACGGCATCGGAGGCCTTGTAGTTGCGGGCGGGGCCGGCCTCGCCGAATGGAGTGATCGCGGTATAGATCAGCCGCTGATTCGATTCGGCCAGCGCCGCATAACCGAGCCCGATCGATTCCAGGTAGCCGACCGGAAACGACTCGACCAGGAAATCCGCTTTGGCCGCGAGATCGCGCACCACGGCGCGACCGTCTGGCGAATCGAGATTTACAGTGACCGACAGCTTGCCCGCCTGGTGCGAAAGGAAATAGAGACTTCGATCGACGCCGGGCCGATCATCTAGGAACGGTGGAATGCCGCGCGTCGGGCAACCGGCGATTGGTTCAAGCTTGATCACCTCGGCGCCGAGGTCTGCGAAAATCTTGCCGCACAGCGCCCCCTGGTCGTCGGTCAGATCGAGCATTCGGAATCCGTTGAGCAGTTGCGACGGCATCGGCATTCAGGTACGAAGCGGGACATTTCAAACTATTAAGCGCGGCTCTGAAGCGCAACCGGCGGCCTCGCCGCTCGTGCATTCCTGCGACACGAGCCGGGCTGTGATAACAATTGGGTATGGCGCGGCGCAAGGAAGCGGCTCAGGAGGAGAGTCTTTTCAGAGCCCAGGTGTCGGCCGCGCATCCGCTGGCCGATCGGATGCGTCCGCAATCGCTTGACGAAGTCGTCGGCCAGCAGCATCTGCTCGGCGCCGGCAAGCTATTGAGCCAGATGGTCGCCGCGCGCGCGCTCCATTCGATGATCCTGTGGGGACCGCCCGGCACCGGCAAGACGACGCTCGCAATTCTGCTCGCCCGCCAGTCCGGCGCCGTTTTTCGATCGCTCGCCGCGGTTTCTTCGGGAGTCGCCGAGTTGCGTGAGATCGCCGAGCTCGCGCGCCGCGAGGCCGCGATGGGCCGGCGGACGGTGCTCTTTATCGACGAAATCCACCGCTGGAACCGTGCCCAGCAGGATGCCTGCCTGCCGCATGTCGAGAATGGGCTCTTCACGCTGATCGGCGCGACCACCGAAAATCCGTCGTTCGAGGTGATCGCGCCGTTGCTTTCGCGGATGCAGGTGCTGGTCCTGAAACCGCTCGCGCCCGAAGAGCTTGCGGCCCTGGTTGCCCGTGCGCTCGCCGATCGTGAGCGCGGCCTCGGCGGGTTCGAACTGCGTATCGACGATGCTGCGATGGGCGAGCTGCTGGCGGCGGCGTCAGGCGATGCGCGGCGGGCGCTCAATACACTTGAGATCGCCGCTGAGCTCGCGCGCCAGGCCCGCAGCGCCGTTGTCACCGCTGAGCACGTGCGCGAGGCGAGTCAACAGCGCACTCTGCTTTACGATCGCGGCGGCGAGGAGCATTACAACGTCATCTCCGCGTTCATCAAGAGCCTGCGCGGCAGCGATGCCGACGCCGCACTGTACTGGATGATGCGAATGGTGGAGGCGGGCGAGGAGCCGCTGTTTATCGCGCGCCGGATGGTAATCTTTGCGGCCGAGGATATCGGCAACGCCGATCCGCGCGCGCTACAAGTCGCGATCGCCGTGAAGGACGCGCTGGATTTCGTCGGGATGCTGGAGGGCGCCATCCCGCTCGCGCAGGGCGTGACCTACCTGGCCGGAGCGCCGAAGTCGAACGCCTCATATCGCGCGATGCTTGCGGCGGGCGAGGATGCGCGCAAGCTCGGCGCGCTGCCGGTTCCGATGCATATCCGCAATGCGCCGACGCCGCTGATGCGCGGCCTCGGTTATGGCGAGGGCTATCGCTATCCGCACAACTACGATGATGCGATGGTCGAGCAGGACTACCTGCCCGAGAGCCTGCGCGGCAAGGTCTACTACGAACCTTCAGAGCGCGGCTACGAGGCGCGAATTCGCGATTATCTGACCCGCGTGAAACAGGCCAGAGCGGCCCGCAATCGCGATTCCGGTAAGAAAAGTTAAAACATCCGCGCGGCGTCGTGAAGTTGATCCACGACGCCGCATCCGGACGCGTAAAGCTTTGGGATTTCTGGAGTGACCCCGCAATGGCGTGTCCCGGCCGCCATCGCGACGAGATTAGCGGGCGCCGAGCACTGCGTCTTTCAAGGCCTTTGAGGCGGTAAAGCGCAAGCGTGTACGCGCCGGGATTTTGATCGGTTCCCCCGTGGCCGGATTACGTCCGACGCGAGCCTTGCTCTTGCGCTTACGGAAAACTCCTAGCCCTGCGAGGCGCAACGCGCCTTCGCGCTTCAGCTCCCGGACGACCAGGCTCGACAGCTCCTCGAGCATCGATTTGGCCTGCTTCCGGGTGACTTCCACTTTTTCAGCGATATGGGCTGCCACCTGCGTCTGCGTCATCATCCTCCTCCTTGCCGCTTAGATTCTCGCACTGGCAGAGAGCTTGAACGAGTGCACAGCCTTTTTCAAGCGTGGCACAAGGGTTTTCGACGCTCGCGATACAAAAAAGTCCACAGGGCGGGCCAACCAGCATCACTCACCCGGGCGGTTTGGGTAATGCACCTCGGTCAGGAACAGGCCGGCGGCGGGCGCCGGCGCGGGCGCCAGAGCGCGATCACCGCGCAAGAGCAACTCGCTGATCGAGCCGGGATGCGCCCGGCCGCGGCCGGCCTCAGCCATCGCGCTGACCATCGTCCTCACCATGTGACGCAGGAAACTCTCCGCCTCCACACGATACGTGAAACGATTGTTGAGGCGCGTCCATTGGCTCGCATAGACGCGGCGCCGCGTACTCCGCTCTTCGGAGCCGACGCTCCTGAAACCGGCGAAATCATGTTCGCCCACGAAAATCGAGGCCGCAGTATTCATCGCCTCGAGGTCCAGCACTTCGCCGACCAGCCACGCGTAACGATATTCGAAGGCCGATCGGGAGGGCCGATTCAGAATCCGATATTCATAAACACGGCAAATCGCGCTGCGCCGGGGATCGAAGTCATCGTCGACGATGGCGCTATCCAGGACCGCGATATCCGGCGGTAAGAGCGCATTGAGCG
>Ga0335074_10007925_pt1 | contig 14742 bp, 13 predicted proteins | sample Lox_Sample_23_FD_206715 | JGI IMG/M metagenome (GOLD analysis project Ga0335074, IMG submission 206715) | Soil microbial communities from Loxahatchee National Wildlife Refuge, Florida, United States - Lox_Sample_2.3 | ecosystem: Environmental > Terrestrial > Soil > Wetlands | place: USA...
CCAACATCGCATGGACGCCCTTGTTGCCGTCGACCGTTTGAGTGACTCTGAGATCGCAGGCGAGGCTGCACAGCATATAGGCGTCAGCGGGCTTGAGCCCGGAAAGCTCGCCGATCCACTTGATCATCTCCCGGAGCGCCTGTTTGGCGGCGTCGTCGAGGTCGGGGTCCATGCCCATGGCGATGAAATGGCTCGCGGTGGTGATGCGGGGAAACGTCAGGCCCTTTCCTTTGTGCAGCACCAGCCGGAACGTCCCGGTAAGCGCCGTTTCGATGGCCGTGAGATTGACCTCGCCGTCACCCTGTACGGCGTGCCCGTCGCCGACCGAGAGCAACGCGCCGTCCGCCCACACGGGCAAGAACAGGCTCGTCCCCTCGGTGAGCTCCTTGTTGTCGATATTGCCGGCGTGCTCGCGCGGCTCGATCGTGCTTATCGCGCCATATTCGGGCGGCGGCGCGACGCCCATGACGCCGAAGAAAGGCGCGAGCGGAACCTTCGTTCCCCACGGCATGGTGGATGTCATCTGAGCGCGGTCGAGCGGCAGATGCACCAGCCGCTCGAACGGAAAGTCTTCCGGCAGCGTGCCGAGGAGCGGCTTGATCAAGTTCCATCCCCAATCCTGCCTGAGCTCGATCTTCTCGATCTGCACCTCGAGCATGTCGCCCGGCGCCGCGCCCTCGATCGCCACCGGGCCAGTGAGAATGTGCAGCCCGAGTTTCGGGGTCAGAGCCTTGAGCACGCCGGGATGCTCGGGGAGGGTCGGATAGGGACAATCGGCAAGAACTTCGGGGCCGCCGGAGATCGTGTCGATCGTGATCGTGTCGCCGGACCGTACGATAAGGACGGGCGGCAGTTGAGCATCGAAGAATCCCCAGTGGATCGTTTCCGGGGAAGCTGGCAGGTGATGGCGCGCGCCGGGCATTAATAGGACCTTCTGCTGGCAAAACGGATCGGCGAGTCGGCATGCTTTCGTCCGCCTCGCGTCAGTCAGATCAAGAATCAGGCGACGTCCGCCTCTCTTTCAACCATTCGCAGGAAGCGCTGCGTGCGCTCCTGCTTGGGATTGCCTAGCACCTCGGCGGGCGTTCCCTGTTCGACGATCAGGCCGTCGTCCATGAAGACAATCCTGTCGGCGACGTCCCGGGCGAATCGAACTTCGTGCGTGACGACCAGCATGGTCATTCCGGCCTGGGCAAGGCGCCGCATGACCGCGAGCACGTCGCTGACCAGCTCCGGGTCGAGCGCGGAGGTCGGCTCGTCGAACAACATCAGGCGCGGCGAGATGGCGAGCGCCCGGGCGATGGCGACACGCTGCTGCTGACCGCCAGACAGGCGGTGCGGAAGCTTGTCGACATGCTGGCTGAGCCCGACGGCGTCAAGCAGGCTGAGGGCGAGCGCGCGCGCCTTCTCGCGCGGCTCGCGATAAACGCGCAACGGCGCCTCCATGACGTTTTCGAGCGCGGTCAGGTGGTCGAAAAGGTTGAAGTGCTGAAAAACCATGCCGATGCGAGCCTCGGCCCGCGCCTTCGCCAGGTCCCGGATCGGGCGCAGGATCTTGTTGCGCATACGATAGCCGACGTGCTTGCCGTCCACCCGAATCTCGCCCCAATCAAGCGATTCCAGATGATTGACGAGGCGCAACAGCGTGCTCTTTCCCGAGCCGCTCGGCCCCATGATGACGACCACCTGCCCCTTCTCCACGTCGAGGTTGATCCCGCGCAGCACTTCGCGCGGGCCATAAGCCTTATGGACGTTGCGGATGGCGACAAAGCGCTCGGTGGCGACGCCGCCCGCCGCTCCTGCGGCCAGTTTGCGGATCCAATCGAGCGGGACCGGCTCGATCGGCGGCCGGATTTCAGGCGCGGGGGCGGACGCGGACTCGGTGGCCTTGCTGGGCGCCGCCGCGTTGAAGAGCGAGAAGCCGAACAGGCTGCCGAAGCCCGACCCGCGCCCGGCGCCGCGGTCAATCTCCAGATTGAAACGCCGCTCGAGCAGCGCCTGCCCGACGGCGACGGCGCTGGTCATGGCGAGATAGATGATGCCGGCGGCGGCGAATACGGTGAAGAACTTGAAGTTCTGCCCGACGATCTGCTGACTGCGGAAAGTCAGCTCGTTGACGAAGATCACCGAGGCGATCGACGTCCCCTTGATCATGCTGATCACGTCATTGGACATGCCGGGCAAGATCGCCTTCATCGCCTGCGGCAGGATGATGCGGCGCAGGGTCAGGAACGGGCTCATGCCGAAGGCGGTCGCGGCTATACCCTGGCTGCGGTTCACGGACAGGATGCCGCCGCGAATGATCTCACCGCTGAACGCCGCCTCGTTCAGGGCGAAGCCGAGCACTGCGGTCGTGAACGTATCGAGCGTGATTCCGAGCGGCGGCAGCGCGTCGTAGATGAAGACAAGCTGCAAGAGCTGCGGCGTCCCTCGGACGAACCAGATGTAGAACCAGGCGACGGCGCGCACCGGCGCCCAGCGGGACATGCGCATGAGCGCAAGCCCCAGGCCCATGATCATGCCCCCGAGCATCGCAAGCGCCGCGATCTTGATCGCAAGCCACGCGCCCTCCCAGAGAAAGGGGCTGACGACATAGCTCAGCATCTCGCCGATCGGCGACAACGCGCTTTGCGCGCTGGAAGGCCCGGCGGCCTTTGCGGGCGCGGGCATCGGCGCGGGCGCGGGCGCCGTGCCGCCGGTGCTCCCCATTTTGTTAAGGTCTGGGTTTGAGACCGGCGCGTTGTCGCAGCCAATGACGCAGTCGGACGAGCCGGTCCCTCCGCTCACGGCCGATTGGGCAAAGGCTGGCGTGAGTTGCGCCAGCAGGAACAGCGCGAACAACAGCGGGACCGTCCGCATCAGTCCTCGCTTGCTCAGGGTCGCCGCAGCCCGGAGCAGGCGCGCGACGGGGAAGACACAACGGCCGCGCGCCGCGCGCTGGACCTCTTCATTTGGTCAGGATCTCGGACGGTCGGGAGATGCCATAGTCGACGCCGTATTTCTCGAATGTCTTCTTCTCGGTTCCATCCGCGCGCAAAATCGTGAGCGCGTCGAGCAGGGCCTGACCCAGGTCCTTATTGCCCTTGGTGTAGCCGACCGCGATCTTGAAGTTGGTGACGATCATGAAGCCGCGATCGAATTGCGCGGGATTGTTCTTCACCAGCGTATTCACCATGCCGAGGTCCGACATCAGGACGTCGGCGCGGTCGTTGGCGATGAGGCGCGTGCCGCCAGGCATGTCGGGATAGGTGACGATCGAGACCTCGGCCTTGCCGGCGGCGACGCATTTCTTGCTGAGGTCGCGGAAGGCCGCCTCCTCGACGGTGCCGAGGCCAGCGGTCGCCCGCTTGCCGCAGACATCGTTAAGAGACTTGATGCCCTTGGGATTGCCTTTGGCGACCAGCCCGCCAGTCGCGGCGATCATGTAGGTCACGAAATCGACCGACTTCGCGCGCTCGGGGGTGTAGTAGAGCGTGTCCCACATCACGTCCAACTGGCCGGCGATGACCGCCGGGAGAAGGCCCGACCAGGCCCCCGTCTTGAACTCGATCGGGACGCCGATGCAGGCGAACGCCGCTCGCGCCATGTCGGCGTCGAGACCTATGAGGTTGTTGAAATTCTTGGGGTCGCGATAGCTGTAGGGCGGGCTCTCGCCGTCCTGCCCGACGCGGATCGTCTTGCCGACCAGCCCGGGATATTTCGTGGCGAGCTTGTCGGGCTCGCACTTGGACGCATCGGCCAGCGCGGGCAGAATCTGAAACGCGAGCGCGGCGACGGCCGCCGCGACCGAAAGGAGGAATTTGGGTTGCGTCATGGAGTCCTCTTTTCACTTGTGCGGGACCGGATTCCGCGGCTCTCGCCGGATCAGGTCGATCAGTGCGCGCAAAAGACCTGACCGGGCCAAGCAAAGAGCTTGCCACCCTTGGGCGGTCTCGCTCTCGCCTTGACGGAGCGCGGCGGCATAGGCGGCGACGCCCACAGAGAGAGGGATGGAGGGGAGCCAAACCCGGTCCGCGCATGAGTGGCGACGACCGTCCGCGCCTTCCGCTGCACGCCGGCCCACGAGCCGTTCGCCGATCAGACCGGCCGCGCCGGTGACGAGAATTGGGCCGCGCGTCACGAGGGCGGCGAAGGCGGATGATGCTTGATCCAATGCCGCGCAATATCGGCGCCGGTCGCGAACCAGACGTGGTCATGCCGGCGCGCATGCTCGAGAAACCGGATGAGGCCGACCGCGCGGCCCGGCCGGCCGACGAGACGATCGTGCAGGCCGATGCTCATCAGCTTCGGGTTCTCCGCCCCTTCGGCATAGAGGAGGTCGAAGCAGTCGATCATGTAGCGGGCGAAATCCTCGGCGGTGCCCCAGCCGCTATGGTCGTAGCGATTGTCGTTGGTCTCGTAGGAATAGGGAATCACGAGGTGCCGACGCCCGCCGATCGTCACCCAATAGGGCAATTCGTCGTTGAGGCTGTCGCGGTCGTAAAGCAGGCCGCCGTGCTCAACGAGTAAGCGTCTGGTGTTCTCGCTCGGCCGGCCGGTCATCCACCCCACCGGGGCCGCGCCTGTCAGCGCCTTGATCCCCTCCACCGCGAGGCGAATGTGCTCGCGCTCCGTCTCCTCATCGACGGTCTGGTAGTCGATCCAGCGAAACCCGTGACTGACGATCTCGTGGCCCTCCGCCACGAAGGCTGCGAGCGCATCGGGGTTCTGCTCAAGCGCGCGCACGACCCCAAGGACGCTGACCTTCACCTCGAACTCTTTGAGGATGCGTAAGACGCGCCAGTTGCCCGCCCGCGGCCCGTATTCGAAGGCGCTCTCGACGATCTGGCTTCGCTTGCCCGGATAAGCAGGAAAGCCCGTGTCGGTCAGCATGTTCTCGGAGGTTCCGTCGCCCTCGAGCATCGAGCGCTCGCCGCCTGCCTCGAAGTTGAGATTGATGTTGACCGCGATGCGCGCCTCGCCCGGCCAGCGGGGATTCGGCGGGGTTGGCCCATAGCCGCGAAAGTCGCGCGCCAGCATTGTCATGGGTCTCAGAACTCCATCAGCGTCTCTCGAAGCGTGCTTCCGCCCGTGTAGCTCCTGCGCGTCGCTCCGCGGCGCTGGAGGGCGGGGATCAGACCGTCGGTGATCTCGGCGACGCTCCGGCGCGAGAGCGGCTCGGTGAACAGCAGGCCATCGGCGCCGATCTCCGTCCTCGCTTCGATCATCTTGGCGGCGACGCTGTCAGACGTTCCGACGAAGGGGATGCCGTTGACGTCAGGGTCGACGGCGATCTCCCTCAGCGTCCGACCCTTCGCGGTATAGGCCTCGACCATGGTGCGCGAGGCGTTGGTCTCGGTCTGCTGGAATGGCTCGTCCAACGGCAGCTTGGACAGATCTCGCTGGCCGAAAAAGGACAGCGAAGCGGGGCGAAGCTCGACGTCAGCGGCGCAGGCGGCGGCGCGCCGCGCCTTGCGCTCGCGCGGCTCCTTGACCGTCTCGCCGAGGGTGACAGACACGCAGAACACGATCTTGCAGCTGTGGGCCGCCCGACGGTGCGCGGCGAGCTTCTTGAGGATGTCGGCTCTGTAGGTCTTCGCCTCTGTCGCGGTGCGGACGAGAGCGATGATGGCCTCGGCGTCTTTCGCCGCGAAATCGCCACCCGCCGAGGAGCCGCCGGCCTGGCGGACAACCGGCCGACGCTGTGGCCCGGGAGGCAAGCCATCCGAACTGGTCCCTGAAGTCGTCACCCCACCAGTCCTGCCTCCAGCCGTGAACTGAGAAGCCCCGGCCCACAAACCAACCGAGATGGATGAGCGTGCGCGGGTCCTCGCAATCCTTAGGGCCTTGCGCGCGCGGCCTAGCCACGCAGGTGCGCGCGGAATCCTGCATGCAAATAGCTGGCCATCAGATCAGATCCAGGCCTCCGCGAAGCCGAGGGTACGATCCTGCACCGCATATAACCGCATGGCGTGGCGCGCTGTAAGGCATGGCGGCGTGCGACCACGAGGCTGCCAGCGTCATCGGTAACGTCGGCCGATCCTTAGTATCATCAATACGGAGCATAAGGGTGTCTACAAGGCACGCAGTCATCGCTTCATCGGTAGTTTCATGTCGGTCTTGACTAATCTCGGATAGCTGTCGGGCAGCAAACCACCCACGCCGGTCGATGTGGCCCGTCGCGTAAATGTCTGCTTCGGAGCCGCGCCGAACATAGGCTGGACGTCCTTATCGGCCGCTGTTTTAGCCTGACCGATCGTGGCAACGAGCTCCCCGACGCTAAGGTCGAGGAGCTCATGAGATGCTACACCTCCGTGCCTTCAGCCAACGCGAGGGCATCCTCGATATTGACGCCGAGATAGCGAACCGTGCTCTCGATCTTCGTATGGCCGAGCAGAATCTGCACGGCACGCAGGTTACCTGTCTCCTTGTAGATGATGGACGCCTTCGTTTGCCCGGCTCGTCGACGAATGGGTCACTGGGATCGGATTACGCCGGGAGGACTACGGCACCCACTCACTTCGCCGCATGTCGCGGGAGGTGAGCCGGTCAGGGCCGACGCAGTCGTTGCGGGAGTTGGCGCCGCGCCGGATGTCGGCCTGGCCCGGAAGGCTGGGCTCGAACTCGACAACGGCATCGCGGCGAACGAGCGCCTCGCCACCAGCGACCCCGATATATTCGCTGCCGGCGATTGCTGCTCGTTTCCCCACGTCCCCAGCAATTCTCGGCGGGTGGTTTCTTTCATCCGTCCCCCTCAATGTCCGAAGCTAGCATGTTCAGCCTTCAGCCGGGAAGCCTAAAACATCCTGAAGCCCGTTCCGATCGAGACGGCTGACTCCGCCGGTTGCCAATTGATTTCGACATTTGCCGTTTCGCCTAGTCGGTATACGCAACGAGGCTCGGATAGTCGGGGAATCTCTTCCGCATCCGTTTCGATAAGCCAGCTTCCAGCCTCATCCCTTCGCCTTTCAGCCGTCGGTACGTTCGCCGATGCATACCTTGCGGGCGCTCTGGAAACGGACGTGAAAGCTGTGCCTCGCCTTTGAGAAGGAGACGCAGTTTGCAAGCCTTGAAATGAGCCCTGGCTCCCGCGCTCAGCAACTGGGTCGCGTATGGCGGATTGCCAACGCAGGGTCGGCACAAGTAGCCGGCCAAGCCCCTGTAAAGCCTCGCCACGCGCCTCTCGCAGTGAGGGCAGTGCATCCATGGCCGTTCGCTTCCGAAGTGAAGCCTCGTCCATGACACACGGATATGTTGGGGGATAGTCTGGCCTCGCAGGCCCAAGATGAGCAGGTATCGGGCGACGGTCATGCTCGTGATCCTGGGCCATCGCAACGAGGGGCCGTACCTAACCCAATTTTCGTCAAAGACACCCCACCGCTGAAGGTCACGAACATCGATCGCATCGGCCGCGAAACTCTCAATCGTCGCTCGGTTGGGCCTAGTGTTGCGCGTCACTGCGTCGCCCCAAGGTCCGGTCGAGGAAGGCGTACAGAGCCTCCTTGATCGCCCGCGCGCTGTTGCGCGTTTCGGCGCGCAAAAAGCCACGCCGCACTAACGCCTCAAGTTCCGAAGCTCGCACTTCGACCACAAGGCAACGCAAGCCTCGCCGCCGCCTTTCACGATGGAGACGCATGCGGCGCGCCGCCGCAGAGGGCGTGAGGGCCGCCCTGCCGTTACTCTTGGCGGTCATAGTCGCAGTCCCTTCATGTGCGTAGTCTCCGATAGATGCGCTGTGTCGCTCCGCCTTGCGTGCACAGCGTAATTGCGTCAACGGTTATCGCTGTCACGGTCGAGCCCCCCACGAACCACGCCGCGCCCTGAAGCGACACGTTGGCGAATGGCTCGGCGAGAGCGAATAGATCATCGAGCGTCCAGCCGAGCGCCATCGCCTTGTCCGCCCACTCGTCGGCGAACCGGGCGACGCCAGCGCGGACCGCAAACCAGTGCTCCTGTAAAAAGTCGCGCGGACATTCCGCGGATTGGATTTCGAGAATCCGAGCCCGCAAACCTGCGGCGGGGGGTGCTGCTAATTCTGCTAATCTGCTAACTTCGGGTGCCCGCTTTAGCAGATTAGCAACTTTAGCAGGGGTGGCGAGGTCCGCAACGGCGCGAACCTCCCGCATGATGTCGTCGAGATCGAACACCGCAACATTCATTGGTTCAGTTCCTTAACAACAGACCAGCGCAGCCCTTTGCCATCGATGGGGAAGGGGACCAGCCATCCATGTTCCTCAAGGCTGGTGAGGGCGGCTTCCGCCTCGCTCTTGGTGCGAACCGCCGACGGGCCGAATTGCATGATTTCTGATCGCGTGATTTCGGTCTTGCCCTTCGCGCGCAGCCATTCGAGCAGCTTGATTGCATTCCGAAGGATAGGCGATTGGCGATGTGCTCCCGCAAGCCGCAGCGCCTCGGCGACATACCAACCGGCAATTTCGCACCCGGCCCTCATTTCCGGCGCCTGGATGTCAGGCGCCTCTGGCCTTTCGACGACAGTCAGCACGGCAGCCACGCGCGCCGCGTTTTCCGCAGCTTTCCCAGCTACGTCGCGAAGCCCTTCAAGGGCGCCGTCCGCCGCCTGCGCTTTTTCGATGCGATTGTAGAAGGCGCCCCAAACAGCCTCGGATTCCGCACTCAAATCAAGAGCGCGGGGCGTTAGCTCATTGCCGGCCGCATTAGAGGCGGAGGCCGGGCGCTCCAGCAGGTCAAGAATGACGGCGACATAACGCCGCATTGCATCGGCGAGACCATCGACGCCCTTTTTCCACTCGCGCTTGCCTGCCAAAGTGTCGGGCGCTGCGACCAAGATCCGAGACAGAAGTCCTTGGTCGCGTAAGATCGGCTCGGACAGAAACGCCGCCGCCGCATCCGGCTGCACCATCAGGTGAAGCGCCAAGCGCCTTCCCGGCAGGTCTGCAATGCCGTCGCCAGCCCGCAGGCGCCGAATGCCAGACCCGTCCCATAGCGACGACAGTGAAGCGGCCGTCTTAAGCCTGTGATCGGGGCCGAAGCCATGACCGCCAGTGAACTGTCCACCTTCGGCGCTGAACAGGCCGAGCGCGCCCGGTAAAACCGGCCAGTGTTTAGCCAGGGCCTCAACTGTCGGTTCGGGTGCTGTGAGGAGGGGCTTTATAGGCTCGACCGGCGCGGAGCCAAGGGCCTTCAGCTCAGCTTCTCGGTTGGTCCGGTCTAGCCTCTTGTCGTTCTCGATTTTTCTATACTCTGCGGCCCATGCGGAATGGCCGACCTTCCAGGCGCCATAGGCCGAATCGTATTGCTGCTTGAGATTTTTCTCATGCATCCGCACCGGGATCAGTGCTTCGTTGTCCACCGTCGACTTGCGATCGCCGGATGCGGCAACGGTCACGCAGAATAGACTAAGCGGGCGCGTCTGCCCGTATGGCATCCGAACATCGGCTAGCCGTTGCGTTGCAAGCGACGCAACACCCAGGACGGACTGCGCCGCCAGTGACGGGGCGCATTGGCATTTCGAGGCAATACACTCAGTCGCGGCCGAAAGGACCGGACCAAGGGCGGCGACAGGATAAGGTCTTGGCGCGGCCACCGGTGGCACTAACGGAAGTAACTCGCGTCCCCGCGCGGGGAAGGCTGCTAAAGTTGCTAATCTGCTATTGGGGGCCAATGGTGTGTTGAGAGAAGACGCTTTCATAATTTCATTGTCCGTAATGTCTTTGTCGGGAGTGCTTTGTTTCGAGAGGTACGCCCTGTATTCGGCTGCTGCCCAGGCGTTGCGCTCGTCTTGCGTTTTGCACTCAGCGAACGTTTTGGGGGCGCCCATCGGGCTAGCCGCATAAACGGGGGCGTCGCTCATGCTGCCTTCCCCGCTTCGTTGTTGCCTCCGAACTGCTTGACGATCTCATACACGTGGAACGTCACAAGCCGAACGCCCAAGGCGGCCAGGACGCCTTCTACGACGCCCCTCGAGCGCCCGAAAGAAAAGGCGCCAACCGCGCCTTCGCCCGGCCGAACCCCAACAAGCTCAATGTAAGCCCGCGAGGCGTGAGACTTTGCAATGATCTCGGCAAGCAGAGGGCCGTTGACGTTTCGTCGTGCCCCCGGGCCATCGTTTAGGCATGGCATATCGAAGACATCGAGCAGCTCGCCGCCCGGCATAAGCCATGCGATTGCGCCCTTCGCGCCGATATCGATACCGATACCGAGGACTGGCGCTTGATTGCAAAGCGGGAAGTGACTATCCTCCGAGGGTTCAGCCGCCAAGCAGAACAATTCGGAAGCCCGGCCAGCCGCCAGCGGAGCCGGGTTTCTTGTGGTGGCGATGCCTCACGCCACCTCCGAAATGGGACGGCCTCGGATATAAGCCTGTGCGATTGGCCCGCGCACAAGCGACTTGCGACCGATTTTCTCAATCGCAACAAGCCCACGTTTTACGTCTTCATAGAAGCCCGAATGCGAGCGATTCTTGAGGCGGCGCGTTTCTTCGACAGTCAGATTACCATGCTCGAGACGGTCGGCTAGCGAGATATCGGATCGTTCCTTTCTTACGGCCATAAACAGCCATCTCCTTCAATATCGGCCCACCAACTGCGGCGAACCCTGACGAAGAAAAAAAGCAGCTTTCGGCGTGTGCCCGCTATCGGAGCGTTAGCTAAACTTACCTGCAAATTTTCGCTTGTAATTCAATCAGCTGCGCGCGGTCTGCTCTCGACGGAACTCAAGAAGCGCCTCATAGACGCTCTCGAAGGGAGATCTCTCTCCAAACTCCAGTTGAACAATCGCAAACAGCGCTGCCATTCCTGCCGGCTTCATGGACAGGAGATCTCGAGACGTGGGGATTCCGCTCGCTATAGGTTTGCCCGCAAGCTGATCCAAGATCGGGACGGCAACGCGGACAATCGATGAGATTGATATCGGCCTGCCTTTGTTACGACGGACCGGTGGAACAGGTGTTAGCCATTCCCTGCGCACTTGATTGGCGATTCGCGACGCGGGTTCCATCCTGTTGTTCTTTGCGACCCGTCGACGCCCGAGAACGATTTCGACCGCTCTACGCTCAATGGCTGGAAGGTCTTGGAATTTGATGCCGCTCGACGCTTCGATCGCTTTTTCTTCCGAGTAGCGGCGAGATCGTCTTCCGCACTTAAGGGATGCGATGCGCACCAAGCGTGCTGCGAAATCGACATCAAACGGCTCCCCTGCGACCTCCCACTCACGCAATTCCAGTTGGCGTTCATAGCGATCAGGGCGGCGATTTTGTCGCTCATCCCGGATTGCCAGAAAAATTTCGGCTTGTGCGATCCGCGCTTCTTTGTCGAGGGAGCGAACCTCATCGTCGGCGACCGAGGCTTGGTTCCTGGACGCGCGCGCCTCCAAAGCCATCTCTCGGAGTCGCGCCTTCAGCGCCTCAAGTATGGGGTTCGGAGCAAAGACCGCAAACTTTGCACTCAATGTTATCCCCTGACCGCGGTAGCCTTCACAGCCTTCCGTAACGTCTACGCAATGCCGCGAAGCGGCGTCACATTGCTCAAGGCGGTGGCCGGCGCACAATGGCCGGCCCAAGCGTCCATCAGCTTCCGGCGCATGTCGAGCAGGGTCGTCCGGGTGTAGGCGCGCTCGACCTTGCCGCCGACCTTGTGCCCCATCGCGTGCTCGATCACGGCATGGGGAGAAGTGGCGACTTCCTCAGCCCAGGTCTTGAAGGTCGCGCGGAATCCGTGAGCGGTGATGGCTCGGCCTGAAGCAGAATCGCGCCATCTCGGCTTCGCGTTCGGATCTGGCTTCTCACCCTTCGGCCTGGCGTTCATGCGCTTGAGCAGCGTCAGAAAGGCCATGTTCGATAGCGGACGGTCTTTCCTCTGGCCCGGGAAGACGTAGACCGAGACGCAGGCCCTCTCCATCTCCCGCACGATCTCCACCGTCCTCGGCGATAGCGGAATCTCGAAGGACTCCTTCCTGTGCTCCCGGTCCTTCAGATTGACGAGCGGCACAGTCCAGAGCGCCTTGTCGAGATCGAACTCCGGCCACTTGGCCTGAAGGACGGCGTTGGTCCGAACATTGGTCAGGATGAGCAACTCGAGGGCAAGGCCGGCCGTTGCCTTTCGCGCCCGTAGCGCAGCGACGAAGTCGGGCATCTGCTCATGGGGCAGCGACGGATGATTGCCTTTGGTGAGTTCCTTCGGGGTCTCGAAGCCCATCGCCTTAAGGTCATCCCAGCGGGCCGGATTGTCGAGCATCGCTATGCCGTGCTCATCGCGCAGGATGACGCGGGCGCGGTCGAAGACACGCCGGATTGCCGGATAGAGCTTGCGCGCGACTTCGGGCTTCGATCGCCACACAGGTCGCAAGACCGCGGCTACGTCGAGGGCCGTGATCTCATGGACGGGACTATCGAGCAGCGGGCCAGAATACGCCGGGCCGAGATGGCGTTCCCATTGGTAGCGGACCTTGGCATTGACGGACTTGCGCTGCGCGTCCTCGATAACGAGCTTGGCGATGTCCCGGAAGGTCGGGAGAGGCTTGGCCGCCTTCCTGGCGGCTCTCTCGGCCTCGATCGGGTCGACCCCCCGGGCGACGAGCTTCCGCGCCTCGATGGCCCGCTCCCGGGCATCCTTGAGGCCCACGGCGGGGTAGGCGCCGAGACCCTTGTCCTTCCGAACGCCGCCGACTTGGTAGCGCAGAACCCACTTCTTGCGCCCGGGCTTCTTGCGCTCAGGCTTCCTGCTTCCCGCCTTCTTGAGTCCTGGCTTGCCCACCACGAGATAGAGGCCGTCGCCGTCGCTATGCCGGCCCGGCTTTGCCGTCTGCACTCCCCGTTCCGTAAGCCGAGCCATCCCCAGTCCCACACCTGGTCCCACACTTCGGCGCGGATTGTCGCACACAGCGGCGGACAGTAGAAGACACAATTCCACGTAAGCCACAGGATTTGCTTAGGAGTCTGAGACGGTGACGAACAGCGGTGGATGGAGCATTGGTGCCGCCCCTGGGCACCATCCCCTCCCCGCGAAACAGTCCTTTTTGTTGCCTACCCTACGCCAGGCTACGCTCAAGCGTCTCAATAGTTAAGCTTTTCCTGGGCAAGAGGCGTATCCTAGCGCATGATCGGATAGAGCGTCGCGCTCTGGGTAGCGCCCTCGTTCCGTTGGTACCTTTGTTGGTATCCGCCCACCCTGTTGGTATCCTCCCCGAGAGGAGACAGAGTGATGGCGTTGACGGATGCGGAGTGCCGGGCGGCACGGCCAGCACCCAAGCTGCAGAAGCTGACGGATGGCGGCGGCCTACAACTCTGGGTCCAACCCAGCGGCGCTCGCCTGTGGCGGCTAGCTTATAGATTTGGGGGCAAACAGAAGCTGCTGGCGCTCGGGGTCTACCCGACAATCTCATTGGCGCGGGCCCGGCAGGCTCGAGAAGATGCAAAGCGCCTCCTGACCGAGGGTACCGACCCGATCTTGGAGAAGAAGCGCCGAAAGCAGGAGGGCACCAACGCCGTCACGTTCCGCGCGATTGCCGACGAATATGTGACAAAGCTGAAACGCGAGGGCCGAGCGGACGCGACGATTGCGAAGACGGAGTGGTTGCTGGCATTCGCCGATGCAGATCTCGGTAACATGCCGATCAGGTCGGTCGATGCACCGGCGGTTCTGAAAGTGTTGTGGGCAGTCGAGATTCCCGGTCGGTATGAGTCCGCCCGGCGGCTTCGATCGACAATCGGCAGCGTATTCCGGTACGCTATCGCCACCACCCGCGCGGATGCGGACCCAACATATGCTCTACGAGGCGCGCTTATCCAGGTCAAAGCCACGCCCCGAGCCGCAATCACAGATCCGAAGGCATTGGGCGCTCTCCTTCGTGCAATCGATGCCTTCGATGGTCAACGGCAAACTCGGATCGCGCTGCAGTTAATGTCGCTTCTTTTCCCACGCCCGGGGGAGCTACGAGCCGCCGAATGGGTCGAGTTCGATTTCGCACGTGCGGTCTGGACGATCCCCGCCACACGGACGAAGATGCGCCGGCCACACCGCGTGCCACTCGCCAGTCAAGTGGTTGAGCTGCTGTCAGCGCTGCAACTGCTATCCGGCTGCCGCGCCCTGCTATTTCCGGGCATGCGATCGCCGTCGCGCCCGATCTCCGACAACACACTGAACGCCGCTTTACGACGTCTCGGATACGCCAAAGACGAGGCCACCGCGCACGGCTTTCGAGCGTCCGCGTCAAGCCTCCTTAATGAGTGCGGCCGATGGCATCCCGATGCCATTGAGCGTCAGCTGGGGCACGTTGAGGGCAACGACGTCCGTGCAGCATATGCACGCGGCGAGCACTGGAACGAACGAGTGTCGATGATGCAGTGGTGGGCGGACAATCTTGAGACGGGCCAACCTCCAAGTCAGGGAAACGATTGGCGCCTCCGCCCATGAACACGCGTAGCAAGCTAAGGACTCCGTCCAGCGAGCTAAACAAGGTTGAGGCGTGCTGATACCGGCGGTAGCGCCGCCGTAAACTTGCTTCAAACCTTACCAAGGTCATACTTTGAGCGCGGCGCGTTCAGATCGTGGGCACGCAACACCCGATTCTTGCGATTGGTTGAAAGTGCAATTCCGCAACTATCCGTATAGCCCATAGCCGCCATGACGCTCTCTTGTACGACCGCTTTTCGACTTGAGTTGGCCGGAAACCGACCGGCGGCTTTGGAGGATCGAGCGCGAATAGCGGACGTTGACTGAAAGTCTAAAGGTTCCGTAGGCGACCGCGTTAGAATCCGGGATCGCTGACGTCCTCGACAAGCGCGTC
>Ga0335074_10007926_pt1 | contig 14741 bp, 16 predicted proteins | sample Lox_Sample_23_FD_206715 | JGI IMG/M metagenome (GOLD analysis project Ga0335074, IMG submission 206715) | Soil microbial communities from Loxahatchee National Wildlife Refuge, Florida, United States - Lox_Sample_2.3 | ecosystem: Environmental > Terrestrial > Soil > Wetlands | place: USA...
CTTCAGGAACAACAGCCAGTAGAGCAATCCGCCTCCGTTCCGTTCAAACCAGGTTCCACCACCGAGACACAGAGGCACTGAGGAATGCGGAGAAAAGAATCAAGCTCTTTCCGTGGCTCCATGTCTCTGTGGTTAGAAAATCATTTTGCATCGCGCTGTGCTTTCCAGATTTCCAACGCCTTTTCGAGTTTCACGCCGCGTGAAGCCTTCAGTAAGACCACATCGCCGTCGCGGGTCTCACGCGCGAGCCACTCGCCAGCCTCTTCGGGCGTGGCAACGAATTCCGCCTGCGTTCCGGCGTCCCGAGCCCCTTCGACCATGGCTTTCGCCAAACCGCGCACGCCCAGCAGCAAATCGATCTTCCGCGTGCCCGCATGGCGACCTGCATCGTGATGCATCTGTTCAGCGGTGGGCCCGAGCTCCAGCATCTCTCCCGCGACAACAATGCGGCGGCTGGCCTTCATTCCAGCCAACGCATCGATCATGGCGGCAAGCGCCTTCGGATTGGAATTGTAGCAATCGTTGACGACCGTGATGTTACCCAGTTGGAGAACCTGCCCTCGCTTGTCACCCGGAGCAAGGGTTGCTAGAGCGGAGACAGTGTCGGAAAGCTTCATCCCCTGGCTGACTCCGACGGCTATGGCCGCAAGAGCGTTCAGAATGTTGTGTTCTCCGACCAGTTGCAATCTGACCGGCTGCCGTTCGTTCGCTGTCACCACATCGAAGGACGAGCCCTCGGTTCCCTGCGATTGAATATTTTCGCCACGAATTGCGGCCTGCTGCTTGATTCCGAAGGTCAGAACTTTGCCTTTAAAGTCGCGGCCGAATTGCGAAACGTATTCATCATCGGCGTTGAGCACCGCTGTCCCATTGGCAGGAAGAGATTCGATCAACTCGTATTTCGCCCGGGCAATACCGGCGATCGAATCGAAAAATTCCAGATGGACGGGGGCGACGTTGGTGACGACCCCGATTTCCGGTTGCGCGATTTTGGCCAGCGCTCGAATCTCGCCGGCATGTGACATGCCCATTTCAATGACTGCCAGATCGTGCTCGGGTTCGAGCTTCAACAGCATCAGAGGCAGGCCGAAATGATTGTTGAAGTTACCCTCGGATTTCAACACGCGAAAACGCGAGCTGAGCACGTGGGCGACGGCTTCTTTCGTCGTTGTCTTTCCCGCCGAGCCGGTGATTCCGATTAACGGCTTGCCCCAGAGCTTTCGCACAGCGGTTGCCAAGGCCTGCAAGGCGAGTAGCGTGTCATCGACCACGAGCACGCGTTCGGTCCAGGAGTAGCGATGCCACTGATCCTGTCGGACAACGGCCGCTGTCGCGCCTCTTTCGAGTGCCGCGCTGACAAAGTCATGGCCGTCGAAGCGCTCGCCCTTGACCGCGAAGAAAAGCTCACCTTTGCCGATCGTGCGCGAATCGATGGAGTAACCCTCGGCAATGTCGTCGGCAGGAAAATCGCCTTCTGCTCCAGAGAATTCACCGATCTTGCTTAGCGTCAATTTCATATATTCAGAATCACGCACGAAGCCGCTCTACCCGCAGATAAACCCGGCCGCCTTAAGCGCATCGCGAGCGACTTGCACGTCATCAAACGGTACCGAGCCTTCGCGGGCGATTTGTACTTTCTCGTGTCCCTTTCCTGCCAGCAGAACGATGTCACCGGGGCGCGCTTCACTAATCGCAAGCGCAATTGCTTTGCGGCGGTCGGGCTCTACGGTGTATTTCGCGCCCGCTTTCTGAAGTCCTACCAGCGCGTCATTGATGATCGAAAGCGGATCTTCGCTGCGCGGATTGTCGGAGGTCAGCACCGCGAAATCGCTTCCCCGCCCTGCTGCCTCTCCCATTAGCGGTCGCTTGGCGCGGTCGCGGTCACCGCCGCAACCGAAAACTGTGAGCACGCGCCCATTCAATCCGCCACGCGAGACGAATTCTCGCGCCAACGCTGTAAGATTTCGCAGTGCATCATCGGTATGAGCGTAATCGACGACAACTGTAAAAGGCTGGCCGCAATCGACGCGTTCGAATCGTCCCGGCACATGCGTCAGCGACTCGATGCCCCGGAAAACCGCCGAAGAATCGCATCCTCGCGCCGAACAAGCGGCTGCCGCCGCCAGAATGTTGTAGACGTTCACGCGGCCGATAAGTGGAGAAAATACGGCAATCTTGTCTTGTGGCGCGACCAGATCAAAGCGAGTTCCGCGCGGCGTGATGTCAGCGTTGCTGGCATGGAAGTCCCCCTCGTCCCATCCGTAGGTCAGCACGGTGGAACTGCGCTTGCGGCTGAACTTGGCCAGAGTTTTCCCGAACGCATCGTCGATATTCGTAACCGCCACTCTCGGCGCATCGGTTCCGCAGCCTTCAAACAAAATGCGCTTGGCGGCGGAATATTCGTCCATGGATTTGTGATAGTCGAGATGATCGCGAGTCAGATTGGTAAAGACGGCAACATCGAACGGGACCCCGTAGACGCGTTGCTGCACCAACGCATGAGAAGAGACTTCCATGACCGCATCGCTTGCGCCCTGCCCCAGAGCCTCGTTGAGGAAGCGATTCAGTTCCAGCGACTCCGGAGTCGTGTGCGGGGCGGGATAAAGGCGACCAGCCACGTGATACTCGATCGTCCCGATGAGCGCGCTCTTGTGCCCCGCCGCGGTGAGAATCGATTCGATAAGGAACGCGGTCGTACTCTTGCCGTTGGTGCCCGTGATTCCGGTAATGGCGATGCGTTCAGCGGGATGCTTGTAATAATTCGCGCTCACTCGCGCCAGAGCGCGGCGTCCATGCGGCACCAGTGCCCATGCCGCGCCTTCGCGCGGTTTTTCTGCACTCGAATCTGTAATGACCGCTACGGCACCAGCGCGGATCGCCGCATCGATGAAGCGATTCCCATCGGAGCTTTCCCCGCGCATAGCGACGAAGGCGCATCCCGGCTTCACGCGACGAGAGTCGTATTCGACACAACTGATCTCTGGATTACCACTTGAGGCAAGGATCTCGGCGCCATCCAGCAGATATTGAAAAGTCATTGCAGGAATTATAGCGAGCAAGGGGCAGGAATCCGTCGCCTGTGGTTGGCGCGAGCGGTCATCTCGATTACCACCGTCATGTTCTGTCCATTTTCCGATTCCGCTACCATGATTCTATGAATACCGGAACCGGTCCAGCCAAATTCCGCTGCGCTCAATGTGAACAGCCCGAAGGCAACTGCGAGTGCGAAAAATACTGCTGCCTGTGCCAATCGGTGGTCGACATCCGTCTCTGCGCCGATGGCTTGATGTATTGCGAGCCCTGCCGCACCGCCTGCGAATATCAAACTTCCGACTCAACCGAGTGACGGCAACTTAATTCCTCCGCAAGTACTCCTAAAAACTGGCGAACATCCTCATCGCTGAAAGTCAGCCAGGAGTTTCTCCGATTGACAACCGCATTGTGATCGGATTCCTTGGCAAGAGGAGCTTTTTAAGGCAGAATAAAGCGTTTTTGCTGTGTTCCCGTTTTTGGGGCTTCGGAGGCCGAATGGCTACTACCATGCACGTCAGCGACGTAGCCGAGTTGCTGAGCGAAGGCAGGACCCACTTTAACCTTTCACCAGCACTTCTGGTCGAACATGCGGTGCGCCGCAACGAGGCCAAACTGGCATCCAATGGGGCTCTGGTGGGCTACACGAATCGCACGGGGCGTTCCCCGAAGGACAAGTTCCTCGTTCGGGATGAAACCACCGAACACGCAGTCGCTTGGAACTCCAATGCTCCCATTGAGCCGGAGAAGTTCGACGAACTGTATGCGCGTGTCATGGAACATCTCCGCGGGCGAGAACTTTTCGTGCAGGATCTTTATTGCGGCGCCGACCCCGCCTATCGTCTGCCGGTTCGTATCGTGAACGAATATGCCTGGCACAATTTGTTCGTTCGGCAGTTGTTTATCCGGCCGAGCGCTCACGAGCTAAGAACGCATCGTCCAGAATTCACGGTCATCTCTGCGCCGGAGTTCAAGGCGGATCCCCGCCGTGACGGAGTCAATTCAGAAGTCTTCATTCTGCTGAACTTCACCCGCCGTACCGTGCTGATTGGAGGAACTTCGTACGCCGGTGAGATGAAGAAATCCATTTTTAGCGTAATGAACTTTCTTCTACCGCCGCGCAATGTCTTCCCTATGCATTGCTCGGCAAACGTCGGCCATAATGGCGTGAGCGCGCTCTTCTTTGGACTCTCGGGGACGGGCAAGACGACCCTTTCCGCCGACCCGTCGCGCGATCTGATTGGCGACGATGAACATGGCTGGAGCGCCGACGGCGTCTTCAACTTTGAAGGCGGCTGCTACGCGAAGTGCATCAAGCTTTCGAAGAAAAACGAACCGCAGATCTGGAATGCATTGCGCTTCGGTTGCGTGCTGGAAAACGTGGCCCTTGATCCTGATACGCGAATCCCCGATTACAACGACGACAGCAAGACGGAGAATACGCGTGCCGCGTATCCAGTGGACTTCATCGAGAATGCCGTCATCCCAGGCATTGGGGGACATCCAAAGAACGTCGTGTTCCTCACCGCCGACGCGTTCGGCGTTCTGCCTCCGATCTCCAGACTCACTCCGGAGCAGGCCATGTATCACTTCTTCTCCGGATATACGGCGAAAGTAGCCGGGACAGAAGCGGGAGTCAAGGAACCGGCAGCTACGTTCTCCACCTGCTTTGGCGCCCCGTTCCTGCCGCGTCGCCCAAAGGTTTATGCCGAGATGCTCGGCCGGCGTTTGCGAGAGCACGACGCGCAATGCTGGCTGGTCAACACTGGTTGGCAGGGCGGGCCGTATGGCGTGGGCAGGCGGATGGAAATTCCCTATACGCGCGCGATGGTCGACTCAGCGGTCGAAGGCCATTTGATTCGCGAGGAATTTGAAATCGAACCGACATTCGGCTTTTCCATTCCAAAGGCTTGTCCGGGAGTTCCGCCGCAAATTCTGAATCCGCGCAATGCCTGGTCTGATAAGGCCGCATATGACAAAGCGGCCGAGGATCTGCGAAACCGTTTCGCAAAAAATTTCGAGAACTTCGATGCTCCGCCTGAGGTGAAAGCGGCCGGGCCGAAGGCACAACGGGTTTAGAGCCTCAAGGATTTCCCAACGCTACTTGGAATGAGAGATTGAGAGAACTTTTCCGTCTCTTTCGGGCAGCTTCAATTCCGCTACACCTCCGGCACATCTTTCATCGCAGGTTCTCTCCCCTTTATTTCCGGGACAGCACAAACTTCCGTGGATGTTCCAGATTCCATTTTCCAGGGCGGCTATTAGCGGCTTCTCGTAATCGATTTGCCGTTTTCCATAAACCTTGACTAGAGCGGGTTCAGCAATTGCAACGGCCGTCGCCGCATCCGGGACGCGAATGCTTGACGGTGTCTGGGAGTGCTGCGCGCCCTGCACAAATCCCGCAAATAATGCTGCCGCCAAGATTGTTTTCATGATTGCACTTGCACGTCGTCCAACTGCCCATTCTATATTCGAAAACTACGCCTTCACGGACCAACGACATCACGTCCGTCTGCAGTTTCTCGATCATGTCGTTCAATTCATTCTGGGAGATCGAAATTCAAGCTTTCTTCAACAAGCGGCTGATCCAGATGAGGAAAACAGCCCCGATGATCGCTACGACGATGGTGCCGATCAGTCCGCCCGCGTGCAGTCCGAGCAGCCCGACAAGCCAGCCGCCAACGACCGCTCCCACGATACCGAGCACGATGTCCATGCCGGCGCCGTAGCCGCTGCCTTTCATGATTTTTCCTGCGGCCCAACCGGCGATCAATCCGACTACAACCCACCAAATCAGCGCAGTAATCATTTTCGTCCTCCGAGGATCAAGAAAGAGGCATTGATCTTCGCACAATTCGAGCTCGATGGAAGGTAATATTTTGCGGGTATTAATGGGGGGTGGAATTAAGCGCTGGCGGTTTTTCCAGCGGCAGAGGCGTGTTCGGATGGGCTGGCCAGCTCGATTTCCATACCCTCCGCTGCGGCGCGAACCTTGGGATAGTAGTTGCGCGCATCGGTCACAACTTTGTCAACGATAGCGTCGGTATGCTCCGGATCGTGGTGATATAGAATTAATTCCTTCGCGCCGCTTTCCATCACAACGTTCACCGCTTCGCGCCAGTGGCTGTGTCCCCAGCCACGCCGCCGCGCTGCGTACTCCTCGGGAAGATACTGCGCGTCATAGATCAGAATGTCGGCGCCCTCCGCCAGCTTGCGCACATTCTTGTCGAAATGGATATCGCCGGGCTCATTATCCGTGGCATAAACAAGGATTCCGTCTTTTGTTTCCAGGCGAAACCCGAGGCATCCCTGGGGATGATTCAAATACGCAGTCTTGAGGGTGACACCGTCGCCCATTTCAAGACATCCGTTTTCGATTTCGTAGAAATGGCGCTTCGCCTTCATGCGCGCAAGGTCGACCGGGAAATAAGGCGCGGCCATCTGCTCGGCCATGACTTGTTCCAAGCGACGTGTGCGCGCCGAGGAGTGAAACACAAATTGATTTCCCGTGTTCTCGTACAAGGGTCGGAAGAACGGCATGCCCTGGATGTGATCCCAATGGAAGTGCGAGACGAAAACGTGCGCGGCAAAAGGCTTGTTGGCGAATTCTTTTTCCAGTTCGTGCCCGAGCACGCGAAAACCGGTGCCGCAATCAAAGATAAAAATCTGATCGCCCAGGCGGACTTCCACGCAGGAGGTATTACCTCCGTAGCGCATGTTCTCGGGTTGTGGAGTGGGTGTGGAACCGCGCACACCCCAGAACTTCACGCGCATAGGATTCACCGGAAGACTGCACTCTGCGCAGCGGCAAAGATCCAGACGGCAAGCCTTGTTGCCTACGGCACAGCCTACTCCGGAAGTTCAAATTTTATCTTGTGGTAACAGACCGGCAAGGTGACCAAAGTTTGGCTTCGTTTACGCGAAAAAGACCCGGCCATGCGGCCGTTCTACGAGTCCCCTATAATCTGGGCTTCCGTGCAATCGCGGAAAATGCATGCTGCAGCCCGATTACCAACAATTCTCCTATCTGTCGCGCAAAGCCACGCTGATTCCCGTGGTCAAGTCGGTCAGTGCCGATCTGATGACGCCGGTTTCTGCCTTCCTAGCCGTCGCAAAGCATGAGCCTTACGCCTTTCTGCTGGAATCGGTCGAGCGCGGCGAGCAGATCGGACGCTATACCTTTCTTGGCGCGCGCCCATATATGCGGGTGCGGGCGCAAAACGAGTCGATCGAGATTATGCGCGGTCGCCAGCGGGAGATCCGGCAGGAAGACGTCTTCCAGATCGTGAAGCAATTATTGCGGGAACATCGGCCTGCCGATCTGCCGGGACTGCCTCCATTTACGGCAGGAGCAGTCGGATACTTCTCCTACGATGTCGTTCGGCAGTTGGAAAAAATCGGCGACCATGCGAAAGACGATCTGCATCTGCCCGATGCCGAATTGATTTTCTTCGATCGCCTGCTGGCCTTTGATCACCTGCGCCATGAGATTCATATCGTGGCCTGCGCCGATGTAACTCGCGAAAGTGCGCGGCATGCGTATGATCGCGCTTTACGGGATATTGCGGCGATCGAACGAAAATTGACGCGCGGATTGACCGCAGCTGCCTGGCGCAAATCTACGAAAAATTCCGCGGGGAAATTGGAAGTACGCGCAGGAACCAAGCGCGAAGATTTCTTGCGCAGCGTCGACCGCTGCAAGGAATACATCGCGGCCGGCGACATTTTTCAGGTGGTGCTCTCGCAGCGGCTCGATTTCACTCCCGGCGTTGCCCCATTCGATTTGTATCGCGCCCTGCGGCAGGTGAATCCCTCGCCTTACCTTTACTTCCTTCGCATGGACGACATTCATATTCTCGGCTCGTCGCCGGAAATGCTGGTGCGAGTTACGGGACGCAAACTCGAATATCGTCCGATTGCCGGAACGCATCCACGCGGACGAGATGAGGCCGAGGACCGCCGCCTGGAAGAACAAATGCGCCACGACGAGAAAGAGCGCGCCGAGCACGTCATGCTCGTCGATCTTGGCCGAAACGATCTGGGTCGCGTGAGCGAGTATGGTTCGGTAAAAGTCAAAGATTTGATGTATGTCGAGCGCTACTCGCATGTCATGCATCTGGTTTCGGCGCTCGAAGGAACGCTGCGCAAGGAACTGGATGCGCTGGATGCGTTCGCCGCTTGCTTCCCTGCTGGAACGCTTAGTGGTGCACCGAAGGTACGGGCGATGCAGATCATCGAAGAGTTGGAACCGACGCGTCGCGGCACCTACGGGGGTTCCGTGCTTTATGCAGATTTCGCGGGCAATCTCGACTCTTGCATCGGCATTCGCAGTATGCTGATGAAAGGTAAGAAAGCATATTTGCAAGCGGGCGCGGGCATCGTTGCGGACTCCGATCCGGCCAGCGAGTTTCAAGAATCAATGAACAAGGCGCAGGCTCTGCTGAGAGCGGTAGAGAAGGCGAGAAGTCGATAACTCTTTGATGACCGATGCTCGTCCGATTACCTTTCTCCTCTGGTGTAATCTCAACTGACGAGCCACATGGTTTTTGTTCTCGACAACTACGATTCGTTTACCTACAACCTGGTCCAATACATCGGAGAACTGGGCGAGGAGGTCGAGGTTCGTCGCAACGACCAAGTCACGGTCGGAGCGGTTGAGAAAATGCACCCGGACCGCATTGTCGTTTCTCCCGGGCCGTGTACTCCGGGGGAAGCCGGGATCAGCATCGAGTTGATCCGCCACTTCGCCGGGAACATTCCAGTTCTCGGCGTGTGCCTTGGACATCAGGCCATCGGCGAAGCGTTCGGAGGCAAGGTGATTCGCGCTCCGCATCTCATGCACGGTAAGACCAGCGAGGTGGTGCACGACAACAAGACGATCTTTCAAGGTTTGCCCATGCCGATGACAGCAACCCGGTATCACTCGCTGATTGTTCAGGAGAGAGATTTGCCTGGCGAACTCGAGATCAGCGCCTGGACCACCGAAAAAGACGGTACACGAACCATCATGGGTGTTCGTCATCGGCAGTATGCCATCGAGGGCGTGCAGTTTCATCCGGAGAGCGTGCTGACCGATGCGGGAAAGATGCTGGTTGGAAATTTTCTGAAGCTGACTGCTGGTCAGACTGATTAGTCAGCCCCAAACTCTCCAGAAATCCCGCTCTAATGCCTTATCCCCCAACGCTATTGCACACATCACTCCCTGAATGTGCCACGGGCTGACCCAAGGGTGGTATTGACCCTGCAATGGCAACTTGGCATTCTCTTTTTATTAGTGCTGAGCCACTTCGTGCGCTGCCACTCCGCGCACAGCAGGAGAAACTCATGGCCGAGCCCCAGCAAGAAAAGCGGGCCGCAAGAAGATTCGCGCTTCGCGTTCCAGTCACGGTGGATCATGGTGACAACTCCGCCGGGAATGAAATCGCCCAACTCCGTGATGTGAGTGCACGGGGCATCTGCTTCTATCTCGAGTCGGCCATCGAACAAGGCTCGCCCATCGGCTTCACGCTCACCCTTCCGCCCGAGATTACCCTCACCGAAAGCATCCGCGTTCAGTGCAAGGGACACGTGGTTCGCGTGGAGAATGGACGCGAGGATGGAAAACTCGCCGTCGCTGCCGTGATCGAAGAATACGAGTTCCTGCCTGAAGCCTAAACCGGCTCCCTGATCCCTAATGAGTCACTGCCTTGCCGCCTTATTCACTGGCGGTTGCCCCCTTCAGGCTGATATCTTTGCCTCAAAGCCCTTTGAGAATAAGTTGTTGCGAACCGGCTCCAAATTTTTCTGCACTTTTGTCCTGACGACCCTGATCACGCTGGGAGCGGGCGGACAGACATTTGGTCCGCCGCCTACCGTCACCAGTGTCAAGATCGTCAATGAGAAGGGTGTTCCTTCAGTCGAAATCGTGACTCGCGGCGGTCCGGTTATTCCCGAAGTCCAAACCCTCGCATCGCCGCCGCGACTCGTGATTGATTTGCCCAACTCGAAGCTTGGGCTTCTGCAGAAAAAGATCACCGTCCAGAAAGAAAACGTTCTTGCCATCCGCGTCGATCAATACCAGCAAACTCCTCCAGTCACGCGAATCGTCCTCGATTTGAGCGCGCCTTATAGCTACTCTTGGGATGGAGCGGGAAACCGCCTGATGGTCCGCCTGAAGCCGCCCGACAATCCGGAGACCGGAAAACCGCCGCAGGAGGCTCCGACAGTCGCGGATTTATCGCTGGCCCCCACTCCGGCCGTTCTTCCGGTAACCGGCGGCCTGGGCATGGTAGTTGTTGCCGGCAGGCGTTTCGCTGCTGCTTCTTCCGTCTCAGCCGAAGCAGAAACTGCCGTCTTGCAACTCGCACGCGGAGGCGAAGTGCGGGTATGCCCGCACACCACACTTTCGATCACGCCCTCGAAAACAAAGCGCGACCTGATGTTGGGTTTGAGCACGGGAGGAATCGAGACCCACTATTCGCTTGGCGCATCTGCCGATTCTATTTTGACTCCGGACTTCCGCATCATGTTCGCCGGACCTGGCCACTTTCACTTCGCCATCAGCGCCGACTCCCATGGCAATACCTGTGTGCGCGCGCTGACCGGCAACACATCTTCCGCCATCGTCTCGGAACTGATGGGTGATCGAATTTACCAGGTCAAACCAACCGATCAGGTCGTCTTCCGATCCGGTCAGATCGACAAAGTGGACTCCGATATTCCGCTAGACTGCGGATGCCCCGCTCCAGTTCCAGTGCTACGAGCCAATCTCGACACGCCTCCAGTACCGGACTCGAAGTTGCCTGACAAAGTGAGTCTGGGAGGGCCATCATCGACGACAGGTTCGCCAGCGAATTCTAGCGGCGGCACGACGGGAACATCCGAGGCGTTGTCGAACGGACCTGAGACTGCTCCGCTGCCGCCCTCACAACCCAATGAGGTTCACGTTCGGGTCGATGCCCCGCTGGTTTTTACTGGCAGGAAACACGATGCGAGCACCGCCCAAACGGCGGCTTCAATGAACACTGCCTCGATCGAAACAGCAAAGAACTTGCCGATTGAAACTTCGAGCGAACGGCAGGTTCGTATCGACACCGTCATTCCGCCGCCTCAAGACCGCAAGGCTAAAGCCGAGCATCATGGCTTTCTGCGGAGGGTCAAGAACTTTTTCGCTGGAATCTTCAGCTGATCTGGATGTGAAAACCGCGAGCCAAGCTAGCTGCGATTGATCGCCTTGCGCAGCGGTTCAACTTTTTCCCGCGCGGCGTCGCGAAGATCCTCGGCCACGTCGGCCGCCAGATCGGCGCCACGATTTGCGATGTCACGGACTCGGCCTCGGGCATCATCGGCCAGATCGCCTAAACGTTCTCGGGCGTCGTCGGCCCAGTCGCCAAGTTTTTCGCGGGCATCACCGTAGCCGCGCTGCAGATCGCGTCGTAACTGCTTTCCGCTTTTCGGCGCAAGCATCATTCCAAGCAGCGCTCCCGCACCCAGTCCAATCAAAAGAAAAGTAATTGCGGTGCCGACATTGTTGCCTTCTGAAGATTCGTATTTACCAATGCGCATAAGAACCTCTCTCCACCCGCAGGCAGCAAGCGATGCATTCAATTCCAAGATTCTAGTCCTTCACCGGAAGGTTTGCTTTAATTTTGCCGCAAGTCTCACGTCGGCCGCTTTTCCTTTACCCGCACCCGCGTGTAAAATAACAATTTACCCGATTCGTAGCGGCGGAACTTGTGGCCTACCCGCCTTTCCGCCGGCTCCGCGAAGTGTCATCGTAGAGGAGACTTTTCAAGCAATGTCGATCCCTGCCACACAGCTCCGTCCCGGCATGATCATTAAGCATAACAACGATCTGCACTCCGTCTTCAGCGTGGAGCATCGCACTCCTGGCAACCTGCGCGCCTTCATCCAGGCCAAACTGCGTAATCTGCGCACCGGCGCCATGTTCGAACACCGCTTCCGCTCACCCGACCCCATCGAGAAGATCAATGTTGACGAGGTTCAGATGGAGTATCTCTACAACGATGGCGACAGCTACTACTTCATGGACACGTCCAACTACGAGCAGACGCACCTGACCAAAGATACCCTCGGAGACGCCGTCGACTACCTGATTCCCAATCTCCAAATCAAAGTCGAATTCTTTGACGGCAAGGCTGTCGGAATCGAATTGCCACAGACGGTCGAGTTGACCGTGATCGAGACCGAGCCCGGACTGAAGAGTGCCACTGCCTCGAGCGTGACCAAGCCGGCCAAGACAGAAACCGGCCTCATTGTCCAGGTACCCCCATTCATCAACGAAGGCGAGAAGATCAAGGTCGATACATCCGAAGGCGCGTACCTATCGAGAGCGTGATTTTTGTTGTCATCCTGAGCGAAGCGGCGTTTTCGCGAAGCGAAATTCCCGTGTAGTCGAAGGACCCCTAGCCTGTATGTGCTGCCTGCGGCACAGGAGGGTATTTTCCTAACGATCTTGGTTGAAAGTTCCCGGCAAATTCACAAGCACGGAGAAACAATAAATGGCATCGCTTAGGATGCTTGCCGAAGCATTCGGGATTTTCGCAGTATCGATCATCCTACTGTTTGTCGCCTATACCGTCACCGAGAAACGTGCCACCGGTATCGGTTGGCTTCACTGGAAAGGTATGTGCTGATGTACGTAGGAGCACTTTACATTGTGCTCGGAGCGATTTTAACGCGAGTAAAGTAAAGTTGGGCTGAAAGGGATCCTTCGACTGCGATTTCGTCCGCATGCCGACGAAATCTTCGCTCAGGATGACAAAGTCAGTTGAGCATGACTCCCTCCGAAAAACCGACTGAAGCCAAGCGCTATATCGTTCGCGGACGCGTGCAGGGCGTTGGCTTTCGCTGGTTTGTGGAGCGAGAGGCGCATCAGCTCGGTATCGCCGGTTGGGTTCGCAACAATCACGACGGCAGCGTCGAAGTGCTCGCGCAGGGCACGCGCGACCAGCTTTCCGGATTGCATTCGCGTTTGCGCGAAGGTCCGCGCGCGGCTCGGGTCGATGCGGTCGAAGTCTCCGATGCGCCTCCAAAACAAGGACTCAGTTCATTTCGCATTGAAGGAGCTTGGTAAGACGAAAACCCAAGCTACCGAGCGGCAAGGTCGCAAGAAAAACGAGCACACGTCGCGTCCTCGGAATCTGATCCATCGACGTTGCCACTTTTCACATTGTCACTTCGTCTTGCACTTATCTTCAGTACCCAATCGACGTACATCCCGATTGCGTGCAAAAGCCGATCCGAGATCAAGATGACGATCACGACGGCGTGTTTTAGGAAGTCTTTTTCATGCTGGCGAGAGCCTCGGGGGGCTAAAGCCCGGTCTTGGTGGCTCCTCAGCGGCACGGCTAACGCCGCGCCCTTCCCAAAGACGAATTGGAGATCAGAAGGCGGCACTCTTCGACTCCTCCTCTGCGCAATTTCTGACGCTCGCTCAGGATGACAGCTGCAAAGAACACAGGGAGTGTTCGGGGCTCGATCCCCATGAGAACCGATTGAAATGGTTGGCGTTACAGGTTCCTGTTACCAACGTTCATTGCCCCCCACGAAAGTGGTGCATATAATTTTTGGAACTACCACCCCGTCCAGTGAGGAACATAGAATTCTGCATGCCTGAGGCCGGCACTCAATTGACTCGCCAGAGCCAGGAATTAACGATTTTTCACGACGTGGCCAAGGCGCTGACGTCGTCGCTGGACCTTGACTCAATTCTGCAAACGATCATGGACAAAATGGCGGAATATTTTCGTCCGGATACGTGGTCGCTGCTGATGGTGGATGAAGCGCAGAACGACCTCTATTTTGCGATCGCCGTTGGCGAGCGGGCCGAAGCGCTGAAGGATGTGCGGTTGAAGATGGGCGAAGGCATTGCCGGATGGGTCGCGAAAAACGGAGAGGCGCGAGTGGTACCGGATGTGCGCAGCGATCCGTTTTTTGCCAGCCGTGTGGATGAAACGACGAAATGCGAGACGCGGTCGGTGATTTGTGTTCCGCTACGCTCGAAGCTGCGGGTGTTGGGCGTGATCCAGTTGGTGAATGTGGAATTGGAGCGGTTTGGGGCGGGAGAGTTGTTTTTCCTGCAGGCGCTGTGCGATTACGCGGCCATTGCCATTGAGAATGCGCGCTCGGTGGAGCGGATCCAGGAACTGACGATCACCGATGACTGCACAGGTCTCTACAACGCGCGGCATCTTTATAAAACGCTGGAAACCGAAGTGTACCGGTCGTCACGATTTGGCTATGAGTTCAGCGTGTTGTTCATTGACCTGGATCACTTTAAGACGGTCAACGACACGTATGGACACTTGATTGGCAGCAAATTGCTCGCGGAAATCGGATACCTGATCAAGGCGCAGCTGCGGCTGATCGATTTTGCCTTCCGCTATGGCGGCGATGAATTTGTGGTGCTACTGCCGCAGACATCGAAAGATCAGGCGGTAGTAGTGGCAAAGCGACTGCTGGAAGCGCTGCGGATGAGCAGGTTCTGCCGCGATGAAGGATTGAATTTGAATGTGCGGGCGTCGATTGGGCTGGCGACGTACCCGCATGACGCGCGGACAGCACACGACGTAATCCGGCAAGCAGACGGGATGATGTACATGGTGAAGAACTCGACTCGCGACAATATTGGAGTGGCGCAGCGGGGCGTTCTCAGGCAGGTTCCGGACGTAGTGAGAGAAGATTAAGAACAAGGCTTCAAGGCTTCAAGG
>Ga0335074_10007927_pt1 | contig 14741 bp, 13 predicted proteins | sample Lox_Sample_23_FD_206715 | JGI IMG/M metagenome (GOLD analysis project Ga0335074, IMG submission 206715) | Soil microbial communities from Loxahatchee National Wildlife Refuge, Florida, United States - Lox_Sample_2.3 | ecosystem: Environmental > Terrestrial > Soil > Wetlands | place: USA...
CGGCCACGACGGCGTCGGGGCGGTGGAACCACATGGCGTGATCGAGGCTGGCGGTGACCAGCCCCGGCTGCGCCCACGGCAACCCGAGGACGCGCAGCACCGGCTCGAGAATCGTGTAATCGCAGACGTAGGCGAGCGCGGCGAGGTCACGCTGCTGGTCGCTGAGCCCCGGGACGGGACGCAGCGCGTCGTAGGGCTTGAGCCACACCGCCTGATGCGGCACCCGGTCCCCCTCCACGGTCAGGTACACGGGGCCCGGGACGTGGCGCAGGTCGAAGCTGCGGCCGCCCGACCAGTAGGCCCGCGACTGCTCGGTCATCGACGACGCTTCGGCCGCGGCGGTGCCGGCCTGCGCGTCGAGGTACCCGGCGGCGCCGGGCAGGTCCTCCGGGCCGGGGATGCTCCCGGCCCGGCCGAGGGCGGTATCGCCGGGGGTGGCCTCGAAGGTGCCGCCGGTCTCGCCCGCGGCGAAGCTGGCCAGGCAGGCGTAGACCGGCTTGCCGTTCTGATAGCCCCGGACCTGGCGGGTGCTGTAGCCGCGCCCGTCCCTCAGCAGTTCCACTTCATAGCGGACCAGCGCGCCGATGTCGGCCGGGCGCAGGAAGTAGCTGTGCATCGAGTGCAGCGTCTTGCCGTCCGTCACCGAGCGCATGGCCGCCGCCGCGGCCTGCGCGACCAGGTCGCCGCCGTACGCCTTCGGCCACGGGCACGGCTGGGTGACCGCCGTGAAGGCGAGCTGGAAGTGCTCGGGCTCGGCCGGCTCCAGGGTCACGGCCGCGGTGAAGATCGCCGACGTTCCCCCGACGCCGCCCGGCGCATCGCCCGCGACTCCGGCGGCCTCGGCGGCCCCCGTAACGTCCGTGCGGCCGGCCGTGGCGGGCGCCTTCACCGGTCCAGCCAGTCGCGCAGGTCGGCGTCGTCGACGTCGGGCAGGTTGACGACGATGTTCTCCGGCGTGCGGGTGGTCATCCAGACGAGCGGCTTGGTGCGGGACAAGTTGCACTCGACGTGCGGCATGAACGGCGGCACGAACACCCAGTCGCCCTCCTCCATGTCCAGGTAGTCCGCGAACTTCACCCCGAAGTAGATCCGGGCGCGGCCAGACAGCACATACCCGCCGGTCTCGGCCTCACCGTGATGGTGGTTGACCGAGCGGAAGCCCGGCTCGTTGCTGACCTTGCCGAACCACAGCTTGGTGGCCGGGGTGTGCTGGATGCTCACCCCGGAGACGCGGACCGCGCCGCCCGAGTCGGCCGTGCCGGCGTCCTCGAGGCCGCCGCGGGTCACCACCGGCGCGACGAGGCCGCTGGGCAGGCGGTAGGCCGAGTTGTCGCCTTCGAGGCGGTACATGCTGAAGTCGGGCGGCATGGTTCCGGCTCCTTCCGGGTCGTCCGGGATCATGGATCGCGTACTTGCGACGCTCGTCATGAAAGCGCTATATCGAATTTTGCACGACCGTCATGTATTGTCAATGTCCGGTCTGGTTGGACCTGCCCGCCGAGCATGGAGGAGGCCCTCGATGGCTCCCGTCGCCGTCAACCCCGCTGCCCTGCCGGCGCCGAGCGGCTACTCGCACGGCACCCTCGCTGGCAACACCCTGTACCTGGGCGGTCAGACCGCTCTCGACGCGGACATGAAGATCGTCCCCGGGGGCATCGTCGAGCAGTTCCGGCAGGCGTTCGGCAACGTGCTGACCACGCTCAGGGAGGCGGGCGGCATTCCGGAAGACCTGGTCAGCGTGACGATCTACCTGACCGACATTCCCGACTACCAGGCGCACGGGAAGGAGATCGGCCGCGTCTGGCGCGAGCTGGCCGGCCCGGTCTACCCGGCCATGGCCGGGATCGGGTGCACGGCGCTGTGGCAGCCCGAAGCGCTGATCGAGATCCTCGGCGTGGCCGTCATCCCGGACAGCCGCCTGCGCTGAGCTGGCCGGCCAGTCCCGCGGGTCGGCCAGCGGCTGGTAGTCGAACCAGTCGAATCGGACCGTGCCCGCCGTCGCGTACATGCCGATCACGCGGCCGGTGAATCCGCCTGCGACCTCGGTCGACAGGTACCGGCCGTCGAGCGCCATCCACCACGATCCGTCCGGCGCGGGCCCGCGGGCGACCGAGATGCCGCGGCCCCGGTACCAGTAATCGCCGATCAGGTACAGGTGCGGCGCCTCCGGGATCCGGGCCCCGGGCGTACCGGACCAGATCCGGCGCGGCTGCCCGGCCTGCCGCCCCGTTCGCGGATCGATGCGGACCTGATCGATGCCCGCGTACGTGCACCGGCAGCGGCCGTCGGAGTCCCAGGCCAGGTCCGGGCCGACGGCCGTCACCGCGAGGAGGCGGACGGGATCGGACCACGGGCCGGCCGGGTCGGCCGCGGTGAGCAGATGCTCGGATCGGGATGAAACCCCGCGATCACCGGGTTGGCGAACGTGCCGTCGATGGGAGCCTCCGAGCAGGCGAAGGGTTCCGCCGACGCCGGTGCCGCACTGCCCGCCTCCAGCCTACGGCGCGCTGCCGACCTCCAGCTGGTCGATCGACAGGTCCGCGCGCGGACGGCCGCCCGGGTCGGGTTCCCGCGCTGGCCGACCTGCTCCGAGCGTCACCGGAATTCCGCGGCGGTCTCGTCCGCGGGCCGATTCAACGGCGTCCGGGTACTGCCGGGCGAGGTGTTCCAGGCCGATGGCGGCGCGGCGCACCCGTTCCCGCGCGGACGAGCGCATGAGCGCCTCCAGGTGCTGTCCGGCCGGGTAGATCCCGCCCGCGTTCCTGAGGCCGAACTTCAGGTAGACCGGCGCCGCCACCCGGACGATCTCGCCGAGCTCGTGGTACCGCATGAATCCGCCCAGCCCGTCCGGCGCCTCGACATACAGGTCGAGGTAGGCGGAGGTGGCGCAGCGGAAGGCCGCGAGCTCGGGGACCCTGGTGTCGCCGGGAATGTTCAGCGAGTCGATCCCGAGCGCGGCCAGCAGCGCGCCGCCGATGGGGTTGGCGATGCCGATCAGTGCCGACGCCTTGACCACGAGGTCGGCGGGAAGCGCGCCCGCCTGCTTGTCTCTTCCGATCAGGGCCGCCAGCCCCTCATCGGCGATCAGCACGCTGCGAATCCCCAGCGCTGCGGCCCGCCGCACGTCATCAAGCGCCGCTGCCAGCGAGGAGACGCCGACGTTGCGCCATCCCACGTTCCGCCCGTCGGCCGTCAGCGCGGACGCCGAGGCGCCGTCCCACGGTGCCCGCGCGCCGACGAACAGGCAGATCTCCACCGAGTGAGCGGCGCCCAGCGCCGCGAACTGACGGATCTCGTCGTCGGTCAGCAGGGCGATGCCGCTGCCCTGCGACATCCGGTGCACGGCGATACCGTGGTGGGCGGCGGCCGTGAGCACCTCCTCAGCCGCGGCGGGGCTCTCCACGCTGGGGATCTCGATCCGGTACTGGCCGCCGTCGGCGAACCGCGCGGTCGAACCGGGGGTCTCGGCCGCCGCCTGTCGCAGCTGGTCAAGCGTCACCAGCTGGGAAACCACATCGTCGATCATCGTCGCGCTCCCTGGTGTGCGGCGCGCGGGCTAAGCCCGGCGGTGGCGTCCTGGAGCTCGGCCATCAGCCGCTCCGCCTCGCGGGCGGTCTCCGGATCGAGCTGATAGCCCACCGGCCCGCGCATGCGCGTCGATCCGATGACCTTCTGCGCCACCAGCAGGTGCTTCTCCAGGGCCACGAAGGCGTCGAGCTGGCTCTGCAGGGCGATGAGCGCGGTCAGCGGGCCGCGGATGCGCCGCACCACCGCCTCGTCGCCGGCCTGCAGCGCGGTCCAGAGCGCCGATACGGCCCAGCAGAGGTCGGCGGCCGGCATCGTGCCGAAGAGCCCCCGGTGGTACGCGTCGACCAGGGCGATCCCGCCCATCCCCTCGTAGATCCGGGCCCGACCGTCGGTCAGCTCGCGCAGCACGCTGATGCGCTGGCCGAGGGGCGGGGTCTCCGGCTTGAACAGGATCTGTTCAGGGAAGGCCGCCTCGATCCTGGCCATGGTCTCGAGCGGGAGCTCGTGGCCGACGTAGCCGCCGGCGTCCTGGACCACCACCGGGATGGCCGTGCTGCGCACGATCTTCTCGAAGTGGCGGAATGCCTGCTCGGCCAGGACCGGCCCGGACACCGGAAGGGTGCACATCACCGCGCTCGCCCCCGCGTCCTCGGCCGCCCGGACCAGCGCCACCGCCACCTCGGTGGACTCGGCGGTCGCACTGGCGACAACCGGCCCGCGGCCGGCAGCGAGGGCGCAGGCCTTACGCACCAGCTCGTCGCGCTCGCTGATCGACAGCCGGAGTACCTCGGACACCATGCCGAGCACGATGCCGTCGGCCCCGTTCTCGAAGAGCCAGTCGATCTCGTTGCCGAGCTCGCCGTAGTCAATGGCGTAGTGGTCGTCGAACGGGGTCTGGAAGACAGGGAGAACGCCGCCGAGTTCGGCGAGCGGTCCGGCGCCCCATCGTTGGTCGGTCACAGCAGTCTCCTAAGCGAGCGGGAATTCACGGCCGGGCTCGGTGCCTACTCCCGCCGCCCACAGGCGCGGGTTGGGCACTGCCCGCCACGTCCCGTGCTCGTACAGGGACGACTCCGACACCAGCCCGGGCAAGGTCATGTCAAGGGCGGCGTAGACGTCGAGTTCCGGCACCGCGTCGGCGACCACGGCGTCGAGGAAGTCGCGGACCGGCCAGGTGTCCGTGCCACCGTGTCCCGCGCCCTCGGCCACCCCCCGGTAGCGCTCGGGCAGGAACTTCTCCACGTAGGCATCCAGCGGTTCCCACTGCTCGTGCGGGCTCTGCCCGGTCAGGTGCACGTGGTCGGGTGCCCCCTTGACGCGGGTCGCTTCGTACGCACCGGCCGTCCCCTGAAGGCTGTAGTAGTCCATCAGGTGCGGCCGGTTGGATAGCAGGTCAAGCCGGATCTCAAGCAGCGCCCCGCGGGCGGTGCGGGCCAGCATCAGCACCGTGTCGTCGATCTCGTGCTCGGGATCGGTGTGCCGTCCCGTCCCCGAGCAGGACACCGCTACCACCCGGTCCTGGAACCACCACAGTAGCGGCCCGAGGCTGTGCGTGGGGTAAGTGACGCCGCCGCGGCCCACCTGCCAGTGGTAGCGCCAGGTCGGGTCGCCGCTGGCGTTCGTGTGCCACGACTTCATCTCATGGAGGTATTCACCCTCACCGAAGTAGAGCTCACCGAACATCCCGGCGCGGGCCATTTCCTTGATCGTCAGGTTGGCCGGGGAGAAGCAGTAGTTCTCGGCGATCATGTAGTGCGCGGAGCTGCGGCGGACGGCCGCCAGCAGGTCCTGCGCCTGCTCGAGGCTGACCGCGGCCGGCACCTCGCTCAGCACGTGCACTCCCGCGTCGAGCGCCATGATCGCCTGCGGCGCGTGATGGTGCTGCGGCGATGCCACGATCACGGCGTCTACCAGCCCCAGCAGCTCCTCGTAGTCGGCGGGCGTGGTGACCCCGGTCTCGGCCGCGAACTTCTCCCGCGCGGCCGGGTCTGGCTCGTAGACCGCCCGGATCTCCGCCCGATCCCCGTAGGCGGCCAGGCCGGCCAGGAACGACCGTCCCCGCGGCGCCCCGGCGATGCCGATCCGTATCTTGCTGGTAACGCTCATGATGCTGGGTTCTCCTTGCTTGGCTCGGCCCCGGGCACGCTCGCGCCTGCTCGCTGGGTCGTCCGATTGGTCGTGCGAATTTAGCGGCGCCGCCGCCTCACCCGCCGGCGTGAGCCAGCCGGATGCCCCCGTCGACGACGAGCGTGGTCCCTGTGACGTATTCGGCGGCGTCGGAGAGCAGGTAGGCGACCGCGTCGGCGACTTGCTCGGATCGGCCGAGGCTGCCCAGCGGGATGATGTCCTCCATCGCCTTGCGGCGCTCGGGGACATCACGGAAGATCTGGGCCGACACCCCGGCGTCGACCACCCCCGGTGCCACCACGTTCACGCGGATTCCGTGCGGGGCGAGTTCGAGGGCGAGGCACTGGGCGAGCATGTCCAGCCCTGCCTTCGAGACCGAGTACGGCATCAAGCCCCGGGCGGCGGCGGCGCCGATCCACGAGCCGACGAAGGCCATCGCGCCCCGCCGCCCGGAACGCACCAGCTCTTTGCCGACTGCCTGGGCGATGAGGAAGACGCCTTCGAGGTTGACCTCGAGCACGTGCCGCCATTCCTCGTGGGTCACCTCGAGCGCCGTCGCCCAGTGGGCAACTCCGGCCGCCGCCACCAGCCCGTCAACGTGGCCGTGGCGGTCGAGCGTGACAGTCAGCAGGCGATCCACGTCCTCCGGCCGGCGCACGTCGGCCTGCAGGTACGAGGCCTCGCCGCCGCGGAACAGAGCCTCGCCGTCCGCCTGGGCGATCACGTCGCTCGCCACCACGACGGCGCCCCGGGCGCACAGCCCGGACACCAGGGCGCGCCCGATGTCCCCGCCCGCCCCGGTGACCACGAACACGCGGTCCGCTAGCTCATGCACCACGCTGCCGCTCTCCTTCCGCTGATGAATGGGCAACCCCGCTGAGCGGCCGCCCGCCGGGAGCGAGGCCGCAGAACTCGACGACGCTGGCCGCGTAGACGCGAGCGGCCCGCAGCAGGTCGGACCCGGTCACGTGCTCGTCGTCGGAATGGGCGGTGGCCTGGTTCACGCCGTGGTAGACGGCCGGCACGCCCGCCGCCACGAAGTCGGTGGCATTGCCCACCGCCCCCGCCCCAGCGGGCGGGAGGTCGCCTCCGGTCGCCCGCCGGAACCCGCGGCGAACGGCCGCGATCACCGGTTCGCCCGCATCCAGGGCGTAGGGCGGGCCCACTTCCTGCAGTTCGACCCGGAGGCGCAGTCCGGTCCGCTCGGCGACCTCGCCGCACAGGCCCTCCAGTTCGGCGCCGACCTGCTCGCGGCTTCCCGGCAGCGCGTAGCGGCGGGTGCCCACCACGGCCGCTCGCAGCGGGACGCGGTTATAGAAGTCCCCGCCGTGAACCTCGCCGACGAACAGGCTGTCGGCGCCGGCGAGCGGATCCACCCGCCTCGCCAGCCGCTGAGCCAACTCGTCGAGCCGCTCGAGGAGCAGCGTCAGGCCGTAGAGCGGATTGCGCTCCCGCCGGTCCAGCTCGACCTCGTGCATGACCCCGCCCTCGCGGGTGGCCTCGATCCGGAAGATGCTCATCCCCCTCGCCGCCACCGGGAGGTCGACGTGGCTGAGCTCCGCCACCAAGGCGGCGTCGCCTCGCACCCCCTTGCGCAGGAGCGAGCGGATCGTGCGCTGGTCGCCGCCGGGCGCCTCGTGTAGGCCATGCGCCGTCACCAGCAGCCCGCCTGCGAGCGGCACCTCTGCCTGCCGCAGCGCCCGCACCGCGTGCGCGATGGCGGCCAGGCCGCCCTTCATGTCGGCGGTCCCCCGGCCGCGCACCACGCCCGCGTCGAGGTCGAGCGTCGGCGGGGCGTGGGGCACCACGATCGCATCGAGATGGCCATCGAGCTGCAGCACCGGGCCGCCCTCGGCCCCCCGCCAGCGCCCGATGACACTCGGGCTGGCCGGCCACTCCTCGTCCAGCTCGACCTCTAGCCCCAGGCCCTCGAGCACGGCGGCATAGACGCCGGCAAAAGCCGCCTCGTTACCGGTCGGGCTGGGAACGGAGACGAACCGGTAGGTCTCTTCGAGCAGGGAACGCTCGTTCATGAGGGCGAACGCGCGCTCGAGCGCGTGCCGCGCTGTCTCTGGCGCCGTCATGACCTCGCTCCCGGCACCGCGCGGACCGCGGCGGCAGCGTCCTCGCGCGGACGCGTCAGGTTCCTGAGCACCTTCGACCAGCGAACCGCGTCACCCGCCGCGCGCGGCTCGGGGACGAAGCCGAGGCGCAGATAGGTGCGCACGGCCGGCAGCCGGAAGTCGTCGGTCTCGAGCACCGCCTGGTTCAGGCCTGCGTCGGCGAAGTGGCCGAGGACCCGCCGGGTGACCACCTCGCCGAGCCGCCGTCCGCGCTCGCTGGCACGGGCGCCCACGTAATGGAGGTAGCCCGCCTCGGGGTAGCGGTCAGGCAGCCTGCGGGCGGCGGCAGTGGCGACCACCCCGCCCGCCGAGACCACCACGTAGGTGGCCTCGACGCCGTTGCCTGGCGAGAACTCGGCGGCAACCCGCGCGGCGTCCCAGGCGTCGCCGAAGGCTTCTGACAGCACCTCGGCGAGCTGTCCGTCATCGGCGGGCATTGCCGCCCGCAGTGTGTAGCCGGGCTGGAGTGGTGGCGCGGGCGGCAAGTCGCTCAGCTCGGGCAGCCGCATGAACAGCTGTGGTTGGTTCACTTGTCCGCTCCCATGGTCAGGCCGCTGATGAGGTGGCGCTGGAACAGCAGGTAGATCAGCACTGGGGGGATCGCGCTGAGGATCGAGCCGGCGATCATCGCGTTCGTGTTGGCGACGTGGGTCCCCTGCAGGCTGGCCAATCCCACGCTGATCGTCCGCACTTGCTGGGGCAGGAAGAGCAGGGCCGTGAGCAGGTCGTTCCACACTCCAAGGAACTGCAGCACGGCCACGATGGCGAGCGCCGGGCGGGCCAGCGGCACCATCACCCGCAGGAACACCCGCACGTGCCCCGCCCCGTCCACGAGGGCGGCCTCCATCAGGCTGTCGGGCAGGCGCCTGAAGTAGCTGGCGGTGAGGAAGACGGCGAAGGGAATGCCCATGCCGACGTACACAAGCACGGTGCCGAGGACCGTCCCGACCAGCCCCAGCCGCACGAAGTTGATGTACTCGGGGATGAGGATCGACTCGGTGGGGATCATCATGCAGCCCACCGCCACCGTGGCGACCACCCCCGCACCCCGGAAGCGGAGCTTGGCCAGCGCGTAGCCGCAGGGGGTGGCGATCACGAGCACGCCGAGGACCACGACGACGCTGAGCGCCAGGGAGACCCCCATGTCCCCGAGCACCGGGAGCGTGTGCCATACCTGGGACCAGTACTCGAGGGTCGGCGTCCCCGTGCCCTGGGTCAGGAAGGACCCGACGACCGCGTCGATGACCGGGTAGATCAGCGCGGCGCCGATCACGAACAGCACCGCCGAGGGGCCGAAGGCGCGGAGCCTGGCGCGCGCGGGCCGCCGCCTCGGCGAGCCGAGTACTGCGCCCGCGCCGCGGACGCTAGACGTTGCTTGCACGGCCACCGATCACTCCCACCACGGCGGTGAGCACCGCCATCATCGCGAAGAGCACCATCCCGAGCGCCGCGGCCGTGCCGAAGTTCCCGAGCGAGAATGCCTCCTGGTAGATCTGGAACTCCAGGGTCGTCGTGGAGAAGCCGGGCCCGCCCGAGGTCATCACGTAGATGAGTCCGAAGATCCCGGTGAAGCCGCTGATCAGCGTGACGACGAAGGCGAGCGACACGAACCGCCGCATGATCGGCAGGACCACGTGGAACAGCAGCCGCAACGTGCCGGCGCCGTCGACCCGCGCGGCGTCGAAGAGCTCCGGGGGGATGGTGGCCAGCCCGGAAATGAAGATCACCGTGTTGATGCCGAACATCGCCCAGGCGAAGGTAACAAGGAGAGCGGGCAGCGCGGTACTGCTGCTCCCCAGCCAGTTCTGGGCGAAGTGGCCGAGGCCGGAGGCGCCGAGCAGGGAGTTCAACCCGCCGTTCTCAGCGAAGAAGGACCCGAATACGATGCCGATGACGACCCAGGACAGCGCCACCGGGAAGAACACCACCGTGCGGAAGAGCTTCCAGCCAACCGCCCGCGTCGCGGTGAGAAACGCCGCCAGCATCGCCACCGCCAGGCCGCAGGGGATGGAGATGACGACCGCGGCGTTGTTTTCTAGAATCTGGACGATGCCCACGGTGTGAAAGAAGAGCTGCGTGTAGGTCGCGAAGCCGACGTAGCTGGCGGTCAGCCCGTTCCAGACGGTGAGGCTGTAGTAGGCGGCCTCGAAGAGCGGGACGACGACGATCGCGATGACCACCGCCATCGCCGGGAGGGCGAAGAGAAAGCCGATCCACGCCCGCTGCCTGAACTCGCTCGTGCGCCTGCGACGCCCTCGGCGCGGCGCCGTCGGCGGGCCGGCCGGCCCGGCGACAGGGCTGTCTGTCGCCTGACCCGACCGAAGGCCGCTTGGAGCCTGCGTCACTGCGATCCCAGCGGATATGTGGCGGAGCGCTGGGCGGAGGGCAGGTCCTGCACCGCCGTCTCGATGTTCTGCAGCGCCGTCGAGGGGCTGATCTGGCCGACGAAGGCCTGGTCAAGCTCCTTGTCCGCCACCGAGGCGACCGACTGCTGCATGTAGTTGTCGAACATCGGGTACACCTGGTAGCTCTTCTCGCTGGCCGCCTGGAGCAGCTGGGCGGAGACCGCCGGCATTGAATAGCCCTGGTAGATCGGGATCTGGCCGGTCTTCACAAGCGCGTTCTGACCCGAGCTGGTCAGGATTGACGCGAGGAACTCCTCCGCCAGCGCCTTGTCCGGAGAGGACTTCGGGATGCCGAAGCCCTGCCCGGCCAGCTCGACGATCATCTGCTTGCCGCTGCTGCTGTACGGGGGAAGGAAGACGCCGAGATTGCTGCCGAGGTAGGGCTGGAAGATCGGGGTGTCCCAGCTGCCCTCGATGATCATCGCCGCCTTTCCGTGCTCGAACTCGGACTGGTTGGTGGAGTCGTTCAGGGCATCGGAATTAGTGCAGCCCGACTGGTAGAGCTTGGCCCAGTCGGTGAGCTGTGCGACCATCGCCGGGCTGTCGTAGGACTGCTTGCCGTCGAGGAAACCGTTCCAGCTCGACAGCGAGGTCGCCCCGGCCAGGAGATAGCTCCACTCGGCGAGCGGCCAGAATTCCCCGCCGTTGCCGTCGTTGCCGTAGACGATCGGCGTCACCCCCGCCGCCTTCAGCTTCGTGCAGGCCGAGTACAGCTGCGTCCACGTTTGCGGCAGCGCGGTAATTCCGGCCTTCTTGAACAGCGCCTTGTTGTAGTAGCCGTTGTAGAACTGCTCGCTCTCGGGGACGGCGTAGGTCCCGGAGCTCAGCGTCCCGGACTGCGTCCACACCGCCTCGTCCGGCACCTTGGCGAGCGCGGCGGAAGAGATCGCCTGGCCAGAGGCGTCCAGGTTCTGCAGGTACGGGTCGATGGTGTTGAGGTAGGAACCCGCGTAGAGCGAGACGATGTCCGGCGCATGCCCCGCGATCAGCGCGGCTTGCAGCGTGGCGAAGTAGTTGCCCGACGGCTCGACGACGGTGTTGATGGTGACCCCGGGATGGGCCGCCTCAAAGTTCTTCACCTGGGCCGGAACCTCGGGAGAACCCGAGATCGCCCCGTCCACCCACAGCGTGAGGGTGATCTTGCCGCTGGTCGGCCCCATGGAGCCGCCTCCGCCCGCCGCGGCCGAGCAGGCCGCCAATCCGACCACCGTGCACAGCACGGCGGACCCGAGCAGGCGCCGCCGCCACTGAGTGCTGGTTCGCGTACGCATCCTGTCTTCTCCACTCCCATGTGTCCGAGCGGCGGCTGCTATGGCTCCGGCCGCTCGCGGCCGGAGGCACATGGTGCCCCATTACATGCGGTTGTTCGGTACCACCGAACGCTGTTGCGTAATTGATGGCCAGCCTAGACCGGCGGGACAAGCTGGGGCAATACCCCGCACCCAGGATTTATTTCTCGGCAGCAGGGTTCGGCAGTGCCGCCCGCGCCCGGCTACGAGCGCCCGACGACCGGCTCCACGAAGACCCGGTCGGCCGGAGTGGGAGCCTCGAGGAAGTCCAGATCGCACCCCTTCGGCGCCTGCGTGACATGGGCCCGGTAGAGCGCGGGCCAGCCGCGCCGATGCGGCGTGGCCGGCGGCCGCCAGGCAGCCTGGCGGCGCGCGAGCTCGCCCGCCTCGACCAGCAGGTCGAGGCGGCCGGCGTCGGCGTCCACGGCGATCTCGTCGCCCTCCTCGACGAGGGCAAGCGGCCCTCCGACGGCGCCCTCCGGAGCGACGTGCAGGAAGACGGTGCCGAAGGAGGTGCCGCTCATGCGCGCGTCGGTGACCCGCACCATGTCGCGGACTCCCTCCGCCACCAGGCGTGCGGGGATGGGAATCATCCCCCATTCGGGCATGCCTGGGCCTCCGACCGGACCGCAGCCGCGCAGCACGAGCACGCTGCCGGCGTCGACGGCCAGGTTCGGGTCCTCGACCCGGCGGCGCATCTCCTCGTACCCCTCGAAGACCACTGCCCGACCGCGATGGCGGAGCAGGCCCGGGGTCGCCGCCGGGACCTTGAGCACCGCCCCCTCCGGGGCGAGGCTCCCGCGAACCACCCGGAACGCCCCGCCGCGGGCGAGCGGCTCGTCGAGCGAGCGGATGATCCCGCCGGGGACCGGCGCACCGCGCGCGACGTCATCGACGCGGCGTCCATCGGCGAGCAGCGCCGACCCTTCAAGCAGCTCCCCGAGCACGCCGATCAGCGCGGGTACACCGCCTGCGGCGTCGAAATCCTGCATTAGGCCGGCGCCGCACGGCTCCACGTCGGCCAGCAGCGGTATGGCCCGTCCGAGGCGATCGACATCCTCAAGCGCCCAGTCCAGGCCGAGCCGGCCGACGATCGCCGCGAGGTGGATCACCGCATTGGTGGACCCTCCGATGGCATTGAGGACGCGAAGGGCGTTGCGCAGCGAGGCAGGCCCGCACACCGCCGCCGGGCGCGCATCGGCCCGGACCATCTCCACGATCCGCTCGCCGGCGGACCGGGACGCCGCGAGCGCCCGCTCGTCCCCCGTCGGGACGGTCGAGCTGCCGGGCAAGGCAAAGCCGAGCACCTCGGCCAGGATGCCCATCGTCGAGGCGGTCCCCATCGTGTTGCAGGCTCCCTGACCGCACGAGAGCGCCTGCTCGGCCTCGCGCCAGCCGGCGTCGTCGAGCCGGCCGGCTCGCCGCTCGTCCCACAGCCGCCACAGATCGGTGCCGGTGCCGAGCCTTCGACCGCGGAACCGCGCGGGGGTCCTGCTGCCGCCGGTGATCACCAGCGTCGGCAGGTTGGTGCTGGCCGCGCCCATTAGCGCCCCGGGAACCGTCTTGTCGCAGTTGGCGAGCAGGATGAGCCCGTCCACCGGGTGACTGCGGGTCATCTCCTCGATCTCGATGGCGAGGAGATTGCGATAGAGCATGGCGGTCGGCATCATGAGGTCCTCGCCGAGCGAGATCACGGGGAACTCCACCGGAATGCCGCCGGCCGCGAGGATCCCTGCCCGCAGCGAAGGCACCAGGTCGCGCAGCGGCAAGTTGCACGGATTGAACTCGCTGGCCGAGTTGGCGATGCCGATCACCGGCCGACCGCCGGCCGGGTCTATCGCGAGCCCGGCCGCGCGCAGAGCCGCCCGGTGCTCGAGTGCCGCCTCGTCATCGCCCACGATCCAGGCATCGCTTCTCAGCATCACCGCCTCCCCGACGGCCCGGCCGCCTGGCCCGCGGCGCGGACGCCACCGTCGCCTGGTCGAACCCGCCCGTCACCACCACTGTTCGGCTTCGCCAACCGGAGTACGATCGCGACATCGACGCCAAGGGTGGGCATAGCGGTCGGCACCCTGGCCGAGGTATTCTGCATGACACAACAATATGCGGACACACCGAACATCATGCCGGGTTCCACGCATGCGGACGAACCGGGACTGCTGGTCAGGCGTGGAGGGAGCCACAGTGGGACTGTCTGCGCAAGAGGAGACCCCGGCCACAGTCGCCGAGGCCCGGTCGGCGGACGACCGCTACACGGTCCGTTCGGTGCAGCGCGCCCTTCGCCTGCTCGACATCGTGGCCGGCGAGCCGGCCGGCCTCCCGCTGACGGAGATCGCGAAGGCGCTCGGCCTCTCGAAGTCCACCGCCCTGGCGACGGCGCGTACCCTGGCCGCCAGCGGATTCCTTCGCTCGGTCGAGCCCGGGCCCCGCTACAAGCTCGGAACGGCGCTCATCCGCTACGGCGAGCTCGCATCCCAGGGCAACCCCTGGGGCGAGCTCTGCCTCCCGGTCCTGCGTGCCGCGAGCTCCGCCACCGGGATGACTGCTCGCCTGGCCGTGATCCAGGACGGCTACCCGGTCGCGGTGGAGCGGGTCGACGGCCCGGGCAACGTCCGCTTCCACGCTCCCCTGGGCCAGCGGGAGCCCCCGCATGCGACGGCCGCGGGCAAGGCCATGCTCGCCATGCTCGACCGCGAGCGAGTGGCGGAGATTGGCCGGGAAACCGGACTGACCCGCTACACCGAGCACACCATCACCGACCAAGACCGGCTCTTCGCCGAGCTGGACACCGTGCGCCGCCGCGGTTACGCCGTCGACGACGAGGAGGAGGTCGGGGGCGTCTTCTGCGTGGGCGCGCCCTTCTTCGACCACCGTGGCGTCTGCGTGGGCGCGATCAGCGTGACCGGGATCAAGCACGACCTGCCGAGCTGGCGGATCGAGGAGATCGGCCATGTCGTCCGGGCGCACGCGGACGAGATGTCCCGTCTGCTCGGCGGCCCGCCTTTCGCCGCGGTAACGACCGGCTGACCTGATGCGGGGACCGTCGGCGACATGCCGCCGCCAGCCGGTCAGGCGATGGTGAGGACCGGGTACAGCGAACGGCGCAGCAGCCGGCCGGGGACCGAGCCGATGACGCGCGGCGTGGCACGGCGCGAGCGGCCGACCACGATCACGGGCGGGCCGGGCCGCCCGGCGGCGCCCACGGCGTCCGCCGCGATCAACAGCGCGGTGGCGGGCGACTCCTGGCGACGCTCGAAGGTGTGCGGGAC
>Ga0335074_10007928_pt1 | contig 14741 bp, 13 predicted proteins | sample Lox_Sample_23_FD_206715 | JGI IMG/M metagenome (GOLD analysis project Ga0335074, IMG submission 206715) | Soil microbial communities from Loxahatchee National Wildlife Refuge, Florida, United States - Lox_Sample_2.3 | ecosystem: Environmental > Terrestrial > Soil > Wetlands | place: USA...
TGGCCTCACATTGAAGAGGACGGCTTGTTGTGCCTTCGCCCGAGGCGCGTCACAAAGTTTCGCCAGCCCGACAAGGTGATCGGCCAGCTTCTCAGCGAAGACGTATACCCTCTAATCGTCGCGTGCGAATCAGGGGCAAACCAGAATGACTTCAGAACCGAGTTCTACTCTTACTGGAATCGCGGGCTGTCGACAGAGGAGGATATGGTGCGGAGCCTTCTCGAACCGCGAGGTCCGAGCCGCCTCGTGCAAGTCTGGCGCGGCCAGACTTGTTCTGTGGTCGGCGAAACCGAGCAGCAGGTGCTCGCCTGGCTACGCAATCTTCATGGAAACGAGCCGCAGTTCGACTCCACTGATACGGCGTGTCTGCTGTGGATGGAAGTGCCGATGCTGCCCGCGGAGTATCCCAGAACGGCTGGCGATCTCTATCGCATCGCCGGTTCCATCACCGGCGGTAAGGAATTGTTGGCGCGTTTCGCGAAAGCGGGCGTCAGCCCCTTTTATTTCGTGATCGGCGCGGAGAGCGGAAATGGACCCTGCCTTGCCGTGGTCCGCGCATACAAGCCCATATCCACGGACATCCGGGGGAAAACCCGCGATCCAGCAAATGATGGTTTCCGACCGGGCAAAGTGCCACCACGGATGCAGACGCAACGCCTTTTTTCATCCGACGCGGGCGCAAGCCGCCTCCAGGTTGACCGCGTCGACGCGGAGTGGGTTCATGGTCGTGATCAGGATCCCCGGCAAGAAACACTCAGGGCGAAGACCGTTCTTCTTTTCGGATGCGGCTCCGTTGGCGCGCCGATCGCGCACCAGTTCGCCATGGCGGGCGTCGACCATCTTATCCTGGTCGATCCGAAGAAGCTTTCGTGGGCGAATGTCGGCCGGCACCCTCTTGGCGCCGATCATGTCGGCTCGAAGAAAGCAATCGCACTGGCGGAAATCTGGAGCAAAGCCTATCCCCACGCGCGCTTCGAGGGATTCGACGTGTCATCGCACCTCTTCCTAGCCGAACACATGGAATTGGCGACGAAGGCCGACCTCATTCTTTGCGCCACCGCCGACTGGACGTCAGAGCTTGGTCTCAATTTCCGGCAGGTGTGCGGCGAGATTGCCGCTCCGGTCCTCTATTGTTGGACGGAGCCGAATGCGTGCGCCGGGCACGCTGTCCTGCTTTTTCATGAGGGCCCATGTCTTCAGTGCGGCTTTTCCACTTCCGGCGATTGCAAGCTGCAGGTCACGGAGTGGCCCCAAGAAAAGGAGCTGAAAATGGAACCCGCCTGCGGCGCGGTGTTCCAGCCCTATGGGCCAATTGAGTTGCTGGGCACCATTTCGGTGGGCGCAAGCCTCGGCTTGGACGGCTTGCTGGGGAAAGTCACCGCTGCCACCCACCGTATCTGGGCAGGACCAGAATCGCTCCTTTTGGAAGCCGGCGGCACTTGGTCGAAAGCATGGATAAATGGAAATATGGAACGAAGCAAAGGCGGTTTTCAGGAGGAACGCGTTTGGGGAAGAGATCCGTTGTGCGACGTTTGCGGCGGCAGCGACGCCGCGACCCGCTTGTCTTCGAAATCGGGCAATCCCGACAACGTCTCATCATCGACCCTTCTGTCCTGACCCACCTGGCGCGCCATCGGCAACACAACGACGATTCGCTCGAGGCGGGAGGGCAGCTCTTCGCCCGGTTCTCCGAGGAGCAGGTAACGATTTGCAGCGTTACGGGTCCTCGACCAGCGGATCGCCGGTCGCGATACTTATACCTCCCCGACCGTCGCGAGGAACAAAGAGAGATCGACGAGATGCATCGGAACGGATTGCATTTTGTCGGGGACTGGCATACCCATCCTGAGCCTGTTCCCACACCATCTGCCGCCGATATTCGGACCATCAAGGAAGCTGTGGCTAAATCGCGACATCATCTGCACGGCTTTATCATGATCGTTGTGGGCAGCAGCGATTTTCCAGATGCCCTCCATGTCTCGCTAAATACCACGGATTCTAACCTGAGACTTGTGCCTGCAGAATGATGACGCACTTCCTGGCTAAAGGACATGGGGGCACCAAACGGCGGCGTTTTTTTGTGTGTGAGTCATACTGACCATGGAATTCACAATATCCAGCCACAACTCGCTTCTAGCTGATTTGGCCGACCTCGATTCCTGGCTGGCTGGGATGGGCGTTCCTGCTCGTTCTTCGGATCGGATTCATCAGCTCATAAGACTACTAGAGAAACTCAAGCCGACAAGCCCAGGCCCGGCGCTGAAATTCACCCGAGAAGAACAACGGCAGTACATGTACGCTCTCGCAGAGCTTTTGGAATTCCATCAAATCTTTACCTGGCTCAAACAGGACGATCCTGCAGTGTTAGGGCCCAAGCTGATGCGCGCTCTCTCCGGAAGCCTCGATCCGGCCGATGAAAGCATCAGCAACAGTATCGGGCGCAACATGATGTTTGAATTGTCATTGGCATCTGAATGGCGTAGGGCAGGATTGGAGGTGGCAATTGGTGAGCCCGATTTGCGGTTAATCCTGAACCAGCAGGAATTTCTGGTGGAATGCAAACGCCCCTTTGATTGGAGCGGTATTATGCGGTGCATAAAGGACGCGAAGCGCCAACTCAACAGAAGTGGGGCGCGGGCCGCATCCAGTACGCCCAAGGGTGTCATCGCAATTTCTCTCAGCAAAATCATTGCTCGAGGAGAACGCATCTTTTGGGCGAAGTCGATGGCCGACAATTCCCAACTCGGAGAAATCATCGAGAGCGAACTGGCAGCAAATCGCTGGCGCTGGTGGAACAACATTCGGTTCGATGACAGCATCGCCGGCGTGTTGTTCCACTTGACCCTACCTGCGGATGTGGACAAGGGCGATCACTTTGCCTTGTTGAGTTTCTCCAACATCTATCAAGCTGGCGCCAATCCTGAAGCACTTGTACGGTTGAATCAGACGATGGAATCTTTGTATCGAGAGAGTCGGCGCGCCGACCCTAGTGAGGGGTCGCTCTTCGGATGCTAACTCCAGAGTGCGCGACCGTATGTCGCTGCGGGCTGGAGAGAATTCCGCTCTATGCCTTTACAAGAGTCCCTACACCGTTTAATTCCTTTCAATTCGATAGACCACTGAACCTTAGCTCTGCTGCTACACTGACCAACGACGCTCCTTCTGAAAGGATTCTTGTGGATCTAGAAAACGTATTGGCAGCACTTAGATCAGAACGCGGTCGCATCGACCATGCGATCTCAGCACTAGAAGGCCTCGCCGGCTCACCCGGTCCACGCCGTGGGCGCCCACCGAAGTCACAAGCTGCACCGGCAACACGACAGAAACGGCGCACGATGAGCGCCGCCGCCCGCAAGCGGATTTCGGAAGCGATGAAACAACATTGGGCAAAGTGGAAGGGTAAAGCCGTTCCCAAGAAAACCAAAGCCCGTCCTGCAATGAGTGCCGCTGCCAGGAAGAAATTATCAGCGTTGATGAAGGCGCGCTGGGCTGCGAGGAAAAAGGAGAACGCGTAGTCCAGGGTCTTAACAGCACTTTCCGGATCCGGTCTTACGTTCTTTCCATCCCGTGAAAATGCGCATCCGAGACTGACGATCGGTGCTGGGAGATATCATCACATGGTCGGCTGAATAGCCGGGAGAGTGATCAAGGATGTCTTCCTCATCCGTTGGAAAGCACGCCGGTGGCGTTAGCAGTGGTCAGCCTACGGTCCCTGAGCCTTCGTTTGCCGAGCGAGCGCGAACGTTGACGTACTTGGGGCGCATTGGCAGTCTCTCGACCCTGTCGCGGAAACAGCCGGGATTTCCTTTTGGATCCCTGATGCCTTATGCGCTTGATGGCCATGGGCGTCCACTTTTCCTCATCAGCACGATGGCCATGCATACGCAGAATCTGCAAGCGGACCCGCGAGCCAGCCTGTTTGTGACGGAGCCTGACGCCAGCGGCGACCCTCTCGGTGCCTCCAGGGTCACGCTAATAGGAACGGTTAGCAGAATCCCAGAGCCAGAGCTGGGCGCCGCGCGTACGCTCTACCTGTCGCACTACCCTGACAGCAAGTACTGGGTCGATTTTGAGGATTTCTTCTTTTACCGTCTGGACGTATTGGACGTTTATTACGTGGGCGGCTTCGGAGTCATGGGATGGGTAACGGCGTCAGATTACTCCCAGGCACAACCCGATCCGCTAGTAGAGCACAAGAGCGGCATCATGCAGCACATGAACGCCGACCACAAGGATGCGCTCATCTTGCTCGCGAAACGGTTTGCTGGGATTGAGGCACAGGAGGCGGAGATGACCTCGGTCGATCGCCTCGGCTTCCACCTACGCCTGAAAACACAGGATGGCGTGAAAGGAATTCGGGTCGCATTCTTGCGGGAAGTTAGCGATCCGTCAGAGACCAGAGAAGTGTTCGTCGAGATGGTACGGCAGGCTCGTCAAGGGTAGGCAGACTGGGCCTCGCGGTAGACCGGCCCCCGGATGTTCCCAAATGCGCTAGTCCTGTGCACACCGGCGGTAAGGCGAACAGGCGATCTGCGACCCTACCCGAAAAGGGCGCTGTGACCTGGCGATGAGTTATGGCTCGGCACAACGCATTCCGGGTCATCGTTCCTCACTGAGTTAATTCTTGTACTTACCGGAAAGCATCTCATCTGCGCAGCATCGAACGGCACCAGAATCTCCGCAAGCGCCTTCACGTCCTTGAAGCCGGGATCGAGCCACAAATCGTAGCGTTCTGGACGCAGAATTGCCGGCATTCGGTCATGTATGTCCGCCAGCAGCGAGTTCGGAGTGGTCGTTAGAATCGAACAAGACTCAATGACAGTGCCAGTCGGATCTCTCCATCGATCCCACAGGCCGGCAAAGGCAAACAGGGAGTCGTCCTGCATGCCGAAGTGGAACGGCTGTTTCTCTTTTCCGCTGCGCTGCCATTCGAAAAAGCCGTCGGCCGGAAGCAAGCATCGACGGCTCACGAAGGCATCCCGGAACGCGGGTTTACTCGCGATCGTCTCCGCACGGGCATTGATCGTCTTGAATCCGATACTCGCGTCTGTGGCCCAGGACGGAATCAGGCCCCAGCGAGCTAGTGAGAAGTGCCGCTCTGCCCTGGATGGATCCTGGCGAATAATTCCGACCGGCTGCGACGGGGCAATGTTGTAGCGAGGCTCCCAATCAACGTCGTTGTCAGTCTCGAAGTATTCCGCGATCAATTGTTTCCGTCTGGAAAGACGATAGCGGCCACACATCTCCCACTCCTCAGAATCAAGTAATAATGTAATGGAAGTAAGGAATCAGCGTGACACGCATTCTGCTTTCCTTGGGCACAGACTCGCATTTGTGGCGTTAGATCGTGCGCAAAATCCTCCACGTCGACATGGACGCTTTTTACGCTTCGGTTGAGCAGCGCGATAATCCCCAACTGCGCGGCAAGCCTGTGATTGTTGCTTGGCTGGGCAATCGCTCTGTCGTCTGCGCTGCTTCGTACGAGGCCCGAGGCTTCGGTGTGCATTCAGCCATGCCGGCAAAACGAGCGCAGCGATTGTGTCCGGATGCGATCTTTGTACCGCCCGATTTCGCACGCTATCGCGCGGTCTCGCGCAGCGTGCGGGAGATCTTCAAGCGTCACACGGACCTGATCGAGCCGCTGTCCCTCGACGAAGCCTATCTGGACGTGACCGAGAACAAGACCGGCTTAGCGACAGCCACGCTAGTGGCGCGCACCATCCGTCAGCAAATCCGTCAGGAACTGAATCTGACCGCCTCTGCAGGCGTGGCGCCCAACAAGTTCTTAGCCAAGCTTGCCTCGGACTGGCGAAAGCCTGATGGGCTCTTTGTCATCCAGCCTGAGAACATAGACGCGTTTTTGCTGCCATTGCCTGTTGGACGCTTGCCTGGCGTCGGCAAAGTTACGGCAGAGAAGCTGGCGCAACTTGGAGCACAGATGGTGAGGGAGCTACGAACTCTCGATCTGCCCGTACTCGAACAGCACTTCGGCCGCTATGGTCAGCGCCTGCACGAGCTTGCCCGCGGTATCGACGATAACCCGGTTGTACCGGACAGGCCAACGCAATCGATATCTGTCGAGGATACCTTTGAGCACGACGTGCTATTGGCAGAAACTGAGCCGATGATCCGGCGCCTTGCAGAAAAGCTTTGGTCCGCTTCACGCCAAGAATCACGGGCGGCACGCACAGTTGTTCTCAAGCTGAAGACCAGCGAGTTCAAGATTCTCACTCGCAGCCATACGCCAAGCTCCCCACCCTCCTCTTGCGAAGAGCTGACCGACATCGCCTTGAAACTCCGGGAGCGGGTTGATTTCGGTCCGCAGCAACGCTATCGGCTCGTTGGAGTTGGTTTGAGCAACTTTTTGGAACCCGAAGACACTGCTGCGCAGCCGGTTCTTTTCGAGTAAGCGCAAATTGCCCGGAGCGGCCGGTATCCTTCACCGAGGCCTTCCCGGTATGGGAGCGAGCCGCTGTGGGTTAGACCCAACTGGGAGAAGCGACGACCCTGGTTGTCGTTTTGACGAACTTGTCCCTATACGCCAGCAGTGCAAAGTCCGATTGGGCTGCGCCTGTCGAAACGGCACGACGCGCTGCGTCAATTGGGTCAGGGATGGGCGATCTATGGTGAACGACTTCGGTACGTGCCGCCACGTTGCCCGGGACGCCGCGTCGCGCCAATGCATCCATAACGGCTTCTTTTATCGCGTCATCGAGCCCGAGGACCAGGCCAGAACCGCCCGTAAGCACAATCTTTAGGCCCGGAATAACCGGTTCTCCTAGCCGTAGCTCATCAGGAACACGGAAGATGTAGTCGGCAACGCTCTTAGCGATATATTCCCGCCAATGTTTAACGAATCGCTGGCCATTCCACCGGTCCGGAGCCGTCACTTTGATTGTTTCGGCTTCTTCAATGCTGAGGTCTCGGCCACTTTCACGAAAATAAAAATCCCTAAGCATCTCGGTCAGCTGCTCGCCGGCATAGTCGAGCGTGCGGGCGGGAGGGAGATAATTCATAAGCAGCTCTTGGCGGTCAATCCGTCGAGAGGAAACGAAGTACCCTGCGTCGGTGGAGCCCGCCCCCACATCGACAACGAGAAGCTTCACCCAATGCTTCTGCGTCTTGGCTGACATGGGGATGTCTTCAAGCAGGTATTCCAGCGGCAGATAACCAGCGGCACTTGATTCAGCTGCCATGCGCCAGGAAACATCATCCACCTTATGAACACCTTCGATCATTTGGGCGAATGAACCCGGAACCGCTGCCATTGCGGCGGCGATCTCATCGATCGCCCGAACTTGCTTAACTAATTCTCGCCATGCATTTATTGATGTCTTGCCACCGACAACGGGCAGTTTTTCCCATCCGATCAACTTCAAGACACCGGCAGCAACAACTGTGGTCTGAAACATTCGGCGCCGGGCCACAACGTGCTCCGAATCCTCCCCAATCCAGTTTGGGAGGGAAAAGCAGAAGTGTGTTTCGGTGCAAGGCGTGATATGAAGGTCCGCCTCGGACAAGTACGAGCGCAGGTCCCCCAGCATGTAGCCAATAGTCAGGGTTGCGGCCTCACCAAGGCTAATGCCGATCCCTTCGCGAATAGCATCCCAATAGCTAGCACCTTGCGGGTCTTTAAGTAATAGCCGTTTCAGCCGGGCGTCCGCAACATCCCGGCGGACGCGTGAACGTTCACGATTGATCACGAGCGCGTCGCCAACTCGGTATACGGTGGAATCTATAACGCCCGGCAATCGCGCTGGGTGAAGCTGCTTACCCTTCGTCGTCTCTGCCGTGAACCACCATTTGGACGAGTGGGTGCCCCAGTCGATACCAACCCATAGCTGTCGAATGTCCATGCGTGTGCTCCCTAAGGCTCAGGAACAGGTACGACACGAGCCCTAATTAGTATTTTCAGTTCCTCTTCGCGTCTTAGCTCTACCGAGGGACGATCAAGTCGCACATCCTCTCCCATCTCGACCACAGCTTTGCTTTCGTGAACGTCAGGGTCAAAGGGAACGACAGATCCGACTTCTCCCACGAGGTGCAAACCAAATCCATGCCGAAGAACCTCTTCCGAAGTTCGAAAGGCGTATTCTGCACTCTCCCCGTCCTTCCTGGCTTCCCAGATACTGATCAAGACCAGCGCGAGCCGCTCGTATGCCGCATCGCCAGAGGTTCCCGCTGCTTTCGCAATGCCATTGGATTGTACAAAGCGTTGTGCCCAAGTACGGGACACCAATGGAAGCTGCTCTCCACTGGCCTCCAACAATCGCGCGATTGAATCCCGAAACTTGCGATCAGCCGCTTCGAAGGGCCTGACTCGTTCAGCAAGCAAAGTTGCATCGACGACACAGCCTCGCTGAATGAGCTTGGGCGCTAGCCGTGCGGGTGCCTCCAGAATTGCATCTCGCAACTTCGCGATTGGCTCACGTTCCAGCTCGGACCAGCCGACCTGCTTCTCCAGCATGCGCACAAAATCGAGACCCCGAACAGCTACGTCGGGGTCAACCGCCGATGACACAACTGAACTAACCACCTCTGTTAGCAGCTTAGGAGAGCGTTTCCTCTGCGCTGGCGACCGACCGCGGAGTAAAACCGGCAGTAATGCCGTCGCAAGCCTCACCAACGCCAGGGCAGTGTCGTCGTCGAATGCACTATCCGCAGTAGGTTTCTTGGGACCACGCTTCGGAACCGACAGCTTGTAAATTGCGCGGAGCACGGCGGCTGGAGAGCTGTCCAGTCGTCTAGCCAGCACCGCCGACACCTGATTCGCGCGTATTACTTTCCTGAAATCAGATAGTTTGTTGATATTCCTAGCGATATCGTCCGTGTCAAGAGCCAGGTCGATCACGCCGGAATCAAGCCACTTGGGATCGATCCATGCGCCACCGCATAGCGCCATGCGCAGCGCAACTGGCGGGTCGAGGTCGATGCCTTTTTGCTGAAGAACCTTCTTTATGGCCGAGCGTTCACTCCGGGACAGCCTCGGCAACGGGCTTCTTGGGAATCCCACCAACACGCGTGGGTCCCTCTCTTGTAACGTTTGTGGCATTGGATTAGAGAATACCGGAACCCGGTGCACACGTCAGCAAGACGATTGCGGACGGCCTGTCGAGAGCGCAGTAGCGTCATCTGTCTTTGCGAGCCGGCCCGATCGCAGCCCATCTGGATAAGCCACAGCCACAGCCGCGATGGTCCGGCGGCGATCGTTACGGCCACGGTCGCTCCGCGTCACCCACCGGGAAATCAGATCGTCGCCAGGATAAGGCCCTCGCACCTCCCCATCTGAGGCGCCCCAGCGAAGCATGTGCGGTCGCACCGCTAGGGCGTAAACTCCTGCCGATACACCGAGCAGTGCGATGAGCTTACGAGCGCGGGTCATGGCCACTGCCCCTCCTCCCGTCCGAGGATATGCTTAGACGTACTCCTCCCATTCTGAAAGAAGGACCCTCAGCGGAGCGAGAAGCATGACCATTGAAAGAATATCCGCCGTCACTCTGAAGGTCACAGACATGGCACGGTCGGTGCTCTTCTACAACGAAATCCTGCGCCTGGAGATCATCTATGGAGGCCCGCATGCGTCATTTACCTCTCTTCGAACCGCTGGCGCACACGATGCGATTCTGAACCTAGAGCAAGGAGCCTCCAGCAACGGGTGGGGGCGGCTAATTTTTCACGTGAAGGACGTTGACGAATTCTGGGCTTACCTCAAGGCAGAAGGCCTCGATGTACCACGGCCGCGGGATGCAAGTTGGGGCGAACGATACTTCCACCTGCAGGATCCCGATGGACACGAGTTGTCGTTTGCAGAGCCGCTGCCGTGAATTTCAACTCGGGCGCATCTTGGGCACTCGAGGGGCTCAGCGTTTTTCGCGATTCCGCTGTCGCTGCTCGGCAGCGCGGAGGATCGCGGAGGGCTTCGTCGAAAACGCTTCAGCGATATCGGCAATGGTTCGCAGGGTTGGGCTCTTTGTGCCCCGCTCTAGCTGGCCGATGTAGCGCTCGGTGTAGCCAAGGGCATCGGCCAGTTTCAGTTGGCTCCAGCCTCGGTCGACACGCAACTTGGTAAGCTCCGCACCCACAGCCTCACTTAACGTGCGGGACTCACGGTGTTTATCAGCACCAATTTGTTTGGGCACGCACCCATGGTTGCCGTTTGACGCTAAATGATTGAGGAACTATAGTTCGGTATCGCTAAGTGCAGCATCTTGGACATGGCAACAAGTTCGCTGGAACCACTGGTCGCAAGCCCCTTGCGGCAGCAGCATGATCGACTAAACTGGTGCGGCAGCGCGCTCCGACGCAACAATAGAGGGCGCCCTGTCCTGTGCCCTTGAGGTACTGCGGTTTGCAGACGACGAAAAACTACACCAAGCGTAACGCGGCCGTCCAACTTCAGCGAGCCGCCCGGGAGCGCGCCGACGATCAAGCTCGCCGCATCCCTTGGCAGCGGCTTTACGACGCTCGAAATCAATACATCGACTGGCAGGAATTCTACCTGTGGATTCGCTCGATCCTCGAAGTCGAAGAGAGGATTCCGGATTGGCTGGCCAAGGTTCTGAACGATCGTTGTCCCGGATTTCTTCAAACCGAGAAAGAACTCACATCCAAAGCGGCCCGGAACCGGCCTCTGCCTCTCCGCTTGGAAGATTGGATTGATGATCACGTCTTCTCTTTCGCCAAGCAGGAGGGCTGGTTCAATGCTATTACGTTCTATGCGGTACGCGATCCTCGCTATCAGCGGGCCGAGGTCTGTTGGTCAGAATGCGTCGAGAGGTGGAAGAAAGCCAAACCGCTACAGTATCCGTCGTTCGATGAATGGATGGCCTTGGCCTCGCGATGCGATGAAACTGCCCACCTTACCGCCCGTGAGCGCAAGGCCCGAACATCGGCGAAGCTGGTGCATCCTGATCGCCTGGCAGAAGCAGTCGCTAGTTATATGGATTGGGAAGCTCTGGCGTACTGGGCTCAGCCTGCGCTAGAACGCGGGTCCGATCCTCCGGCCGAAGTTGTTCGCGAGCTGGAACGTCGCTGCCCCGGATATCTGGAAGCCGAACACAAGACGCGGACTCAGCAGTCCGGTGATGGCGACGAACACTGGCAGCGGCTGATGCTCTGGGTCGGTGATCATTTCTTCGAGGACGCGAAAAGCGAGGGCTGGTTCGATGCCGTTCTCATCCGGGTGCGTGAACATCCGCGCGCAATTCGGACATTGGAATTCTCCGATTACTGCTGCGAAGTCTGGAGTTCTGAGCTGCCGAGACCCTACCCCTCCTTTGAGCAATGGCGCCGCGGGGCTGACTCATATGTTGAACGGGCCTCTAACGCCTGTAACTAACTGTAGTTTTTTGTTTACATTGAAATGACGGGCGAATCGCGGGAGATCACGGCATGTTCGCGGGATAGATCTGTCCGTGCGAGAGAATTGCAGTGTTTACGCAGCTCGGCGTGGTAGACCAAGTGCAGACCCAAGTGGTCGGAGGGAGAGGATTTGAACCTCAGACCCCCTGGTCCCGAACCAGATTCTAGAGCTTATTGAAGCTTGTGAAAATTCGAGGTTCTTAATTGATTGATCTTGAACCTGTTGCAGTCCGCTCGTTGATCATGATTGAAGTTTGCGGCTCTTTGAGGATGTGACTGTTACAATTTTGACCACAGCAAGTTAACTAAATAGTTAACATCAAGGCTGTCTCCACTAATCCTAGCTTGTTAGTTTCCCCTTAGTATCTGCCACCCGAGGACCATCCAAGCCGCAGCCCGAATCTTGCAGGCAGCAGTTGAATGATGATGTAAACGCTCACAAGCCGACAATGATAATCCGGTTTATCACGTAGGGATAAACACTGCGGGCAAACTACAGATGATTGGGAAGCTGCAGGGAGTCTGGCGAACTTTCTCGGGTTGCTGCACGCCGATGTCGCTCGTATTTGCGCATATGCTCGAAGGCCGCAGTTTCGTTGAGGGACCTCGACTACGCTTACGACCATGAGATCGGCCAACGCTACTTCCAGAGCCGCCACTTAGGGCGGCTGACTCACCTGCCATTACGGCAAGCGGTCTAGCGGAATCCGAGCGTCGACCGACCCTCTTGTTCCGACAACTGGCTCCGGTGACCTCTTGATCCTCCAACTGCGTTGGGTGCACGGAGGCAATCAGAACTCTTCACGTCTTAACGCGTGCCAGCTCACATCCTTTATCACCGCTCCAAAACAACGTTCCTGAACCTGCATCGACATCAAGTTTTGTGCGAAGTTTCGGTAGCTCCGCCACTGCCGGACAGCTGCATCGGGTTGCGACGAGTGTCCGCGGCGCAGATCCGAACTGGGAGGTGCCCACAACGCCGCCTTACACCAGGCCTCGATAGCTCTGCGGGCGCGGATTGCGTTAATCCGCGCACGATTAGGATTGACCCGGCCAGTGAAAATGCGTACATTTTCGCCGCGGGCGAGGATCCCCTTCACGATTTGAACCATGGAATGGATCGGGGTTCCGATCTGTTCTACAGCCTGCATCTTCACCGACTTAGCGAGAGTTCCATCTGATCTTCTGCTCCTGTTTCTGATCGTCGTGTTCTCGGGCATTCCACGTCACGGCGGTACGAACCCGGAATGATATGCAAGAGCTAGAAAACTTGAGCAAGGTCCTTCCATAAAACCTCACTCGAATCTCTAGGCGTACGTTCCTCAATTTGGTAGTCGAACCATTGATCGAGTGCTTGCACTTTTCCTTTGGTATACGGTGGGAACAAGTGATCGATAGCGACGTCGGGCGGGGATATCAACACCGACTTGGCGTGTGTGAGGGAATCGTAGCCGTACTTCCCGTAGTAGTTCCCTAGTCCCGCGGTTCCAACTCCTCCGTAGGGCATGGACTCAATGAACAGAAAGACATTGGTCTGGTTCACGGCGCCGCCACCGAAGGAAAGAGATCCCAACACTCGATCGATCATCTGCTGATTTCGGCTGAAGACATACCCGGCAAGCGGTTTGGGCAGCGACTTGATCTTCGCGATTAGCTTTCCGAGGTCGGAGTAGGTGAGGATTGGCAAAAGGGGCCCAAAGATTTCATCCTCCATGATCTTGTCGGACCACGAAATCGGGTAGAGGATGGTCGGGTCGAGATAACGAGCCGGAGCGTCGGACTTCCCACCGTAAACGACCTTCTTGGGATCGATCAGGGACGCAAGCCGTTCGACTGCGGCCGGACTGATGATGCGGGAGTAGTCCGAGTTGCTCTTGGGGTCCACACCGTAGAGTTCGACGACAGCCTTTTTGCATTCGGCTACGAACTGCTCAGCGACGGACTGATGAACGACCGTGTAGCCAGGCGAAGTGCACCACTGTCCTCCCCAAGCCATTGCGCCCCAGACAATTTTCTTGGCAGCATCCGGAATGTTCGCGGTCTCATCGACGATCGCTGGGTTTTGTCCTCCCAACTCAAGCAAGACTGGAGTGAGATTTTCGGCCGCCGCTCGCATCACCACTTTTCCCACACCTACACTCCCGGTGAGGAATATGAAATCGAAGGGAAAGCTCAGGACTTTCGTAACTAGCTCCCGAGCACCCACTACAGCGCTCAGAGCTTCCGGCTCGAAATACTTTGGGATCAAATCCAAGAGCAATTCGTCAGTCGCAAGCAATGCCTCAGAGAGCTTTAAGATGCACGGATTGCCGGCCGAAAGGGCGGCGATAGCAGGGCGCAGCGATAACACAAGCGGTCCATTGAAAGGACAGATGATCAGCGTGACGCCGTAAGGCTCGCGGAACACCATTCCCTTGTGCCCGGACGCAGCCAGGAATTTGGGAAGAGGAGCTTCGACCGGCTTCATCCATTCTTTAAGTTGAGACTTGGCGGCTTCGCTGGTGGCAATGGTTGCCGACACCTCGAAGACATTTTCCTGGCTGGCTGTCTTGAAGTCCTTACGTGCCGCGTCCGCAAAACGCTCAAAGTTCTCCTTGAGCATCCGCGTAAGGCGATTGAGCTGGTCAATTCTCCACTCGTAGGTCTTCGTCACATCAGAAGCGAAGTAGGCCTTCTGTCTGTTGAACAGATCTTCGGCCCTGGTCTCTTCGCTTGTGGTTTGAGTGGGCGCTGCTTGAAGTACTGCCATGTTTGATTTCGCCGGCATCTTCTTCTCCTTTACATGTTGCCTGGTTCGGTTATTTCCAAAAGTTCACTAACTTCGCGAGCAGGTTTACCTTCTTGCTGTTGGCTATCTGTGTATGCAGGCAGCGCACCATTCGCAGAGCATTGAAAACGCGGTGTTCATCTTCAGTAGGCCCGCCGCGGCTTCAGCAATGTGACGAATGTTCAGCGAACTTGCCAACGGTGAGCCTCGGGCAGAATGGGAGTGGAGGCTTTCCCGAAGGCGATAACCAGGAGAATGGGTACGAAAGAGGAGTCTCGAAGGGACGTCTGGACAGTGGTCGAGGGTACTCGCTATTCGAACCGAACCTCGCTTATATCGATTGAGACCATCACCATTTCCAGGATTGGCCGGCGATCGCTTCCGCGGGTGTAGGCGCGACGCTTGGTTGGCAGATAAATTCCGTTTGCTACTACATAATCTGAAGTCAGCTGCGCCGCTGCGAAACCACCCGCGATATTAACGCTATAGTCATGGCGGCGTAACATCAGATCCTCGCCGAAGAAGAAATCCTGAATACCGCTGTGCGTCTCGATAGAACCCGGAAAGTATGCGCGCAAGACGTGCCAGGTCTCTGCCCCTTCCCGCCACGGCT
>Ga0335074_10007929_pt1 | contig 14741 bp, 5 predicted proteins | sample Lox_Sample_23_FD_206715 | JGI IMG/M metagenome (GOLD analysis project Ga0335074, IMG submission 206715) | Soil microbial communities from Loxahatchee National Wildlife Refuge, Florida, United States - Lox_Sample_2.3 | ecosystem: Environmental > Terrestrial > Soil > Wetlands | place: USA: Florida...
GTTGGCTGAATTAGAATTTAGGAATGGTAGAAACTTGACTTGAGAAGTGAAATAAAGTTGATAGAAGCAAGGTTCTCTTCGCAAAAGTCACACCATATTTGGAGCTGGGTTGGCTGTGCATGTGGTGTATCTGCGGGCAAGGCAGGCAACAGTGCATCACTGTAGGCTTCGGCGGTCGATGCGATTCTAGCCCCAGGCCACAAGTTTCACGTGGCTGCCTATATTTCAGCTATGTGCTAGCGATTGACTTGCCAATGATGAAGCGAACAAGCATTTGTTGAGAGCTGCAGTTGTTCTGGCTGAGTCTTAGGGGATTAGATTGTCTTGTCTTGCTACTGCTGAATCGCTGCTGTTGCAGGGATGGAGCGTGTCACCTGACCGCTTAACTAATCCAATCGAGCACCTTATTGTATTCTCCCCCCTCTTAAAAGAACTACATTGCCAGCTCAAGGCGCGTCGCCCTTCACTTTTCCTTCTCAACACACCATTTCTGCACTTCTCTCACTCTACGACGAGGTGCAAATTCATCTTCTCTTTTACTTCCATCCCTTCCATTGACGAGAGAGCGTTTTCTGCGCGTCCGTTGTCGTCCGTTCCTTCCTGCGCGTTGCAGGCGCGCTCACCCTTCAGTTACCATCGCATCGAGCCACAACCCGCGACGATCGATCCCCAGCGCTCGCATCTAACACACCACCGTTCTTACCATCTGATTACCTTCACATCGGCTTAACTCCCAATGTCAACATTTGGAGGATTTGGTGCAGGAGGAGGTGGAGGAGGAGGCTTCGGCTCCAATAATCAAAGCGGCGGCTTCGGTGGCTTCGGTTCCAACAACCAGAATACATCAACTGGAGGTAAGTGATTATCCTTTCCCTAATCATGACTGTTCGCATTGCAATTCCCGTAACTGACACTCTTAACTAGGCTTTGGATCTACCAACGCAGGCTTCGGAACTAATACTACCCAAACCGGAGGTGGCCTGTTCGGCAGCACATCGGGAGGCTTTGGCACGGGAGGCTTTGGGAGTGCAAACAACTCACCGTTTGGCCAGAACAAAACCGGCTTCGGTGGCACAGCGACCACTAGTGGTGGTGGCCTCTTCGGCAGCACTACCACCACTTCTGGCGGCTTCGGTGGTTTCGGTGGCTCCTCGAACACGTTTGGTGGCGGCACTGGCACCACTGGCGGTGGCCTTTTCGGACAGAGTAAACCGGCGTTCGGAGCTTCAAGTGGAGGAAGTTTGTTCGGTGGAACGGGATCTGGTGGGTTCGGAGGCACGTCAACCACAACGCCAGCATTTGGAAGTGGTACAACCGGCAGTTTTGGACCCACTCCGCAGAACAATGGCACAGGCAGCGTACCCTTCCAAGCCGTGGAGGAGAAAGATCCTGGTCAGACGGGCAACGCCAAAAACCAATACCAGGCGGTGACCTTTCAAGACCCGTACAAAGCATTCTCGTACGAAGAGCTTCGTCTGACAGACTACGCGCAAGGCAGGAAGCACGGCAATGCTAGTGGTCAGGCCGGCGCGTTTGGTGCCACGTCTGGATTTGGTGGCTTCGGACAGTCATCGACAGGTACATCCGGCTTCGGTACTTCCAACCCTAGTGGTGGACTCTTCGGTCAATCAAATACTTCTTCTCCATTTGGCCAGCAACAGAGTAGTACGCCTGGCTTCGGCAATACCACAAACAGCGGCCTTTTCGGAGCCAAGCCTGCCAGTACATCACTATTCGGAAGCACGACGACGACGTCTGCTCAGTCTGGTGGCGGATTGTTCGGCACGAGTGGTGGTGGCTTTGGAGGTGGAACAGCGGGATTCGGTGGCGGCACAACCGGTTCGAGCCTCTTCGGACCACAAAATCAACAACAGAATAAGCCTGCGTTTGGCGGCTTCGGTGGTGGAAGCACCGGCGGATTCGGCTCGACCACTGGAGGTGGATTTGGAACGAGCACCACAAGCTCCGGAGGTGGCCTATTCGGAAGCACCACCGCTACTTCCTCACCATTTGGCCAGCAGCAACAACAACCTTCGGGTACCTCCTTCGGCGGCTTTGGTCAGCAGAACCAGCAGCAAGGCCAGACAGGTGGGAGCATCTTCGGTGGCTTCGGTTCCAACACTCAAAATCAACAAAAGCCAAGCCTTTTCGGCGGATCGAGTTCAACAACTGGCACCGGTCTCTTCGGCGGTCAGCAAAATCAACAAAATACCGGTTCCGGTCTCTTTGGAGGTACATCTTCGTCTGGACTATTCGGTAATAAGCCCGCAACCACTAATCCATTTGGCTCTTTAGGATCCGGCACTAGTGGTTCAGGCCTCTTCGGGAATAATCAACAACAGCAGGCAGGAAGTGGCTCTGGATTCGGTCAATCAACTCAGCAGTCGTCCGGTGGTCTCTTTGGGAGTAAACCAACCCTGGGCTCCAGTATATTCGGCCCAAGCAATACTCAACAACAGCCAGCGGGAAGTGGATTGTTCGGAAGCAATCAGCAACAACAGCAACCTCAAACCGGCTTCGGCTCAATATTTGGAGCTTCACAATCGCAACCGCAGCAACAACAGCCGCAACAACTCAACGCCTCGCAGATCCAGTTCCCATATGGAGCACCAAGCTTGTTTCTCGACGTGCAGTCTCCTACTCAATCGCCCGGCCCAATTGCAACCCCACTGTCTACTAGTCAAAAGACAAAGAAACAGGCCATCATTCCTGCTTATCGCATAAATCCCAATGCGTCTTCGAGACTGATTACGCCGCAAAAGCGACCGCAAGGCTACGGCTTCGCTTATTCTACATATGGAACACCTGGCTCTGCTATGGGGTCCAGCCCGAGTGGAATGGGCAATTCGCTACTTGGCTCCAGCATCGGCCGTTCTCTTGGGAAGAGCTACTCGAGCAGCAACCTGCGCAACTCGTACACGGCGCAAGATAGCCTTCTTGTTCCGGGTGCATTTGCTGGAAGCACCAGAAGTGGCACGGGCAGCATGAAGAAATTGAACATCAACCGAAATCTCAACACCCGTCGATCCCTTTTTGAAGGCGAATTGAGCGACGAATATCCTGGCCAAAGTGGTTTGCGCAAACAAGTCAGCTTCGATTCCTCGACAAAACAGCTGAATGGAACGTCAAAGGAGAATGGACTCAATCCTGTCAACGGAGCCTTGGTTCGAACCTCAAGTCCAGAGCGCATCAGTCCGACTGTATCCACAACGCGGCTCAATGGTCAGTCTGAAATGGAACAAGTCAAACAAGTCAATGGCACTACCGGCAAGGAACTCGCGGTTATCGCTGAGGATGGATCCCCTCCAGTTGCAATCAGCAAGGTTACGCTAACTGATGCTGAGAAAGCTCGACTCACCCAGAAAGATCAAAAACCTGGAGACTACTGGATGCAGCCGGATCTGTCTGAATTGAAGAAGCTCTCACGAAGCCAGCTTGCCAATATCAAGAACTTCCAAGTTGGAAGGAAAGGTGTCGGAGAAATCCATTTCGGCGATGTTGATCTGTCCCAAGTTCCGCTGGACAAGATTATTGGTGACATTGTGAAGCTTGATGTTCGTCGTGCCACCGTATATGGTGACGATACAACAGTACCCAAGCCGTCCGTCGGTAGTGGACTCAATGTACCTTCGGAAATTACTCTTGAGAACTCATGGCCTAGAGCGAGTGGAGGTCGTCTTCCCGTATTCGAAAAACATGGCGAACGTTTCAACAAGCACATCAGACGTCTGAAGCGCGTTGAAGGCACCGAATATGTCAACTACGACGACAAGAGTGGCTGCTGGACATTCAGGGTTCCCCATTACACGACGTACGGACTGGATTATGATGATGACGATGATGAAAGTATGCTATCAACAAGCGTACTGAGTGAGGCTGCCCCACCGACACCATCGCCTTTGAAGGCTCCAGTCGAAGCGGCCACTAACGACGCTCAGCAGAAAAGTCCTGAGGATTCCATTATGAGTCCGCCTGCGTCGAGCCCGGATGACACGTTCGAATTCAAGAAGGGCAGACGTAACAACCTACCAGGCCAATTCGATGAACAAGAGATGGACGTTTTCGACAACCATCCCATCGTCGACGCTGAAGATGATATAGGTACACCGCAGTCTTTTTTAGGGGATCGCTCCGCGGGTTCTTCGGCCACTGAAGATGACGACCAGACCATGACCGTTATACCACAAAATGAAGAATTCGAACTTGAGGCGGGAAAGGACATGGCAGGCTCCTTTCCTGCTCAGGCTTCTACCGCGGAGCATGACGGAGCTGCCTTCAACACAACTTTTCGACAATCAAAGCCGAAGTCCATTCTGAAAACGCGCGATATTGACGGAACCCCGTTCAAAGCCGCGCGAATAGATGTGGATGATTGGGCAGAACAGCTACAACGCACAGTCAGTCCGGTGAAGAAAGACCGGCAGGCTCTTCGAGACATACAAGCTATGGGCGTGATGGATCATGAGCAACCTGCAATACTATCAACTGCTAGTGTTCATGGAGCAGGTTTCGCTACAAGTATTGACTTAATGCATTCGATCTTCGGCAAATCTACAACCAAGACTGGTGAACAGAATGCTAATGGCATGGAGCTACGTTCTGGCAAACGAGTCAGAACAGAGGAGCAGTCCGAGAACGCAGAATTTGCCTTTCATCAATCGGTCAAACCTCGGTTTAGCGAGAATGATGTCCTTGTGTACGTGGTACCCGGAGGCGCGCAAAGAATGGAAGATGGACTTTTTGTCAACTCAAAGGAATCTATCGTTGCTGAAAGTCAGGATATCCGGTTTGCTCACTACGCAATTCAATCAGACCCGGTACCTCCTACAATCGCTATCCAGCAAGAGACGTCCCAGCTCGAGTTCGATGCAGAGAAGATTCCCTTAACGACCACCATGGCAGACTTCAAGTTCAGCGAATTTGGTGACGCAGTGGCACCAACATCACCTGCACGAACTTATGAACGACAGGCTTGGAATCTTGCAGGTATCCTTTTCGACAGAACAACTGCCCACGAGCAGGATAGGTTGTCTCGACTTAAGGAGTTCTGGTCTCACCTATGCAAAAGGGACGCAGAGAAGCAATTACCACAGGCGGTAACAACGGAAGAGAAGGCATTTATACATTTATCCTGCGGCGACGTCATCAACGCGTGCGCTGCCCTTCTCGATGATGGCAACGTGCACCTAGCCACACTTGTCGCCCAATTGCCCGGTAATGAAGGCTTCCGCAGATTGATGAAGGAACAGCTTGACACATGGAGGACACTCAACACACTTTCTGAATTCGACAACTCGATTCGAGCAATATACGAATTGCTCGCGGGCAACGTGTGCATGAGTGAGGGATTAAAGAATACAACTGCCGAGAATCGCGTTGCAGATTTGCATTTTTCTCAGCACTTCAAATTGACTTGGCGTCAGGTGTTTGCACTTCATTTGTTCTACGGCATCGAACTTGAAAGTGGCATCCAAGACGCCGTCCGCAGCTACGCTACTTACCTCAAAGACGGCAGGGAAACCGTGCAACCGCGGCCATGGTTTGTTGAGCAACATATCAACACGGGCTGGAGTGATCCGCATATCGATGAGAGGGAAGACCTTTTCTGGGGTCTTCTCAAGCTCTTTGTCACCTTCACAGTCGACGAGCACTTTGCATCGATTTCAGACATAACGGCGCCAGAGAACGTATCTGGTAACCCCATCGAAGCGCGTTTTAGCTTTCAACTCTTCCACCTTCTGCGAGTTTACCAAGCAAACGTGAGTGAACTACGCTCGCGCATCAAGCGTCAGTCGAAGAAACCAAATGCTAAATTCTCTCAGGAATCAAAGGAAACAGCAGACCAGCTTATTCGCACGTATGCGGCGAGTCTCCAACAAAACGCCTCCAGCAATAAAGAAGCGCTGAAGACAGCAGTATGGGTTTTGACACATTTGTCGGACTCGAACGAGCGTGCTTTGAGCATCAAGCGGCTCCTTAACCTCAACGCAGCACAGCTCAATCCACACGACGAGCCACTAGCAATTGTCATCCCTGGTGAGCCTGAGCCCCGCATGCTTGTGCCTAAAGAGTGGGAGTGTGCAGCAAAGGCTCTTTACGCTCGTGCCGTTGAGCACGATCCCATCTCTGAAGCACGCTGGCTCATCAATGCTGGTGACCTTGCCGAGGCACACGGCGTCGTCTGCGAAGTAATTGGTCCAAACGCCCTTATCGAACAGGATTACGATCAACTTCGCGAAGTCCTCGGCTCGCTCGTCGAGGACGGCGCACGCAGACAGCAAATTTCGAGTGCTGCTTGGGAGCGGGGCGGCAACCTCTATCATTCGTATATCGAGCTCATCGACCTGGAGACAATGCACTCGCAGAACCGCGCCAAAAAGCGTACTGAGCTGCAGACAGTTGTTCAGCGCATCGCAAAGACACTTACCGGTATCAACAAGGAGGATGGACTCAAGACAATGGCTTTCAGACAACGAATTGCCATGCAAATGATGGCGCAGCACATACTGAATGTCCTCGACAAGGAGAAGGTACCGTTTTCTGAATACCGCAACAGGCGGATTGGGAGCTGTGATCTTGCTGACAATGTTTCACAGATGAAGGATAAATCCATGGCTCTACGCCTTCCACTCGCCCAAGATATGCAATTGCACGTTTCGCGGCAGTTAGCGATGGATTACTACAAGGCTGCCATTGCTGCTGGCATCTAGCGTCAAGAATTGAAGTGGGGGAAGTAAGGCAGATGGAATACGGTATCGGAGGAACTCTAGGATGGATGGGTAACATTCGTGACCAATACCAAAAATGGCTACCAGCAGTTGGATGGAGATGGATACGACGGCAGGGACAGTGAAGGATGTGAAGCATTCCAGCATGTTATGAGCGTTCGAGGCACTTTGTCAGCATTATAGGGATCGAGTTAGGGGAGATGTATGTTGCAGCCAAGAGACGGCGGCCTGATAGTAGATAGCAAATGGAATCAATTAGCATAGTCAGCTCATCTTTCGATGTTTCTCGGCAGGCTTTATTAGGGAATCGCTTCGCTTACGAGAGCGGGAGGCGAGGAATTTAGTGAGGGATATGCCAAGGGAATCTTTAAAGGTGAAAGTCGGCGTCCATTATACGGCCGTACATATAAATTCATCTGTTGTAGCATAATGAAAATATGGTAATGAGTAGAATTGATTAATTCATGGTTTCATCGAAGCACGCAGCGGCACGTGCGATTGCGATGCCGGATGATTTTTGCCCTCCGCTAAGTAGTAAGTAGAGTATATTCTCTCCCCACCAAACACTTCCTCTCGTCCTTTTCATCCTCGCATCAGCCCGTCAAAACAGCCCCTATACCCAAGCCACATGGAAGTCTGGGGATCAAAGTTTTACGAGAATCACAATCCGTTATCATGACCGTCACTGGACTTCGGAGCCAGGAAGCTCTGAAGAAGGCATTCCAGTACAGTACGACTCCCACTTCCATTCTTCATTCCGCACACAAATGCTAACAATTGCAGAACGGCTCCATTCAGAACCTGAAAACCCATTCTCCAAATTGATTCCGGATCAAAAAATTGCTGTTGTTCCATCCTTCACGCTCGAATCCGGCGTTACGCTTCGCAATGTTCCCGTCGCCTACAAGACCTTCGGCACGTTGTCTGTCGAGCGGGACAATGCCATGGTTATATGTCATGCCCTCACCGGTAGTGCGGACGTTGCAGATTGGTGGGGACCGCTTCTCGGCGGACCTGGCAAGGCATTTGACATCTCGAGGTTCTTCGTCGTCTGTATAAATAGCCTCGGCAGCCCATACGGCAGTGCAAGCCCGGTCACCTTCAAGGATGGGGATCCAGCGCTCGGATACTATGGACCTGAGTTCCCGCTCACCACTATACGAGACGATGTTAACTTGTTCAAACTCATTCTGGACGATCTAGGTGTGAGGCAAATCGCCGCAGTGATTGGTGGTTCCATGGGTGGCATGCTTGTGCTCGAATTCGCCTACTTCGGTCAGGACTACGTTAGGACGATTGTGCCAATTGCAACATCTGCTCGATACAGTGCTTGGGGGATAAGCTGGGGTGAAGCTCAGCGTCAGAGCATCTACAGCGACCCCAAGTATGATGACGGCTACTACTCGTTTGACGATCCGCCCAGTACTGGCCTTAGTGCTGCAAGGATGGCTGCCCTTCTCACTTACCGCAGCCGCGACTCGTTTGAACTGCGTTTTGGTCGAAACACTCCTGATCCGGCTCGAAAGCAGAAGATCACCGACGTCTCTCAACCCAATGGGCACTGGGAAATCCACAACCACGGCAACCGCAATGCAACGAGTGCTCGCCAATCGAGCTCGTATGCTGCGATCACTCAACCCGAACGTCCATCTACGCCCATGAGCTTAGATCCTGAGTTCTCCCAGACTCCAGAAAACCTCACACCGCCTCCATCCGCCGACCCGAAGAATCGCGCACCAACCTACTTCTCAGCACAGTCGTACCTGCGCTATCAAGGCTCAAAGTTCATCGCGCGGTTCGACGCAAACTGCTACATCGCGATCACGCGCAAGCTGGACACGCACGACGTGTCGCGCAACCGGGCGACGGCGCTGCCCGCGACAGAGCACTACCCGACGGCGGCCGAGCAGGCGGCGGCGGCGCTCGCGCAGATCACGCAGCCCACGCTGATCCTCGGCATCCAGAGCGACGGCCTGTTCACCTTCGCCGAGCAGCAGGAGCTGGCGCGCGCCGTGCCGCGCGCCGTCCTCGAGACCATCGTCAGCAACGAGGGCCACGACGCCTTCCTGCTCGAGTTCGAGCAGGTCAATGCCCTCATCCTGCGCTTCTTGAACGAGCACTTGCGCGACATCATGCTGCGCGTGCCGCGCGCGGAGGTCGAGAGTGTGGGCGTCGAGGGTATGGCGGCGGTTAAGACGAGCACGTTTGGCGAAGCGGAGGTTGATGATATCACTGCTTGGTAGCTGGAGATCTCTCTGCCGCTGAGTTTGATTGTTGGAATGGGAAGGTAGAGATGGATTTCACTCTCTTTTTGTGCTCATTCGCTTACTAGCCTCCTGCTGGTAACAGGACGGTCAGAACGGGCAGATTGCCTGCTTACGCCGTGGAGTTTGTATCTACATGTGGTTCCATATGCAGAAGACTTGCATCTGTCGGTGGTTCAACTCCACCCAACAGTCATGGACCGAAAACAATAAAATAAAGTCGTAGACGCTTCCAGCAAATTATGCCTTCCTGCCATGACCGCCAAAGCGTGAACCCACACCCGTTATGTATGACGTGCACGATCCACAGACAACTCATTAGAAGGTCGTCTGAGCCAATCTGCTGGCGGCGTTCCTGGCATCCACACGATCCTCGTCGTCTTCCTCGACCACGTTCCTCATCTTCCCGGCGCTGCTGTCGGTCCGGGGTCTCTTCGCCAATTCCTCATCGATATCCTCCTCAGGCACGGGCAGACCCACGACACTCGCGCCCTCAGTCCTCCGCACACCATCACTCCTCCTGCTAACGCCGGACCACGCATCGCCCCTGGGTCCCTGACTCGAGGCCAGCGACGACCGGCGCACCTGCTTGGGGTGGTGGTCGCGGCCAAGCCTGGAGAGGCCACCGGTCGCATCGATAGCGCGGATGTCGGGACGCACAGTCTCAAGGGTGGCGAGGGTGCGGCGCTCGCTCTCGATCTGGCGGATGACGTACTCGCGGATCGCGTCACGCAGTTCGCGGGCGGTGCGGTCGAACCAGCGGCGCTGCTCGCCGAGCAAACCGGCCGTGACGGCAGCCACCTTCTTCGCGAGGGCCTCCTCGCCGCGCTTCGCCTCCTCCAGCGCAGCCAGGGCCTCGTCGACCTTGTCGCGCTTCGGGCTGCCGGACACGCGCAGCCGCTCGGCCGCGTTGAAGCGGGAGCGCGTGGCGCCCTGCGCCTGCACCAGCTCGCGCATCAGGATCTGGCGGTTCGTCAGCGTCTCCTTCACGATGAAGGCGTCGGCGCTGTGGTACGCCAGCGGGTCGCCCAGCGAGAACGACTCCAGCGTCGCTTGCTGCAGGTGGAAGTCGCCCGTTGCGCGCACCGTGGCGCCGAGCTTGCGGAACGCAAGCCCGAGCCCCGCGTGCGTTTCTTGCGGAGAGAGTTGCGAGAGGGCTAGCCCAAAGGTCGATTCGGATAGGCCAAGTGCTGCGCGCGATTGAGTTAGCTCTTGTACTTCAAATTGGGTAAAATGTGGAGAAGCGGGAAAGCTACTTACCTCGCCGTGCCTTAACCAATTTGGTAAGTTTCTGCTCTGCGTCCATCGTGCCTAGGTAGAAGAGTTTTACGATCGGGCGAGCCTCCGCAAGCTCACGTGTGTCGTCGGGAGGAGGCGCAAACTGCTTGATCATCTTTCTCCTCACGCCGGTGGCAGGCTGTTTCCGACGGACGACGGGAGAATATCCAAAGTCGGACTCTACGAAGAAGACCATCTCTTCATCCCGCATCAGCACCTCATTAGAGCAAACCACGTTCAGCCATCTCTGGATATTCCGCTTGACCCGGTCCTCATCTTCTTCGGTGCCTGCGCCGGCAGCTGTGACCGAAGGTGGCACGGCCGGTACAATGGCTTCGGGATTGGCACTTATCAAGTGTTCGGCGAGCTTTACAAACTCTGCATGGGTGCGTGGGACGTCTCGGAACTGTGTTGTTCGGAATTTAGGCAGGTTCGTCTGTGGACACAGTGAGTTGAGTCTCAATTCGTAAGGCATAGAGCTTGTGCGTCTTGGATATGGATCCCTAGTCAATAGATGAATGTCAGGAGAGCTTACATAGACATCAAAGTGGACAATAGCGTCCTTCTTGCCACTACGCTCAAGGCCAGTGACTTTTGCTTGTAGCTTGTAGACTGGCTGATTGCGCTGACGAGCTGCAGCCTGACCGTGGTATCGTTGCCCGCGGGAAGGCTGTTGGCTTTGCGCAGGTTGTTCATCGCTATACGCGACTTCCTGTGATCGTTGCTGTTGATCATCGACGACAGGTTGCTGTTCATGGGACCCATTAGCTGGCGTGCTGTCTGCGGTGGGCGGTCGTTGTGATTCGAATGCGGGAGATGGCTCTGCTGATGATTCTCCTTGCTCTGGGGCGTAGGCCGATTGAGGCAAAGGTGCTGGTGGGATATCACTAGTTCCTGGAGCTTCGAATGCGGCGCGGTTATGGTCTGGAGAAGAGGCCCATGGCGATGTGCCGACGTGTTCGTCGGTCGGAAGAGCGTGGGAATAATCCATCGTCGAGTATCCGAGCTGCGCCGGCGATTAGAGTTGAGGGTGAAGGGTGTGGCAGAGTGAGGGATTAAAGAAAGGTGGAGGTTGAGGTGGAGGCAGCAGAAATGTGGTGGATGCGGAGGAAGATTTGGAGGTTCCGGCGCACTCGCTTGGAAGCCATGTCGAACTTTGGTACCATAGCTTCTTCCTACAAACTTATCGTCAACATCGCTCGCGTGTAATGCGGATTAAGAGGCTTGTTCGAGCCTCTTGTCCGCTTTTATCTAATTACAATGTAAAGGCGCCTAAAGCTGTCGGCTTGCTTTCACAGGCTCGATGGCTCTCCCTTTCGGCAACCGAAGCCAAAGCAGCAGACCTTTCAAGGACCAGAAACATCGGCATCATTGCTCATATCGATGCCGGAAAAACCACTACTACCGAGAGGATGCTCTACTATTCTGGCTTTACTAGGACAATCGGCAATGTTGACCAAGGATCAACCGTCACGGACTTCCTCCCAGCTGAGAGAGCAAGGGGCATTACCATTCAGTCTGCGGCCATTAACTTTCGATGGCCTCCAATTCCGGACAATCAACATAACCAGGAGAACCAAGTGTGTGATATCAACTTGATCGACACTCCTGGCCATGCTGACTTCACTTTCGAAGTCATCAGATCCCTAAGAGTTCTCGACGGAGCGGTTTGCATCCTCGATGGCGTTGCTGGTGTTGAAGCGCAAACGGAGAAGGTCTGGACTCAGGCCAATGGTTACCAAATTCCCCGTATCATTTACGTAAATAAGTTAGACCGCGATGGTGCAGCATTTGCCAGGACCGTCAAGGAGATTGCTGCCAAGTTAGGTTGTTTGCCAGCACTCTGCATGATCCCATGGTGGAGAGGCACCGATCGGAAGCTACAAGGCCTCGGAGACATTATACACCTTCGAGGGTTATTGTGGAAGGACGGCAGCGATGGAAGAGACATTGAAGCCTACGAACTCGCTCATCTCGAGAATGTCGACGACAGTTTGGCTCAAGAGATCAAAAAGGCAAGAATTGCCTTAATCGAGCTACTCAGTGAGCACGACGATGTGATGGTTGAAAAGTACCTGGAATACGAAGAAGATCACCTGGCAATTCCCTCTACGGATATTTTAGCATCGTTGCGACGATGTGTTCTACGAAAGCCTCAACACCTGGTACCCGTGTTCGCTGGTGCCAGTTTACGCAACCTTGGAGTCCAACCTCTTCTCGATGCAGTTAATCATTTTCTTCCATCTCCATTGGAGCGACCAAGTCCCGAGATTAGTCTTGGAAATCAAACCGGAGCCCTCACTGAGCTCCTCGATGGTACATTATTGAAAACACTCGAAGCTAAGGCGTTACCTCAGAGAGCAGCCCAGAAGCCATCAGCGCGAGCCTCGGCCTCACCTTCACTACTTCAATCATGTGCTCTTGCATTTAAGGTTGTCAACGACGCCAAGCGCGGTGTGCTTGTGTATGTTCGGGTCTACTCTGGGTCGCTAACGCGCGGCTCTGCACTTTGGAACACTAACCTCAACGTTATGGAGCGCGCTCCTCGCCTCCTACGTATGTACGCCAATGATGCGATGGAAATTCAGTCAATAGAAGCTGGACAAATAGGCGTGATTGTTGGCCTCAAGCACGCCAGGACTGGAGACACTTTAGTATCATACGCCAACATGAACCCGAAAAATGGTCCTCCAGCACCAATCAATTCGTTGCAACTCAAACCCATTGTTGTGCCACCGCCGGTATTCTTCGTCAGCGTCGAACCACATAGTCTCTCAGAAGAAAAGCAAATCATGGAGTCGCTACAGATTCTCCTCAGGGAGGATCCAAGTCTAAGCATAAGTACGGATCCAGAAACCGGTCAGACTCACCTTGCGGGAATGGGAGAATTACATCTGGAAATTGCAAGAGACAGGCTGATCCAGGATTTCAAGGCCAAAGCTACGATTGGCAAAATTGAGATTAGTTACCGAGAGTGCATCCTCGATGAAGTTGGTCCGACTACAGCCAACATCGACAGAGAAATCGCCGGCAAAGTTGCAAGAGCATCCGTTACGGCATCTATCGCGCCTGTGGATACAAAATCCGGCATTCCGACGCCCAGCAGCAACTCAACCGAGACAACAGTCCCGCTCCCAGACAACAACCTGCTAACGATCTCGCACGCGGGCCTCTCCCCCTCCAGCACGGCATCCCTCCCCGCCCACCTCACCACGGGTATCATGCACAGCGCCCTCACAGCCGGCGCAACCGCCGCGCTCGCCAAAGGGCCGACCTACGCCCACGCACTGCACTCCACGCACGCGACGCTGACCGCATCCCTGACGCCGGACACCTCCGCGGCGGCGCTCTCGCTGGCCGCGCGCACCGCGCTCCGCGCCGCCCTCCGCACCACGCCCACCGCGCTCATGGAGCCGGTGGTGCGCGCGGCGATCGCGGTGCCGGCGCGGGCCGTCGGCGCGGTGGCGCACGACCTGCGGGCGGCGCGCGGCGCGAGTATCGAGGGGCTTGGGGACGGCAGCGACGACGAGGACGGCGGTGGTGATGGGGCGGCGGGCCCGGCCGTCGACCTCGCGCGCGTCTACGCGCCGCCCGACCCGTTTGGGGACGCGGGCGGAGACCCGCTGGCCGCGGAGGCGATGAGGGTGGTCACCGCGCGCGTGCCGCTGCGCGAGATGGTCGGCTATTTGACGCGGTTGCGCGCGCTCACGGGCGGGCGCGGCGCGTTTGTCATGGCTTTGGAGGGGTTTGAGCGCGTGCAGGGCGTGCGCGTGAGGGCGGTGGCTGCGGAGATGGGACGTCGTTAGACTTGGTGTGCTTGGTGCAATTGCTGTGGGCTTTGCGGCTGGGACTGCGGCGTGGAGGAAGATATCCGTGAGGGTCTGATACTGTACACTACTTGTAGCTCTAGTTTGGTCGTGAAGTCACCGCTTCTATAAAAGCATTGATTTGCACTATGATTACAGACGATGGGTTATGTCATTTCCATTCTCATTGATCTCTTCTCAAAATGCCTCCGAGAGTTTTCGTTGAAAAGGTGAGGCTGTGTAGATGGACGTTCACGAGTACATGATCGGAGGCTTCCGACTCCAGTGTCAACTACAGGCAAAACCGGTGTGAAAGTTGACATGGTAATACGAATCGGCGAGAGGTGTCAGAAAAAGGCAGCAGAAGGCTTGCGTCTAGACTTAGCAATGTTAAACGAGTTGTCTGTCTAGGCCTTTGTTACTCGCAACGTTTGGTCGTTGATTTCCTGTTTGTACACAACGCTAAGGGGATTGGATGACGATTCGAGGAAAGTCACCTGCCGATCTCTGCAAGCCAGAAAACTCCCCTGTGACGTAGTAGGTTGAAGATGCAGCCCCGGAAAGAAATCCACAGCGCGATCCCGACAATTTTCGGACTCGATATTCCAAGTCCAGTATCTGAGTGCGCCGGACCCCTAAATCTAAACTGTGACCGGCGCAACTGA
>Ga0335074_10007931_pt1 | contig 14740 bp, 14 predicted proteins | sample Lox_Sample_23_FD_206715 | JGI IMG/M metagenome (GOLD analysis project Ga0335074, IMG submission 206715) | Soil microbial communities from Loxahatchee National Wildlife Refuge, Florida, United States - Lox_Sample_2.3 | ecosystem: Environmental > Terrestrial > Soil > Wetlands | place: USA...
GCGGTGCTGGAGCGGCGGCTGGCTCTCCTGCCGGCCTCGGCGGCCGCGTTGCTGCGGGTGAGCGCGCTGCTCGGCGACGAACTCGATCCGCCGCTGCTCGCGGAGGTGGCCGGGCAACCGCTGACGGGGGTGGCGTCAGCGCTGGCCGCGGCCGAGGCGGCCCGGGTGGTGAGCAGGGACCGGTTCGCGCACCCGTTGGTCCGGGAGGTCCTGGATGCCCAGCTTGGACCGGCCGAGCGGCTGTCGTGGCACACCAGAGCCGGCGCGATTCTGGCCCGGCGCTACCGGGCGGGCACCGTCGGACCGGCTGCCGCCGCCCGCCATCTGCTGGCCGCCGCCGAGCTGGGCGGTGACGCAGGAGCGGCCGTCGAGTTCTCCCGGCTGGCCGCGGCGGATGCGACGCGCCGGGTCGGCTACGAGGACGCGGCGCGGCTCTTGACCGCCGCGCTGGCGCTGCCCGGTTTCCGGAGCGAGCGGGGCGACCTGCTCTGCGCGCTGGGTGAGGCGGCCCTGGCCGCCGGAGACCCAGAGGCGGCGCGGACCGCGTATGCCGAGGCCGCCGAGCTGGCCCGGCAGACCGGCCGGGCGGAGCTTCTCGCCGACGCTGCTCTGGGACTGGCCGGCGGCCGGGGCGGCTTCGAGATCGACCTGCGCGACCCGGGCCGCGTGGCGGTGCTCACGGAGGCGCTGCGGGCGCAGCCGGATGGCGACTCCAGGGCCAGGGCCGCCCTGCTCGGGCGGCTTTCGCTGGCCCTGGCGTTCACCGGGGCGCCAGCGGAGCGCCGGGCCAGGCTGAGCGCCGAGGCCATCGCCATGGCCAGGCGGCTAGAGGATCCGACGGTTCTGATCACCGCCCTGGCCGCCCGCTGCGATGCGATCTCCGGCCCTGACCACGTCGCCGAACGGCGCGCCGCGGCGGCGGAGATCGTCGAGCTGGCCCAGGCCGGCGGGGACCGCACCGGCGAGCTCCTGGGGCGGCGGCTGCTGGTGGTCGCGCTGGCCGAGGCCGCGGACTGGCCGGCGGTGGACGCCGAGATCGCCTCGTACGCTCGGCTGGCCGGGCAGCTGGCCCAGCCCCGGCTCGGCTGGTACGTGCCCCTGTGGCGAGGGGCCCGGGCGCTCATGCACGGCGATCGGGTCCTCGCCGAATCGCATGCCCGTGAGCTCGGCGAGATGGCGGAACGGGCGGGCAGCATCAACGCCCGGCTGCTCGGGCTGGTGCAGCGGTTCGTCCGGTTGGTCGGCGAAGGCCGGGCCGACGAGCTGGCCGGCGACTTTGCCGAGATCGTGGGCCTGATCCCGGACGACCCGCGGGCGGGAACCTGCGCGCAGGCCTTGCTCAATGCCCGGCGCGGGCGGCTCGCCGAGGCTCACGCCAACCTGGATCGGGTGATGGCCAGGACGGAGCCCAGGGATGGCGAGTGGCTGCCCAAGTACGCGCAGGTCGCGGTGGCGGCCGTGCTGGCCGGCCACCGGCCCGCGGCCGAGCTGGCCTATCGGGAGCTCGAGCCGTATTCCGGGCAATTCGCCGTGGAGGGTCACCTGGCCGGCAGCTGGGGCTCGGTTGATGCGCATCTCGGACTTCTCGCCCGTTACCTGAGCCGGGCCGAAGCCGCCCAGACGCATTTCGGCCGGGCGGCCGAACTGGACGCAGCGGCGGGCGCCGCCCTGGCCGCACGCACACGGGAATGGGCTGGCGGCGGCCCAGCCCCCGCCGGGGCAGCCGTATTCCGCCTGGACGCAGAGGTGTGGACGCTGGGCTATGCCGGACGGACCGTCCGGATGCGCGACAGCAAGGGGCTGCGCGACCTGGCGTTGCTGCTCGCCCGCCCCGGAGAGCAGACCCACGTCGGCGAGCTGACCCACACCACGGGGCTTCCCCGGCCCGACCTCGGGCCGGTGGCCGACCGGCGCGCGCTCGCCGCCTACCGGGAGCGGCTACGCCGGATCGACGCCGAGCTCGACTCGGGCGACGCCGGCCCGGTACAGGGCGAGGCGTTGCACCATGAACGAGAGGCGCTGCTGGCTGAGTTGTCCGCCGCGACCGGGCTGGACGGACGGCCCCGGGTGGCCGGATCGCCGACCGAGCGGATGCGCAAGGCGGTGACGTACCGCATACGTCACGCCATCGCCCGGGTTGAGCAGGCTCATCCGGAACTCGGCCGGCACCTACGGGCGTCGGTACACACCGGCACGTGGTGCAGCTACGCCCCGGAACACCCCGTCGAGTGGCGGCGGTAGGCGGACGGCCCTTGCCGGTATGGGCCGGCTAGCAACGCGAGTCCGGAACTAGCGCCCTGAGGGCATGACGATCATTCCAACCGAGGGGAGACACTCGTGACCGCACGATCGAGGGCCTTCGTGGCAGCGCTACAGATTTCCCTGGATGGCTACGTCCAGGGAGCGGGCGGGGAGGTCGACTGGGTCGATTCCTGGAATGACGCGCTTGACCTGGTCCCCGACGCGGACGCAGCGGTTATCGGCGGCGGAACGTACCCGGGATACGAGCAGCTCTGGGGGACGATCGCGACCCGGCCGCAGGACGGCACCGCGATGCTGGGGCGTGCCGCAACGGAGGGTGAGGTCGAGTACGCGCGGTGGACACAGAAGACACCGCATTACGTCCTGTCCACGACGCTGGACGCCGTCGGCTGGCAGACGGCCCGTCTGATGCGCGACATCGGCGAGCTCCGCTCGCTCAAGGAACAGCCAGGCGGCGCGGTCTACGTGATCGGGGGCGCGGCGCTGATATCGAGCCTTCTGAACGCACGCCTCATCGACGAGGTCCGGCTGATCGTTCACCCGATCATCCTTGGCGGAGGCAAGGCGCCATTCTCGGGCGTCAAAGGACGGCGAACGTTCGAGCTGATCCAATACCGCCCCGGCCGGTCCGGCCGGGTCGTTCTCGGGTACCGGATCTGAGCGCCCGCGGTGGCGACCGCGGCACGGCGGTGACCGATGGCTTCCCGAGACGGCCTCGAGGCGTTCCTGGCCGAGTGCCGGAACATGATCCTGGCGGGCACCCGGCCCGACGGCCGTCCGCACGTGACGCCCGCCTGGTTCTGCTGGGACGGCGAGCGGTTCTACGTCTCGACCACGCGGCGGCGGGTGAAGTACGCCGTTTTCCGCAGGGACGGAAGGGCGCAGCTGGCGTTCGACGACCCGGCCGGCTTGCGCGCCGTGCTCGTTCCCGCCACCGTCGAGATCCGCGAGGACACCGCGGCCGAGCTGCCTCGCTTTCGGGCCATCCGGGAAAAGTACGGCATGGATGCGCTGGGCGATGAAGCGCACCTGGAGTCTTTGATCGCCGACGAGCGCGTCCTGCTGGCCATTACCCCAGATGGTCCTCCTTCGACGTGGACCGCCTGGGGTTTCGACTGATCCCGGGACGCCGCCGGCTTTCTTGCCGCGCGGCCCTACCGGGCGGCGAAGGTCACGGTTACCTGCCGGAAGCCCAGCGAGTGCAGCATGCCGTCGAGCATCCCGGTGGTGTTCTTCTGCGCCTCGGCCAGCAGCGGGCTGTGCTTGGCGGCGGTCTCGATCTTCTGCTGGGCCAGGATGTAGACCTGCTGCTGGCTATTCGGGTTGCCGGAAAAGAAGTTCCCGACCCGGTTCAGCAGGCCCTGCTGCTCGGCGTAGACGTAAGACTGCTTGACGTTCAGCACGGCGGGCTCGAGCTGGGCGGGCGGCAGGTCGATCGTCACCGCGGTGCGGTCCGGCGAGACCTGGATCTGCTTGCCGTTCAGCTTCGAGAAGTCGACGAAGGCGATCTCGTTGCCCTGGCCGATGAACAGCGTGGTGCTCCCCTCGAGGAAGGACGGCAGGAACGAGGTCTGCTTCGACAGGTCCACCACCACCTGGAACGACCCGCTGGCCGCCTCGTACCGGCTGAGCGCGGTGATGGACTTGAGCAGCACCGGCCCGCTGCGGTCGGTCGTGGTCTGCGCGAACGGGTTCCTCAGCTGCGGCAGCAGGTGCACCGCCGAGAGCACCACGAGCGCGACGACCAGCGCCAGCAGCAGGGCGGCCAGTCCGATGAGGCGGCCGGCCCAGCCACCGGAGACGCGCACGCCCGGCCGGTCGAAAGAGACCCGCATTAGCGGCCGCCCCCCTGGGCCGCCGCAAAGGCCGTGGCCGACACCCCCGCGGCCGGGACCGTCCCGGCCGGGACCGCCGCCACCGGAACCCGCGGCGGAGCGCCCAGCCCGCCCGCCTTCGTGCCCTTCTGGAAGCCGCCGAACAGCAGCGACAGGACGATCAGGACGATGATGATGACCAGGATCCACAGCAGGCAGCCGCCGCCCCTGGTGCGGGGCCGCCACCGCCGTCCGGACCTGCGGCGCCGCCCTAAGCCGTAAGACATGTCTCCTCCAGCATTCGTGCCCCGCCGGGGCAGGCCAGCGGCGACGGGCGTGCCGGCGAGGAGCGCGGGCCCGCCGGCACGCCCGACGTTTGTGCGGGTCGTCAGCTGCGCGAGGAGCTGACGCGCTCGGCGTCGGGCTCGAGGGCCTCGTCCGGCTCGTCGTCCCGGCGAAGCGTCACGAACCGGCGCCAGCCGCCGGTGCTGGCGGCGGAGGCCGGCGTCGTCACGGGCTCCTCAGCCGGCGCGGCCGCCTCGGCCCGCCGCGCGTCCCTGACGCTGATCACGGAGAACCGGCCGACCGCCATCGCGGCGAGCAGCACGATCGCGACGCCGAGCCCGGTGAAGAACCCGATCTGCTCGAGCGCGCGGGTCACGTGGCCGCCGACGGGCGTGCCCGTGGTCATGTTCATCCCGCTGATCCACGTCGGCGCGATCAGGCTGCCCAGCGTGAACCACGCGCCGCCCAGCACCGCCAGCCAGGCGCCGAAGTGCGCCGTCGGCCGGTAGGCGCTGGCCAGCACGATCAGCCCGCCGAGCGCCACCGCGGCCCCGGGCAGGATCTCCAGCCACAGCCGGCCGGAGGTATAGGTCCAGGCCTTGTCCGGGGTGTAGGCATAGTGAAAATACGGGCCGATAAAGGGCACCAGGGCGCCCCAGGCCCCCAGCAGGATCAGCAACAGGCCGCTCAGCACGCCGCGGCTCCTCGGAACCCTGAGGATCCCGGTCATATCGATCACTTCCTTCTGCAGGCGTGGGGGTGGATGCGCGTTGGGGACGGGATGCGCCTGCGGGCGCTCAGCTACCCGTCGTTCGCGACTCCATGCAGGGCGGCGCAAACACCAAGTGATCGCGCTGGTCGCGGGGCTGATACTTTTGCGCGGATAGCTCGTCCGCAGCGCGCAAGCCGTCGAGGAGGGCCATGGTGATGCCCCTGGCCGGCCGCGCCATAGCGGCCGCCATTGGTGCGTTGCTCGTGCTGGCCGGGGCCCGCAGCGTCATCGGCACGGTGATCGTGCCCAGGCCGACCCGCAGCTGGCTGACCGAATGGGTCGACAAGATCGTGAGCTTCACCTACCGGGAAATCACGGCCAAGATCCAGGACCACAAGCGGGTCGACCGGCTGCTCGCCGGGCAGGCGGCCATCATCCTCCTCGGTCAGCTGGTCATGTGGGTGCTGATCTTCTACGTCGGCTTCGCGCTGTTGCTGTGGCCGCTCGTTCCCGGCGGCATCGGCCTGGCGTTCTCGGTGGCGGGCCCGGCCGTATTCGGGCCGAACGATTCGCTCGGCCCGGCGGAGCGGACGCTGGCCGACATGGCCGCGATAGCGGCCCTGGTCACGGTCACCCTGCAGATCGCTTACCTGCCCACCCTGTACTCGGCGTTCAACCGGCGCGAGACCGACGTGTCGTTGCTGAACGCCCGGGGCGGGGTGCCGTCCTGGGGGCCGGAACTGCTGGCCCGCACCCACTACGCGCTCGGCTCGGGCGCCTCGACCATCGACACCCTGCCCGATCTGTATGAGCAGTGGGAGCGCTGGGCCTCGGACATCGCCGAAAGTCACACCACCTATCTGCCGCTGGTACGGTTCCGCTCGCCGCGGCCGATGTCGTCCTGGGTGACCGCGCTGCTCGCGGTGCTCGACTCGGCCGCGCTCTTCCTCGCGCTGTCCCCGAAGTCAGCGCCGGTTGTCCCGGCCCGGCTGTGCCTGCGCAGCGGCTTCATCTGCTTCAACGAGGTGGCCCGGGCCATGAGCCTCGACGTCCCGGCCGAACCCGATCCCAGCGCCGGGATCAAGCTGAGCTACGACGAGTTCCTGGCCGCGGTGGAGCGGATGCGCAAGGTCGACTTCCCGATCGAGCGCGATCCCGAGGACGCGTGGCCGGACTTCGTGGGCTGGCGGGTCAACTACGAGCAGGCCGCCTACGCCATCGCCTACTCCCTCGACGTCGTGCGCGCGCTCTGGTCCGGGCCGCGGCCGCGGCCGCGGCCCGAGATCCCCCCGATCCGCCCGCCGGAGGGGAAGCCGCCCAAGTAGAAGCGGCCCGCGTCGTGGTCGCCCGGGATATCGTCCACCGGTGAGACCCGCCGAGGAACGCGCCCTGGCCGGGATCCGGGCGGAACTGAACCGGGTCGTCCGTTACGACGACGAGTCGATCGTGCACGACATCTGGCTTCGGCAGCGCTACGACTGCGGCTGCTTTCCGCGGCTGGCGGCGGCGCGGACCGCGACCGTCGAGACGGCCTGGCATGAGGCGGGTCACGCGGTGGCGGCCCTGGCGGTCGGGGCCACGTTCAGCTCGGCCAGCATCCGCCATGGCTGCGGCCACGAGGGCCGGGTGCACAAGATCGCCGGAGCCGGCGATCTCGCGTTCGTCATCGACGCGGCGGGCCAGATCGCGGAGCGGCTCCGCACCTGGGGCATGCTCGAACGCGACGACGATTTGCGGGCCTGGCTGGCCACGTGGAAGGGTGACGGCGGCGACGCGCGCCGGTTCCGTCGCGCCCTGGCCGGCCGTTTCGGCAACGATGAGTGCGCGGCGTGGCGTTACAGCGAGAAGATTCTCACCCCGTTGCGCCCGCAGATCCGCGCGGTGGCCCGGGGCCTGCTGGTGCATCCCCGGCACGTGCCCTACGCGGTCGTGGCGGCGCTGGCGCAGGACCGGTAGCGGCCCGGAGGAGGCGACGTGACCTGGGACGAAGTGCTGGCCCACTGCCTGGCCAAACCCGGAGCGTGGCAGGACGAGCCGTGGGAGGGCGACGTGGTGGTGAAGGTCGCCAGCAAGATCTTCGCCTTCCTCGGCCAGGACTCCGCCACGCCCTCGGTCGGCCTCAAGTGCGCCGCGACCCGGGAGGCGGCCGACGAGTGGCTGGCGCGCTACCCGGACGACGCCTCGGTCATGGCCTACATCGGCCGGTCGGGCTGGAACAGCCTGCGGATCGGGTCCGGGATCCCCGACGACGACCTGCTCGAGGCGGTCGACGCGTCCTACGACGCCGTGGTGAGCAAGCTGCCGCGGAAGGACCGCCCCTGATTTACCGGCCGGGCGTCACAGGCCGAGCGCCTCGGCCAGCTTCCGGAACTCGTCCAGCAGGTCGGCGCCGGGCGCGGTCAGCAGCTGAACGCAGACGTGGTCGGCGCCCGCGTCGAAGTGCTCGGCCAGCCGCGCCGCGACCTGCTCGCCGCGGCCGTGGGCGACCAGCGCATCGATGAGGGCGTCGCTGCCGCCGTCGGCCAGGTCCTGGTCGCTGAAGCCCAGGCGGCGCAGGTTGGCGGTGTAGTTGACCAGCCCGAGGTAAGGGTTCTGCACCCGCGGCCGCCCGATGGCGCGGGCCTTCTGCGGGTCGGCCTCCAGCACCACCTTCTGCTCCGGGGCCAGCAGCGGCCCGGGGCCGAGGATCTTGCGGGCCCGCCGGGTGTGCTCGGGCGGGACCAGGTAGGGGTGGGCGCCACCCGCCCGCTCCGCGGAAAGCCGCAGCACCCTCGGGCCCAGCGCGGCCAGCACCAGGCTGTCCGCGGGGACGCCGTCGGCGCGCAGCACGTCGACGTAGCGGGCCAGCGTCTGGTAGGGATCGGCGTACTCCGCGGTGGCCTCGCGGTGACCGGCGCCCACGCCGAGCAGGAACCGGCCAGGCTGCCGGTCCTCGATCCGCCGGAACGACGCCGCGACCGTGTGCGCGTCGTCCTTCCACATGTTCACGATCCCCGTGGCCAGGGTCAGGGTGGTTGTCGCGTCGAGCAGCTCGTCGACCTGCGTGAGGGCACCGTCGGGCGAGCCGCCCAGCCACAGGGTGCCGTAGCCGAGTCGTTCCAGGCCGACGGCCAGCTCCGGCGTCACCTGGCCCGAACCGCGCCAGACCCCGAACCGCCCCAGGTGATCGCGCACGCGCTGCGTCATAGTGGCCTCTCCGTCTGAGCCAGCTCTCGCTCCGCGACACGGGCAACAGCGCCATGCGGGCGGCTGTTCCCTGCGCCAAGTCCGGCCAGCCGCAGCGAGGCCATGACGATAAGCGGCGTCAGCGCCCAGCCGGCGGCCACGTCGCTGAACCAGTGGTAATCGCACCAGATCAGGGCCAGGCCGACCAGGAAGCACAACGCGACCATGACGGCGATCACCGCCCGCCGCGCCCGGGGCGGCAGGTCCGCGGCCAGCAGCACCGCGGCCAGCGCCAGGCACACGCCGGACGTGGTGGTGTGGCCGGACGGGAACACGCCAAGATGGCCGAACGGGACCGGCGGGAGTCCCGGGCCGGCCCGGTCGGTCAGGATCTTCGCCGGGGTGACGATGGCCAGCAGCAGCACCACCCCGGCCGCCGCGGCCACCAGCGGGCGCAGCGAGCGGTGCCGGGCGGCGACCACCACTGCGCCGAGGAGAAGCACGGGAACGGCCACCTGGTTGTTGCCCAGCTCGGTCAGCAACTGCGCGGGCGCGTGGGCGCCGTGGCCGATCCAGAGCCAGCGGGCCGCGTTCGCGTGCGCCTGGACCGCCGCGCGGATGTGCCGGTCCAGGGCGATCATGGGCCCGTCGGCCAGCACGTTGGCCGTCAGGAAGGCCAGGACCAGCAACAGCCCCCCGGGCACGAGCCAGCGCGGGCGCCGGCGCACCGCGCTGACCGGGCCGAGCGTCGCCGCCTGGGACTCATCCATCCGGACCGAGATTACCGGTCCGCCCGGCCGCCACCTGCGACGCCCGAGCCGCACGCGCGTCCCGGCCGAGCCTCATCCGCCCGCGCCCGGCGCGTTCTCCAGGCCGGCCAGCGCCTCCGCCACCTGCGCCGCAAGCGTGGCAGCGGCGCCCAGGCGGTTGTCGATCGTGATGTGCGGGGCGGCGGGCTCGGCGCCGAGCCGCATGCTGGCCGCGAACGCGGCAAAGCCGGCCAGCTTGGCCGCGTCCCGCGGCAGGCCCCGTTCGGTGAGGCGGCGATGCAGGGTCGCCGCGTCCGACCGGACCCAGACCAGGCGCACCGCGCCGCCGCCGAGGTCGCTTTCCCACGCCTGCCACCGCCGCGCGTCGTGGATCTGCCGGGTGAACGGGCCGGACAACAGCACCGGGCAGCCGTGGGCACGGACCTCACGCGCGGTGGCGGTCATCCCGGCGTACTCGTGCACCTTGATGTGCTCGTCGTACCAGGGACCCTCGCGCTCGCCCGGCGGCCGGCCGGCCGCGGCCAGCGTGGCCGCCACGAACGAGCCGTACATCGTGTCCTTGTCCAGCAGCGCGGGCCGAGGGTTCAGCGCGGCGAGCAGGATGCCGGCGACCGTGCTCTTCCCGGCCCCGGGCGGGCCGGCCACCACCCACACCGTCGCGGGCACCGTCATGACCAGGACGTTACCCGGGCTGGCGGGCGGCCAGGTCGGCGCGGTGCGCCCAGGCGGCGACGTCGCCGCCCTCGATCGCCACCGCCAGCAGCTCGGGAAACGCGTCCGGGGTACACGCGAACGCCGGCACGCCGATCTCGGCCAGGGCCGCCGCGTTGCCGGAGTCGAACACCGGGGCGCCGTCGTCGGACAGCGCCAGCAGCACCACCACCTGCACCCCGGACTCGTGCAGGGCCGCGATCCGGGCCAGCATCTGCTCCGCCGCGCCGCCCTCGATCAGGTCGGAGATCAGCACGAAGATCGAGTCCCGGGGCCGGGTGATCAGCGTCTGGCTGTACGCGATCGCCTTGTTGATGTCCGTGCCGCCGCCGAGTTGCGTGCCGAACAGCACGTCGACCGGGTCCTGCAGCTTCTCGGTCAGGTCGACCACGGCGGTGTCGAAGACCACCAGCGACGTCTTCAGCGCCCGGATCGAGGCCATCACCGCCCCGAACACCGACGCGTACACGACCGAGGAGGCCATCGACCCGGACTGGTCGATGGCCAGCACCACGTCCCGGGCCACGACCTGCTGCCGCCGCCCGTATCCGACCAGGCGCTCGGGCACCACGGTGCGGTGCTCGGGCAGGTAACGCGACAGGTTCGCGGCGATCGTCCGGTTCCAGTCGATGTCGCGCTGGCGGGGCCGGCGGGTCCGCGCCGCCCGGTTCAGGGCGCCGGACACGGCCGAGCGGGTGCGGCTCGCGATCCGGCGCTCGACATCGGCCACGACCGCCCCGACCACCTGCCGGGCGGTGGCCTTGGTCGTCTCCGGCATGATCCGGTTGAGGCTGAGCAGCGTGCCGACCAGGTGCACGTCGGGCTCCACCGACTCGAGCAGCTCGGGCTCGAGCAGCAGCTGCCGCAGGTTCAGCCGGTCCACCGCGTCGCGCTGCATCACCCGCACGACGCTGGCCGGGAAATAGGCGCGGATGTCGCCCAGCCACCGGGCCACCCTCGGGGCCGAGGCGTTCAGGCCGGCGCCGCGCGGGCCCTGGTCGCCGGGCCGCGGCCCCGCGTCGTACAGCGCGGCGAGTGCCGCGTCCACCGCCCGGTCGGCCTGGCTCAGGCCGCCGGCGTCGCCGCGTCCGGGTCCCGGCCCGGCACCGGCGCCGCCCCCGGCTCCCGGGCCAGCCCCCGGCCCGGGTCCTGTTCCCGCGGCCGGGCCAGATCCAGCGCCGGCCCCGGCACCCGCGTCACCGCCGGCGCCGAGACCGGGGCCGGCCGGCGCGCCGAGCAGCAGCCGCCAGCGCCGCAGCCGCTCCGCCTCGTCGGCGCGCCCGGCGGAGCTCATCACGCCGCCCCGAGTATGGCGGCGACCGTCCGCAGCGCGCCGACGGCACGGCCGGCGTCCAGCGAGTCATCGTCGCGCCGGGCCGGGGCGGGCGCGCCGTCGGAGAGCTGCCGGGCCGCCGCGGCGATGTTGGCCCGCTCGGGCGCCGAGTACTCGCCGAACGTTCGTCGCAGCAGCGGCAGCACGTCCATGAAATCCTGGCCGGGCAGGCTGGCCACCCAGTCGTCGAGCACCCGGAGCAGATCCCGGTCGTGCACCAGGAGCAGGCCGCCGCCGGACAGGAACCCCTCGGCCCAGGCCGCCTTGCCCGCCGCCGGGATGCCGACCGACAGCCGGGCGGCGAACCGGCGGGCCGCCTCGGGCATCGGCAGCGCGCCCGCGTCGGCCAGCAGCCGCACCACGCGCCCCAGGAGCAGGCCGTGCACGTCCCGGCGGCCGGCCAGCACGCTCAGCTCGCCGATCCAGCGGTCGTAGGCGTCACGGCCGCGCTCGTCCCGTCCGTGCAGGGCCAGCGCGCCGTGCATCCGGTCCAGGACCGCTCGCAGCCGGGCGGCCGCGTCGTCGGCCAGGCCGCTGACCGCGGCCGGCAGTCCCGCGCAGACCCGGGCGGTGAGCGCTCCGATCACCGCCGACAGCGCGCCGGTGCCGGTGCCGCGCACGTCGCCGTAGCGGACCGCGCGGACCAGCGGGGGGATCGCCGCCATCAGGTGCGCGACGTCCGAGTCGGCGGCGGCCCTCTGGTCGAGGGCGCGCAGCACCGGGGCCAGGGCGTCGGGCAGGTCGGCCAGCAGCACCTGCTCGACCGCCGCCGTGACCGCGCCCAGTTGCTGCGCCGACGCGGCCGTGGATGTGATCTTCGCGGACGCGGCGATGGCCACGGTGGTGCCCCAGCTGGCCGCGTCGATGATGGCCACGGCCAGCTCGGGACGCCACCGCAGCGCCCACGTCTCATGGAACGTCCCGGTGCCCCGGACCTGGTCATCGGTCACCGACCCCCAGCCGATGCCGAGCAGGGTGAGCCGGTGCAGCAGCACCGAGCGGGCCCGGCCGGTGGCCGAACGCAGGTCGAGCGCGAGCGTGTTCTCCACCGGGTCGATCTTCAGGCGGAGCGCCCTGGCCTGGGCGCGCAGGTCGGCCTCGAGCGGGACGGCCGGCGCGCTGGCGGGCACCGCGCCGAGCAGTTCGCCGACGACCAGGTCCCTCGTGACGAACGCGGCCGCGATCTCGTCGCCGTCGCACATCACCGACTTCGTCGCCTCGCTGACCTCGGCCAGGCCGGCCAGCGGCCGGGCCCGCAGCGCGGCCAGCGCCTCGGCCAGCCGGGCGGCCTCGATGACGTGCGCCGTAGAGACGGGCAGGTCGCGGCGGCGCAGCACCCCGGCGACCCGGGTCAGCCAGCGCACGACGGTCTGCTCCGGCGTGGTGAACAGGTGGTGATACCAGCCGGGCGAGGTGATCCCGGCGCCGTACCCGGAGGCCGCGGCCAGCCGCGAGTGCGTCCACGGCACCCAGGTGAGGGTCACCTTCCGCCTGCGCATCCCGCGCAGCAGCGCGGCGTCGGCGGAAGCCGGCGGCAGCGTCCCGGCCAGCGCGGGAGCGTGCCACGCGCCGCACACGACCGCGACCGTCCCGTCCGTTTCGCGGAGCGCGGCCCGCAGCACCTGGCGCATGTGCGCCTCCCGCCGCCGCTCGGACGGCGGCTCGTGATCCGCGTCGCCGTCGCGCAGTTCGGCGATGGCGTCGGTCAGCGCGGCGAACGGCGAGCGGCCGTCCAGCCGGGACTCGATCACGTGGTCCCACCAGCGCTCGGGGTCGTCGAACCCGGCCGCGCCGGCCAGCAGCGCGACCGGGTCGTGCTGGAGGCCGGGCGACTCGTCAACCGCGTCCTGCTCGGCCAGCATCACCGCGGCGGGAAGGTCACAGAACCGGGCCGGCACCCCGTGCGCGGCCGCCCACGCGAGCGCCTGCCACTCCGGGGAGAAAACGGCAAAGGGCCAGAACGCGCTGACTCGGGGTGCATCCGGTGCGTAGGCCAGCAGCGCCACCGGCGGCCTCATGGCCGGGTCGGCGGCCAGCCCGAGCACCGCAGCGGCATCGGCCGGCCCCTCGATCAAGACGATCGCGGGCCGGATCCGGTCCAGCTCGGCCAGCACGGAGCGGGCCGAGCCCGGGCCGTGGTGCCGGATGCCGAGCACCGCGACCCGGCCGGTGGCTGCCTGCCCACCGGTCACGGGCTGACCTCGCGGCAGGCGCGGTAGAAGTCGCCCCAGCCGTGGCGCTCGCGCACCACGGCCTCGAGGTACTCGGCCCAGGCCGTCGCGTCGGTGACCGGGTCCTTGATCACCGCCCCGACGATCCCGGCGGCCACGTCGGCCGGGCGCAGCACACCGTCGCCGAAATGCGCGGCCAGCGCGATGCCGCTGGTCAGGACCGAGATCGCCTCGGCCGGCGACAGGGTTCCTGTCGGGGTTTTGAGGGTGATCCGCTGGTCGGAGGTGAGGCCGGAGCGCAGCTCCCGGAATACGGTCACCACGCGGCGGATCTCCTCCAGCGCCGACGGGACCTCGGGCAGCTCGAGGGCGCGGCCGAGCTGCTCGACCCGGCGGGCCACGATCTCCACCTCGTCCTCTTCGCTGGCCGGCAGCGGCAGCACCACGGTGTTGAACCGGCGCCGCAGCGCCGAGGACAGGTCGTTTACGCCGCGGTCCCGGTCGTTCGCGGTCGCGATGACCGAGAAACCCTTGGCCGCCTGGATCTCGACGCCGAGCTCGGGCACGGGCAGGGTCTTCTCCGACAGAATCGTGATCAGCGCGTCCTGCACGTCCGAGGGGATGCGGGTCAGCTCCTCGACCCGGGCGACCCGCCCCTCGGCCATCGCGGTCATCACCGGCGACGCCACCATCGCCGCCCGGCTCGGGCCCTCGGCGAGCAGCCGCGCGTAGTTCCAGCCGTACCGGATCGCCTCCTCCGCCGTCCCCGACGTGCCCTGGACCAGCAGGGTGGAGTCGCCGGACACCGCGGCGGCCAGATGCTCGGAGACCCAGGTCTTGGCCGTTCCCGGCACGCCGATCAGGAGCAGGGCCCGGTCGGTGGCCAGGGTCGCGACCGCGATCTCGACCAGCCGGCGCGGGCCCACGTACTTCGGGCTGATCATGGTTCCGCAGGGCAGCGTGCCACCTAGCAGGTAGGTGACGACCGCCTGCGGCGACATCCGCCAGGACGGCGGGCGCGGCCGGTCGTCGGCGGCGATCAGCGCGTCCAGCTCGCCCGCGTAGAGCTGCTCGGCGTGCGGGCGCAGCAGGGACGGCGCCCCGGCGGGCGACACGGGATCGGTAGCAGTCAACGGATCTCCTTGAGGAAGGCCCGGCGCAGCGCGACCGCCTCGGCGGCGCGGCGCAGCGCGGACGACCAGTGCGCGGGACAGTTGTCGGTGCCGGCCAGCCCCGCCAGGGCGGCGGCGTAGTCCGCGGGACCGGTGGCGGGCAGTCCGCGGCCGGCCACGGCGGCGAGCTCGGGGACGGCGGCCCGGGCGGCCGCGGTCACCGCGTGGCCCAGCGCGGCGATGACCGCGTCGGCCAGCGGGGCCGGCCACGGCGCCGGGCAGCCGGCCACCTGCGCCACCGTGCCGGGGCTCGCGGCCCCGGCGGCCAGCAGCGCGCCGGCCCGCTCGGCGCGGGCGTCCGGCGGCAGCACCGCGGCCAGCTCGTGATCCGGCGGCCAGGTCGCG
>Ga0335074_10007932_pt1 | contig 14739 bp, 10 predicted proteins | sample Lox_Sample_23_FD_206715 | JGI IMG/M metagenome (GOLD analysis project Ga0335074, IMG submission 206715) | Soil microbial communities from Loxahatchee National Wildlife Refuge, Florida, United States - Lox_Sample_2.3 | ecosystem: Environmental > Terrestrial > Soil > Wetlands | place: USA...
GCGCTGGCCGAGCAGGTCGAGGAAATCATGCAGCGCCCGCGAGCGCTGGCGCAGCGCGGCCGCGACGCTCTCGGTGTAGAGCCGCGGCAGCACGCCGGACGGGCCGGTCAGGCCGATCATGCCGACGCGAAGCTGCGGCCGCGCCGCGTCGTCGAGCGCCAGCACCTCCGCGCCCGGATAGGCGAGGCCCGGTGGCGTGCGGAAGCTTATCGCCGCGGCCGGATCCGGCTGGCGCGCCCGGCGCAGCAGCAGCCCGACCAGCGCATCGAAGCCGAAGCGCCGCGGCGCCCGCCGCGCGCGCTCGAGGGGCGAATGCCGGGTCACAGCAGCGCCCGCGCCCCGGCCCGCGCCGGCCAGGCCGCGACCGTGCCCGGCCGGCCGCGCAGCGTCGCGGTGGTACGGGTGAAGCCGTTGACGGTGGCGTGCAGGCCGAGGAAGCGGTCCAGCACGCTGGCGAGCAGATGGAGGCCACCGCTCTCCCAGACCGCCGGGTCGAATTCCAAGGTGACGTCGACGCCGCGGCAGAACGCGCCGGCGCGCGCGCCGGGGACGCGGGCGACGCCAGGCCGGCTCGCCACCCCGACCAACCCCGCGATCGCCGCCCGGCTCTCCGCGGTGTCGCGCCGGTCGTAGAGGCGCAGCACCTCGCGCAGCACCTCGGCGCCGTCGCCGCCGCCGGTGATCGACAGGTGCCCGAGCGAGAGATGCGAAATCAGCCGCCAGAAGCCGCGCTCGCGCAGCTTCGGCCGCAGCGTCGGCGTCGGCGGCGTCAGGCATTCCACCCCGGCGACCCCGGCCACGCCATCGACCGGGCGCAGCGCCGGATGACCGCCGCCGAACGGCAGCGCCGCCGGCAGGTCGCCATTGCTGCAGGTGACGTCAACCGACAGCACCGAGTCGCCCGGCGCCTCCGGATCGAGCGACGGGTCGTGCAGGCCGAGGAACACCTCCGTTCCCGCCTGCGCCGCGCCGGGCCGGCGGGTGACGTGGTAGAAGCCGCCAGGCTGCTCCGGCTCCGGATCGCCATGCGTCAGGCGGTAGAACGGACGCCAGGGGCGCTGCGTGCCGTCGGCGCGGGTCTCGCGCACGCGGTCGATCGACCAGATCTCCAGTGCGCCCGGCCGGCGCGCGTCCGGCACCACGCGATACTCGGTCTCGGCCTGCGTCACCGGCACCGGCTCGCAGCGCTGCGGGAACAGGTTGACGATCGGCACGCAACCGAGTGCGAGCGTCGCCGCATCGACGGCGCGCTCCAGCTCCGGCACGGCACGGTCGAGATAGACGAAGATCTCGAGCCGCTTTCCGCCGGAGAGCAGCGTCTTCGCCTCCAGCCCGGCGAGATCGACGAACAGGAATTTTTCCGGCAGGGCGAAATACTCGGTGAGCAGGCGGAAGCCGGAGAAGCTGCGCGCCGGCCAGGGCAGCAGCGCCTCCTCCGGCGCGAAACCGGCCGGGGCAATCGCGGCGGGCGGCAGCAGCACCGGCGCCGGATCGGCCGGCCCGTCGGCGCAGGCGATGCCGACCGCATGCGCGCCCAGCAGCTCGTGCAGCCGCAGCGTCACCGACGGCGCGCCGCGCAGGAACAGGCGCAGCCGGTCGAGGCCGAGCTGGGCGAAGCTCATCTCCGGGGCCATGCAGCGCAGCGCGATGCGCAGCACCGCGACGGCGCCCGGCGCGCGCGGATTGGCCGGCGCGGTCAGCGGCAGGCCGGACAGCCGCACCTGCTCGATCTCGATCGGCCAGAGCGTCAGTGGTCCCGCGGTGCGGAAGCGGCAGGTCTCGCCGCGCACTTTCTCGCTGTCGAGCACGGTGCCGGCGGGAAGCCGCACCGGCCCGGCGAGATCGGGCTGGCAGGCGAAACGCGCGATCGCGGCCGAGGGCACCGGCGCCAGGTAGTGCGGGTAAAGCACGCCGAGCAGCGCGTCGGTCAGCTCGGGGAACTCGTCGTCCAGCCGGTGCTGCACGCGGGCGCCGAGGAAGGCGACACCCTCCAGCAGCCGCGCGACGTGCGGATCGTCGGTCGCGTCGGCGGAGAGGCGCAGCCGCCCGGCGACTTTCGGATGCGCCTCGGCGAAATCCGCCGCCAGCCGGCGGATCGCCAGCAGCTCGCGATTGTAGTAGGGCAGCAGCGCGTCAGACATCGGCGCCGCCCTCGTCATCGCGCACCACGACCTCCGCCGTCGCCGCATCGAGGCGCGTGTCGAAGGCGATCGGCTCCGGCGCCGGCTCGGCGCGCAGCATCGCCTCGATGCGCAGGCGCAGCGTGCCGTCGAGCCGTGGCGCGGCGTCGGGCAGCCTCACGCGCACCGCGGCGAGGCGCGGCTCGAAGCGGCGGATCGTCGCCTCGATCTCGGCGCGCAGCCGCTCGCGCTTTCCGGGCTCGGCAAAGCCGCCGGTAGAGAAATCCGGAATGCCGTAGCCGACCGGCGAGGTCGCGAGCTCGCCCAGCGCCACCGGCCAGCTCCGCCAGCGCCGGCGCGCGTTCAGCAGCGCCTCCAGGTCGCGGCGCACGGCGCGGCGCAGCGCCGCCATCGCCTCGGCGGGCGCGAGCGGCGGATCGCGCGGATCGTCCGGCGCGTCGTCGAGCAGCCGGTCGAGCAGCGGCAATTGCGCGCGCCCGGCCCCGGCGCGCCCCGATCCGGCGGACATCGCGTCACGCGCGATCATGCGCCGAACTGCAGCGTCGTGAGCTGCATGATCCCGAATGCCACGTCGCCGATCAGGAAGCAGCGCTGGCCGCGGCCGCGCACCAGCCCGTCCTGCTCGACCCAGTCGGTCTCGCGGCCCAGGCGCAACGCCTCCGGCAGGTCCGGCGCGTCCGGCCAATAGAGTGCCGGGATGTAGACTTCGCCGTCCGGCCCGTCCGCAACCGCGACCGTGGCGCGGCGCCAGATCAGGTCGCGTGGCCGCGCCGGGGGATGGAACGCCATCTCCAGCATGCGCTCCAACGGCACCCAGAAATACTTGCCCGTGGTGGTCAGCACTTCCAGCGTGCCGCCGGCGAGGTCGTCGGCGTCGCGCAGATCGTCGAACGGCGTCTCCTCGGCCTGGCCGGCGACGTGCGGGCGCAGCGCCTCTGCCTCCGCCACGGCGCGCGCCGCTTCCGCGGCGTCGCCGACGCGCCGCGCCACCCCGGCGGCGAGCAGGGCGCGCTGCGACGGCGTCGGCTCGCCGAGGAATTCCGGCAGCCTGCCGTCGCGATGCCATTGCCGCCGCGCCATCTCGGCGCGCAGCAGCTGGCGGAACTCCGCGACCACGACGGCGGCGGACGGATCGGCCACCGCCGCCGCGTCCAGGATCACGTCGGCGCGTTCCAGATTGCCGGCGAACACCAGCAGTTCGGCCAGCAGCAATCGTGCGCCGAGATCACCCGGCCGGCCGCGCACCGCGGCATTGGCCGCGAGGATCGCGTCGGCGAGCCGGCCGGCGCGGAACAGCGCGCCGGCGGAGTCGGTTTCGATCATCATCGCATCTCTCCCGAGGCGGCGGCGAGTCCGGTCAGGTCGGTGACCAGCCGGAAATTGGCCGCGAGTGATTCGAGCTGGTGGTGCGGCTGCAACTGGATGACGCAGCCGAACACGCCGGGGCGTCCCGGCTTTTCGCGTACGGAAGCGCGCGCCGCGACCAGCGGATGGCGCGCACGGCTTTCCGGCCCGGCATTGATGCTGGCATTGACGTAGCCCGCGAGCCAGGTTTGCAGCCGCCGCTCGATCTCGTCGGCGGTGCGGAAGGCGCCGACCATCTCCCGCCCCATCACCTTGATGCAGTGCGCGAAGCGGCAGGCGCAGAGCATCGCGTTGAGATGCGTCGAGAGCCGGGCGCTGGCATCTGCCGCGGCGGCGTTCGGCCCGGCGAAGCGCGCCGGCGCCTGCAGGCTGCGCACGGTGCCGAAGCAGGCCTCGTCGCAGAACGGCAACGCCGCGAGCGGGATCAGCCCGGCCTCGACCAACGCGCGTTCCTGCCGGTCGGTGAACACGATTTCCGGCGCCGGGCACGTGGCGACGCCGTCCGGATCGGCGCGGAAGTTCTCGCGCGGCAGGCCGGTGACCAGCCCGGCGCCGATGCGATCGGGATCGGTGCCGCGCACATCGGCGGGCCAGGCGTTTTCGGCGAAGGCACGGATCGCGACGGCGGCGAGCGCGTAGCCCGCCTGCATCCAGACCCGCTCGCCGGCATCGGGTGCGTGCTCGGCGTAGCGGAAGCCGTCGCCGCGCGCGGGATCGTCGCCCCAGGGCAGGCGGGCCAGCAGGCGCGGCAGCGCGACGCCGACGAAGCGCATGTCCTCCCGCGCCGCGAGGCCGCGCCAGCGCGCGTAGTCCGGGCCGCGGAACGGATCGGCGAGATCGGTGCCGCCGGCCAGGTCGGCGAAGTCGTCGGCGCCGAGCAGTGCCGGCGCGGCGCCGAGCACCGCCGGGGCAAACGCGGCGGCGGCGACGCCGGCGAGCGCCGTCAGCGCGGCGACGTCATCCGTGGCGGCGCCCGGTCCGGGGCGATGGCGCAGCTCGTGGTCGATCACCAGCAATCCGTACGGCTCGCCGCCCGGGCTGCCGAATTCCTGTTCGTAGATCAGGCGGAACAGCGTGCTCTGATCGAACTCCGCGGCGCGTTCCAGGTCGCGGCAGATCTCCGGCCAGCTCGCCTGCAGCAGCTTGAGCCGCACCCGCGGACTGCGCGGCATGCCGGACGCGACCCAGGCGAGGCCGCGCCAGCGTCCCTCCAGCCGGCGTAGCCGCGGGTGGTGCAGCAGCGCGTCGAGCTGGGCCGCGATCAGCGCGTCGATCGCGGCGATGTCGCGATCGAGCGCGCCGCGCAGCGCGTCCGGATCGGCGGCGATGCGCAAGGCGGCCGTGGCGCCGAACCAGGCGCACAGCGCCGCGGCGGGATCCTGCTGCGGGAACGCTGCTACCGCCGCGGCCGAAGCCGCGTGGCCGGTGCCGAAGAAGGCACCGGCCAGCACCGCCTCGCGCAGCGGTGCGGCTTCTGCCGCCGCGGCCGGCGGACCGTCCTGCGGACCGGCCACCGTCGCGCGCATCTCCGACATCGTCACGACACGATCGTCCGTGCGGCCGGCTTCAGGCCTTCTGCGGAATGCGGGCCACCAGGCGCAGGCTGGTGGTCAACTCCTCCATCTGCAGCCAGGGACGCAGATAGGCGACGGCGTTGTACGAGCCGGGCTTGCCCGGGATCTCCTTCACCTCGACCCGCGCCTCGCGCAGCGGGAAGCGCGCCTTCATCTCCTGACCCGCCTGCTCGTTGGCGTTGACGTAGTTGCCGATCCAGCGGTTCAGCCACTGCTCGACATTGCTCGCTTCCATGAAGCTGCCGATCTTGTCGCGCGCCATCACCTTGAGGTAATGCGCGAAGCGGCTGCTCGCCATGAGGTACGGCAGGCGGGCCGAGATCGCGGCATTCGCGGTCGCCTCCGGCCGGTCGTATTTCTTCGGCTTCTGCACGCTCTGGGCGCCGAAGAACACCGCGTAATCCGTGTTCTTGTAGTGACAGAGCGGCAGGAAGCCGAGATTGGACAGCTCGAACTCGCGCCGGTCGGTGATGCCGATCTCGGTCGGGCACTTGGCATCGAGATCGCCGTCATCGGAGGTGAAGATATGGGTCGGCAGGTTCTCTACCTTGCCGCCGCCCTCGGCGCCGCGGATCGTCACACAGAAGCCGCTGCGGGCGAACGCGTCGGTCAGCCGCGCGCCCATCACGTAGGCGGCGTTCATCCAGCAATACTCGCCGTGCACCATCGGTCGGGCGGTGCCGTCCGGATCGGCCGGCGTCTCCTCGTAGGCGAATTCGTCGATCGGCTTCGTCGCCGCGCCATAGGGCAGGCGCGCGATCACCCGCGGCATGACCAGCGAGACGAAGCGCGCGTCCTCGCTGTCGCGGAAGCTGCGCCACTTGGTGTACTCGACCGTGTCGAAGATCTTGGCCAGGTCGCGCGGCTTGGACAGCTCGGTCCAGTCCTCGAAGCCGAACATCGCGGCAGAAGTGCCGGAGATGAACGGCGCGAAGGCACCGGCCGCGACGTTGGAGACGAGACGCAGCGTCTCGACGTCGTCCGGGTGGTTGCTCCACTCGTAGTCGCCGATCAGCGCGCCGTACGGCTCGCCGCCCGGGGTGCCGAACTCGTTCTCGTAGATCTTCTTGAACAGCTGGCTCTGGTCGAACTCCACCGCCCGCGTCAGGTCGCGGTGCAGGTCGCGCTTGGAGGCGTTCAGCACCCTGAGTTTCAGGCTGGTGCCGGTCTCGCTGTTCATTACCAGATGGTGCAGGCCGCGCCAGCTGCCCTCGAGCTGCAGGAAGCGGTCATGGTGCATGATCGCATTGAGCTGGGCGGAGAGCTTGCGGTCGATCGCCTCGATCGCGCGGTTGAACGTGCGCGTCAGGTTGCGGTCGAAGGTGACGGTGCCGGCGAGCGCCTGCTCCACCATCGTCCGCACCAGGTCCTGCGCCCGGTCGGGCTCGGTCTGACGTGTCGCCGCCACGACCTGGTCGAGCAGGCCGGCCGGGGTTTCGGTCGCCGCCGCGGGACGCGGCGCGGTCTGGGTCTCCGACATGGCTCAGCCCTCCTTGCCGATGCCGAGCTCGCCGGACAGCGCCTGCAGCTCGTCCTGGTGCTTCAGCACCTGCTCCAGCAGCACCTCCAGCTCGGCCGAGCGGTCGGCCTTGCTCATCAGGTCACGCAGCTTGTTGCGCGTCTCGAGCAGCGCCGCGAGGGCCGGCACCTGGGCCGCGACGCGCGCCGGCTCGAAATCCTCGATCGCGTTGAAGGCGAGGTTGACCGAGATCTGGCTGCCGTCATCGGCGAGCTTGTTGTCGACCTTGAGGTTGAGGCCCGGCGTCATCCGCGCCATCACCTCGTTGAAATTGTCGCGGTCGATCTGGATGAACTTGCGCTCCGTGAGCGGGCGCAGCTTCTGGGTCGGATCGCCGGAGAAATCACCGAGCACGCCGACCACGAAGGGCAGCTCGCGCTGGATTTCGGCGCCTTCGGTTTCCACGTCGTAGGTGATGTGCACGCGCGGTTTGCGCACGCGGTTGAGCTTGTCATGCACGCTCGCACTCATCGCGATCTCTCCTCCTGACTTCGCGCGCCCTGCCGCACGGATCGGAGTGCGTGCGGAGGATCGGCCCGATGGCGGGGAAGCTATCGCGCGATGGGTGGAGGGTCTGTGAGAGCACTCACGCAGTCGGCGGCGGGCGAATCCCAAGCGTGGTGAGGATGGCGGCGCGCGCGTCCTGATCCGGCACGATCTCCGCCAGCAGTTCCGGCCAGGTCAGGCGTGCGCGCCGCACCGCTTCGGTCAGCGTATAGGCCAGCGGCGAATGCGGCTCGGTGCGGCGGAAGAACACCGCGACCTCGTCGAGCCGTGCCAACGCCTCCTCGCGCGTCGCAATGGTGCCTGGTGTGAACGGTGTCACGGTGCCGCCCGGCACGGGCAACGGCATCTCCGTCACAGCGTCCGGTTCCGTGGCGGCGGATGGCGCGTAGCGGGAAGCGGCCTCGGCGATCTGCGTCAGCAAATCACGCACGCGACGCATGGGTGGCGCGTCGGTGCCGGCCCGCGCATCGAGGGCCGCGGCCAGCCCATCCCAGGCGGTGGCGGCACGCAGCGTGGCATCGCGAAGTCGGGCGAGCGCCGCGCCGGCTGCCTGCGCCTCGGTCTCGACGGTGTCGAAGGGCAACACGCCGGCGGCGAGCCGCTGCTCGCGTCGCTGCGCATCGCCGAGCGCACTGACCTCCGCCGCCTGTTCGTACTGCCAGAAGGCGAGCGGCGCGCCGTCGGGACGATGGAACAGGGTCAGCTTGCGCAGCGGCTGGATCAGCGTGCCCTCCGCACCCTCGCCGTTCAGCCCGCCGACGGGCGCCACCCGTGTGGTGATCCCGTCCTCGTCCGGCAGCGGGTGCAGTTCGTCCCAGTAGCGCTCGACCAGGCCGCCCATCAGCGCGAAGCCGGCGGCAAGCCCCGCCATGCCGTCGCTGCGCAGCAAGGCTTCGCTGTACCAGGCGGCAATCTCGAGATCCTTGCTCTGCCCCAGCGCGGTCTGCGCCAGCGACGCGACGTCGCGCCATGGTGCCGGCGGCGCGGCGGTGCCGTCGTCTTCCGCATCCGCCGCGCGTTCCGCCGCCCGCGCCTCGGCGCGCGCGTCGCGCAGCCGGTAGTACAGCGACTGCGGCGAGGTGTCGCCGCGCAGGTCGGGGCCGGCGCCGCCATCGGGCGCGGGGGCAAGCAGCGCATCGAACGCGTCGGACGTGATCTCGGACATTGGTGCGGCCGTGCTCCCCGTGACCTGATGCCGCCCGCGCCTTCGGGCGCAATCGTCGTAACACGGCGGCGCCGCGGGCCGGAACGCCCGACGCGGCGCCACCTGATCCGGGCGTGAGGGAGAGCACATGGCCGCCGTCGACCTGAAGGCATTGCTGGGGCGCTTCAACGATCCCTGCCGGCGTGCGCTGGAAGCGGCGGCCGGGCTGACGCTGTCGCGCAGCCATTTCAATGTCGAGATCGAGCACTGGCTGCTCAAGCTCGCCGAACCGACCGACGGCGACATCGCCGCCATCCTGCGGCACCACGATATCGATCCCGGCCGCCTGGCCGCCGAGCTGAACCGCCCGCTAGAGCGCCTCAAGACCGGCAATGCCCGCGCGCCCGGCCTGTCGCCCGACATCGTCGCCTGGGCGAAGCAGGCCTGGCTGTTTGCCTCGATCGAGCACGGGCTGGCGCGGCTCCGGTCGGGTCACCTGCTCTGGGCGCTGCTCGCCGACGAGAGCCTTGCCTTGCGGGCGCGCGAGGCCGCGCCGTCACTCGCGCGCATCGCGCCTGAGGCGCTGCGCCGCGATTTCGCCGCGATCACCGCCGGCAGCGCGGAATCCGGTGTGACGGGTGACACGGCGGACGTCGCGGCCGCACCCGCATCGCCCGCCGGATCGGGCGCGCTCGAGCAGTTCACCATCGACCTCACCGCGGAAGCGCGCGCCGGCCGCATCGACCGCATCATCGGCCGCGACGGTGAAATCCGCCAGGTGATCGACATCCTGACGCGCCGGCGGCAGAACAACCCGATCCTCACCGGCGAGGCCGGCGTCGGCAAGACCGCCGTGGTCGAGGGCTTCGCACAGCGAGTCGCCGATGGCGACGTGCCGCCCGCTTTGCGCGACGTGACCGTGCGCACGCTCGATCTCGGCCTGCTTCAGGCCGGCGCCGGCGTGAAGGGCGAGTTCGAGAACCGGCTGCGCGGCGTGATCGACGCGGTCAAGGCAAGCCCGCGCCCGGTGATCCTGTTCATCGACGAGGCGCACACGCTGGTTGGCGCCGGCGGCGCGGCCGGCCAGAACGACGCTGCCAATCTGCTGAAGCCGGCGCTCGCGCGTGGGGAGCTCCGCACCATCGCCGCGACCACCTGGGCCGAGTACAAGAAATACTTCGAGAAGGACGCGGCGCTGACCCGCCGCTTCCAGGTGGTGAAGGTCGAGGAGCCCTGCGAACCGGTCGCGATCGCCATGATTCGCGGCCTGGTGGCGGCGCTCGAGCGCCATCACGGCGTGCGCATCCTGGACGAAGCCGTGGGCGCCGCGGTGCGCCTCTCCGCCCGCTACATCCCGAGCCGGCAATTGCCGGACAAGGCAGTGTCGCTGATCGACACCGCCTGCGCCCGCGTCGCCATGAGCCAGGCTGCGATCCCGGGCGCGATCGAGGATCTGCGCCGCGCCATCGAGCGCGCCGATGCCGAACTCGCCATCCTCGACCGCGAATCCGCCACCGGCGCCGAGCACGCGTCCCGCCACGCCGAGGTCTCCACCGATCGCGCCGACGCCGCGGCGCGGCTGGCGACGCTGGAGGCGCAGTGGCAGGAGGAAGGAGACCTTGCGGCGCAGATCGCCGAGATGCGTGCCGCCATCGAGGCCGACGCCGCGCAGGGCACCGCGCGGGCGTCGTCCCGTGCGCGCCTCGATGATCTGACCGCGACGCTGCGTACCCGCCAGGGCGAGCATCCGCTGATCCACACCACGGTCGACGCGCAGGCGGTGGCGGAGATCGTCGAGAGCTGGACCGGCATTCCCGCCGGCCGCATGCGCGCGGACGAGATCCGCACAGTGCTCGACCTCCGCCCGGCGCTGGAACGCCGCGTTATCGGCCAGCCGCACGCGCTGGAGACGGTGGCACAGGCGATCCGCACCTCCCGCGCCAATCTCACCGATCCGCGCAAGCCGATCGGCGTCTTCCTCATGGTCGGCACCTCCGGCGTCGGCAAGACCGAGACCGCGCTGGCGCTCTCCGAACTGCTCTACGGCGGTGAGCAGAACCTGACCACGATCAACATGACCGAGTTCAAGGAGGAGCATAAGGTCAGCCTCCTGATGGGCAGCCCGCCCGGCTATGTCGGCTACGGCGAGGGCGGCGTGCTGACCGAAGCGGTGCGCCGACGTCCCTACTCCGCAATCCTGCTGGACGAAATGGAGAAGGCGCATCCCGGCGTGCAGGACGTGTTCTTCCAGGTGTTCGACAAGGGCACGATGAAGGACGGCGAAGGCCGCGACATCGACTTCCGCAACACCGTGATCATCATGACCTCCAACGCCGGCACCGAGCTGATCGCGCGACTCTGCGCCGATCCGGACACCGCACCCGACGCGTCGGCACTCGCCGACGCGCTGCGGCCGGAACTGGCGAAGCATTTCAAGCCGGCCTTCCTCGGTCGCGTCACGCTGGTGCCCTACTTCCCGCTTCCCGACGCGATCATCGCACGCATCGTCGCCATGCAGCTCGACCGCATCGCGGCACGCGTGCAGCGCGCCTACCGCGCCAGCTTCCGCTACGCGCCGGACCTCGTCACCAGCATCGCCGCGCGCTGCACCGAAAGCTCCGCCGGCGCTCGCAACGTCGAGACGATTCTCGCCGGCACGCTGCTGCCCGAACTGTCGGCGGAGCTGCTGGCACGCATGGCAGAGGACCGGTCGGTCAGCGGCGTCTCCGTCAACCTGACCGCCGAAGGCGCGTTTCAGTACGACATCACCTGAGCCGGCCGAGCTTCCAGTCGGCAAGCCCGCATCGGAGAGACGATCGGGCTTGCCGTCTGCATCCAATCCAGCGCCGTCCAGACGGGGTGTCAAAGAAGAGGCGGGGCTCCGCCCCGCACCCCGCCAGGACCTGCGGTCCTGGACCGCACTACTTAGAGCACGTCGACGACCACCGCGGAGACGTTGTCCGCAGCGCTGCGCGCCAGCGCGGCCGCGACCAGTAACTCGGCAGGCTGCGCATCCGGCGGAAGCGCGAGCAACGCGCACAGCTCTATGTCGCCCAGCGTTTTGCATAGCCCGTCACTGCACAGCAGGAACCGATCGCCGGAACAAAGCACCTCCGTCGCCTTGTCCAGCACCAGCGCCGCGTCGCAGCCGACCGCCCGCGTAATCACGTTGCCGCGCGGATGGGCCGCCGCCTCCTCCGCAGAAATCGCACCGGCGTCCAGCATCTCCTGCACCAGGCTGTGATCGCGCGTGATCGCAAGCAGCTCGCCATTGCGAACCCGATAGGCTCGCGAGTCGCCTGCCCACAAGCACGCATAATGCGATCGCCCGGCCAACAGCACGACGATCGTCGAGGCCAGGGTCACCCCGTTCCCGCGCCGCGCCGCCTCTGCCCGCAATCGCTGATGCGCCTCCCCGATGCAGGCGCGTACCGCCGGCAGCAGATCCGCCGGCGACAGATCGCCCGGCATCGCCTCCAGCGCCTCCGTCACGATCTCCGCCGCCAGTTGACCGCACTCATGTCCGCCGGCGCCATCGGCAATCGCCCAGAGCCCGAGGTCCGGCCGATCCACGCAGCGATCCTCGTTATGCGCGCGCTTCGTCCCGGCATGCGTGGCCGCCCAGGACCGGAATCGTCCCTGCTGCTGCATCACGCCCGCGTTGCGACGCACAGCATCGTCGCCAGCGTCGCGGCGTCCGGCATGGCAAGCGGGAGCCCTGGCCCGATCGCAGGCGGAGATTCGCCACTTCTCCACCACAGCGCCGTCCCGTCCGCCTCGTCCGCAGCATCGGTGCCAGCCACGCGCAACTCCGCAATTCTCGCGCGCAACATCTCCGGCGGCCAGCGATGGACAATGGCCGCCCGCGCCTGCTCCGCTGCGCCTGCCCGAAAGCCCTGCGCATCCACAGCATCAACCGCGCCGCAAACCGCTATGACCAGCGGAAACGCGCGGCCGACGCGGTCGACACTCGGCATCCATACTCCCGTCACGCTAGCGCTTCCGCACACTCCGCCGGGCAGCGCGAAACACCAGCCCGGCGCCGCACTCCACACGCTGTCCCACTCGGCGCCGAGCCCCTCGCGAACTGCCGGCAGCACCGACTGCACCCAGCCATCCCAGGCCTGCACGAAATCGCCCGGCAATCCATGGCGCACGAAATCGCCGCGGGCGGGCAACTTGCCATAGAAGCCCCCCACCGGCGTGCTCAATGCAGCGTCGGACACCGGAAAGCCCGCAGCGGTGCCAGGTTCAGCGGGTTCAGCACCGAGCCGGCACGCAACTCGAAGCTCGCCTGCGCACCGCCTTCCTGGAAGGTGAGGCGGTAGCGGTCCGACCCGCCATCCGCCTGCAGACTGCCCTGCGAGATCAGCCGGAACAGCGCCCATGACCCACTCGCCTGCAGAGCGCCACCTTGGGTGTCGGCGCCGAAGCTGAGCGAGGCCTGCGCGGCGCCCTCCTGTGGCCAGGTGATCTGCGCCGGATTGCCGCCCTTCGCCGTCGCGGTGATGCTGGTCCCGCCGAGATTCAGCACCGTCTGCTTGGCACCCTCGACGCCAAGCGGCGCGATTTCCAGGCTCACCATCGGCGCATTGCCGCCCGTGCCGAAGAACATGTCGCGGATCTGCGCCGCACGCTGGAACTGCGCCAACTCGGCATCACTCACCGGCGGTTGCACGCCGTCCACCGCGCGGGCACGCCAGACGCGCCCGGACGTGTCGACATAGGGGTGAAGCTGCGTATTGAAGAATCCGTCGATCAGGCCGCCGGGGGCGAACAGCCGCGTGAAATCGCCGAGTGGCACGTCGCCGGTGCCATCCGCACTGAACGGAAACCGCCCGGCGATTGCCTGACGGCACAGCTCGGCCGGACCGGCGGCGCCATTGAACGCCGCTGCAACCTGTGTGCGCGCGCCGCCGCTGCGGAGCGCGTCCGCCGTGCCGGCGATGCCGACCAACCAGCGGGCCACCGGCTGTGGCTCGCGCGTCGCCTCCGCTTTCAGGAGTAGCGCCGGATCATCCCCGGTCGGCGCCGGCGGCGCGGCGGTGCCCGGCGTCGTCGCCGCCAGTCGCGCGACCTCTGCCTGCACCTGGTTCAGCAATTGCAGCACGCCGTCGATCGGCGCGCCGGGTCCCTGGCCCACGAAAGCGCGCAACGCTGCGTAGCGCTGATCGATCTCCTGCCCTGCGGGCGGAGGCGGTGGTGTCGCGCCCGGCTCCGTCCCGAACGCCGCCCTCAGCCGCGCCGCGGCGCCGGTCGGGCTCGCCGCGTTCGTGGCGGTGCCGCCTTTCGCCGTCGCAGCCTGCGACAAGGTCAGTTGCTGCGCGATCGAAGCGAGCAACTCGCGCATCGGCGATTGCGGCGACCCGAGCAGATAGAGACCTTGCGCCGCCTGCGCCAGGCTGCGCATCGGCGCCAGGTCGAGATCGGCCAGCATGCCGTCCCAGGCTTTCGCATAGTCTTGCTCGTACACAGCGATCACCCCGTGTTCGAGCTGTTGCAGTGCGGTGCTGCCCGGGGCGATCTCGCTGCTCTTGCCGAGAACCCAGCTTTCATCTGCGACCTCCTGCGTCGCATGGCCGAGCGCCGGCAGCAGCACGTCGTGGAATCCGCTCGCTGTGAAGAAACCTGGCACGCCCTCCGTCAGCGGCATGCCGGAGGCGCGCAGGAACAATGGTGTGCCCGCCGGGCCGAGCGACTGCGCCGGCGTCCACGGCGCGACGTTCTGCGCCGCCGCCGAGTCACGGATGCGGGAGTAGACGCGCTCCGCCAGGGGCACACGGCTGAACACGGTGCGTGCCGCCGCGATCAGCCCGCCATCCAGCGGAATCGCCGGCAGTGGCTCCGCCAGCAGCGCCTCGAGATGCCGTATCAAATCGGCACGCATCGGCGCCGCCGCCGGGCCGGGATACGCGGACTGCCAGTCCAGCGTCATCCATTCCCGCACCAGCGCCGGATCAAGCGGTCCTTGCCCGCCCAGCATCAGGTAGACGCGCGTTGCCTCGTACAGAAAATCCGGCCGGTCCAGCGCGCCGCGCATCTGCGCTTCCAGCCGCCAGATCAGCCGCGGCAGCAGCAGCCGCTCCAGCGCGTGGCGATAGACCGTGCGCGCGCCGATCGCAAGCTTGCCCGTCTGCGACAGACCAAGCGCTTGCCACGCGACCGGCGGCGCCCCGGAATCGTAGCCGTGCGGCAGCGCCCGCGCCGCATCGAGCGCCGGCAGGATTCGCGGCAGATCGCCGTCGGCAACCGGATCGACGGCGATATCCTTCAGTTTTGCCTGATACGCATCCAGCGCCTGGTCAGCCTGCGCGGCCGCGTCGCTCTGCCTGTTCTGCACATGCCACAGCGTCGTCCCGCCAAGCATCAGCGCCAGCAGCGCCGCGGCATAGCCGGCGCCGCGCAGCAGCGTGCGGCGACGCGCGACCCCGGGAGGCTCGGAGACCAGCATCGCCTCGTGGAACACCACATCCCGCAGCAGCCGCGTCA
>Ga0335074_10007934_pt1 | contig 14736 bp, 14 predicted proteins | sample Lox_Sample_23_FD_206715 | JGI IMG/M metagenome (GOLD analysis project Ga0335074, IMG submission 206715) | Soil microbial communities from Loxahatchee National Wildlife Refuge, Florida, United States - Lox_Sample_2.3 | ecosystem: Environmental > Terrestrial > Soil > Wetlands | place: USA...
CCTCAATCGCGTGGAAGTGCTCCGCGGCCGGGTTCCGATCTCGGACGAGCAGATGGACCAGCTGTTCGACCTCACACTCGCGGAAGCAGTCGAATGCGCGTACCGCCGCGTCCCGGGCTTTGACGACCTGGATACCGAAGCGCAGCGGGCGCTCCTCGAGGTGATCGTGTGGTTGGGACCGGACCGCGCCAATCAGGCATTCGATCAGCTCGAACGCCTGTCTGTGCCGCTCACCCACCAGCCACTCGAGCCTTCGCGATGGTTCGACGCCGACCCTCCGGCGGTCGCCGCTGCGACGCGGGACGACGCGCCTGTGCCGGACGGGGAAGACACCCGGCAGGACCAGCCTCATGTCGCTGCGCTCCGCGGCTGGACGCAGTCGATCGAGCGGAGTATCGAGAACGCCCGCAAGCGCTACGAATCGGCGAGCGGTTCATCCTTTGCGTCGCTCCCTCATGAGGTTCAAGCCGTCCTGGCTGAAGTGCAACGAAACGACGGGGACCGCGCTACGCCCTTCTGGCGCGCGATCGGCGACCATCGATGGATGGACGCACAACTCGAACTTAGCCTGCTCGCTGCGAGCGACCGGCCCCTGTCCCGTTACAGCGACCAAGCGGCGGTTCTCGAACGAGCGGTCCGGACAGGCGAGCTGAGCTCGACCGGCACTCCCGGGGTCGTGTTCGAGTCCTTCGGCCTCGTCGCCGAGCTCGTGACCGACGACGCCGAGCTGCTCCCTTCGGCCGTCGCGATGCTGCCCCCCGGGTGGCGCGAGGTCGACGCCAAGCCGAGCGTGCGGTTCGGCGTGCGGACCGACGGCGCGATCGTGATCGACGGCGCTCAGACGGCGCGGGTGCGCGATCGCGAGGGCTGCCTGCTCAAGCTCGGTGCGGTCCTGCGCCATCACATCGCGTCCAAGGCGGCTGCGTACACCTTCGTGAATGCAGGCGTCGTCGCTGCCGACGGCTGCGGGATCGTGATCCTCGGAGGGCCGTACACGGGCAAATCGACGCTTGTAGAGAAGATCGTCGGTCTCGGGGCGACCTACTTCTCGGACGAGTACGCGGTCGTTGACCCCGACGGGTTCGTCCATCCGTTCCCGAAGCCGCTATCGATTCGGGGGGGGCGGCACGGTGGGCTCGGCGAGCTCATACCCGTGCCCGCATCGCAGATCGCGACCGACCCGGTCCGTGCCGGCCTGATCGTGCTCACGTCATACGTCCGCGGAGCGGCGTGGCGTCCGTCGGTTCGCATGTGCGCCGATGGCGCTCTCGCCCTGTTGGAGAACACCGTCTCCGCGTCGGGACGCGCGACTGCCCTGACGGCGACGCGTCGGCTGGCGCGCGAGGCCGTCGTGCTTGCGGGTGAGCGCGGAGATGCGAGCGACACAGCCCAAGCGATTCTCGAGGCGGCCTTGACCGCCGGGCGCAGTCGTAATTAGGATGCTGCCCATGAATAAGCCGCTTGCCCGCACGGAGGGTCTGGTGACTGAGGCGACGACCGACGGGGAGCTGCTCGTCTACGACCTCGCCGGTGATGTCGCGTCCCGACTGAACTACACCGCCGCACTCGTGTGGCGCAGCTGTGACGGCCGTCGCACGATTAGTCAGCTCAAGGCGATTCTCGGCGAAGAGCTCGGCGAGTCGGTCGACGAAGATGTCGTACTCATCGCGCTCGACAGCCTCCTCGAGAGTGGGCTGATTGTTTCGGGCTACCAAGAACGTGATGGTGCCGCGGTTGCGCTAAGCCGCCGCCGTTTCTTCAGACGCGCCGCCCTAGCGGGTGCCGCCGCGATCGCCGCACCGATCGTGTACAGCGCGATTCTTCCGAAGACGGCTGCAGCGTCGGTTTAACACCCTTCGGTCAAGGGACGGCTCTCATGAGCCTGCCGGCGTCAGCGAGCACGACCGGGCCTGCCTGGTCGAACGGGGAGCTCGTCGCAAGATCCAATTCGGACGGCTCACTCGACCCGACCGGACTGGTGCTGAGCGTTATGGGCCTGCGCGTTGGAGCGTTCGGGGGCATGACGACACACGCAATGGCCATTGCCGAAATGATGACCGTGCACGCCTCCCACTGGGCCGTGCGTCCAATTCGAGCACGGGCAGGATGGAGTCCACCACCGCTTCCATCCGGATGGCAGCGCAAATTGGCGCTCGTCGAGTCGATGAGCTGGACGACGCTCACGCCGATCCTGAGGAAGGCTTGGCCAGGGGTTCCCATCGTCGTTCGCAGCGGAGGCATCGAAGTCCACCGTAGCCTCGCTGCCGCAGCGTCCAGCCTCACCGCCGCGGAATACGGCGAGTGGGTCGCTGCGATACGTGGGAGCGTTGACCTCATCATCGTCAACAGCCGCTTCAGCGCCGCGCGCTTGGCTGCAACCGACCTCGGCACGGTTCCAACCGCTGTCGTCACCGGAGGAGCGGCGGCACCATCACTCGGGAGTTTCCGGCAGGCGTCCGAGCGCCCCGTTGCCATCGTCGTCGGGAGGATCGTTGCGTGGAAGGGAATGGAGCACGGCATTGAAGCGATCGCGCTCGCCCAACGACAGATGGACATCGGGGCGCTCGTGGTCGGCGATGGCCCGGACCGAGACGCACTCGAGGACCTCGCGCGTGAACGGCTGCGTCCCGGCACGTGGCAGTTCACGGGAGCGCTCCCGCACGAGCATTGTGCTCGCCTGATCGCGGAATCCGACGTCCTCGTGAGCATGTCGCGGGTGATGCGCACCCATGTCGGGGCAGCCAGCTACGACAGCACCGAGACGATGGGTCGTGCCATCTGCGAGGGTCTCGTCGCGGGGGTGCCCGTCGTGGCGACCAGCGTCGGTGGCGTGCCCGAGGTGGTCCGGCCTGGGGCTGGAACCCTCGTCGAGGAGGGTGACGTACACGGCGCGGCTACCGCGATCGTCTCGCATATCCGCAGCGGGCGACTCGACAGGGAGCTCGTCCGGGAGCTCCGCGCCGAACTGGGTTGGCCTTCCGTCATCGAGGCATATGCGCGGTTGTTCGACGACCTTTGTGATAAGCATGGTCAGACGCCGCTCCTCGATACGCCTGAGCTCGCCTGATCCGCGCCGGCGCGTCGCACGGCTACAACGAGCCGCGGTCTGGAGCTCCGGCCACGGGCTGGGCTGGTTGTGGAGGTGGATCTACACGCTGGTGGCGCGTGGGTATGTCGCCTACTTGTGCCGTGGCGAACGTGACGCGGCGGCATTTTTGACCGGGAGCCTCGCCGGGCCCGACCGACTGTATGGGCTGAGCGACATCGATGTCGCGATCGTGGTGTCGGCCGACCCTGCCGAGCCCGGGCTCGCGCGCCAGCGGGTGAGGCAGCGCTGCGAGCGCGCCGCGGGCGCGCTGCCGCTGATCGGGCGGCTGGTCGACTCGCCGCAAGTATTCGAGCGCGACGATCTGCGTGACGCGACGAGAAGCTGCACGTTCACATATCGGCTCAACGACACCGACACCGGCCCGGCCATTCGCTACGCCGTCTACGGCGGGCCTCACAGCGATCCGGGCAAGACCCGGCGCCTAGAGCGTCCATACCTGTACGACTCCACCGCCCATTGGCGGTTGCTGGCCGGACGGGACAGGCGCCCGCCCGAGGCCGCTCGCGACAAGGACGAGGAGTATCTGGCCGCGTGGCTGGAGCTCCAATGGTGGTGGCGGTGGGCGTTTGATGCCTGCATTCATCCCGACCGCTTGAGCAACCCTCAACTCTGCGTGAAGCTCGCCGCCGAATCGGCGCGGATCTGGCTGTGGCTCGAGCACGGCGAGCAGGTCGGACCGCGGGTCGAGGCCCTCGCTCGAGCCGCCGAGCGGCTGCCCGAGGAAGCATTCGCGCTAGAGCGGATGCGTCAGCTGCACGACAGGCTGACCACGCTGCCCGTGGCGCCGCTCGCCGACTCGCTGGCGATACTGATGCGCTTCTCGGTACGGGTGGCGGAGGCGCTGAGACAGCGAACGCAGGCAACCGGCTTTACCGAGGTCGCTCTGCTCGGCGATCCGGGCGACCTGCGCCTTCCGCATGGCAGTTGGCAGAAGCTGACCCCTCCGCCGGACAGCGCCGAACAACCACACCCTCTGCCGTTCGTGGACTGGCGCGCGATGGTCTGTCCCTGGGAGCCGCCCGAGGAGTCATTCGTGGTGCTCGAAGGTGATCCGTGCGACCCCGAGCAGTTGGCCGCTGTTTCTACGCTCACCGCCCGAGGCACGTACCCGACGCTTCTCCAGGATGGGCTGATGCTCCGTCCTACACGGAGGACCAGAAGGGGGCGGTTGCGCGCGGCGCAATGTGCCGCCACCGATCCGGTTTCGTTTGCGCTGGTGAATGGCGAGAGCATCGCGCGCTTCCCGAACATGAGCGGGCTGTCGGTGCAGCACACCGTGCAACGAGCCGTGCGAGAGCACGGGGTCTGGTTGACGGAGCTCGACACGTCCGTGCCGCTCACGTTTGAGGTGCTCGGGCGGATGATCACGGCTGCGCGGTCGGCCTTTGCATGGGAGAGCTTGCACGACGCAAGGCCCGCGTTGACGTTGACCGTCGATGCCACGGTCGAAGCGCTGGCCGAGCGGGCCCTCGCAATCGCACTGGAGGCGCGCAAATCCTACGAACAACTCCGCCCGAAGTCGGGCGAAGGCTCCCCGCGTCTGGGAGCGGAGCTTCATGAGGTTCTAAGCACACTCCCGGCTTACGCCGGGTTTGGGATCGCCCACAAGAACGTTCGGTCGTCGGCAGTTCGACGAGCGGGCAAGAGCGCTCGTTCGACTGGAGCTCGACCGAAGCAGAACTACTGGGACCGGCGTCGCCATCTCCACTATTACGAGGAAGTCGTGAAGCTGGCGCGGCTGTACGTGCCGGACGGAGGACTCGTCCTCGACGTCGGGTCGATGAACACCGGTGTGGTGGACCGACTCGATTGGTTCCAAGAGCGCGTGGCGCTCGACGTCCGCCCGGTGAAGCCGCGAGGCGGGGTCGAGACGATCACCGCTGATTTCACCGCGTGGGAGCCGGGCAGGATCTTCGACCTCGTGCTTTGCCTCCAGGTCCTGGAGCACCTGCCTGATCCCGAGCCGTTCGCACGGAAGTTGCTGCGGACGGGAAACACAGTGATCATCACCGTCCCCTACCGATGGCAGGTGGATCAGTGCGGCTCCCATCTCCACGATCCGGTGGACGAGCTCAAGCTCCGGAAGTGGACTGGGCTCGAGCCCGTCGAGAGATCCATCGTGCAGGATGGCAGCGAGCGGCTAATCGCCGTGTACGAGGCGACGAAGGCGGTCAGCCGAACGGGTGGCGGAAACCGCCTCTAAGGCACCGGCCGGCGTGCCTGAGGCTGGCGCGTTCGAGCGAACGGGGATCGGCACGGGCGCGGGCCCCATCGGGCGCCCACCGTAGATCACCTTGCCGAAGGCGGTGGTAGGTGAGCCAGGAATCGCCGACGGCTGCGTGACGCTCGGCTTTTGGTCGTCGCCGACGCCCCGCGGCCCACTCGCCGACTAAGTCCGACAACCTAAATCCGAGAGTGGGCGATCCAGAACTCGAACCTGGGACCTCGTCCTTATCAGGGCCGCGTGGTGCGAACGACGCGATCAGTGTGGCTCGGCGGCGCTTGTCGCGACGTCGTGGCCAGCGAGTCCGAGCAGCCAGAGGTAGAGGATTGGGGCTTCGAGGTCCGGGCGGAGGGTCGCTAATTTTCCGGAGCGGATCTGGGTGGTGGCGAGATCAATGGTTGCGAGAACGACGGCGCGGGAAACGACGTCGGGGAGCTCGGGAAGTCCAGGCTGCTCTCGACGGGCGCGAACCGCAACGGTGTCGAAGAGGCGCTGCATGCGGGTGATGCTGTGCTCTCGCGCCTCGAGCCCGACGGCACCGAGCGCAAGGATCTCGACAGTCCAGGCACGGCTTGCGGCGGGTCGGCGCTGCAGCCAGTCGAGGAAGGCGCGCACGCCGTCGCGCATGCCAGTGGCGTAGTCGGGTGGGCGGCGCCCGATCTCGACGAGTTCCCGCAAGAGGTCGCTCGTCAGTTCGTGGTAGGCGGCGAGGAAGCAAACCTCGCGGTCAGCGAACTCTCTGTAGAAGGCTGCGCGTGAGACGCGGGCGCGTTTGACGATGTCGGCGACGGTGGTGTCGCGATACCCATGCGCGGCAGCGTGCTCCACCACCGCGCGCAGGAGCCGCTCGCGCTGGTGGGCGCGAACCTGGTTGTGGGTGAGGTGGTGCGGACCCCGGGGGAGGCGCTCGACCGGCTCCGGTTGCGCGGTGGAGAACATTGCCGTACTTTACTTCCTGCGAGAGGGGTACGGATTCGTTCCGTACTGTGGCTACGCCCGGGAGGCGTCGAGGCATGGAGAGCATCAGCAGGGACAGCGGCACGACCCTTCGAGCCGTCCACGCCGCAGGGTGCGGACGGCATCATGCAGCCGGGCACGGCCGAGTGCGCCTGATGTGGTGTTTGCTGCGGCGATTGCGATACCGGTAACGCAGCCGCCGGTACCGGCCTGATACCGGCACCCACAATCAACTGGGCCTGGAACCCCACCTACACCCTCTCCCAATCGGACGGTGGGTAGGGAATCTCACCGCTGAAGTCCGGCTACATCTGTGAAGCATCTACACGGTGCCGCCGCATCGGGTCTCTCTGTCGCTGACGCTGCCGCGTACCTGACGGTCTCCCAACCGACGGTTCGCGGCTGGCTGAAGCGTGGAGTGCTCGAGCAGGTTCCGGGCAGCGAGCCCGTGCTGATCGATCGAGCCAGTGTTCGGCACGTCCACCGGCTTTTGGAGGAGCTGCGCGAGCGCGGGAAGGACCGTGAGTGGCTGCGCACCTTCGTCGACTACGTGCACGACATGGCGATACGCCGTAGTCCCGAGGTTCGTCGCGGTATCAAACAGATGGAGCGCGGCGAGCTGGAACCGGCGTAGTGCCGTTCACCGTCCTGCGCGTGGCAGACGTGGCGCGTGCGGTCGCGCAGATGACAAAGCGCGAGCGACGAGCCTACGAGACCGCCGTCGATGGATTGCGAGGCGAGGGCTGTCGGGCGGCGGGGAAGCGAGTGGCGTCGGTCGCGACGGGCGACTACCCCATGTGTCAGCGCTCGCTCTATAGAGACTGGCGGATGCTCACGGTATACCGGCAGGACGAGAGCATCGTGATCGTCGCCGTCGGTCGGCACACGGAGGCTGGGAGCCTTTCAGCGTGCTCTCCGAAAGCTTCCCCGGCCTCTCGGCAACCGGGAGGCGGCGGTCCGGTCAGCCGCCCTGCTGCGAGGACGAAGCCGCGCCTCCGACCCTGAGCGATGAGCTCGAAGCGCAGTTGGCGGACGTCTACGGAATCTGACCGCTGCCGGCGTCGCCGCTTACGGGTGTATGGTCACGGACATGGGTCGCAAAGTCGACATCGACGACCTAGTCGACGCGCAGGAGATTGCGAGGCTGCTCGGTCTTGCTTACCGCAACACCGTTAGTTAGCGAGTACCAGGGGAAATACCCAGACATGCCTCGCCCTGTCATCGATCTCGGCCGCGGCCGGCCCAAGCTGTGGCTCCGACCCGAGATCGAGCGATGGCACACCAGGATCGTTGCCGAAGGGCGGACGCGGACGAAGCGTTCCGCTGCTCGTTGAGCCCCTCAAGCTCCGGCATCTGGCTGAAAAGGGATCTGAATATGGGGGGTAGGTTCGACCCATCCCGTGCTGCAGAGACTCTCCGGCGGGAGACGGGCTTGGATAGCTAAATCGTGAAGCCGGGGGAAGTCGCAGTCTTGACCTCCGCCGCGTAGCTATGAGCCGTCGCGCGTGGTGACCCAGACATCTGTCCCATTCGCCCGTTGCTCAGTGATCGTGCTCGAGTCGCCCGAACAGGTCCACGTGCCCGATTCCGGGCCGGCCGGGCTGTAGGTCGCCTGCCCATTGCTGTAGTAGGTCAGGCCGCCTGAGAGCGGGGTCTCGCTGAACAAGCCAGCCTCGCCGGAGGAGCTGCTCGCTGTCAGCACATAATTCGCCGATTCCTCGCCGGTGAAGTATTCCCCGCCGGGACTGGGCTGCGAGTCGTCGTAATCGGCCGTGACGACGCCGTCCGGGCCCCAGTCAAACGTGGCGCCCGCTCCGGGTCCGGCGCCATCATTGACTGAAGTGACGGTCCAGTCACCCACCAGACAGGGGGTGCCGTGGTGCTCTATTTGCACGTAGCGGAAGAACGACGGCTCCGCCAGCGAAGCGATCTGGCCCGCTATCCGCGAGGTGAGGGCGTCCAGCATCGGTTGGAAGACGACGCGGACTGCTCCCGGGACCTGGCCGAGGACAATGTCGTCGATCAGCTTCGTCAACGCCTGCTTGTCGAGGCTCACGGTGCCACTGACGAGGATGAAATCACTGGTGATCAGCGCGCCCGCGCTCTGCGCCGGTGTCTCGACGTTCGTTGTGTAGTGAAAGGTCGCCGTGTGCGCCGCACTCAACGTTGTGTCGGTCTCGCCCGTGTTCTCGCTTGCCAGGTCGCACGACGAGGAGGTGCACCACGTGCTGGCGGGCACGCCATTCACCTGAGCGAGCGACCATGACACCGTCCGTCCAGCCACTGAATTGAACGATGGCAGCTCAATCCCAAGCAGACTGGCGCAATCCTTGAGTCCCTGCGGGAAGTCGAAGCCGCCGGCGGAGCCCAGCTTGATCGTCAGAGCGCCGTCGTTGCCGGCACTCGGCTCCACGCCGAATTCGTTGTAGGGAGGCGCTGCCGTGCTCGTCACCTTTAGGTTGCTCAGAGCCGACACGGCCCAGGAGACGACCCCGGCGACCGCCAGCCCTCGCTTGATCGCGCCAATCACCGGTGCCGTGAGCGTGCTTGCGAGGTTGGCGATGGCGCTTCTCGCAAGGGACAGCGCCGAGTTCCACAGGCCGCCGATGAAGTTGAGTGCGCCGCTGGATGACGAACCGGCGCTCAGCGCCTTGAACAGTGAGTCGAAGCTTTGACTCACCCAATCAGACAGCGTCGAGCAGAGCGAGCCAGAGGCGATGTGGGCGACGGCCAGGCCACCGCTGACGATGCGTGTGGAGTGCCGACCGCGGGTGCCGGCGCGGTCGAGATCAGCGGCCATCAGTGTCAGAATCAGGCTCGGGAAGACGACCGTGTCAGGGGTGTCCAGGTTCGCATGCGCCAGGAGTTCGCCAGCAAGCTTTTCCCCTGGCGTCGCATGACCCATCGCATACGCGGCGACCAAGTAGTCGAACGACGGATAGCGCTTACCCTCAGGCGCCGACGGCATCGCCACCAAGCTGTTCAGAGCGGCGCCGGTTACGCCGGTCTCCACCACGGTCTGGGCGGCGAGCGCGGCGGCTTGGGACTTGAGCATGCGCACCGGCACCACCGGAGCCGTGATCGGGCGCAATGGCCGAGGCGACGTTGGCGTGGCGTAGACGCCGACGCCCTCGTGCGCCAGCGCGGCTATGACCTGATTCGTCGTCAACCTCTTTCCAGCAACGTGAGCTGAGCTGCCGGTGGCCCCCGTGGCCGGCGCAGCGAGTGCGCCCGGGACCATGACTCCCAGCGACACGCACGCGACCGCCAACGCTAGTGATGTCGGCCGAATCAGTCTTCGCACAACCTCACCCCGAAGCTCGCGCGTCCTAGCCCTTCTCATGACTCACCAACGACTAACCAGCTTGCAGGCGCATCCCGGATCCTATAGGACGCAGCAAGACTCTTGGACGTTCTGGGTCTACACGACGGCTCCTAAGCCGCCGGCGCCGAAGCCGCCCGCACGACTCCCGGCGGACACCTCCGCCTGGCTTCGCCCTTCCGGGGAGGCCCGGCGGCCTGTTTGGCATTGAGAAGCAGCTCTCTCGGAGGGTCCTGTTCCCCACCGCGGGCTCTGGATGGGACTCGCCTTCGTGCCCGGTCTTCATCGTTGGACGCCCCTGACGATTACTGTCGGGAGGCCAGCAGGACTGAGCCTGGTGCCCGGGATCGCGAACGATGCGGATATGACTTCTGACCCTCTTTTGGCTGGCTTGCGGATCGCGGTGGACGCGGCGCCGGATGATTTGCCGCTACGCCTGCATCTGGCGAAGCTGCTGATCAAAGCTCGTCTCAGAGCGGAGGTGCTGCGTGGGCTTGACGAGCCCGCCTCCCATATTCAGATCCTTCTTCTGCCAGATCCCGCCGTGCGCTGGCCGAACGAATCTGAGCGAACCCGAAGGCGCTCGGTGGCGCGCCGTGTGCAAGAGGCTTCCATATCGCTTCCATACGGCCTCCAACTGCAGCGACCCGCAGCGGCCCGAAACAAGAATCGCCCGCATCTACTGACGATCAGCGAGTGGGCGATCCAGGACTCGAACCTGGGACCTCTTCCTTATCAGAGAAGCGCAGGAGTAGCGGCCAGTCGTCTCCAGTAGCCAAACCGGCTGCACACGTGCAGTTTTGATGATGTGTAAGTCGACTGGAGACCATCTGTGACTGCAACCTGATGCACGCTATATGCACGCTCGGTCGTTTGCTTCGCGCGCTCACGCCCTCGACCTCCAGGTCGGTGGTTCTGTGCCGATGAGCGTGGCTCGAGCCTCGGCGATCGCGGCCTCGGGGTCGATGCGCGGAACATCGTCGAGCTCGTCGATGACGTGGCCGTATGTGCTCAGCGTGAGCCGCGCATCGTGGCCCAGCTGGCGGGCCACGTAGATGACCGAGCGGCCCTCGTGAAGCAGCAGCGACGCGAAGCTGTGCCTGAGGTCGTAAGGCCGGCCTGGAACCGTCGGACGCTGACGGGCGACGTGCGGCTGCTTCATCACGCGCCCAGTGGGCGTCTGGCACGGCTTGCCATGAGCGGCGGCGCATTCCGGGCAGCGTCGTTCCATCGCGTCGGTGCTTGGGTCGGCGTGCGCGAGCGAAAGCGACCGCCGGAACGCACGGCGGCGCCATGATTGGTATGCGGCCAACGTCCAGGGCTCTCCTGAGCGGGATGGAAAGATCAGGCGTTGCGCGCCAGGCCGACCGCTGCGAAGGCGCCACTCTCGAAGGTCACCGGCAAGCGGGGACAGCAGACGGACTGTCCGATGGGCGTCGGTCTTGGTGTCGTCCTCCTGGCCGAGCGAGAGAGCACGCTCGATCAGGATGGTCTGCTCTCGCACATCCCGCCACTGGAGGGCCAGCGCCTCACCCGGCCGGAGACCCGCGTAGGCGAGGACGCTGATCAGCGTGGCGTCGCGCGCACCGGCCACCGCTCGCATGCGCTCCACCACGATCGGGGCCAGCGGGCGGACCTCCTTGCGTCGGGGCAGGGGCGTCTTTCTGACCGCCCTCGCCGGATTGGTCTGCAAGTGTCCACTCTCGAGGGCGCGCTGCAGAATCCCGCCGAGCAGCGTCGCCGCGTTGCGAACGGCCACAGCGCCGCCTCCGGCCGCGAGGCGATCGCTCTGCCACCGGGAGATCACTTCCGGTGTGATCTCGTTGAGGGTGAGCGGGCCGAGCTCCGGCAAGATGTGCTTGTCGTATAGGTGCCCGTAGCGTCGACGCGTGCTCTCGGCGAGACTCGCGCGGTAGGCCTTGGCCCATGTCTCTGAGACGTATTCGGCCAGGGTGATCCGGCCGCTGTCGATGGTGGCAAGCGTTCCGACCTGCTGGCGCCTGCGTACTTCTGCGGCGAAGTTGGTGGCGTCGCCCTTTCTGTCGAAGGTGCGAGCTCGGTATCGGCCGCCCTGGCGCCAGCGAACCTGCCACCGAACGGAGCCGTCGCTTACGGTTCGCTTCTGGATCTCCACGGTCCTAAGGGTCTCTGAATGCTGCTCGTAGGGAGTGTTCTGGTAGGACAGATTGTCTACGACGCGGCCGACGGCGCGGGCCGCTCTCGGTCATTTCGATCGTGCTGGTCAGCCACCTGTCGATCGCGTCTCGACTGATCCGCGGCGAACGGCCGATGCGGCCAGCAACCCCGAGCTGGCCCGACCGGATCGCGCGCCGCACAGTCTCGATGTTGACGCCAACGAGCTCGGCGGCCTCCGATGCGGTGTACAGGCGTTCGCCGGTGTTCGGCGGTTCGCCGGCTGGGAGGAGCGGCTGCAGACGAACGGCGAGTTCGTGGAGCGCGGACTCATCGAGCACCGTCGGCAGCAACCGGGCCAACTCGGCGAGAGGGTCGCGCGCAGCCTCACTCATGGCCAGTGGATCTCGGGAGGTTCGGCACCAGCAAGTCGATCCATCAGGTCGTAGCCACCATCTAGTTCAGGAGCGCCGTCGAGAGTCGGTCGTGGTCGTCATTGCGATGTGCAGGGGCGCGCAGAAGCAGCCACTACCAAGGACATCGGGCGCGTCGGCCCCGCGCTCAATCCGCTTGGCGTATAGCCCGACCTGGTCGCTAACGACGGGCACAGGCATATGATACCGCCGATACGTCAATAATGTTGGTTTCCGTCAATGACTAGCCCCCGTGTGCTTTGGGGGGCGCAAGAGCCACACGAGGCTGTGGCGATCGAACGGATGGCCGGGCGGCAGGGACGAGCGTCCAGGTGGTTTAGCGGCCCCGACTTACGTGTGCCGGGGCCGCGGAGTTCGCGGATGGCGATGTGCTGAAACGGAGCGTGTTCGGCGTAGAAGTCCGCGATTCGTGGGCGGCGGCGGGGGGAATGCTTGCGGAGGCGCCTGCTCGGTCGGTGGCTATGACCGAGGGGCCAGCGAGAACGAAGCTGCGTCGTCAAACAGAACAACCGGACTCTCGTCGTACCGCGGGCGGAGCCCGCGGGCCGCTTTCTGCTCGACGGCGCGGCGGTCCCCGCCACAATCGCGAATGTTGGCTGCGGGCCGAGAGGATCCGCGGCGATCGGATCAGCCGCGCTGCACGCCAGGCAGCTTCTGCCTGTCTTCTTCGGCGACCGCGGCGGATAGGTCACGCGCGATCGTGGCCAGCTCGCCAAAGGCACGAGCCACGGCGGGGAGGCTGATGCCCTCAAGCGCTTTGCCAAGGTCCTCCCATGCCGGATCAAACTTTGCCCACAAGTCAGCAGGCCCGCGGCGGCCGCTGTCGGGCCGCAGCTCTGGCGGCGGCAGCCTACGGGCCGGGGGCAGTGGCTCCCATCCGAGCCCTTCCTGGGCGGCATATTCGCACGCGATCTGCTGCGATTCGCACGCGTCTGCGAAGTCTTTGAGTCGTCGTGGGAAGCCCGCGTCCGGCGGAGCGAGCCGATGCTGGCGAAGCGCCGACCGGAACGTGTGGTCCGCCGCGTTCATGTTGTTTATGGCGCGCTCAACGCTCATCGTCGCGGCGGCGCAGCTGTGCGCTCAACGGTTCGTCTTCGAGCCGGGCCTCGGCGTTCGGGCCGGCGGCACGGACCGGGATCCCGAGGCCTTCGGCGAACGCCAGGAAGTCGGGCAGGCGGATCCGGTACTCGCGGCCGCCGGAAACTTGAATCGCGCGGAGCTTGCCGGTGCGGATCCAGTGGCGGACTGTTCCTTCTGTGTAGCGGAGCGCTTGGGCGACCTCGCCGACGGTCAGCAGCTCCTCGAATGTGGTGCGTTCAGCCATGGATTTCCGGTCCTAGCAGCCGCAACGCGGCCTTCACGTTATCCGACGTCATTGATGCTAACGTATTTGGGCGTCCATGGACAACGACTCGGGTAGGGGAAGCCGATCGGACCAGCCGCCGCCGCTCGCGACGGTCCGCCCGCTGCACCTCAACGAACCCGCGCCCGACGCCGGAGCGGCCGAGGATGACTGGTACGAGACCGAGCGCCTGACCGGGCAGATCACGGGCCGTGCCCGGAGCTTGGCGGCAACTGAGGGGCGGGCGGTCGCTCCCGTGCCGTCGCCGGCGCTCGACTGGCGCCATGCCGATCCGGAGCCCGCACCGAGCGTCGGGCAGCGGCTACGTGCGGGTCTCGATCGCCGGCGGGGACCGGGCGTGTTGCGCCTGCCCGGCGCCGAGCGCTGGCTGCGGCGTCACAGACGAGCGACCCCTACACCTATGGCCGCAAGCAAGCCGCCGGAGGTGCCGGCGTTGGCCGCGCCCGTGCCCAGCGCCCACCGCAATAGTCCGCCGCGACCCCTCCTTGGTTTCCGTCACGGGCCTGAGCAACAGGAGCCCGAGTCTGGGCGAGCGCTAGGCGTAAGGATTCGGGAGCACATGCCACGGCTGGCGGGGCAGAGGCGGCCGAGCGTCGTGGCGGTGATAGTGGTGGTGGCTGCTGGAGGGACGATTGGGATCGCTCGGGCGATCAACAGCGCCCCGCCAAAGGCAGATCAGGCCACCGTCGTTGCCAGCGGCGCAGGGCACGCAGACTTCGCAGTGGTGACTGACGCGCTCAGCGCCGCTGAGGGATTGCTTGGACAACAGCTCCGCGGCGATGCGAGACCGCATCACATCGTTCGGGCTCGCAGTGCGAAGCGTGCTTCTCAGCGCGCTTCTCGTCGCGCGCCGGGGCATCGGCTGAAGAGCCGGACTGCGGCACCAGCCGCGACACCGCCCGCAACGTCGACGGCGAGCTCCGACGGCAGCTCGACGAGCTCATCTCCTGCGTACAGCCAGTCAATCTCGACGCCGTCGACGAGCTCCCAGTCGGGAACGAGCCAGGCTGCGACTACAAGTACGCAGCACGCCCAGTCCACCCAGCCCGCGTTCGGGCAAAACGGCACCCTCGGCCCTGGCCGGGGCGCTCCTGGCACCCAGTAAGGAGAACACCGGTCCAGTGCTCAAAACCCTGACGTTTATCCGCCACAACGCCATTGCCCTGGCCGCCTTGTTCGTAGCGCTAGGCGGCA
>Ga0335074_10007935_pt1 | contig 14735 bp, 12 predicted proteins | sample Lox_Sample_23_FD_206715 | JGI IMG/M metagenome (GOLD analysis project Ga0335074, IMG submission 206715) | Soil microbial communities from Loxahatchee National Wildlife Refuge, Florida, United States - Lox_Sample_2.3 | ecosystem: Environmental > Terrestrial > Soil > Wetlands | place: USA...
AAATCGCAACGCCGGCCTGCGAGAAAGGCATCGGCCAGGTGATCGTCGCGCCGGATTCGAAGGACCTGATCTCGGGCGTCCGCGCGCAGCCCTATCCGGTGTGGCCGGACGATCGCGGCTATTTTCTCGAAGTGGTCCGCATGGGCCGTGGCCTGACCGAGGCGTTTCCCAAAGACAGCACGCAGGTTTCGGCGGCCTTGAGCTACCCGGGCGCCATCAAGGCGTTTCATTTTCACCGCAAGCAGACCGATTGCTGGGTGCCGGTGCAGGGCATGCTGCAAATCGCGTTGGTAGACTTGCGGCCCGAATCGCCGACCTTCGGCGCGCGCAATACGATTTACCTCGGCCAGCACCGGCGCTGGCAATTACTGGTGCCGCCGGGCGTCGGGCACGGCTACAAAGTAATCGGAACGGAGCCCGCGCTGCTGATCTACCTGACCGACCGTTTCTACGATCCGGAAGACGAAGGCCGCATCCCTTACGACGATCCCCAGATTCATTACGACTGGGAAACGCAAAACAAGTAATTCTAGGGCGGCCCGAAGGTCTCGCGTACCAGCTCCAGCCCCTCCTCCTTGTTGCGAATGCGTGCTTCCAATTGCGCATCCTCGGCGAGATCCAGCATGCGTGAAAAGTCCGGTCCCGGCTTATATCCGGCCGCAATCAAATCGTCCCCCGTGACCATGCGCGCCGGACGAAGTTCGGCAGGCTCGGCCTGTTCGAATTTCATTTTCGCGAATTCGTAATTCCCGAAATGCCGATGGCTGGAGGCGCAGTCCAGGCGATGCAGCTCCAGGTGCTCTTCGAAGCGATTCAGCCGCAGCATCCGCTTCAGCGTGCTTTCGCGCATTTGATGCACGTGCGAAAATCGCATGTGATTCGCGATCAAAGCGATCACCTGCTCAATCTCAGCATTCGAGAATCGCAGCCGGTTGAGGATCTCGCGCCCCATCCGTTCGCCTAGCTCGACATGCCCATCAAACCGGATGCGGCCAGCCACGCGGAATGTTCCCGGCTTGCCGACGTCGTGCAGCAAAACGCCCAGAGCCAGCGTGGGTGAGGGCGAACGCAGCCCTTCCAGCATGATCAGCGTATGGGTCCAAACGTCGCCTTCGGGATGAAACTCGGGCGGCTGAGCCACGCCTTTCATGGCGGCGATCTCGGGCAAAATCTCGCTCAGCAGGCCGGACGCATCCAGCAATTCGAACCCACGCCGCGCGCCGCCTTCGGTGAGGATGCGAACCAGTTCGTCGCGAATCCGCTCGGGCGCAACCCGCAGGATCTTCGAGTGCAGCTTCTGGATCGCCGCCACAGTCCCCGGCTCGATCTCAAACCCGAAGCGCGCCGCAAAACGTACCGCCCGGAGCATCCGCAGGTGATCTTCCTCAAAGCGTTGCTCGGGATCGCCGATCGCCCGGATGACGCAGGCCTCCAGATCGGCCAAGCCGCCCACGTAGTCGACAACTGAGGAATACAAGGAAGATGGGGAACACTGGGAACACAAGACCGAAGGGTCGAGCAGCAGAGCGTTGATGGTGAAATCGCGCCGCACCACATCCTGCCTGGGATCTGTTTCAAACGTAACGCCCTCCGGATGCCGCCCGTCCGAATACGAATGATCGCTGCGAAAGGTGGCAATTTCGATCCCGTCCACCAGCACCACTCCAAACTGTGCACCCACCAGTTGGGCCTTAGGAAACAGCCGTAACAATTGCTCCGGCTGTGCATCGGTTGCGATATCATAGTCCTTCGGTTCGCGTCCCAAAACCAGATCGCGCACGCATCCGCCCACCAGCCAAGCCTGGAAGCCGCGGGAGCGCAGCTCTGCCGCGATTTCGACTGCCCTGCTTTGGCTCATAAGATTCGACTCACAACGCCGGCCCCCTACGATCATCGTAGGATAGAACGTTCGGCTCAAGTAAAATAACGGATGGGAACACACCCAGGAATGTCCAGTGAAGTAGGTAAACCGTCCTCCACCACGGCTAAAGTGGTGGTGGCCACTACCGTCGCCCTTTCTTTCATTAGCTTTTGGCGTGGCGCGGCCATCGTTCTTTCCGATCTCGCTTCATCGGCCTTCTACGTCGGCGGCATCGCAGAAACCGCCATTGGTCCCGCGGCGCCCTGGTTCGTGCTGGGTGTGATGCTGTTCTGCTTCGCTGTACGGTCCGTCTACATGGAAAGCTGCAGCATGTTCGTCCGCGGCGGCGTGTACATCGTGGTGAAGGACAGCATGGGACCCTTCATGGCTCGCCTGTCGGTCTCTTCGCTAGTCTTTGATTACATTCTCACCGGGCCGATCAGCGTCGTCAGCGCGGGCCAGTATCTCGGCCATCTGCTGGACGAGATCGCGAAGATGCTCGGCCAGTCGTTCCCCTTCAACGTGAATTATTTCGCCGCGTTCTTCGCGGTCGTGGTCACGGTGTACTTCTGGTGGCTGAACATCAAGGGCATTCACGAATCCAGCAGCAAGGCTCTGCGGATTATGCAGATCACCACGGTGATGGTAGTGGCGCTGCTCATCTGGTGTCCGCTGACCATATTTCTGCGCGGCCACGTGACCTTGCCGCCGGCGCCCCTGCCGCACAACCTGCAATTCAGCAAAGAAGCGCTGGGCTGGTTCCGCGGAACCATCTTCCCGTCGATTTCGGCCATTGCCATCATCATCGCCTTCGGCCACGCACTGCTGTCCATGAGCGGATTTGAGACTCTGGCGCAGGTCTATCGCGAAATCGCTTATCCGAAGATGAAGAACCTGAAGCTCACCGGCAACATCGTCTGCTGGTACGCCGTAATCTGCACCGGCGTCATCACGGTGTTTGCCGGCATGATCATCAGCCCCGCGGATATTCGCAATTTGTACGCCGACAATCTTCTGGGCGGCCTGGCCATGCGTTTGGCGGGCCCCGAACTGCTCCGGCTCGCGTTCCACGTCTTCGTGGTCATCGTCGGCGTCCTGATTCTTTCGGGCGCGGTGAACACCTCCATCATCGGCGCCAATGGCGTGCTGAATCGCGTGGCCGAAGACGGCGTGTTGCTCGATTGGTTTCGCAAACCGCACAAGCGTTTCGGAACAACGTTCCGCATCATCAATCTCATCACGCTGCTGCAGATCGCAACCATCATATTGAGCCGCGGCGATGTCTACTTGCTCGGCGAGGCGTACGCGTTCGGCGTAGTGTGGAGCTTCTTCTTGAAATCGATGGGCGTGCTGGTGCTGCGCTATCAGCGTCACGATCAGGAATACAAGTTCCCCTTTAACATCCGGCTGGGCGGCGTCGAAATTCCCGTGGGATTGGGCGTCACCACCATGATCCTGGGCTTTGTCGCGATCGCCAACCTGTTTTCCAAACAGATCGCCACCATTTACGGCGTGGCGTTCACTTTGGTCGTCTTCGTGGTCTTCACTCTTTCCGAACACGTGAACGCGAAGAAGCGCAAGTTGACCGCGGAACACAAAACGCTCGAAGAATTCAACCTCGACCATCAGCCCCAGGTGAATGCCGCCACTTTGCATGCGCGGCCCGGATGCGTGCTGGTCGCGGCACGCGATTATCACAACATGGAGCACTTGAAGAAGGTGCTCGAAAAAATCAACCTGCGCCGGCATGACATTGTCGTGATGACCGTCCGCACCATCTCCACAGGCGCGGGCGAATACGATTTGTCCGATGATCAGATTTTCAGCGATTACGAAAAAGAGCTTTTCAGCCATGTAGTCGAAATGGCCGAAAAGGAAGGCAAACCGGTAGAGCTGCTGGTGGTGCCGGCCATCGATCCCTTCGATGCCGTGGTGCAAACCGCGTCCCGGCTCAAGGCCTCCCGCCTGGTCACCGGCGTGTCGACTCGTATGACCTCGGAAGAGCTCGCCCGCCGCATCGGCCTGGCGTGGGAAAGTCTGCCCGAGCCGCGCCACGCGTTTTCGCTCGAGGTCATCAGTAAGGACCGGCCTTCGATATACGTCAACCTCGGCCCGCATCCTCCGCGCTTGTGGCCGGAGGACGTCGACCGTTTGCACGATCTGTGGCTGCGGCTGACCGATAACGAAAGCGTCGGGTCGCGATTGCATCACCGCGATATTGTGGGCCTGGCGCTGCGGCGGCTGGAAAAAGATCTGGCCCACGGCAAGCGCGAACAAGTGATGAACGATCTCAATCACGAGCTGCGCAAGGACTGAGCCGTTTCGAAGATGCAATACGCCGTCGACGAAGCGGAACTCGCGCAATTGCTCGCGACCGCTCCCTTCGCCCGCATCTATGGATTCACGCTCACCAGCATCGGCGACGGGCAGTGCACCATCACCGTTCCTTTCCAGGATCTTTTCGAGCGCCCCGGCGGAATCGTCAGCGGCGCCGTATTCATGGCCGCGGCCGACGTTGCCATGTGGCTCGCCATCAAAACTCTACTTGGATTAGCAGACGGTTCTGTTACGGCGGAAATGAAGACCAGCTTTCTCAGCGGCGCAAAACGTGAGGACATCACATGCACCGCCCGAGTCCTCAAGTGCGGCCGGCGCCTCATCTATGGCGTCGCTGAATGCAACAACACGCGCGGCACGCTGCTCACCCATCACACCCTCACGTACATCCGCCCGCACGAAGCTCAACCTTGATGCGCGTAGCCGGCGAAACGGGTACCCGACCTTTCCTCCCTGGTTGTATACTCAGAGTTTCGGATATGCGCCCACAAAGAATTGCCATCTGTTCCATCGCGACCGCCGCTTTTTTCGCGGGCTCCTTGTTGAGCGCACAGCTTCCCCGGATGGCGCCAGACCTCTCCATCCCTCTGCCCAACGGCAAGCAGGTCAAAGTGAGCGATTATCGCGGCAAGGTTCTGTGTCTCGCGTTCATCCTCACCACTTGCCCGCATTGCCAGAAGACCACGCAACTGCTGGATGCCATCTACAAGGACGACGCGCCCAAAGGTCTTGCGGTGGTGGAAGCAGCGGTCAACGACAATCCCAACGTTCCCCAATTTGTCTCGGCGTACAAGGTGCCCTTCCCCGTCGGCACAGCGGGCGTGATGTCGGCGGTCGATTACATTCAATGGCCCCACAACAAGCTGCCTCTGGTGCCGTTCCTGGTCTTCATCGATCGCAAAGGCATGATTCGCGCTCAATACACCGGTCACGACGAAGCCTTCTTCGATAACGATCAGGACCAGCACATGCGCGACGAAATCGACATCCTGCTGAACGAAGGCGCGCCGGCAAAAGCCAAACACGGTCGCAAGACGCACTAGAGTTGACCGGCGGCGAAGTGACCCACATTGTCGCCCATCGCGGCGCCTCATCGGAAGCGCCCGAAAATACTCTGGAAGCGTTTGCCAAGGCGATCGAGATCGGCGCCGACATGATCGAGTTCGATGTTCGCCGTGCTCCCAACGGAACACTGTTGATTTCGCACGATCCGATCCGCATGCCGTCGCCCCACCTTCCCACGCTCGAAGATACGCTTCTTGCCACCCAGGGCCGCATCCAGCTCGACGTAGAGCTGAAGGAGCCGGGCTGTGAGCGCGAAACACTCGATTTGTTGCTGCGACATTTCCCGATCGCCGATTTCGCAATCACATCCTTCCTGCCGGCGGCGCTTCGCGAAACACGCGCCATCAACCCGGGCGTTCGCCGCGGCCTGATCTTTGCTTTTTGGACCAAGGAAACACGTGCCGCGGCCGCAAGCGCCGATGTCGATTTCCTGGTGGCGCAGGATCGCCTCGTTTCGGACGCCGAACAAATCGGCAAGCCTTTGTTTGTCTGGACCGTCGACGACCCCATGCGCACGCGCGAGCTCTTCGAGCGCCCACTCGTCGAAGCGATCGTCACCAACAATCCGCGCCAGGCTCTCGCTCTGCGTGCCGCAGCACAGTCGCGGTAGTCCGTTCTCACCTGTTATTCTTCGACTGAATGCCTTCCCATGAAATCGCGGCCCGCGTTCTGGATGGAAAATGGGTCCGCGATCAAATCTTCTCTGAGCTGAAACCGCGCATTGCCAACCTCGGGGCCAAGTATCGTCCGCCGGGACTCGCCGTCATCCTGGTAGGCCACGATCCGGGCTCAGAGATCTACGTCCGGCTCAAGGTCAAAACCTGCGATGAGCTGGGAATCTATCACGAACTGATTCGCCCAACAGAAACCGTCGCCACCGGCGAACTTCTCGGCATCATTGAGGGCCTGAACCAGCGCGACGAAATCGACGGGATTCTCGTTCAGACGCCGCTCCCGCCGCAGGTCGACAAAGGCGAAGTGCTGCGCGCCATGGATCCCGGCAAGGACGCGGACGGATTCCATCCGCTGAACGTCGGCGCATTGGTCGAAAACATTCCCGGCCCGCGCGCCTGTACGCCGCAAGGCATCATGGAGATGCTACGCCGCTACGATATTGCGATCGCCGGGCGCCGCGCCGTGGTAGTCGGCCGCAGCGATATCGTCGGAAAGCCGATGGCGTTGCTGCTTCTGCATGCGAATGCCACCGTGACCATTTGCCACTCTCATACGTCAAATCTCGCGGAGGAAACAAGACGAGCCGATATCCTGGTCGCGGCCATCGGGCGGGCCGGCCTGTTGACGCGTGAGCACATCAAACCAGGCGCCACCATCATCGATGTCGGCATGAACCGCAGACCCGATGGTAAGGTGGTGGGCGATGTGAATCCCGACGATGCCAAAGCCCTCGCGAGCGCCTATACGCCGGTCCCGGGCGGCGTCGGACCATTGACGATCGCCATGCTGATGGCCAACACAGTCGAGATCGCGGAACATCGCTTGGGCTTCGCGTAGATCATGCTCCGCGTAGGCCTGACGGGCGGTCTCGCCTGTGGCAAAAGCTTCGTCGGCCACGCACTGGCCGAGCTGGGTTGTTATCTTATCGAGGCCGATAAACTTGGCCACGAAGTGATGCTGCGGGGCGCCGAAGCCTACAACGACATTGTGGGCGAGTTCGGCACCGGCATCCTCGACGCCGGCGGTGAAATCAATCGCCGCAAACTGGGCGCGCTGGTGTGGGACCATCCTGAGCGTCTCGAAAAGCTCAGCAGCTTCGTCCATCCCGCGGTTCAGGCGCGCGAGGAACGGCGGATGGCCGAGATCGCCCGTAACGACCCGCACGCCATCGCAGTTGTGGAGGCGGCGATTTTGGTTGAAACTGGTAGTTATAAGCGTTTCGATAAGCTGATCGTCGTCACCTGCACCGCGGAGCAACAGATGGAACGCGCCCTGGCCCGGGGTTCGTATAGCAAAGAGGAGGTCGTGGCGCGCCTGAACCGGCAGCTTCCTCTCGAAGAGAAGCTGCGCGTCGCCGATTACGTGATTGATACATCCGGCTCCAAGGAGAACTCGCTCGAACAGGTCCGGACGGTTTACGACACGCTGCGGAGTTTAACGGTATGAAATTATCGCGCATTCTTGTTATTACGGCCGTTCTGGTGACCGTATTCCTGTTCGTCACCACGAAGACCGATTGGGGTCAACGGCGGACTGCAGTTCCCGCCGCCAGCCCGGCGCCGCTCTGGTCCGGCCCGTCGGAGGCGCACGCCACCAGTCTGAGCGCGGATGAAACCAACAATATCGATATCTACAAGGCCTCGCACCTCGCCACGGTGAACATAACGAGCACGGTGTATCGCCGCAATTTCTTCGAAATTTATCCATCCCGCGATCAAGGATCGGGCTTCCTGATCAGCTCCGATGGCAAGATCCTCACCAACAGCCACGTGGTAGCCAATGAACGCATGCTAGAGGTCACGCTTTCCGATCAAACTCGCTACAAGGCGCAACTGCTGAGCCGCGATGAAGCGAACGACCTGGCACTGCTGCAAATTCAGCCGCGCAAGAGCTTGCCCTCGCTTCATTTGGGCGATTCGGACGGATTGCAGGTCGGCCAGAAGGTGCTGGCCATCGGCAATCCGTTCGGTTTGCAAGGCACGTTGACCACCGGCATCGTCAGCTCGCTCGGCCGCACCATTCGCGGCGAGAACGATCAAACGCTCGAGGGTTTGATTCAAACCGACGCCGCAATCAATCCCGGCAATAGCGGCGGACCGCTGCTCGATTCGGCGGGCAACGTAGTCGGCATCAACACCGCGATCCTGGGGCCGAGCGGCGGCAACGTCGGCATCGGATTCGCTATGCCGATCAATCGCGCCAAGCTGATGCTCGAAGATTTCCGGGCCGGGCGCAAACGTCCGAAACTGGGTGTTTCGGTGGTGCCCATTTCCGGCGACTACGCCGACGCGCTGAATCTCCCCACGCAAGGCGGATTGCTGATCCAGAACGTGGATCCCGATTCGGCCGCGGCGCGCGCCGGTCTGCGCGGAGGCAGGCAGGAGGTCCAGATTGGCAACGCGGAATTGCTCATCGGCGGCGATTTGATTATGTCGATCGACGGCCAACCCGTGGACCGCGATGACGCCATCGCCCGCGCCTTAGCCCGAAAACGCACAGGCGACACGATGGAACTGACGATCTTCCGCAACGGCCGAACGATCAACGTGCGCGTCCGATTGAGCGAGCAAGGCGCAATCTAGCGGTAAGCGCCAAGAAAGCCTAGCTTCGAATCGGCGCCCCGAAGGCGTACCGAAAACTGTTTGCCGCCATCTCTTGCGCGGGCACGCCAAACATCTTCTCCGCTAACTCAAACTCGCGGTTGAGCGTGGTATGGAAAAACGCGGGATCGTCGGAATGAATCGTGATCGGCACGCCCGCCCGGTACAACTCACCCACCGGATGCTCCTCGATCGACGCGACCGCACCCGTATAGAGATTGCTCGAGATGCAAACTTCCAGCGGTACATTGTCCTCCCGCAATTGCGCCATCAACTTCGGATCCTTCACCGCCGCGATCCCGTGCCCGATGCGTTCGGCTCCAATCGCCAGCGCTGCCCATACCGACTCCGGACCCGCCGTCTCGCCGGCATGGCAGACCAGACGCAATCCGCCATCGCGCGCGTAAGCGAACACGTCGCGAAACCAATGCGCCGGGCCGCGCACTTCGTCCCCGCCGATCCCGTACGCAATCACGCCCTCATCGCGCCGCGATACCGCGAACTCCGCCACCGCCATTCCCTTCTCCGCCCCGAACTGACGGATCGCATCTAAAATCCAGCGCGTCTTCACCCGGGAGCGCTGCGACTCGCGCCAGATCGCCTCATAAACGGCCGCCAAATCTTGCTGCTTCCACAGCACGACGCCAGCCGACAAAGTAACTTCGGCGTAAGTCACCTCCTGCGCCGCCAGCGATTCGAGTAAGTGGCGTGCCGCCAGCGCATAATGTTCAGGCTTTTCCAGCTTCTGATTTACCCAAATGTAACCGCGCAGAAATTCGGCGAACGAACCACACTTCAAATTGCCCTCGATCTCCTCGCGCGTGAGCGACGGATCGATCTCGATCAACGTCTCCGGCGCGATCGACCCCTCCAGATGTACATGCAACTCCGCCTTTTTCATCGCCTGCACACGGTTCCTAACTTCTGCATCCTGATAACCCTCTGCCATAATAACTGTGCATGACTCCGCAAGAGCTCGAGGAAATCCTGCACGGCACGCACGGCGATCCGTTTTCTGTGCTGGGGCCGCATCAAACGCACGATGGTTGGGAAGTACGCGCCTTTTTGCCGCAGGCCATGGATGTATCGATCCGCCTGGGCGGTTCCTCGCATCCCATGAGTAAAACCAATCCGGAAGGCTTTTTTGTTGCCGCGCTCGGGCAAGATCCCGGCAATTACAAGTTCGATCTCACACTCTGGAACGGTTCGCACTTTGAGATCGAAGATCCCTACCGTTTCCCTCCGCTCATTTCCGATTTCGATCTGCACATTCACGGCGAAGGCACCCAGTACGAGAGCTATCGAACCATGGGCGCGCACATCGTGGAATGCCTCGGCGTGTGGGGCGTCCGTTTTGCGGTGTGGGCTCCGAATGCCGAAGTGGTCAGCGTGGTGGGCGATTTCAACGATTGGGATGAGCGCCGCCATCCCATGCGCCGGCGCTCCGGCGGCGTTTGGGAGATCTTCCTGCCCGGCGCCGGCGCGGGAGCCAACTACAAATATTCTGTGCGCGCCCCCTCGCGCGGATTCAAACAACAGAAGGCCGATCCCTACGGATTCTATACGGAGATTCCGCCGCAATCGGCATCCATCGTGTGCGATCTCGCCTACCAGTGGAACGACCACCAATGGATGGAAGCGCGCGCGCATAAAGACCATCTCAAAGAGCCTTTCTCGATTTACGAGGTTCATCTGGGCTCCTGGCTGCGCGGGCCGAACAATTCGTACCTGAGCTACCGCGAACTGGCCGACAAGCTTGTCGATTACGCCGTTCATCTCGGCTACACACATCTGGAATTGCTGCCGGTGATGGAACACCCGTTTACCGGTTCCTGGGGTTATCAGGTCATCGGCTACTACGCGCCCACATCCCGTTTCGGATCGCCACAGGACTTCATGTACTTCGTCGACCGCTGCCATCAAGCCGGCCTCGGTGTCCTGGTCGATTGGGTCCCTGGCCACTTCCCCAAAGACGCGCACGGCCTGGCTTTTTTCGATGGCACCGCGCTCTACGAACACGCCGATCCCCGCAAAGGCGAGCACAAGGAATGGGGCACGCTGATCTTCAACTATGGGCGCAACGAAGTTCGCACGTTCCTCATCTCGAATGCTCTCTTTTGGCTGAAGATGTATCACATCGACGGCCTGCGTGTGGACGCCGTGGCATCCATGCTGTATCTCGATTACTCACGCAAGGCCGGCGAGTGGATTCCGAACATGTACGGCGGCAACGAGAATCTGGAAGCGATCGATTTTCTGCGCCGCTTCAACGAACTCGCCCATCAGGTTCCCGGCGCGATGACGGCGGCCGAGGAGTCCACCGCATTTACCGGTGTCTCGCGGCCCACTTATCTGAACGGCCTGGGTTTCACCATGAAATGGAACATGGGCTGGATGCACGACATGCTGGATTACTTCAGCAAGGATCCGGTGCATCGCAAGTTTCACCACAACGACATCACATTCAGCATGCTGTACGCTTTCACCGAGAATTTTGTGCTGCCGATTTCGCACGACGAAGTCGTCCACGGCAAAGGCGCGCTGCTGAGCAAAATGCCCGGCGACATGTGGCAGAAATTCGCGAACGTGCGGGCCTTCCTTGCCTACATGTACGGCCATCCCGGAAAAAAGCTGCTGTTCATGGGATCGGAAATCGGAGTATGGGACGAATGGTACAGCGAGCGCGGCCTGCCCTGGGAACTGCTGCATTACGATTTTCACCGCAAGCTGCAAGCACTGGTCGGCGAGCTGAACCGCCTGTACCGCACGCATCCGGCGTTCTATCAGATCGATTTTCATTGGGCCGGTTTCCAGTGGGTGGACCTGGGCGACGTGGATGGTTCTTCGATCTCCTTCATCCGCCGTTCGGATTCCGGCAAGCCGTTTTTGCTGTTCGTGTGCAACTTCACTCCGGTCCCGCGGCTGAACTATCGCGTGGGCGTTCCCGATCCGGGCGTGTATCGCGAAATCCTGAACACGGATTCTGAATTATGGGGCGGCAGCAACCTGGGTAACGGCGGATTCGCAGGCACGCAGCCGATTTCTTACAATAATCACTATCACAGCCTTTGCATCACGCTTCCTCCACTCGCAGTGGTGGTCTTCGAATCGCCCGCGTAGCGCGCGAGGTTTCCCGATCGCGTTGGCAGCCGCCGCGCTGCTCGTCTGCTATTTCTCCACTCTCCGCGGGATGGCTCGCCAGTGGCAAACCGATCAGGATATGAGCTACGCGTTCCTGGTGCCATTCGTGATCGCCTGGATCGTCTGGAAGGAGCAAGCGCGTTGGCGCCAACTGCCCGTTCGGCCGTCCGCTTGGGGGTTCGTGGTTTTGGCCGCGGCTGCTTCTTTGCAAGTGGCGTCCGCATTCGGTGCGGGATTGTTCGCCGCTTCGGTTGCCTTCCTGCTTTCGCTCGCGGGCGTCGTGCTGGCGTTGTTTGGATTCGCCTGGCTGCGCGCCTGGGCATTCCCCTTCCTGCTGATGTTCTTCATGCTGCCGAAACTCGCGATCGTCTATAACCAGGTCACGCTGCCGCTGCAATTGCTCGCGTCGCGTCTCGCCGCCGGCATGCTATCGCTCGCAGGGTTCATGGTGATCCGCAACGGCAACATCCTGAACGTGGCAGGACACAGCGTCTCGGTGGTCGAGGCCTGCAATGGCATCCGTTATCTGTTGCCGCTCGCGTTTCTCGCGTTGGTGATCGCCTATACCGGCGGCGCGGGCCCGTGGATCCGATCGGCGATGGCCGTGGCCGCCGTTCCTATCGCGATCCTGGCCAATGCCATTCGGGTCGCCTTCTCCGGCTTGTCGCGCGTGTTAACCACCGGCATTCCGCATGAGTTACTCGGCGCCTTTATTTTCCTGCTGAGCCTCGCGCTGCTGGCCGGAATTTACGGCTTACTCACGGGCTTAGTCTCACACGGCCCACGCTACAATCGGAGTTGCAAAAACCCGACGCGATCATCATTGGAGCCGGACACAACGGCTTAGTCTGCGCCGCATATCTGGCGCGTGCCGGCCGCAGCGTACTGGTGCTGGAACGCCGCGAGCTGGTTGGTGGATGCGCAGTCACCGAAGAAATCTGGCCGGGATATAAGGTATCTACTGCCGCTTACCTCACCAGCCTTTTACAGGAGCGCGTGATTCGCGATCTGGAACTCGCGCGCTTCGGCTACCGCGTGGACGCGAAAGATCCCGCCTTCTTCTCGCCCTTTCCCGATGGCCGGCACCTGTTCATGTGGCAGGATCGCGCGAAGACGCTGGAAGAGATCGCGAAGTTCTCGCGGCGCGATGCGCAGGTCTTTCCCGATTACGAAGATCACTTGGAACGCCTCTCGCAAGTGGTGGAAAGCCTGCTGCTCACCACCCCGCCCGAGTTTCCGCCGCAAGGGATGGGCGATTTCATCGATTATTTGAAGCTCGCTGGAAAAATGCGCGGCCTGAGTCCCAAGGAGATCGTCGGGCTGGTGAAAATATTCACCCAGAGTGCGGTCGAGTTCCTCGACGAATGGTTCGAATCGGGCGAAATCAAAGTTACACTTGCAACCGACGGTGTGATCGGCGCGAACGGCGGCCCGCGTTCGCCCGGCACGGCCTATATCCTGTTGCATCATGTGATGGGCAGCGTCGGTGGCCATCGCGGACTGTGGGGTTTCGTGCGCGGCGGGATGGGCGGGGTTTCGAACGCCATCGCAGCTTCGGCGCGAAGCCACGGCGCCGAGATCCGAACCAACGCGGGCGTTGCGCACATCAAAGTTTCAAATGGCCGCGCGCGCGGCGTAGTGCTCGAAAATGGCGACGAAATCGACGCCTCGCTGGTCATCAGCAATCTTACACCGCAGCTCACGTTTCTCCATTTGATGGACCCCGGCGAACTGCCCGCGGATTTCGCCGGCGCGATCCGCAAGTACCGCAGCGAAGGCACGTCGTGCAAGATCAACCTGGCGCTCTCGGGCCTTCCCAACTTCCGCGCCGTGCCCGGAGATGAGGGCCCGCAGCATCGCGCCACCATGCACATCTGCCCGTCGCTCGAATACGTGGAACGGGCCTGGGACGATGCCAAGTACGGCCATCCATCCCAATCGCCGCTGCTCGAGTTGACCGTGCCCACCATGTATGACCCGTCGCTTGCGCCCGAGGGCAAGCACATCATGGGCATCTTCATTCAATATGCGCCGTACACGCTGCGAGAGAGCACCTGGGACGAGTTGCGTGAGCCGTTCGCCTATCGCGTCTTCGATTTGATCGAAGAATACGCGCCGGGTTTTCGCGATTTGATCATCGACCATCAGGTGCTGACGCCGCTCGATCTGGAGCGCCGCTTCGGACTGACCGGCGGCAACATCTTCCACGGCGAAATGAGCCTGGATCAAATGTTCGTGATGCGGCCCGTGCCTGGCGCCGCGCGCTATCGCACGCCGATCCACGGGCTGTATCTTTGCGGCTCCGGAACCCATCCCGGCGGCGGCGTGATGGGCGCCCCTGGCTATAATGCCGCGCATCAAATCCTGAAAGATTGAGGACCGGTTCCTACATGCGCCAGCGCCACAAATTCGCGCCCACGGTGTATCCGGCGCCGACCGCGGCGAACAGCACCAGGTCGCCCTTCTTGAGCTTCCCGCAGCGCAGCGCATCGCGCGTGGCCAGCGGAATGGTGGCGCCCGTGGTGTTGCCGTATTGATCGATATTGATCACCACGCGATCGCAATTGATTCCCAGCCGCTCGGCCGCGGCGGCGATGATCCTTCGATTGGCCTGATGCGGGATCATCACCGCGATATCGGCGATGGTCAGGCCATTGCGGTTGAGCAGTTCCCGGCAGCACTCTTCCATGCGGCGCACGGCGTACTTGAAAACCTGCTGGCCATCCTGCTTCACGAAATGCAAACGCTTGGCGACGGTCTCGGCGCTGGCAGGCATGCGGCTGCCTCCGGCGGGCTGCTTCAGATAGTCGCCGCCCGAGCCGTCGATCTGATTCACAAAATCGATAAAGCCGGGTTCGCCCTCATCCGACGGTTCCACCAGCATGGCGCCCGCGGCATCGCCGAACAGGATGCAGGTGGAGCGATCCGTATAGTCAATGATGCGCGACATGGTGTCCGACCCGATCACCAGCACCTTTTTGTGCGATCCGGCCGAGATCAGATGCGCGGCCGTGGTGAGCCCATAGATGAAGCCGGAACAAGCGGCCACCAGATCG
>Ga0335074_10007936_pt1 | contig 14735 bp, 13 predicted proteins | sample Lox_Sample_23_FD_206715 | JGI IMG/M metagenome (GOLD analysis project Ga0335074, IMG submission 206715) | Soil microbial communities from Loxahatchee National Wildlife Refuge, Florida, United States - Lox_Sample_2.3 | ecosystem: Environmental > Terrestrial > Soil > Wetlands | place: USA...
TGGCCGGGATGCGGCTCGGCCGGGATCGTGCCGAGCCGGCCGGCCTGGAAGTCCTCGAACGCCCGGACCAGCTCGTCCCTCGTGTTCATGACGAACGGGCCGTAGGCCGCGACCGGCTCGCGGATCGGCTCGCCGCCGAGCACGAGAACGTCGAGTCCCTGGCTCGGGCCTTCGGCGCGGCTCCCCGCCGCGAACGTGATGACGTCGCCGGGCCCGAACACCGCGAGCTGCCCGGTCCGCACCGGCCGCCCGCCGCCGCCAACCGTGCCGGAGCCAGCCAGCACGTAGCCGAGCGCGTTGAAGTCGGCCCGCCACGGCAGCCGCAGCTGGGCGCCGGGCTCGAGCGTGGCGTGCAGCAGGGTGATGGGGGTGTGGGTCACGCCGGGGCCCGCGTGCCCGCCCACGTCGCCCGCGATCACGCGGACCAGGGTTCCGCCGTCCGGCGAGCTGAGCAGCGCGACCTGGCCCGCCCTGATGTCCTGGTAGCGGGGGTTGGCCATCTTGAGCCTGGCCGGCAGGTTGACCCACAGCTGGAAGCCGTGAAACAGCCCGCCGCTGACCACCAGCTCCTCGGGCGGTTCCTCGATGTGCAGGATGCCGCCGCCCGCGGTCATCCACTGGGTGTCGCCGTTCGTGATCAGGCCGCCGCCGCCGTTGGAGTCCTGGTGCCGGAACGTCCCGTCGATGATGTAGGTCACGGTCTCGAACCCGCGGTGCGGGTGCCACGCCGTGCCCTTGGGCTCGCCGGGCGCGTAGTCCACCTCGCCCATCTGGTCCATGTGAATAAAGGGATCCAGGGCGTTCAGGTCGACGCCGGCGAACGCGCGGCGGACCGGGAACCCCTCGCCCTCGTAGCCCGAAGGCGCGGTCGTGATGGCGAGGACCTCGCGGTCCCGCGCGACCGCGGGGTCCGGCTCGGAGATCCTGGGCAGCTGCAGTATGTCGTCGACGGTAACCGCTGGCATGACTCGATCCTCCTCCGCGCGGGCGGGCTTGTCCCGTTCGCACCCGAGCCAACGATAGTTGAACGCGCAACATTCCATCGTGAAGGTGTGCATGTTGCGACGCACTCAGCCGCGTACGGCTGACCGCGGGTCAAGACTCATTCGAGGGCTGGGTGGACTGCGATGACATCGGCCCTCACGCTCGCGCCGAACTGGGGCCCGTCGAGGGAGCCCTGTCGCCGGCCACCATGCGGCGGGTCGAGGCCGGGCTGGCCGCGGCGCTGGGATTGCCTGCTCCGGCGCTGCCCGGCCGATCTGGCTAGAACGGCCGGTGCCGGTGTGGCAGGGCTGGAGCGGCCGGGGTCTAGAGCGGGAGGCCGGCTTCCAGGTGCGCCAGGGCGGCGTCGACGCGCGCGAATGTGTCGGCGGTGTGGTGGCTCTGTTCCCAGGGCATGGTGGCCGACAAGATCACGCCGATGATCGCACCCACCAGGTTCCGCACGGCAAAGTCGCCGGGATCGCGTCCGGTCCGCCTGGCCGTGGCCTCCGCGATGACGTCGATCGTCCGGCTGAGCTCGTCGACCGCCCGGGCGCGCAGCTCCGGGATTTCCATGGTCATGGCCCCGGTCTCGTCGAGCCGGGTCACTTCCTCCTTGGTGAACCCTGCGTAGGTCTCGGCCCAGGCGGCGCGGAACGCGGCGATCGGGCTCAGCTCGGCGGGCTGCTGCTCGTACGCGGCGATGACGATGGCGTCCATGTCGTCCTGGATCACCACGTCTTCCTTGGTGGGGAAGTAGCGGAAGAACGTGCTCGGCGATACCTCGGCCGCCTCGGCTATCTGCTCGACGGTCGTCGCGTGGTAACCCTGCTCGCGGAACAGGCGGAGCGCGTGCTCCCGGATGGAAGCGCGCGTCCTGGCCTTCTTGCGCTCGCGGAGGCCGGTGGGACTCTTGGGTCTTCCCGGATCCTGTTCGCTCATGATGGCCATTGTGTCCTCGCCTGGTCAGATGCCATAGCGGACGCACCGGCCGGGGCCGCCGGAGCCGCCGGGGCCGCCGGGGCGGCCGGGCCGGCCGGCCCGGGCTCCGGCACCGGCTGGGCCGCCGTGCCGGCGGGCGTGGCCGCGCGGCGCGGCATGAAGGCTAGCGCGAGCGCGGCCGCGGCCAGGGCGATGCCCGCGCAGCACCACAGCATCACGTCGAGGCCGTGGGTGAACGCGACGTCCACGTCACGGAGCAGCGCGGCCGAGCCGAGCGCGCGGGCCACCTCGACGCCGCCGGGGATCCCGGAGCGCACCGCTCCGGCCGCGGAGGCCGGGAGCCCGGCCAGGTTCAGCCGGGCCTGGTAGGCGTTGTTGAGCAGGGTGCCCAGGATGGCGGCGCCCAGCGTGGCGCCGACCTGGCGGAACGCCGTGATCAGGGCCGAGCCGGCGCCGCTGCGCTCGGCGGACAGGGCACCGATGGCCGCGTTCATCGCCGACGGCATGGCCAGGCCGAGCCCGGCGCCCGCGACCGCGAACCAGGCGGCGCCATAGCCGGTGCCGCTGGTGACGCTCGTGAAGGCTCCCGCGGCCAGCGCCGCCGCCATCACCGTGAAGCCGACGGCGACCAGCGATTTGGCGCCCACCCGGGGCGGGCCCGGCGTGCCGTCGGCGGTCTTGACCGGGCTCTGCAGCCGGGTGCCCGCGATCATGCCGACCACCATCCCGCCGATCATCGGCAGCAGGCGCACCCCGGCGCCGAGCGAGTCGAGCCCACGCACGTCGCGGAAGTACAGCGGCATCGCGAACAAGATCCCGAACAGCGCAAACGACACCAGCGTGGACAGGATCGTGCCCCAGGTGAAGCCGGCCGATTCGAACAGCGACAGCTGGACCAGCGGCTGGCCGCCGGGCAGACGGGACACCCGCCGCTCCCAGGCCACGAAGGCGATCAGCACCACGACCCCGGCCACGATTGTGACCAGCGCGGTCGCGTCGCCCCAGCCGTCCTCCCCGGCCTTGATGAGCCCGTAGACGAGCGCCACCAGGCCGGCACTCGACACGCCGACGCCCACCAGGTCCAGCCGGGGCCGGTGCTCGCTTCGGGACTCCGGCATCAGCAGCGCCACGGCGATCAGCGCGAGCACGATCACCGGCACGTTGATCAGGAAAACCGAACCCCACCAGAACTTGTCCAGCAGCCAGCCGCCGAGGATGGGGCCAAGCGGGTAGCCGATGAACACCGCCGACATCACGACGGCGATCGCCTTCTGCCGCTCCGCGGGGGTGAACAGCACCGGGATCACCGCGAGCGACAGCGGCATGATCACCGCAGCGCCGAGGCCGAGGACGGCGCGGGCCGCGATGAGTTCGCCCGATGAATGGGAGTACGCGCAGGCGAGCGATGCCAGGCCGAACAGCACCAGCGCCGGCGCCAGGATCTTCTTGCGGCCGAGCCGGTCGCCGAGCAGGCCGGCGGGCAGTATCGCGGCGGCGAGTACCAGGCTGTAGGAGTCCACGAACCACTGCAGGTCGCTGGTTGAGGCGTGCAGGTCGGTCCCGAGCGTGGGCAGAGCCAGGTTCAGCACGGTCAGGTCGAGGCCGACCACGAGCACGCTGAGAGCGAGCGCGCCAAGCGCCCACCAGCGGCGCCGCTCCTGGTTGTTCATGGAACCCACCTTCTTTCGGTTGCCCATCTAAAGTAGATGCTACAAGTTTTTGAAGGTAACTGTCAATATATTGCTGATCCCAGAATCGGCCGCGCCGTTTGGAATCCGCATGAAGTCGCCGAGACATCGTTTGCGGACCGTCAGGCTGTCCCCCACAGCCGCCCGCCGAGGTTTACCTTGGAGTGGACAGTCCCGTTTGAAGGGAGAAGTACCGTGTCCGGCGTACGTCGGATCATCGTCGGCGTGAGCGGGTCACCGGGAAGTCTCCAGGCGCTCCGCCATGCCGCGGATCTTGCTCGCATGCATCAGGTATCCCTGGCTCCGATCCTTGCCTGGATGCCTCCCGGTGGTGACCTGGCCGACCGCAGCCACCCGTCGGCCTACCTGCGGAGTCTCTGGCACGACGCCGCATGGCAGCGGCTATGGAACGCCACCGACCTCGCGTTTGGCTGCATCCCGGAGGACCTGGCCATCGAGGCGGACGTGATCAGGGGCGAACCGGGACATGTGCTGGTCAGCGTGGCGTGCCAGCCGGGTGACGTGCTGGTCATCGGTGCCGGGCGGCGCGGTGTGCTGGCGCACGCCCTGTCCTGCCGGGTCAGCCGTTACTGCCTCGCGCACGCGGAATGCCCCGTGATCGCCGTGCCGCCCTCGGCCCTGGCCCAGGTGAGCCACGGGCTGCGTGGCTGGGCGTTCCGGCATCGCGGGCTCAGCCCGAATCGCGCCCACCAGCCGGCCGCATAATGGCTATGACCACCGATGAGGGAGGCGGGGCATGCCACAGCCGACGGGTGCCGAGCTTGACCGGATACGGGCACGCAGGCAGGAACTGCGCGAGCGCTACCTGCGCCCGCTAGCCGAGCGGCCGGCGAGCACCGTTCAGGGCGTCCATCACCTGGCCCTGATCTGCAGAGATACCGAGGAGACCATCGAGTTCTACCAGGAGTTTCTCGGCTTCCCGCTGGTGGAGCTCGTGGAGAACCGCGACTACGCGGGCTCGAACCACTTCTTCTTCGACATCGGCGATCACAACCTGCTCGGGTTCTTCGACTTCCCCGGATACGACCTGCCGCCGTTCATGGAGACGATCGGGGCCGTGCAGCACCTGGCCATCTCCATCTCCTCGGACCAGTTCGAGGCGACGAAAAAGAAGCTGGACCAGGCCGGCGTGGACTACCTGGGCCCGGACCGCGGCGCCGACGACAGCATGTACTTCCGCGACCCGAACGGTGTCGGGCTCGAGCTCTACCGGGAGACGCTCGGCGTGTTCGAGGGCCAGCGCCTGCTCGACTACTGAGCCGATCGCGGCCCGGCTAGCGGTTCTCCCGGCGGATCACCAGCCGCAGCGCGGACCAGGTCTCGTCGATCGCGCAGACCTTGTTGTCGACAAGGCCGGTCGGCAGCGCGACGTCGCGCACCACGTTGTCGCTCATGTCGGTGGGCACCCCGGCCGCCTTCTTCGGCCAGGCGACCCAGAGAGCACAGGCCGGAGCCATATGGTCGCGCAGCCGGCCGAGCTCAGCCTCGAGCTCGGCCCGCCAGGACACGAACACGACGATGACGTCGAACAGCGCGTCGTTGTCCAGATCGGTGTGCAGCTGGGCGACGCTGGGCACCTCGCCCAGCATGTCCTCCAGCCACTCCGGCGCCCCGATCAGCGCGACCTCGTCACCCTCCCCGATGCCCAGCTTCCGCGGCAACGGGGTCGTCCCGGCAGGCTGGCTCACCGCCGCTCGGCCCTCCTCCTGCTAACAGATCCCGACGACAGCTTGTCACTTCCGGGCAGCGCCCGTCAGGCACAAGAGCCGAGTTCCACCGGTCCTACACAGGCCGCTCGGCGACGGTCATCCCGGACGCCAGCCGGCCGGCGGCCAGCGTCAGGACCACACCGCAGCCATACACGGCGAGCGTTCCTGCCGGGATGCCGCCGCCCGGGGCGAAGCCGTAGATCGTGATCCTGGCCAGTGCCACCCCGGCGGCGGCGACGCCGACCGCGACCAGGACGGCCGGTACCCCGGCCGGCCCGCGGGCCGGCTGTCCCACCCGGGCGCCGGCGGGCTGCGCCGGCCCCCGGCGCAGCAGCGGCCGTTCGAACCTGGCCAGCCAGATCGCGGCAGGCGCGAGGACCAGGGCAAGCGCCGCGATCCAGGCAGGCCGCAGCGCCCACCACTCGGCCGAGTTGATCGCCGGCTGGCCCAGCACGCCGGTCCGGTACAGGGCCACGGCGACGACCACGACCGGCGTCATGTGCCACAGGTAGACGGTCAGCACCCGGTCATTGAGCCATGTGACGCGCTGCCACAGCCGTGGTGACCGCGCGAGCAGCCGGGAGGCGGCCGGCTCGGCGGCGAGCAGCAGCCCGCACTGGACCGCGGCGAACGCGAGCAGGGCCACCGATGGCGGGATGGTGTTGTTCACGCCGACGGCGGTCGTCCCGACCATGTTCACCGGAAAGGGGCCCCAGGCCAGGATGCCGCCGAGCGCGACGGCTCCGGCCGTGGCCAGCGCGTAAGGTCGCCACCGGCGGCGGGTGAGCGTCCGGTCCTGCCAGGCGAATCCCCACTGATGCATCGAGCCCCAGACCAGGAGGTAGTTCGCGTAGCCGAGGACGGAGAGCCGGGCGCCAAAAAGGCCGGCGTCGACGCCCGCAGCGCCGAGCGCCATCGCGGCAGGCACCGCGAGGCGCCAGCGGCGGTGCGCCGCGTGCAAGGCGGGCGTCAAGGCGATCAGCAGCAGGTAGACGGGCAGGAACCAGAGCTGGATCGCTATCGCCCAGCCCGCCTGGTCCACCTCGCCCGCGTTCGTGCCCGCCAGCCTGGCTGCCGCGACCGCGGTCACGATCACGGCAACGTACACGGTGGTCGGCCGCAGCAGCCTGATCGCCCGGTGCCGCACCCACTCCGCCCACGTCGCACCGTCGGCCTGGTGCTGGGTCCAGGAGAGGGCGTTGGCGTACCCGCCGACCAGGAAGAAGACCGGCATTACCTGGAACACCAGGGTTCCCCAGCCCGACCAGCCAATGTCGGACATGGCAGAAACACCGGACAGCTGGCCGCCGCTATAGCTGATGCTGGTCAGCAGCCAGTGGCCGAGTACCACCATGCCGATGGCAACGACCCGCAGCAGATCGGCGCAGCGGTTCCGCTGAGCCGGGGACCCGAGGCCGCCGTCTTCGGGCGGGCTGGCCGCCATCGGCGGCGGCGTGCCTAGAAGGAGAACCCGCCGGGGCGGCCGTTGCGGTCGGCTATCAGGCCGGCCAGCGTAGCGATCGCGATCTCGGCGGGCGCCCTGGAACCGATGTTGAGGCCGACCGGCCGGTGCACGCGGCTGATCTCCTCCGGTGCCACGCCGAGCTCGGCGAGCGCCGGGATGTGCGGAGCCGGGTGCCGCGGGTTGCCGAGGACACCCACCCAGCGGGCGTCGCTGACCAGCGCGTCGCGGAGCATCGGGCCGAGCTCGTCCCTGTGGTGGTCGGTCACCACCACGTCGGCCGGCCCGTCCGGGTAGCTGCCCACACCGTCGTGCACCTCGGCCGCGACGTCGAGCAGGGCCTTTGCCCGCTCGGCGTCCGGCTCGACCAGCACCGTGCGGTAGCCGGTGTCCCTGGCGTACCGCAGCAGGAAGTCGGCGACGGGCGAGGCGAACACGGCCACGAGCACCCGCCCGACCGTCGCGGGGACCGGTGCGGTGCCGTGCGCAACCTCGCAGGAAGGGTCTTCGTGCGCAGTGCTCATAGTGCGAGCTTGACACGCCGGGGCCGGTCTTGGCGACTCGGCCCAAGTCCCGGATCGGGCACAATCAGCGGCATGAAGCTGAGCGCTCGCAACAGAATCGAAGGAACGGTGACGGACATCACCCGGGGCGAGGCGACCGCGAACGTGGCGCTCGACGCGGGCGGGGTCCGGCTGGTGGCCTCGATCACCGTCGAGGCCGCCGACGAGCTCGGGCTCGTGGAAGGCAGCAGGGTGACCGCGGTGATCAAGGCGTCGGACGTGATCCTGGCCGTCTCCGACTGAGCCCGTTCAGCTGGCCAGCAGGGCCGCCACGGCCTGGCGCAGAGCGTCGAGCCGGCCGGCGGCGGACTGCCTGGCCTGCTCCAGCCGCCCGCCGATGACCGGCTCGACGACCTCGAGGTAGGCCTTGATCTTGGGCTCGGTTCCACTGGGCCGGATCACAACCCGCGCGCCGAGCAGCTGATAGCTGAGCACGTCGGCGGAGGGCAGGTTCGGCGTTCCCCCGGTCAGGTCGGAAGTGTCGATCACCCTCGCCCCGCCGAACTCCCTCGGCGGCACGGCCCGCAGCTGTGCCATGATCCCGCCTGGTGCGGCCGTGCCGACCGAGACCTGGCCGGTCAGGTGCACGCCGTGGGTTGTCTCCAGCGCGTCGTAGACGTCGAGCAGCGACCCGCCACGCGACCGGGCCCGCGCCGCCAGCCCCAGCAGCGCGAGGGCGGCCCCGATCCCGTCCTTGTCCCGCACGATCTCGCCGACCGCGTACCCGAGCGCCTCCTCGTAGCCAAAGATGAACCTGCTGCCCGGGCGCTCGGCCCGCACGATCCACTTGAACCCGGTGAGGGTCTCCGCGTACTGCGCCCCGGCCGCGGCCGCTATCCGGGATAGCAGCGTTGACGACACGATCGTGGTGACCACCAGCCAGCCGGCGGGGTCCGGCTCGGGCGCGTCGACGTCCAGCAGGTAGGCGCCGAGCAGCGCGCCCACCTGGTCGCCGGTGAGTGTCTGCCAGGCCCCGTCGGCGCCGGGCACGGCCACCGCCAGCCGGTCGCCATCCGGGTCGTTGGCGAGCACCAAGTCGGCGCCGGACCGGCGGGCCTGGGCGAGCGCCAGGTCGAGTACGCCCGGCTCCTCCGGGTTGGGGAACGTGACGCTCGGGAAGTCGGGGTCGGGCTCGGCCTGGGCGGCCACCACGTCCGGGGGAGCGAAGCCGGCCTGCTCGAACGCGCGCATCGCCAGCGAGCCCGCGACGCCGTGCAGCGGGGTGTAGACGAACCGCAGCCAGTCGGCGTCCGGCGGCGCGGGGGATTCGGCGCAGATCAGGTCGAGGTAGGCGCGGGCCACCCCGTCGCCGTGCCGGACGATCAGCGGGCTGTCCAGCGGCGCCAGCGGCACCGCTGACAGCGAGCCGAGGCTGCGGATCTCCGACTCGATCTCGGCGTCCGCGGGCGGCACGATCTGCGCGCCGTCGCGGAGGTAGAGCTTGTAGCCGTTGTAGGCCGGGGGATTGTGGCTGGCCGTGATCATGATCCCGGCCGCCGCGTGCAGGTGCCGGACCGCGAACGCGAGAAGCGGCGTGGGCTGCCGCGGGGGCAGCAGGTGAACCCGGACCCCGGCTCCGGCCAGCACCCGCGCCGCCTCGTCGGCGAACTCATCCGAGCGGTGCCGCGCGTCGCAGCCGATGACCACCCCGGCCTCGGCGGCTCCCGTACCGGCGATGCCCCTGCCCCGGCCCAGCAGCCACCGGGCCAGCGCGGCTGTGGTGCCCCGCACCACCGCCCGGTTCATCCGGTTCGGCCCGGCGCCAATCGTGCCGCGGAGCCCGGCGGTGCCGAACTCCAGCCTCCCGCTGAACCTGTCGGCGAGTTCGTCCGCCGCGGCTTCGCCGTCGTCCGCGGCCAGCTCCTCGAGCTCGGCCCGGTCGCGTTCGTCCGGGTCGTCGGCCAGCCACGCGTCCAGCCGCGCGCGAAGATCGTCGAGCATCACGTCACCGTACTCCGGGCAGGATCGCCGCGAGCAGCGCGCCCATCTGGCCAGCGGCGGCGTCGCCGGCGGCGGTGACCTCGGCGTGGTCGAGCGCCTGGGGTGTCAGACCCGCCGCCAGGTTGCTGACCAGCGAAATCCCCAGAACCTCGGCGCCCAGGTGGCGCGCTGCGATCGCCTCGAGCGCGGTGGACATGCCGACCAGGTCGGCACCGAGCGTGCGCAGCATCCGGATTTCGGCCGGGGTCTCGTAGTGCGGGCCCGGCAGCGCCGCGTAGACCCCCTCGGCAAGACCCGTGCTGGCCTGGCGGGCGATCCCGCGAAGGCGCTCGGAGTACAGGTCGGTGAGGTCGACGAACCGGTGCCCGTCGGGCGGCGGGCTCCCGGTAAGCGGCGAGCGGCCGGTCAGGTTGAGGTGGTCGCTGATCAGCACCGGCTGGCCGGGCTGGAACCCCGCCCGGATGCCGCCCGCGGCGTTCGTGAGCACGATCACGCGGCAGCCCGCGGCGACCGCGGTGCGCACGCCGTGCACCACGGTGGTGACGGGGTGTCCCTCGTACAGGTGGGTCCGGCCGAGAAAGACGAGTATCCGGACTTCCGCAACAGTTAGTGACCGCACCACAGGAACGTGTCCCGGGACGGTCGGCGCCGGGAACCCGCCGAGGTCGGTGAGCGGGACCTCGGGCCCGGAGCCGAGCGCATCCGCTGCCCGAGCCCAGCCGGACCCGAGCACCACGGCCACGTCGTGCGTCGCCTCTCCGGTGCGCTCCGCCAGCCGTGCCGCGCTCGCCGCGGCCGCGGCATACGGATCCGGTGTGCTGGTATTGGCGGCATGGGGAGTCATCAGCAGGATGGTAGAGCGGATGGGCCACCCGGTTACACCGGACTCTTGGTGGCGTTACACCGGACTCTTGGTGGCGGGCTTGATCCGGCCGCTGATGATCTCTGCCTTGATCGCGAGAAGCTCGGACCGCAGCGTCGCCGGCACCTGGCTCGCGAGGTCGTGGAAGGAGGAGAGCGCGACTCCGCCGTTGGCCAGGTCGCCGACGTAGTTACCGCCTTTGAAGGTGCCGTTGGCGGCGCTGAGCACGGCGTTCTTCACGGCGGTCTGGATGCCCTGGGTAACGCTGCTGACGAAGTACTTGCAGTATTGCGGGGCGCTGAAGCATCCGTCGGTGTCCGCCCACTCCATCGTGACCCTGGGCCTGCCCGCCGCCGCATCAGCGCCCTGGACCGCCTTGGCTGCGCCCAGGCCGGCGTCGCCGGCGACCGGGAAGATGACGTCGGCACCCTCGCTGATCAGCGTCTGGGCATCGGCCTGGCCTGCGGCCTGGTCGGTCAGGTTGCCCGTGAACAGGCCCGAATGGGTCCGCTCGTTCCAGCCCAGGACCTTGACCTTGGCGCGGTGCTGCTGGTCGTAGTACTGGACGCCGTCCCAGAATCCGTCCATGTAGATGGTCACGGTGGGCAAGTCCTCGCCGCCGAACGTGCCGACCGCGCCGCTCTTCGAGATGCCCGCGGCCAGGTAGCCGCCGAGAAAGCCGTCCTGCGCCGTGTTGAACATGAGCGCGTCGATGTTCTTGATCGGCGGGCTGTAGTCGTAGTCAACGATCGCGAACTTCTGGTCCGGGTGGGCCTGCGCCGCGGCCTGGGTGTTGTCGGCCATCAGCAGCCCGACGGTGACGATGATCCCGCACTTCTCGCCGATGGACGTGTTGATGTTCGGCGTGTAGTCGCTGCCGGACGCGGACGGCAGGTACTTCACGGCGATCTTGCCTGGCTCCGCGGCCTGGGCCTCCCGCATGCCCTGCCAGGAGGCGGCGTTGAAGGACCGGTCGTCGATGCCGCCGGTGTCGGTCACCATGCAGCCGAGGAACGTGCCGGCCGACGAGGCGCGAGAGGCCGATGTCGGGGACGGTGCTGTGGGGGAGGGCGAACTCTTCGGTGCCGCCGAGCCCGCGCATGCGCTGGTTAACAAGGCGATAACGCCGAGTGCCACCGCGTTCCTGGTCTTTGTTCGCACCGGTAAACCTCCTGGGGGGCGGCGCGCCCGGGTATACGACGTTAATTCCCGCGCGGCCGTCGGCGGAAGCCGCAAGCTGCCCAGATTGCCTCCGGTGTTGCCGAACCGAGACACGGCGATCGTCAGCCTCCATACGGTCTCGATTCAGCAACTTCAGGGTCTGGACTGCGGATTCACGCTTCCCCGGCGGCGACGCCGGGATTACCCTTCGGGCAATCCCGGGGCCATCCGGGACGACTCGCCCGCAGCTGGCACGCTTCCGGGCAAAAATCTGGGGGTCCCTCCGGGCCGCCTGACCCCGCCCCCGCAGAGGAGGTACCGGTGAGAGTCACACTGAGGGCTGTTGCCGCGATCGGCGCGGTCGCCCTTCTGGCCGCCGCATGCGGCAGCCCGTCGTCGAGCACGCCAAGCAGCAGTTCCGGCACGTCAGCCAGCGCAAAGTTCCTGGGCTGCATGGTCACCGACACGGGCGGGATCGACGACAAGTCGTTCAACCAGTCCTCGTGGGAAGGCATGCAGGCGGCCGCGGCAACCGACCCGGGCAAGATCAAGGTTACGTACCTGCCGTCCACCACCTCGGCTGACTACGCGTCGAACATCAGCACCTTCATCGGGAAAAAGTGCGGGATCATCGTCACGGTCGGCTTCCTGATGGCGGACGCGACCGAGGCCGCGGCCAAGGCCAACCCAAAGCAGAAGTTCGCGATCGTCGACTGCTCCTACGCATCGCAATGCCTGACCGGCGCCAAGGAGACGAACATCGACCAGCTGGTGTTCGACACCGTGGAGGACGGCTTCCTGGGGGGCTACCTGGCGGCCGGCATGAGCAAGTCGGGGATCGTGGCCACCTACGGCGGTGAGGATTTCGGCACGGTCACCATCTACGAGGACGGCTTCTGGGACGGAGTCCAGTACTACAACACGCAGCATCACACCAGCGTCAAGGTCCTCGGCTGGAATGAGCAGACCCAGAAGGGCGACTTCATCGGTAACTTCACCAACGTCGGTGCGGGCCAGACGCTGACGAACACCTACATCGGCGAGGGCGCGGACGTCATCTTCCCGGTGGCCGGCGGCGTCGGCCTGGGTACCGCGAAGGCCGTCCAGACCGCCGACACGTCCGGCAAGAACGTGTCGATGGAGTGGGTGGACACCGACGGCTGCATCAGCGCCGCGCAGTACTGCAAGTACATGCTGACCAGCGTGACGAAGGGCATCACCGAGGCTGTCAAGACCGCGGTGCTCGCGGCGGCGGACGGCAAGTTCAGCGGCGGCACCTACATCGGTACGCTCGCCAACGGCGGCGCGGTGCTGTCCCCGTACCACGACTACGCATCCAAGGTGCCTGCCGCGCTGCAGGCCGAGATCAACACGCTGAAGCAGGAGATCATCAGCGGAAAGATCAAGCCGGTGACCAAGAGCCCGGTCTGACAAGGATCAAAGCCGAGTAACGATCGGATGGGCTGGTCAGCGCTCCGGCCAAGCCGGGGACGCTGACCAGCCAGTTCACACGGAGACGGCCGTTGAAGCTTGAACTGCGCGGTATCACCAAGCGATTCGGCAGCCTCGTGGCCAACGACCACATCGATCTGGTCGTCCAGCCCGGCGAGATCAAGGCCCTGCTCGGCGAGAACGGCGCGGGCAAGACAACCCTGATGAACGTGCTGTACGGGCTGATGCAGCCCGATGAGGGCGAGATCCTCATCGACGACCAGCCCGTTCACATCCGTTCGCCGAAGGACGCGATCGGTGCCGGGGTGGGCATGGTGCATCAGCACTTCATGCTCGTCCCGGTGTTCACCGTCGCCGAGAACGTCACGCTCGGCGCGGAGCCGATCCGGAAGCTCACCCTGCCCGGGGGCTGGGCGGGCGGACTGCGGGTACCGTCGCTCGGACTGCTTGACCGGCGCCGGGCGCGTGCCGAAGTCCGCGACCTGTCACAGCGGTTCGGGCTCCGGGTCGATCCCGATGCCTACGTCGAGGACCTGCCCGTCGGCGTGCAGCAGCGGGTCGAGATCATCAAGGCGTTGCTCAGGGACGCCAGGATGCTGGTGCTCGACGAGCCCACGGCGGTGCTGACACCCGGCGAGACCGAGGACCTGTTCCAGATCATGCGCCAGCTGCGCGACAGCGGCCGGTCGATCGTCTTCATCTCGCACAAGCTCCGCGAGGTCCAGGCCATCGCCGACAACATCACGGTGCTGCGCCGCGGCAAGGTGGCCGCCGAGCGCCCGCCGACCACCAGCGACGCGGAGCTGGCCGCGCTCATGGTCGGCCGGGCCGTCCAGCTGCGCGTGAGCAAGGAGACGGCCAGGCCGGCCGAGGTCATGCTCGACGTCCGCGATCTCAGCGTGCCGGATGAGTACGGCGGCGTGGCGGTGGATTCGATCTCATTCGACGTGCGGGCCGGCGAGATCCTGGGCATCGCGGGGGTGCAGGGCAACGGGCAGACCGAGCTCTGCGAGGCTCTGATGGGCCTGCGGCCCTCGACCGGGTCGGTGCTGCTCGCCGGGGCGGACATCGCCGAGGCGGGCACCCGCGAGCGGCTCCGCGCGGGTATCGGCTACGTACCCGAGGACCGCCAGGAGGACGGTCTGGTGGGGGCGTTCCCGGTCGCCGAGAACCTGGTGCTCGACGTCTACGACCAGCCGCCCTACGCCCGCCGCATCGCGATGAAGCCGGACGCCGTCCGGAAGGCGGCCGTCCACCTGGTGAACGAGTACGACGTCCGGACGCCGTCGGTGCTGACCCCGGCCGGGACCCTGTCCGGCGGGAACCAGCAGAAGGTCGTCGTGGCCCGGGAGCTGAGCCGGCCGAACAAGCTGCTGCTGGCCAGCCAGCCCACCCGCGGCCTGGACGTCGGATCGATCGAGTTCGTGCACTCGCAGATCGTCAGGCAGCGCGACCAAGGGGTCGCCGTCATCATCGTGTCCTCCGAGCTCGACGAGATCTACGCGTTGTCCGACCGGATCGCCGTCATGTACGAGGGCAAGATCGTCGGCATGGTCGCGCCCGACACACCGGAACAGGAGCTTGGCCTGCTGATGACCGGCGCCGGCAGCGCAGGATCTGAGGGCCAGCCGGGCAGTGACGCGGGTCCGCATTCACCCGATGCCGACGAGATCCTGGAGATGCCCGGCACGCTGGCCGGCCAGGCCGCGCCCCCAACCGAGGAGCCGCAGTGACTGAGACCCCGGCGACCGGGCCTGACCCGGCGCCAGCCTCGACCGGCTCAGCGGCGGCCGGGCCCGTCGGGCCCGGCGAGGCGGAATCGGGCGAGGCCGGCCAGATCGAGCTGGGCGAGCCGGGCAAGCCCGCGAGGTCGCGCGCCAGGCTGACCGGAACCGTGATCATTCAGGCGATCACCCAGGGCAGCTCCGCCGTGATCACGATTCTCGCGATCTT
>Ga0335074_10007937_pt1 | contig 14735 bp, 18 predicted proteins | sample Lox_Sample_23_FD_206715 | JGI IMG/M metagenome (GOLD analysis project Ga0335074, IMG submission 206715) | Soil microbial communities from Loxahatchee National Wildlife Refuge, Florida, United States - Lox_Sample_2.3 | ecosystem: Environmental > Terrestrial > Soil > Wetlands | place: USA...
GGGTCTACTCAATTGGTACTTGACAGGCGTCTTCTCAATCGACCGCAGTAGCCGATATGAACTGGGCCTATCGCCCGACGACAACAAGGTTCTTAACGCACATGTTCCATTCAGGCGTCTCGGTTGCGATGAACCAGTCGCAGAAGTACGCGGCGTACTGTGTGAGCGATGGGGTCTCCGCGGAGATACGCTGGTGATGGCAGGTAGCTCAGATACCTTCGCACTTGGAATAGGTGGTGCGTTGAAACCGGGGAGAGGACTCGTTTGTCTCGGGACCTTTTTTGGGCTGCTAGAGACCGATGAGGAGATGCGGCAGCCCAAGAAATATGAGGCACACGGAGAGCCCTATCGATGGCGGGTGGCTTCTCCTATAGGGAGCACAATCGAGCGCACTGCTGCGAGTTGGTATCCATGCGAACCAGATACAGGAAGCCGCATTAGATTGCTTCTTGAAGCGGCCATACATGAATCGAGCGGACCACAGAAGCGCTGCGTAATATCCTACCGACCTTGGCGCAACAATAGCTCAGTGCGAGAGCTGCCGATAGTAACTGCAGACGCAGAAGCCGCAGGCGTAGGACTGGTTGCAAACTCACTACTGAAGAATTTCGCCACGGCTCTGGGTGATCAGGTAAGAAGCTTGGATCTGGACACCCTGGTAGTAGCGGGAGGGTTGTCCAGATACGACCGGCTTGTGTCGTATATTGAGGAATCCTCCGCACTTCATTTTGAGAGCGACCCTAGAATATGGGCGGCAGAGGGGGCGGCCGTCCTCGCCGCAAGTGTTGCGGGGACGTAGGCTCAGGCGCGTAAGTCTATAACTACAACGATCGATTCTGTGGGCACCCCTGGAACGCCGGGTAGCTTCATACGACGTTGAAGCTCGGATGCCAGGTAGCGGGCGCTTGGCTTCGCCGCCTTCGATGAAGGTGAGCCGGTGTTTACGACTGTGCACGCTTTGTTTCGGGGCAGACCCGAGCGGCGGTAACAAGCACTCCAGCCACTGCCCCAGACTAGCGCGTTATGCGCGCAAACCCCGGCTTCCATAACCTTGCCCGGCAGGTCATCACCCCGCATACCTCTCGCAGTCGTCCCGCACGTGCATTCTCCGAGGGGAGCACATGATCTGCAAACGCCCGCTTGTGGGCGTCCCGGGATGCCTCTTGAGCCACCGCATACCGAGCCTTACCTGCGGTCAGTCTGGACAAGACCTGAGATGGTGGCGGCGCGAAGTCCCCCACGGGAGCCCGTTACCTCCGTGCCAAGTCCACCTAGCTGGAATCCGCCGGAACCGCGGTCTGCTTCAGCAAGTCCAACCGACCGGTGATCTGGAATATCAAGCACAGCCACAAGCGACGTCCTGAGCACGACGAACCGCACATCCAGCTGCTCCTTCGCCGTATTCGTCGCCGCCGCCACCAGCCTGCGCTCTCCACCTGGTTGGCCGACGATTTGTCCCAAGCGCCTCATCCGTGTACATGGCCACGACCCCATTACTTTGCGCTAGTCAAAATGGCACGCCACTTTTCCGCTGAAACATGCCGTGTTATATGATCACGCAGACATGCCTCGATGTCATCGTTTGATAGCGCATGGCATCTGATACTCATATCTGACGACTTAGTTTTAGTTATCGCCTCCAACGAGCGACGAGCCTCATCTAGCACAATATATGTGCCGAGGAGGCGGCGCAGATCTTCCTCTCCAATGGGGGTTGAGTGGTCATCGACTTGACGTCGCAAATCCGCGCAGATCATCAGTCTGCGAATACAAGCCGTATAGATCGCCCATCCGTCATAGGAGAGCAGACCTGTCAACTTCCTCAACTCATCTTCGTTCGGGAGCCAGAGAGCCGACTCGTCACCAGGCCACCAGTGCCCGGACTCAATCGACTCACGCAGAAGGTGTTGTGCAGTATAGAAGTGCCACTGGCGAATACGCGCAATGTCGATAGTCTTCTCGCGGGCGATGCGCCTCTCTGACCTTCCCCGAAACAGATCGATGGCAAACTGGTTTAAAGTCGTTAGCAGCCCGCCAACTATAACGCCGATCAACGTATCCAGCATTTTGATTCCTCACAACGTTGGCCGCGTCAGACGTCCAGGTCAAGATCAGGCCAGAATAGTCCCTCTGAATCTACTTTGTGAACCATCGCGTAAATAATCGACTCACGACAGCTCTCGATCCGGGCACGAGCACTTCTTGCGCGCGAAGTTTGATAAGCGTCGATTCGTGGATCGGCGCCATAGTACGGCTGGCAAGGTTGCGACGTATATGCTGGTGCAGCTACGCCAAATATTTCTTCAGATGTAAACTGCGCAATCACGACGTGTTCCGCACTTCCAATATACGTAAGCGTTAGAATCGGAGCAAGAGCACCAAAGAGAAAGAGATCCTCGATAATTACACGAGGTATGGGACCGGATGCACGTTCCCACCTGGTCTGCCAGGAGAGCGCCGCACCCTCGCATACATGCTCAGGCGAAAGGCTGTGCTCTGAATAAACTTCATCCAGACGAGAGGGAACCTTTCTATTACATCTTTGACAGACTTGCCACGTAGGATAAGTGGGCTTTCGAAGCTCCGGTGAGCCTATAGAGATACCCAATCCTTCCAGAAGTGCGCTTGCCTTACCCGCAGCATGAGCAATGACAGGCCAAGCGCGAATATAATCAGCCAAGTCGTCAGCGGCTGCCGCATATATCGTGGACATACGAAGCGCTAGCGGAGGTTCAACAAGGGTTCCTACGAACCGTGTCAGTAGAGTCGCATTAAACTCGGCCGCTGACTCCGTGCTCGCAGCTAGAGACTTTAGTGACTCTGAAAGCCCGCCGAGGCGACGGATCAACTGAGACCCTCGGCCAAGATGGCTTGCGCTTTCGCGCCGTATAATTGTGTCGATAGCAGTTAGCCAACGATCAATTGTGGCGAACGAAACGGGTGGGGTCATTAGCTGAGGAACGTTCCGCATTCGGTGGCGGCCGTAATCAAACGAAAGCGAGATAGAACCGTCACGCGCAAGGGCAGAAGGGTAGTGGCTGCAGCGAATGCGTGGATCTGTCGCGTCGTCCATATCGCATACTAGATATATCGATACTGCTTTCGGACTTCCGAGGTGACGCTTTATACGATCGGCCAATACGAATTGGCCCCATAGTGCAGTGTACGCCAAGGCTATCGGCTGGTGCGGTACGAGCACTATCGGAGCCCCCATCGCCACGCGCTTCAGCGACGCCTCAATAGACTCTCGTTGTTCTGGGTGTGGAGGCATCGCGGACAGTTCCGCTCGGAGCAACTGCTCAAGCTGCTCCCGACTTAGCGGCTGGGTCGCCGACCGCATGGTAGCGAATGTGCCCATCGCGCTTTCGGCAAGTTTCGAAACGGACTGGCTAAGCAGCGTGCTGTTTGCGGGGAGCACCTCTTGCAATGCCAGACGCCCGTCCCGTGTGGCAAGCGCTTCTCTCATCTTCATGTGCTCGGGCCCCCCTCGGAGTGTCCACCAGCCAGCATCTGATGCTATCGTATTCCTTCCGGGATCATACAACTGTTCCTTTAGATGGGGAGTTGCCATGACTGATGGTCAAATGAGCGATGCTCCAGGGTACATTGACCGGCTCATCACTATCCTCAGGACGGTTGTCGAAACCCAGTCGCACTCACTGGATCGGACGGCCCAACTTTGCGCTGGGGCGTTGGAGCAAGAGAACCTTGTTCACTTTTTTGGGTCTGGTCATTCTGTTATACCCGTAATGGATGCTTTCCCACGATATGGAAGCTTCGCTGGCCTAAATCCGTTGATTGACCCGCGTCTCCTTTGGTACAACGTCTTCGGTGCAGGGGGTTTGGGGGGTCTTCAGTGGCTGGAGAATTCCGAAGGGTATGTTCCTGAATTCCTGAAGGATGAACCCCTAATCCAGGGAGACGTACTTATTTGTTACAGTCACGGTGGGACAAACGCTGCTCCAATCGACGCCGCCTTGTTTGCTAGGCAGCGGGGCGCTTCCACGGTGGCGGTAACTGCCGCAAGTCACGCCCGTACATCACAGCATTCATCAGGTAACCGGCTTGTAGATGTCTGCGACGTTATAGTCGATACCTGCTGCCCACTCGAAGATGCCATTGTTCCTGTGAGTGGCTGGCCAGCGCCCACAGGAGGATCTGCGACCGCTGTTCAAGTTGCTGTAACGCAGGAGATCATTAGCCGCACAGCTGTAGTCGCCGCGGGCCTAGGCTTTTGCCTGCCGACTCTGGCAAATCCAACAGTGCCGGGAGTCACTAACGAGAAGGTACTCGACGAGTATCGACGGCGGTTGCGCCAGGCAGAAGACCGAGCTCAACGGGCGGAGAAGCCTTAGCTTGTTCTTTAACCCGGTCAGGTTTTGACCTGGGCGCTTGGCTGGTCTGCTGCCAGATGGCCCGGCGTGTCGCGGTACGTGAGCACGGCCTCCGCGTGATCATGTGTTCTCGCCAAAGACCCATGATCACCAGGAAGGCCGTGATGGACATCTTGCCTGAGGACGTCGGCACCGGGCCGCTTGCCGTGCTGTCGTGGTTCCGCCGGGAGTTTCGTGCCTGCCTGACCGCCCGGGCAGATGAGCTGTGTGAGCTGGCGGATGCGGTGCTGTGCGCGGCCGGGCCGGTGCGGAATCTGGCCGCCTTGTCGCTGGCGCCGGAGCACCGGCGTGGCCATGGGGCGCTGTATGACGCGGTGAACTGCGGCCGGATCGACATCGCGCGGCTGCGGCGGTGCCTGGCCGGGATGTCGTTACCCCGGGCTGCTGATGGCCGGCTGATGCTGGCCGTTGATGTGAGTAACTGGCTGCGGCCGGGTGCGGTGACCAGCCCGGAGCGGTTGTTCTGCCACGTGTATGGCCGGGGCAAGGGCCAGGCGCAGATGATCCCCGGCTGGCCCTATTCGGTCATCGCCGCTCTGGAGCCAGGCCGCACCTCCTGGACCGCAGTGCTGGACGCGGTGCGGCTGGGCCCTGATGACGATGACATCGCGGTCACCGCCGCGCAGGTCCGCGATGTGATCACGCGGCTGATCGCCGCCGGGCACTGGTGCGAGGGTGACCCGCAGATCCTGGTCATCTTCGACGCCGGCTATGACCTGACCCGGCTGGCCTGCCTGCTCGCGGACCTGCCCGCCCAGATAGTGGGCCGGCTGCGCAGCGACCGGGTGATGCAGCTGCCCGCACCACCGCGCCAGCCCCACACCCGTGGGCGGCCCCGCAGGCACGGCGGCCAGCTGGCGCTGGCCGACCCGGCGACCTGGCCGGCCCCGCAGGTCACCACCAGCACGGTCACCTCCCGGTACGGGACTGCGATGGCGGCGGCCTGGGACCGGGTGCACGCCCGGCTCACCCACCGTGCCGCCTGGCTGGACCACGACGGCGCGCTGCCGGTCATCGACGGCACCCTCATCCGGCTGCAAGTCGATCACCTGCCCGGCGACCGCCACCCCAAGCCGGTATGGCTGTGGACCTCGGCCACCGGCGCACTGCCCGCTGACGTGGACCGGTGCTGGCAGGCGTTCTTGCGCCGTTTCGATCTGGAGCACACCTTCCGGCTCTTCAAGCAAGTCCTCGGCTGGACCGCCCCGAAAATCCGCGACCCGGCCGCCGCGGACCGGTGGACCTGGCTGATCATCACCACCCCCGCCCAGCTCCGCCTCGCCCGCCCGCTGGCGGCGGACCTGCGCCACCCCTGGGAACGGCCCGCGCAGCCCAGCCGGCTGACCCCGGCGCGGGTCCGCCAGGGATTTAGGAACATTCGCGCGACCCTGCCCTGCCTGGCCGGTGCACCGAAACCCGGCAAGCCCGGCCCAGGCCGCCCGTCAGGATCAAAGAACCGCCGCCTCGCAGCGCGCCACGACGTGGGAAAGACAACCAGAAGGGAACGCACGCTCAAGGCACGGCGCGAACGAGCAGGTTAAAGAACAAGCTTAGAAGGAGTCCCATAACTAACTAAGCAACAAGCGGATCCCGGAAACCATAGGGTTTCAGGTCGACTAACCCAACCGGCGTTTTAGCAAAGATTGAGCCTACCGCGCATGTCCCTCATCGAGTTAGTCCCATCAGAACATATCGAAGCTCACCCAAATCACGAATTACGAAATCGGGGATAGCGTCACCATCAACAGAATTCGGTGTACGATCTATCTGGAGATCATCAAAGTAACAGGATATGCAACCTGCATTGTTTGCAGCGACAACGTCCACGTCAACAGAGTCGCCCACCATCAAGATCGAACCAATTTCAACACCTTCGACTTCGGCCAGCGTTCTCAATGCTGTTGCATTAGGTTTGCCCAGCGTTATTGATGTCTTTTGGAGGATCGTTTCCACAGCGGCCACGATCCAGGAGCTTCCAGGTTTAGGGCCGTTAGATGTCGAGTACCACAGGTCGCTTTCCGCGGCAAAGACATCTGTTACCATCGAGGACACTGACAGAAGTTGCTCGATATCCTCGTACCCAAAATCTGGCTTGTACCCAATCACGATGGAACACGACTCTCGCCCTGAGGGAGATTTTCCCGCATACTGAGGCAAGGATTCGCAGCGTAGGCCTTTGATGCGCAGATCATTTATTAGAGTGTCCGTGCCGCTTACGACCACATAAAGTGCGGAAGACTCTTTATGAGAGGACAGATAGGTCGCCGCTATGAGACTTGCGGTGAAAATTTTATCAGGCTGAACTTCGATCTTGATTTGTCGCATGCGTTCAGAGAGTTGCAGTCGCGACTCTGTCGTATTATTTGTCAAATAGTAAGGCGCCAAGCTTCTACTTCGAATATCTTCAACCGCCGAGGCAATGCCTGAAACAGCACGGTTGTCACGCCATACGACCCCATCAAGGTCGAGGACAACAGTCGTCAGTGGAAGCTTCGGTTTTCTCTTAGCAGGGAGCAATGCAGAGTTCCGGACCTTTTGAACTTCGCTTCTACCATTCTCTTCGCGATAATATACTTTTACCGTACCAGCATCTTGCGGAGGCTTCAGGGGCTTATATCCTCGCGCACTCCAAGCTTTAGCGAGTTCTGCCGGAGAGTGCTGATAGTGAAACTCTTGTCGTCCGTGCGAGGTTCCTGTATGCTCACTATCAAAAAGGAAGATTCTGGTATTTGCCAGGATCGGCGTCAGAGTTTCTACTGGATTCGGAAGATGTTCGATTACGTCCATCGCCCACAATGCATCGGCTCGCAATTTAGTTAGATCAACTGAATCGAAATCAACAAACATCAGGTTGTCAAGTTTACGCGCGTGGGCTCTATATCGAAGAAAACGAGACGCAAGGTTGTCGAATTCTACTGCAATAACAGTGTAGCCTTGCAATGCAAATTTAAGTGCATCGTTCCCTACACCTGCGCCGAAGTCTATAATAGTTTGGCATTGGAGTGTGTTCAGTGTAGCCATTGCCTGTTGCACATAGTTTGGGCGTCGGCCACTGGCTTCCCAGAGAACAAGGTTGTAGACGTACCATGGCGTTTCGCGATAGAACGCTTCTACCTCGTAGGGATCCCTCGGCGCTCTTTGGCGCCACTCTTTGTCAAGTTGATCCGACGCATTAATTCCGTATTGGAATTGGTTCCCGAGGAATCGTTCGAGTTCAACGAGGCCAGTTGAGCCTTCACTCCGTGCCCACTTGATTTCGTTATACCTTCTTGTGCACTCATCACAAAGGTCAATGAGTCGACGTATGCTAGGCTCTAATATGTGTGGACGCCCCGCCACTAGGCTATCAAGAAAAGCTGTCGCCTGGGCGCAACGCGGCCCTCCCATTTCGGGACAGTGGCCGGCAGGATATTCCATTTAGAGGATTCCTCTCGGGCCTTGCCTGCACATTGCACTCGTGACTAGAGGCCCGGCAGAGCATCTTCTCGGCGACATGGCACCGCTTGATAGTCGCATAGTGAGCGTATTGGTGGCAAGCGTACGCTCACACAATCTTCATGGCAGTGGGTCACCAGCTCCCATAGCGAGCCAACATCCAGCGATGCATGCGTCTCGATGTTGACCTGATCGATAGTTCGTAGCTGGACGATGTGGGGGCGCGGCCGAGATCGAGTATCGGCGGTGTGCAGCAAGCGTGCCTTGCTCAGCGCGAATCCCGTGTTGGCGTGTGGGCCCATGGAGCCTCCCTGTGGCCCAGAAGGGGATCGGAACCAGGTGTGCAGGCATAGCTATTTTGGCGGGCTTCCAGGTATCGCCACATGTGGGGGTATCGGAAGACGGGGCGCACCGATGTTCCCAGGACTGCGATGGCGGCGACCGTTAGAGCGGGACTGGGGAGATGGGCGAGAATGTTCCACATGGCATGGCCTCCATCTGCTTGATCTAGCGGCGAGGTGAACTCCAGGCTGGCCCCGAGCCCGTCGGCCGCGCAAACGTCTCCCGCAGCTTTCTTCCCTGGTCCGGTACCGGTCCTGCCGAAGCAAACGCGGCTTGACGCTTTAGGTGCCGACTCGCAGGTAAGGGCGCCGCCTACCTGTTAGGTAGGACTAGTGGGTTGTCGTCAAGCGGTTCTTGATTGAGATCGTCAAGGATAGTTTGACACGAAGCATGGTCTACGTAGACCATGGGCCGATGGTCGGTGACTATAGAAATACGCTCCGTATGCGCGCCAGCGCACTATCCAACCTCGGGAAGGCTTACGCACACCTTGCGTCCCTCCACCGCACCGGTGCGAGCGCAGCCGAAAGGGGGCAGCAGAAGATCACGTATGACCGCTACTTCAGTCACTGGATCCTTGCGATGAGCGAGTTGTCGGCTGAAGCAGAACGCCTGCTTGCGCTAGAGATCGAACTGCCCAGGAGTTTCGGCGTGACCTGGGATGAAGTGGGTGCAGCATTGGGAGTCAGCCGACAAGCAGCATGGGATCGCTTCTCTAGCCATGAAAGATGGTAAAAAGCAGGCGCATCTCACAACTACGATCCGCGCGGACCGCATCTCTCAAGAAGGCTGCAATACTACAGAAAGTGCGTGATCAGGTCGAAAGCAGCGATGTCGAGCTCTATGCTCTGAGGAAGTGGCTCGATGAGCGGCCACCGCCCAAAACACGGCCGTAGCGCGCCCATGCCGCCCGGGAGCGCGGCATGACTGGGGGGCGGGATATGTCTGAGACAACCGATGTGGTGGACCGCCAAGTGGCCGCCGACCGCGATCGTGACCTAGAGCGCTTCGTGGCGTGTTACGCCGCGGACGTCAGGGTCAAGGACTTCGACGGCAACGTGCTGATGGATGGGCTGGAGGCGATGCGCGGGCAGTATGGGCCGCTGTTTCGCGACAGCCCGCAGCTCAGGGCGGACATCCCCCGCCGAATCGTGGCCGGGGATTACGTGATCGACGAGGAGTACGGCAGCGGCATCGTCATGGCCGGGTTCCCGCCTGAGGAGCATATCGCCGTGGTCTACCGGGTGCGGGATGGGCTCATTCACGACGTCATCCTGCTCATGTGAGGCGGCGCGGGCCGAACAGAGACTCGCCGTCCTGCCGCCGGGCAAGAAGGCGAAGCGCTCCAGGCCACCGCGCAGCTGGTCGAGGCCGGGGGCGGGATGCCCGGCGAGCCCTTCCGGAGATGCGGCCAAGCGGGCGGGGCCGCGGGTCGCCCTCGATCTGGGCCCCCGTGTGATCCGCCAACAGGTCCGCGGCACATGTCCGCCAGCTGATGTGCGACAGGTCTAGAAGCCTGCCGATCGCATGGCGGGCGGCACCGCAAGGATCTGCCGATGAGCGGGAGTCGCAGGCCGTATAGTTATGCGCCCACATGGTCCGCGCGCCCCGGCGGATACGGTTGATACATGACTGGGTGGACGATAACCGACATTCCTGACCAGTCAGGCCGAACCGTGCTCGTCACCGGCGGCAACTCTGGCCTGGGCTATCAGGCCGTGCTGCAGCTAGCCCGCAAGGGCGCCCAGGTGCTGCTGGCCGCCCGTGACCGCGGCCGGGGGGCGGCGGCCCTGCAACGGCTGGCCGCCGACGCCCCGGGAAGTCACGCCGAGCTCGTGCAGATCGACCTGGCCGACCTCACCTCGGTCGGGCATTTCAGCACCGCGTTCCTGGCCGACGGCCAAGGCCTGGACCTGCTGGTCAACAACGCCGGCGTGATGGCGATCCCGCACCGGGAGACCACGGCGCAGGGCTACGAGCGGCAGTTCGGCACCAATCATCTGGGCCACTTCGCGCTGACCGGGCGGCTCTTGCCGGCCCTGGCGCAGCGGCCGGGCAGCCGCGTGGTCACCCTCAGCAGCAACATGCACAAGCGGGCCAGAGGCATCGACTTCGAGGACCTGCAAGACGAGCACGGCTACCGGCCCTGGCCCGCCTATGAGCAGTCCAAGCTGGCCAACGCTATGTTTGTCCTCGAGTTCGACCGGCGACTGCGCGCCGCTGGGCTGGATGTCGTGTCGGCTGGCGCCCATCCCGGGTTCGCCGCCACGAACCTGCAGATCACCGGGCCCCGTTCGGGGGGCGGCGGCCTCATGGCCCGGGGCATGGGCCTGGCGACGCGACTGTTCGCGCAGCCGGCCCGCAACGGCGCCCTGCCGGTGCTATATGCGGCCACCGCCGAGAAGGTGCACGGCGGGGAGTACTTCGGACCGGACGGCCCGGGTGAAATGCGCGGGCACCATCCCAAGCCAGTGCAGTTCTCCCGGGCTGCGCACGACGAGGCCGCCGCGGCCCGCCTGTGGGCCGTGTCGGAAGAGTTGACTGGCGTCACGTTCGAGCCGCTGACGCCACCCTGACCGCACGCCGCGGGAATCCGACGATGACGCCTCCTTGATAGGCGCCAGGCGGAGGACCTCTGGCGCGAAAGGAGCAGGGTCACGGTGGCGGGCTTCGTTCTTACGGCCATCGCGTGGCTTGTATGAACATACGTATGATCCTGCACTAGAAAGGCAACCGCTCATAGCCGCAAATCGGTGGGCTGGCTGTTGGTGGAGGTTCTGCCTGCGAGGACCGCACCAGGTGGAGGTTAGCTGCCGCTGCCGTAAGGCCGGGTGATGATCTCCAGCAGGTGACCGTCAGGGTCTTCGAAATACAGGCCGCGGCCGCCATCCCGGTGGTTGACCACCCCGGGCTGGGTCTGGCCAGGATCTGCTCAGTACGGCAAGTCCTGGCTGCGGATGCGGCCAAAGGCCGCATCGAATTCCTCCTCGCCGACGAGGAAGGCGTAATGCTGGGGGGTTATCGCCCCGGCGGTCTCGGCGAAGTCCAGCGAGGCGCCGTTGTCGGCCTGGACCACAAGAAAATGCGCGAACCGGATGGCTGACGGCAACCCGAGGATCCCCGTCAGGAACGCCGCCGACCGCTGCTGGTCACGGCACGAGACGATGGTGTGGTTCAGTTGCACGCTCACCTCAGTGATTGTGCCCAGCGTTGTGGGCTGCGAACGAGCGGGCCCGGGGACGGCACATCCGGGGCCAGCGCACGCACTCACAAGGCTCCCAGCGCGCGAGATGCATAACGAGCTTGACGGTGAGGGCAACCGATCGCCGCTGACATGCTGTGCGTGTGATCGGACACTTGGAAAAGACGGTGATCAACTGCCCCGACCCGCGCGCCCTCGCCGGGTTCTACTGCCAGGTGCTGGGGATGACAGTCAGCGAGGACACGGGCGGCTGGGTGGTCACCGGTCCCAGCCCGGCCTTCGCGAGTTGGCTTTCCAGCGGGTCACCGAATGGGTTCCGCCGCGCTGGCCCGACCCAGCGTATCCCCAGCAACTGCATCTCGACATTCGCGTGCCCGATGCCGACCAGGCCGAGCGGGACCTGCTCACCCTTGGCGCCACTCGTGTCCCCGGTGAACGGGAGACCGGCTTCCGGGTCTTTACCGACCCTGTCGGCCACCCATTCTGCATTGTCTTCGGCAGCCACAGTCCAGGCTGACCAGACATCCTATGCCGCGGTCAGCCGACGGCCGCACCCGACCGGATGAACGCCAATACGCGCGGAAGGATGTGGCAGAACTCGCCCGCGCCCCAAGAGTCGACGAGCCCCCCAGCTCGCTCCATCGCATCCCACAAGGGCTCCGCCGACCGGACCAAGTCTTCTGCAGCTGCTGCTTCAACATCAAGCACGGCGCACACCGCCGTGACGATCTCGAGACGGGAGTCGGCAGGCAGACCAGCCAGAGAGTCTCTGTCCATGTTCGAACGTTATGCCTTCCTCCTACATCCGCCCTCATCAGCCGCGATTGGCGCGGTCTGCGCAAGAGTCGGATCTGTCTCCCTTCGCGTCGGGGGTGGCTATGTGGTGCGCCTGGGGCGGCGGGCCAGGTCGATGCGGACGTCGAGGTTCAGGTACTCGGCCAGCAGGTGCTTGAGTTCGCCGCCTTCGATGATGCTCAGCCTGTTGTTGCGGGCTGCGAAGGCTTTAGTCTCCGGGCTGACCCATGCGGTGGTGACGAGGACTCCGGCGGTTGCCCGCTTTTCTTCCACCGACCCCGCCAGGGCGCGTACGTCGTTGGTGGGCACGCAGTGGCTGTACCGCTTGGCCTGGATCAGTATCTCGGAACGGTGCACGATGTCGGTCTTGTTATAGGCGACGGCGTCGATCCCCTCATCACGCGAGGACTGAGTGACGCGCACTTCCAGTCCCATGGCCTCAAAAAGCTGGCGGATGAGATTCTCGAACTTATACCAGTCCATCTTCAGCAGGTCGGGGCGGGAGTCGATGCCAGCCAGGGCATCGACAGGGTCGGCGAAACGGTACTTCGCCTTCTGGAACTCGATCACCGGCTCAACCGGTTCCAAGTCGTAGGGGTGCGGCGAGAGGATCGCTTTGAGGTGCTTCAGGCACGCCCCGGGCTCAAGCTGATCAAGCACAAGCTGGGAAAAGTCAGACCTGCTGGCGGGCGCGCTGATCAGGTGGAGTTCTTCGGCCTGCCCAGTGGCTCGGTTCGTCGCGGGCACGATGCCGTTGAACACGACAGTATCCACGACGTCTTCGGCCACACCGACCGCAAAACACTCCCACATAGTGCGCAGCGCAACCTGGTGGATCACCGAGGCGTACAGGTCCTTGATCTCCTTGACTGGCCGGGCAAGCTCGTCAATCTCGCTGCGCGCCTTGACGTACCGGAAGTCCCGCACGGCCGGGATCACGTCCACGGATGGGAGCCGGTATTCGATAACAAGCTCACGGGGCTCTTGCCGGTAGGCGACCTGGTACTCGTGCGGGAAGCCGCTGGGGTATTCCGAGAGGCTCAGCACCTGTCCGAAGTACTCTTCCACCGCACCCGGCACGCCCGCCCGGAAGGCGCCCTCGAACTCGTCGACTGCCGCGTTGTGCTCGCGGACCTCAGCCTCGATGGCCTCGATTCGCAATTCGTGCGCCTCGCGCGCTTCCTGCAACTGGCGGGCACGTGAGTCCTCACCAAGCGCGTGATCGGCACGTGCCTGCTCAAAGGCGTCCCGGGCTGTCTCCTCAGCCCGCGCATGCCGGGCCTTGCCGCCCATCAGCCCAGACAGGACGCCCGGCGGTGGCGGAGCGAAGTCCTCCCACACCGGAACGGGTAACGGCTTACCGAGGTCCCCCGGCTCAAAGGGCGGCACGGCTGCAATCTGCTTCAGCATGGCGAACGACAACTGCGGTGGCGTGTCCAGCGCGGAGGTCAGCAGCGTCTTGAGCTGGCCCATGCGCGCATCAAGCTGTGCCTTCATGGTCTTCGCTGCGGACGCGCCGGCCTCGTGCGCGAGCTGTTCCTGGCGTTTTCGCTCCGCCGCATCCGCGCGGGCGGCCTGCCGCTCCGCGCGGTCGTGATCGCGCATTATCTGCTTTATCGTCTGCTCGTTCGTGCGCTCCTGAGCGCGGGCCAGACGCTGACGGCGCTCCCGCTCACGCTGCAGCTCTGACCACAGTGACTTCTTGCGAGCCATTACCGCCTCCCCGTTCCACAAGAGCAAAGGCGGAACACGCTGACAAGACCCTCATCACAACAGACGATCACTTCGACCCAAGATTCCCAGGCGCACCAACCCCGTCGGCTGGAACCAATGATCAGCGCCGATATACCTCATGCAACGACTGCCAAGGCGAACTACCAGACATGATCTGGCCTCGCACTCTTCTGCCGCGATTGGCGCGGTCTGCGCGTGCACAGGTCCTAAAGTCCCCGTAGTGCGCCGGCGATCTGGCTTGCGGCCTGAGCAGGGGTCTGGCATCCCGTGTCGACGACAAGGTCGGCTGCGGGAATCATCCATGAGCGCGCCGCCCGGTATTGGGCCAGGTGGTCCAGACGCCAGGCCTGTGCCTCAGCAGAGCCCTGGATACGCTGGCGAAGCATTTGTTCGTCGGCATCCAGCACGACATGGAACACCGGGAGCCCGGCATCGCCCAGGCCCGCGATTATCTGCTCCAGGAAGGCGCGGACCAGGATGGTCTGTGGCGCGATCAGATGCTGGCCGGTGAAGCGGGTCAACTCGGTTGCGGTAGCCACCACCAGTGGACGCCACGGTGGCCAGTCCTGGAAGTCGCCCACCAGGTGGTCGGCGAGATTGGGCCGCAGCATGTAGCCCACCGTTTCCGGGTCGAACAAGCGACTGGAGGGGACCAGCGGAAGCAGCTCCATGGCCGTGGTGGTCTTGCCGCAGCCAAAGGTCCCGTTCAGCCAGACGATCACCTGCTCATGCTACGAGCGCACATCCGCACGTGCCGCTCCCCGTGTGTGACAGCTCGGGTTAATGGATGGGCTGCCAGGCGGCGGGCTGGCAGGATCGGCGTGATGGCTAAG
>Ga0335074_10007939_pt1 | contig 14733 bp, 14 predicted proteins | sample Lox_Sample_23_FD_206715 | JGI IMG/M metagenome (GOLD analysis project Ga0335074, IMG submission 206715) | Soil microbial communities from Loxahatchee National Wildlife Refuge, Florida, United States - Lox_Sample_2.3 | ecosystem: Environmental > Terrestrial > Soil > Wetlands | place: USA...
TGATCGAGGCGAGAGGGCTCACCAAGCGCTCCGGCCAGATGGCGGCAGTGGACGGGCTGACTTTCCCGGCCCGGCCCGGCGGGATTCCCGGGGCGCGACAGCGCGGGCAAGACCACGCCGCTGCGGATGATCCCCGGCCTCCAGCGTCCGACATCGGGGACAGTAGGCCCCGGTCGCAACCAGCGGTGGCGGCCAGAGCCAGGCCCGCCGTCGTCGCATGGGGCCACCTACACCCGACCGAACGGTGTCGACACCTGATGGCCGGCTACGACCTCCCGACTGACCGTCGCTACGGGCACGTGACCACCAAGAAGGGCCGGACTAAGTTCCTGGCCTTCATGCGTCACCTGCGCAGCCTCCACCCGCCCAACGTCCACAACTCGGAGATATCGGGTGCGTCGTCCAGGGCAGCCTCGAAATCGTCGGGTATGTCGGGCTCTGGCCAGTCTTTGGCCGGCTCGGCCTCGAGGGTGGCGGTGTCGCGTTCACCGACTGCCAGGGCTTGCCGCACCTTCTTGTCAACCTTCAGCCAATGCCCCCGCGTACCATCCGGCTCTAGAACCGTTTGAAAAGCGTGCTCGTTCATAACTCCCTTGACCGCGACTTGGCCGCGGGACGGGATAACCCCGGTTTGCCCGTCCGATCGGGCACGCAACTGTCCAATTGTGATGCTCATCTGAGTCGGATCGCGAGGATCTGATCTAGCGGTGGAGACTGCGACATTTGTCGCAGCTGACCTCGTTCCTTTGTCCCGCCAAGATCCAGGCAGATGGCCGGAGACGAGATGCTCCGGGCCGTGGCTCAATAGGTTGGATCGGTATGTCCAGGGGCGAGCTGGCCGCCCGCCGGGCTGTGTAAAGGGAGTGACTTCGATGCCGAGGTTCTCGGTTGATGGGATGCGGACTCCGCCGCAGGTGTACGCATGGTCGCGGTTTGGTGAGCCGGAGTACACGACGTGGCTGGATGAGGAGCTGTCGTGGAAAGAGAGCTGCTACATCGGGGACTGGTCGTTCCTATGGCAGCACCACTTCCGCGGTCCCGACGTGCTGCGCCTGTTTTCCGACATCACGGTCAACACCTACAGGAGCTTCGCGGTCGGCCAGTCCAAGCACGCGATCCACACCAACCGTGACGGCAAGGTCATCCATGAGGGCATCCTGACCCGGTACTCCAACGACGACTTCGTGCTACACGGGCGGGGCGGTTTCTGGGCCAAGTACAACGCGGAGCGCGGGAAGTACAACGTCAGCGTGGAACGCGACGACTGGTTCATCTACCAGGTGTCCGGGCCGAACGCTGTCAAGGTGCTGCGGAAGCTGGACTCATCGGACGACATGCTCAGCACCAGGTTCATGTGGGTCACGCCACTGAGCATCGCCGGGCACCAGGTGTGGGCCCTGCGGCAGGGCATGTCCGGCGAGGTCGGCTTCGAACTGCAAGGGCCGGCGGAGCACGGCCGGGAAGTGTACGAGGCGGTCCTGGCGGCGGGGCAGGAGTTCGGCATCCGGCGGATGGGCGCCCGCGTGGCCATGATCAACCACCTAGAGGCGGCCTACCCGACGATCGCGACCGACTACATCCCGGCGATCTTCGACGACGACATGGCCGAGTACCGGGAGGTGTTCCTGTCCTCGATGCCGTCCTTCGCCCAGCCCGCGTACATCGCCGGGAGCTATCCCGGCCAGGAGATCAGCGAGTACTACCGCAGCCCGGTCGAACTCGGCTGGTCCCGCACCGTGAGCCTGGACCACGATTTCCTCGGCAGCGACGCCCTGGTGCGGGAGAAGCAGACACCCCGCCGGCTGCTGCGCACCCTGGAGTGGGACGCCGAGGACGTGACCGACGCATACGCGTCGCTGTACCGCGAGGGCCCGCATTACACGTACATGGAGATGCCCCGTGACCAGCGCGGGTACATGTGGGCGGATCGCGTCACCCGCGACGGGCGGGACATCGGCGTGACCACCTCCCGCGGCTACAGCTACTACTACCGGAAGATGCTCTCGCTCGCGACGATCGACGCCGCCCAGGCCGATCTCGGCAGGACCGCCGAGATCGTGTGGGGCAATCCCGGCGACCCGGAGAAAGTCATCCGCGCCCGGATCGCGCCGGCCCCCTACAAACCCGATCACGCGCGCGGCGATCTTCACTCCGCCGTGTAGCGAGCCGCACGTCCCGATATCCGGTCGGCGGATAAACTCGCTGGTGACATGGGAGACCGCGATGACCACCACGTCCCAGCAGGCCACGCGCAGCGCCGGGCAGCAGCAGCGCGTCTCGGCCATCGCCCGCACGGCCGTCAAGGTTGCGCTGCGCGACTCGGCGGAGTCGGTGCTCAGCGCGATGGCGGTCGAGATCCGGCAGACCGAGGGCATCGCCGGGGCGCAGATCATCCTGGTCGACTCGGTCACCGGGTCGATGCGGATGATGGGATCGGCCGGCTTCAGCGAGGATGACGGGTTCTTCGGCCTGCTGATGGCCTGCCATCGCCGCGGCGCGCCCCTGGCCACCTACGAGGCCCTGCGCACCGGCGCGCAGCGGGTCTACCCCGACCGCAAAGCGGAGATGCTGGCTGACGACCGCTGGCAGCCGCTACACGCCTACATCTCAGAACTGGACTGGCGCGACTTCATCGCCACCCCGTTCCGGCTGGAAGGCGTGACCAGCGGCGTCATCAACGCCTATGTCAGCCAGCCAGCCGGCCACGGCTCCGCGATCGGCGAGTTCCTGAAGACCATGGCTGACCAGGCCGCCCTCACCCTTGACTACCACGCCCTCATCGACCGCGACCGGCGCAAGATCAGGCAGGAGGAGCGGAGCCGGCTGGCCCACGAACTGCACGACTCCGTCATCCAGCATGTATTCACGATCGGCATGTACGCCCGCACCCTGGAATCGGTGCTCGCGGAGGCCGGGGCCAGCCCGGCGGCGGTGAGCCTGACGGTGGAGATGCAAGAACTCGTCCGGGTGGTGCAACGTGACCTGCGGGGCATTGTCCGCACGCTGCGGCCCTCGCCCGCCGCGGAGCTCGGCCTGGCCGAAGCCGTCCGCGTGCTCGCCGACGGCGCCCCGCGGCACGCCGGGCTGGCGGTCAGGGTGCACTGCGGTCCGGGCATCGAGGCGACGCATCCCGAGGCGGCCGATGACATCTACTACGTCGTCTGCGAAGCGGTGCACAACGTGTTCAAGCACGCTGCGGCGGCCGCCGTGGGGGTGGAGGTCACCGCGACCCCGGGCGGCGGGGTTACCGCAACGGTGACCGACGACGGGACCGGTTTCACACCGAGCGAGGCGCCGCTCGGGTACGGAGTTTCATCCATGCGGTACCGGGTGTCCCGGTGCGGCGGCATGATCGCCTTCTCTCGTCCCCCCGACGGCGGTACCCGGGTCTGCGCGGATTTCCCCCTCGCGTCCTCGAAGGCCGCGGCCCGCTCATGACCACGCTGACCGTCATCGTTGTCGACGACCACGCGGTCGTCCGGCGCGGCATCATCTCGTTCCTCGAGGTGCTGCCCGATATCACGGCGGTCGGCGAGGCCGCGAACGGCACCGAGGCGCTGGCGCTGCTCGAGCGGCTCGCCGCCGCCGGCGCCCTGCCGGACATCGCGGTCGTCGACATCAAGATGCCGGAACTGGACGGCGCCCAAACCATTGCGCGGATAAGCGCCCGTTTCCCGTCCGTCCGCCCGGTCATCCTCACCGGCTACACCGAGATCGAGTACGCGCACGCGGCCCTCGCCGCCGGAGCCGCCGGCTACGTGCTCACGGACGCCTCCCCCGCCGAGGTCGAGCAGGCCATCCGGTGCGCCGCCCACGGCGAGATGTACCTCGACCCGTCTGTGGCCGGCGGCCTGGCCTCGCGCATGGTCGCGTCCACCGGGCTCGGGGCCCTGACCGGGCAAGAGCGAAATGTCCTGGCCCTCGTCGCACAGGGACTGAGCAACCGCGAGATAGGCACCAGGCTGCGCATCAGCGAGCGAACGGTCCGGTCGCACATGACCGGAGTGCTCGCCAAGCTCGGGCTGGCGTCCCGCACCCAGGCGGCTCTGTTCGCCGTGCGCGAGGGACTAGTAGGTCTGGAAGAACACTGACCCGACTTCCAAGGCAGCAGTCATCACCTCCTTCGAACACCACTGTGGCCCGCACGGCCTGCCGAATCCCCACGTCCACAACGTCGTCGCCACGTGCCGGTGGTCCGGTGCGCCAATTATGACCTGGCGGAAACTGGCGTCGACGCTGAAGTTCGCACAGCGGCAAAGGCCCGGCACGCCGTGCTGTTGGCATTGCCCAGGCGCTCCTGACGGCCTGGAAACCTAATTGAGCTGCGTGTCCGCAGCCCCACAGAATCCCCACAAGTCCGGGTCCGCAGCGTGGTTCCCCACAAAATCCCCACGGACGAAACGGCATTCCCCGGCACACGTCGGCACGAGTGCTAATATGGGTTTAATAGCTCTGACAAGCCTTTATGCAGGCAGCGCAGGATTAGCGATCTTGAAGCTTCCTTTGGTCCGGGCGGGTACAGACCTTCTCCTAAGCGGTAGGTCCCGCGTTCGAGTCGCGGTCGGGGCGCAGGCCGTGAAGGTGGACGCCCACGCCGATGGGGTGAGGCGGCCGCGAAACCCGGCTGCCGCTTTCGGTCATTTCCTGGCAAGGATCACTTTGGTATCGCCGGGCCAGTCCCAGAAGACGCCCTCGGGGGATCGCGCCCGCAGCAGCGCCCGCGCCTCGGTGGCGAATGCTTCGACACGGTCGCCGAAGAGGTGCGGCGCTGACCAGGAGAAAGAAAAATAGCCGGACAATACGCTTTCGGTATCCCGCACCAGGTCAGGAATGCCGGGAGCGAAGATCACCCGCGGCACGCCAAAGCGGGTGCGGGCAAGGGCGTCTTCGTCGGCGCTGTCGGCCCGGACCGGCGGCGCGGGGCCGTGACCCGCTCGCCTGGCCGACCCGAGGTACTTCTCGACCAGCGCCTCGATCTCCGCGTGCGGTATCGGCGGCGGCCCAGGGCTCGGCGGGCGGGGCCGCCCATCGTGCTTGTGCATGATCAGGGCCAGGGCGCCGCCCGGTTCCAGCATGTCAAACACCGCCTCGGCCACGCGGACCTCGTCCGTCCACCAGAAAGATGAGCCGAAGGTGACCGCTCGATATGTCCCCGGCGCCGCGCCGGGAAGGTCCTCGGCCAGGGCCTGGACCCAGGTTATGTTCGCGACGTCCCGCTCCTCCGCGGCCCGGCGAGCCTCGGCAATCATCTCCGGATCGGGGTCTAGCCCGACAGCTTCCCCGAACAGATGGGCGAGGCGCACGGTGAGGATGCCAGGGCCGCAACCCACGTCCAGGAGCCTTCCGCTGCCATCCAGGCCAAGTTCCTCACGAAGGAGAGCCTCGAGTCCCCGCGAATAGGCGGGCCTGCCGTAGCGGTAGTGGACGGCCGCGCCGTCGTAGATCGTCGGGTCGTACCGCACCATCAGACGGTACAGAGGTCGCGCTGGTACCAGGTGCCTGACTTACCGCCGAGATCGGCCGGGGTGGCCTGGCCAACCGGGACGAACCCGGCCTTGGCCAGCACCTTCTGGGACGGGGCGTTGTCGTGGGAAGTGGCCGCCCGCAGTGTGCGCAGCCCGTGCCGCGCCGGCGCGATCCGGCACAGCCCCAGGACGGTCGCGGTCGCCACGCCGCGCCCGGCGACCCGCTGCGCGACCCGGTAGCCGAGGTTGGCAGCGCCGTCCCCGATGTCGTACAGGTTGAACCGGCCCAGAACCGATCCGTCGTCTTCGACGAGCACGTAGAAGGCAGAAGTGCCGGCCTCTTGCTCAGCCAGCAAGGCGCTGTGCCGGTCAGGGAACTGGTCGAAGAACTCGTCGCCGCGGTCAGAGATCGAAGCGGCGAAGTAGGCGCGGTTCGCCAGCTCGAAGGCCAGGACCGCCGGGGCATGGCCGGCACGCAGCTGCTCTAGCTCGGGCACCGCCCAACTCTACCCAGACAGTGCGCTGAGGCGACCGGCCCCGCGTATGGTGTCATACCAATGACTTGCCACCTCTCCGCGCTCTGCTTCGATGCGCACGACCCGCCGCGTCTCGCGCGCTTCTGGGCCGGCGTCCTGGGCTGGGAGATGGCCGGCGGCCCCCGCGACGGCATTGCGCTTCTGCCGGGCGATGACACCGGGTTCCGGATCCGGTTTCTCCCCACCCAGGAGCAGAAGACCGGCCAGAATCAGATGCACTTCGATCTGACGAGCACCTCCCTCGCGGACCAGCGGCAGACGGTGGCCAGGTCGCTCGGCCTCGGCGCCCGGCACATCGACGTTGGCCAGCGCCCGGATGAGGGCCATGTCGTGCTCGCGGACCCCGAAGGCAACGAGTTCTGCGTCATCGAGCCGGGCAACAAGTTCCTCGCCGACTGCGGGTTCATCGGAGCGCTCGCGTGCGACGGTTCACAGGAGACCGGGTACTTCTGGAGCGAAGCGCTCGGCTGGCCGCTGGTCTGGGATCGGGACCAGGAGACGGCCATCCGCTCGCCGCACGGCGGCCCGAAGATCACCTGGGGCGGTCCGCCGCTGATGCCGAAGACCGGGAAGAACCGGCTGCATTTCGACCTCGCCCCGCCTGCCGGTGGTGATCAGCAAGCGGAGGTCGGCCGCCTCGTCTCCCTCGGGGCAACGCGCGCCGACATCGGCCAGGGCGCGGTCAGCTGGGTGGTCATGGCCGATCCCGATGGCCACGAGTTCTGTGTGCTGGCTCGTTAATTTGTCGTAAAGCCGGGAAGTGGGTTCCCCTGCCTACACAGACATCCCAGGGGAGGCAACATATGGGCTGGGCATGGGGAGGCCTCATTCTCGGCGTCGTGATCGTGGCGCTGGCGGTCGGCATCCCGTACTTCCACACGCACAAGCGGATGCGGGAGCCGTACGACCGCTCCGATAGCCGTTATTATCTGCGCGCCCGCCGGCAGCGGCGGCTCCAGCAGGAGCGGCAGGAGAGCGCTCCCGACGCCTGACCAGCCCTGGCTAGACGTCCGGCCGGATCAGGATCTCGAAGCGGCGGCCATCGGCCGCCGCTTCGAAGCTGCTCACCGGGCGGAAGCCGAGTGACGTCACCACCCGCAGCGCCCGCGCGTTGAAGCTCGCCACCGTCACCCGGAAGGCGCGCATGGGCGCGAAGCGCTGCCGCCCGAACTCGAGCCCGGTCGCGATCGCGACCCGCCCGAGCCCGCGGCCGGTTAGCGCGGGCCGCAGGCCGCCGCCGGTGTCGAGCGCCGAGTCGTCGTACACCCCGCCGGGAACCCGGCCGTCCGGGCCAAACGACCGGTAGCCGATCAGCTCTCCTGCGGACACCAGGGCGAAGAACCCGTTCGCGGGGTCGAGGAAGTGGTCCGGGTCCGCGCCGGCGAGGTCGTAGCAGTCGTAAGGCGCCGGGTACCGCCACGTCACGATGTCGGCCGCGTACCGCGGTGTCATCGCCGTCATCCGCATCTCCGCCGTCTCCGCCACGCCACCATCATGGCCGGCCCAGCGCGCGGCGCAGTACCGTTGATCTCGTGCAGACCTTCGACGACGTGGCCCGCATGGCCGCCGCACTGCCCGCGGTCACCGAAGGGGTGGACAAGCACAGGAAGGCCTTCCGGACCTGGGAGGTCGGCGGCAGCGCGTTCGCCTGGGAGCGGCCGTTCAGCAAGGCTGACATCAAGCGGTACGGGGACCAGACCCCGCCGGACGGCCCGATCCTCGCGATCCGCACCGCCGACCTCGCGGAGAAGGAGGCCGTGCTCGCGGCCAACCCGGACGCCTTCTTCACCATCCCGCACTTCGACGGCTACAAGGCCTTCCTCGTCCTGCTCGACGAGGTATCCGAACGGGACCTCAGCGCCGCCCTCACCGACGGCTGGCTCGCCTGCGCCCCGCCGGCTCTGGCCGACCGCTATGCGCAGCGGCTGACCTCGCGAGACTCTTGATTAGGCGTTAAGCCTGCTGCATGCGGGGGCGTTTTGCGGGCAGTGGTGTGTCCGTGGACGGGCCTGGCCGCGAAGGTACGGGGGCATCCGCCGCGACCGGAATGGAGAACGGCGCGGCGCGGGCCCCCGCTCCCTCGCCGCTTATCGAGGAGATCGGCGCGGACCACCCGATGCGGGAAGCGATCGAGACCGCCGACGCCGAACGGCGCGCTGGCGGCCTGGGCAAGCCGGGCCGGGCGCTGAACCGCCGCTCGCCGTTCTTCATCGGGATGACCGCGACGGCCGGCGTCGCGGTCACGTACGGGCTGATCGAGCTGCTCATCAAGGCCCGTTCGGTGCTGATCCTGATCGGGCTCGCGTTCTTCATCGCCGCGGGCCTGGATCCGGTCGTCGCGTGGCTCGCCCGGCGCGGGTGGCCGCGCTGGGCGGCGGTGACCGCGGTCATCTTCGTGCTTGTCGCCTTTTTCGGCGCGTTCATCGCCGCGGCCGTTCCGCCGCTGACGGCGCAGACATCCGCGCTGATCAAGGAGCTGCCGCACTATCTGCACGAGCTGCAAGACCACAGCTCGACGCTCGGCAAGCTGAACGTCAAGTATCACATCCAGCAGCGGGTCAGCAGCCTGCTGAGCACCAAGGGAGGCGCCCTCGTCGGCGGGGTGATCGGCGCCGGGCAGATCGTGCTCAGCGCGGTTTCCTCCATGCTGCTGGTGGCCGTCATGACCATCTACTTCCTCGCCGCCATGCCGCGCACCAAGCTGCTGTTCTACCGGCTGGTGCCGCATTCGCGCCGGCCCCGGGCGATCCTCCTCGGCGATGAGATCTTCACCAAGGTGGGCGGCTACGTGCTTGGCAACGTGATCACGTCGTTCATCGCCGGTGCCGGGACGTTCATCTGGATGCTCGCGTGGGGGATCCCGTACCCGGCGCTGCTCGGCCTGCTCGTCTTCCTGCTCGACCTGATCCCGATCATCGGCTCCACGATCGGCGGCGCGATCGTCTCGCTCGTCGCGCTCACCGTCTCCCTGCCGGTGGCGATCGGGACGCTCATCTTCTACGCCGGCTACCGGCTGGCCGAGGACTACCTGCTCGTGCCGCGGATCATCGGGCACACGGTCAAGGTGCCCGCCGTCGTCGGCATGGTCGCGATCGTCCTTGGCGGCGTGCTGATGGGCATCATCGGGGCGCTCATCGCCATTCCCGCGGCCGCGGCCATCAGCCTGCTGCTCGAGGAGATCGCCTTCCGCCGCCTCGACAACAGTTAGCAGCGCACCGCATACCCGTACATTTCGCGGGAAGCCGGTAGGCATGGCAACGAGAACGAGGGCGCGGCTCTACTCCGGCCGGATGACGGCCAGGCGCACCGGACGGCGGGCCGCCTCCAGTGCCCCGATGAGGTTCCTCGCCCGGGCCGGCTTCTTCGCCCGCGGCCTCATGTACATCGTGATCGGCTGGATCGCGCTGCAGGTAGCGTTCGGCAAGACAGGCCAGCAGGCCGACAGGACCGGCGCGCTGCACGAACTGAGCGGCAAGCCGTTCGGCGCGGTGGCGCTGTGGATTCTCGTCATCGGATTCTTCGGCATGGCGCTGTGGCGGCTGGCCGAAGCGGCCTACGGCTCGGCGGACGGCGGCCGGAAGGCGACAGCGCGGCTGTCCGCGCTCGCCCGTGCCGTGATCTACGCCGTCCTCGGCTACGGGGTGCTCAAATACGCCATCGGCGCCGGCGCACCGCAGTCGAGCGACCAGCAGTCGCAGGATCTGACCGCCACGCTGCTGCGGCACACCGGCGGGCAGGCGCTCGTCGTCATCATCGGCCTCGCCTTCGTCGGCGGCGGCCTGTACGTCGGCTATCAGGCATGGCGGGAGCGCTTCCGCCGGGGCCTGGAGCTCGGCCGGCTGCGCCCGCGCACCAGGCGGATCGTCGAGTGGCTTGGCAAGGCCGGCGGTGTGGCCCGCGGGATCGTGTTCGTCACGGCGGGCATATTCCTCATCGTCGCCGCGGTCGACTACAAGCCACAGCAGGCCAAGGGCGTCGACTCGTCGCTGCGCGCGCTCGCGGCCACGCCAGCCGGGCCATGGCTGCTCGTCCTCGTCGCGATCGGGCTCATCATGTTCGGCCTGTTCTCCTGGTGCCAGGCGCGCTGGCAGCGGCTTTGATGACCAGATAATGAGACGTATTTGATCAGAATTCAAGACGGCTCGTAGGATGGGCCGCATGGTGCGTCCTGAAAGCTGGTCCAGGCTTACAGGTGAGAGTCCTGTCCGGGTAGGCACCGGAGCGCCCGGTAGCAGGCCCCGGTTCGTCGCCGTGAGGCGGCGGGCTGAGCGGGGCGTCGAGAGCCTCTTTGGAGGGAGCAAGCGCGCGGGCTGTAGCGTTAGCGAACCTTGCAGCCTCGTCAGATCCACAACGGGGGAGCCGAGCCGCTCATGTCACGGTGAAGGCCATGCCCGGCGGGCCCTGTTCCGGGGTCAGCCTGCCGGGTCCCTCCGGGGTAAGGAGGACGGCACGCGCGCACAGTCTGGGCCGGAACAGGAGAGGCCCGTCTGCCCGGCCTTCGTCAGGCAGGGACCAGGTGCATAAGCCGATGGTGAAAGCGCCTGGAGGGCAGCGGGAGTCCGAGAGGGGCATAGTACCGGTGACCGGCGTGCAGCATAACGCGCCGGTAGGGAAGGGCCCTCACTTTGATCACGCCTCTGGAGAAGGTAAGCATCAGGGCATGACCGGGGCTGCCCGGTCCAATTCCCCCGGCAGTCCTCAGGCTGCCGTAGCGGGTCTCGTGCCGCCGCCGGCTCCCGGTTTGCTGCGGGCGGACCCTGTGAACGTGCGAGAACTTCAAAGGAAGCTATGGGCTGCGGCCAAGCAGTCTCCGGAGCGCCGGTTCCACGCTCTTTACGACCGTATCTGCAGGGGTGACGTCCTGTGGGAGGCGTGGTGCCGCGTGCGGGCTAACCGGGGAGCGGCCGGGGTGGATCGCATCACCCTGGCGTATGTGCAGGAGGTGTACGGGGTTCAGCGGTTGCTGGCTGAGCTTCAGCATGACCTGCGCGAGGGCACGTACCGTCCCGCGCCAGCCAGGCGCGTGGAGATACCCAAGCCAGATGGCAGCAAGCGGCCGCTGGGCATTCCGACGGTCCGTGACAGGGTGGCCCAGCAGGCGGCGAAGCTGGTGCTGGAGCCGGTGTTCGAGGCGGATTTCCTGCCGTGCTCGTACGGGTTCCGGCCGAAGCGCAGCGCGACGCAGGCGATGGAACGGCTTCGGGCCGGGTTCATCGAGGGCCGTGTTTTTGTCGCGGAATTCGACATCCGTAACTTCTTCGGCGAGATCAGCCATGACCGGCTGCTGGCTGAGATGGGGCGGCGGGTGTCGGACCGGCGGGTGCTGAAGCTGGTCCGCCTGTGGCTGCGGGCGGGTGTGATGACGGAGGCGGGTCTTGAGCGGACGGTCGCCGGGACCCCGCAGGGCGGGGTGATTTCCCCGTTGCTGTCCGGGATCTACCTGCACGTCCTGGACCGCGAGCTGTCCGCCCGAGGGGTGGGCGAGCTGGTGCGCTACGCCGATGACGGCGTGGTGCTGTGCCGCAGCGCGGCGCAGGCCCGGGCGGCCCTGGAGGCCGTGGGAGAGATCCTCGGTGACCTGGGGCTGCGGCTGCACCCGGACAAGACGAAGGTGGTCGACCTCAGGGACGGCCGGGAGGGGCTGGACTTCCTCGGATGCCATTTCCGCGCCCGCATGTCGGGGCGGCTGTGGGAGCAGAAGCGGGTCATCCGCTACTACCTGCACCGCTGGCCCTCGCAGCGGGCGATGAAACGGCTCCGGGAGAAAGTCCGCGCCCGCACCGGCCGCAACCGCACGGGAGCGGACATCCGCGAGGTGATCGCGGACCTGAACCCGCTGCTGCGCGGCTGGGGGAACTACTTCCGCACCGGGAACGCCGCCACGAAGTTCCGCCAGGCCGATGACTACGTCGAATGGCGGCTGAAACGCCTGCTGATCAAGAAGCGCGGCAGGAACCTGCGCGCCGGGCAGGCCGCTCAGTGGGACCGGCACTGGCTGCACGGAATGGGCCTTTACAAGCTCTCCGGAACCATCCGCTATCCGAAGGCGGCGTAACCATGCCAAGAAGATCATCGGTAAGCCGTATGCGGGAAAACCGCACGTACGGATTGAAAGGGGGATGGGGAAACGGGCCTGCTCAGGCACCGCGCCCCTGACTACCAATGCCTGACGTCTACACCCACGGTCATCACGAGTCGGTCCTGCGCTCGCACCGCTGGCGCACGGCCGAGAACTCCGCCGCGTACCTGCTGCCGCACCTCAAGGCGCACATGCGGATACTCGACGCCGGATGCGGCCCGGGCACGATCACCGCCGGCCTCGCCGACCGGGTGCCGGAGGGTCGCGTGACCGGCATCGACGCCGCGGCCGGAATCGTCGCGCAGGCCCGCGAGCAGGCGGGCGGCCGCGGCAACCTGGACTTCACGACCGGCGACGTCTACGCCCTGGATTACCCGGACGCCACCTTCTGCGTCGTGCACGCCCACCAGGTGCTCCAGCACCTGAGCGACCCGGTCAGGGCGCTGCGCGAGATGCGCCGCGTCACGAAGCCGGGCGGTCTGGTCGCGGTCCGCGACGCCGATTACGGCGCCATGGTCTGGTACCCGGACGTCCCGGTCATGGACGAGTGGCTGGCCCTGTACGAGCGAGTCGCCCGCGGCAACGCCGGCGAGCCCGACGCGGGCCGCCGGCTGCACGTGTGGGCGAAACAGGCCGGCCTGGCCGACATCACCGTGTCGACCTCGACCTGGACGTACGCCACCCCCGGGGACCGCGCCTGGTGGGGCGGCCTGTGGGCGGACCGCACGGTCAAGTCGTCCTACGCCGCCAGCGCGATCGGCGGCGGCTACGCGACCAGCGAGGACCTGACAAGGATCGCCGGCGCCTGGCGCGCCTGGGCCGCCAGTGACGACGCCTGGTTCGCCGTCATCCACGGCGAGATCCTCTGCCGGGTCTAACCCGGCGGACGGCAGGATAATGGATCACCAGGCACCCTATAGTGTGCTTTTTGATCCACTATCTTCAAAATGGCTTTCGCCGTTCCGGCGGGACGGCCGGCGCGCCGCGGGCCGCGCGCTGGCCCGCCACGCGCTAGGCAACGAACGGCCGGGCGGCCTACCCTCGCGGTTATGGGCAGATACGAGGACGTCTTCCGCCGCAGCCTCGGTGACCCGGCCGGTTTCTGGGCCGAGGCAGCCACCGCCGTCGACTGGTACCGGCAGCCGCAGACCATCCTGGACGACAGCAATCCGCCGTTCTACCGCTGGTTCCGCGGCGGGACGCTGAACACCTGCCACAACGCCCTCGACCGCCACGTCGGCGCCGGGCGCGCCGCCCAGCCGGCGCTCATCTACGATTCCCCGGTCACCGGCACCAAGAAGGTCTTCACCTACCGGGAACTCAGAGACGAGACGGCCACGTTCGCGGCCGTCCTCGCCGGCCTCGGGGTCGGGAAAGGCGACCGCGTCCTCATCTACATGCCGATGATCCCGGAGGCCGTGGTCGCCATGCTGGCCTGCGCCCGGCTCGGCGCCATCCACTCCGTGGTCTTCGGCGGGTTCGCGGCGCACGAGCTCGCGGTGCGGATCGACGACGCGAAACCGAAGCTGATCGTCTCCGCGTCCTGCGGCATCGAGGGCAAGCGGGTCATCGAGTACAAGCCGATCCTGGAGGCGGCCATCGAGGAGGCCGCGCACAAACCGGCGCATACGATCGTCGTCCAGCGCCCGCAGGCGGCCGCCCTGATAACAGCAAGAGACCTCGACTGGGCCACCCTGATGGCGGCAGCCACGGAAAAGGCGCCCTGCGTCCCCGTGGACGCGACCGACCCGCTCTACATCCTGTACACCTCGGGCACCACCGGGAAGCCCAAGGGCGTCGTCCGCGACAACGGCGGCCACGCGGTCGCGCTGACCTGGTCGATGAGCAACATCTACGACACCACAGCGGGCGAGGTGTTCTGGGCCGCCTCCGACATCGGCTGGGTCGTTGGCCATTCGTACATCGTGTACGCGCCGCTGCTCGCCGGGTGCACGACGATCCTGTACGAGGGCAAGCCGGTCGGCACCCCGGACGCCGGGGCGTTCTGGCGCGTGATCAGCGAGCACCGCGTCAAGACCCTGTTCACCGCGCCGACCGGGTTCCGCGCCATCCGCAAGGAAGATCCCGGCGGCGCGTTCACGAAAGACTACGACCTCAGCGACTTCAGGTACCTGTTCCTGGCCGGGGAACGACTCGACCCCGAGACTTACCGGTGGGCCGGCGACCTCCTGAAGGTTCCGGTGATCGACCACTGGTGGCAGACCGAGACCGGGTGGGCGATCGCCGCCGACCCGATGGGTCTCGACCCCAAGCCGACCAAGCCGGGGTCGCCCACGTTCCCGATGCCCGGCTACGACCTTCGGGTCCTGCAGGAGGACGGCGCCGAGGCGAAGCCCGGCGACACGGGAAACATCGCCCTCAGGCTGCCGCTGCCGCCGAGCTGCCTGCCCACGCTGTGGCACAACGACGAGGGCTTCCTGAGCTCCTACCTGACCAGGTTCCCCGGCTACTACAACACGGGCGACGGCGGCTACCGCGACGCGGACGGCTACCTGTACGTCATGGGCCGCACCGACGACGTGATCAACGTCGCCGGGCACCGGCTGTCCACCGGGGAGATGGAAGAGGTGCTCGCCAGCCACCCGGCCGTCGCCGAGTGCGCGGTCTTCGGGGTGAACGACGAGCTCAAGGG
>Ga0335074_10007940_pt1 | contig 14733 bp, 16 predicted proteins | sample Lox_Sample_23_FD_206715 | JGI IMG/M metagenome (GOLD analysis project Ga0335074, IMG submission 206715) | Soil microbial communities from Loxahatchee National Wildlife Refuge, Florida, United States - Lox_Sample_2.3 | ecosystem: Environmental > Terrestrial > Soil > Wetlands | place: USA...
CGCTGCTTCGTCGACCGTTGCATCGAGCGCTACGTCGCCGACACCTGCACCGTCGAGGAGGCGGCGATGGCCAAGTGGTGGACGACCGATCTGGTTTGCGAGGTCACCGACGCCGGCGTGCAGCTGCACGGCGGCTACGGCTACACGACCGAATACCCGATCGGGCAGGCGTGGATCGACGCCCGCATCGGCCGGATCTACGCGGGCACCAACGAGATCATGAAAGAGCTGATCGGGCGCACGCTCGGTCTGTAAGGAAAGAGAGGGAGTACCCACATGCCATCTGTGACCAAGACGATCGAGCTGAGTCTGCCCCAGGAGGCGGCCTTCGAGCTGGCCACCGATACCAGCCGCTTTGACGAGTGGCTCACGCTCCACAAGGCATGGCCGAACGGGGCTCCGGCGTCGACCGCGACGGGCGAGGAGTTCGTCCAGAAGCTCGTGATCATGGGGATGCCGGCCGATGTGAGCTGGAAGGTGGAGGAGCACGAGGCGCCGAGCCGCTTGGTGATGCGCGGGTCGGGCCCGATGGGCGCCCAACTGGCTACCAGGATCATCGCCTCCTCGAGCGGAAACGGAACCGCGCTGTCCTACGAGGCCGAGTTCTCCGGCGGCGGCATCCAGGGACCGATGGGCGAGATGGTCACCAAGAAGGCCGGCGAGGAGATCGAAGCCTCACTGGACAAACTCAAAAGCCTGGCGGGCTGAGGCGATGAGCACCTCCACAGAGCTGCACTGGAACCTCGACAAGCTGGGCCAGTGGGGCGATCCGGCCCGCTTCGAGGTCACACGGGAGAAGATCATCGCCTACGCCGAGGCGACGAATGACGAGCATCCGGCCCACCGGGCCGGCGACCTCGCCCCGCCTGTGTTCCCAGTCGTCGGGGCCCTGATCGACGCGATCGCCCCGCAGATCATGGCGGTAGTCCCTGGGGAGATCGCGATGCGGGTCGTCCACGGCGAGCAGGACTTCCGCTACCACCAGCCGATCCGCCCGGGTATGACCCTGGTCAACCGGGCGGCGGCCGTTGGAGTCCACGGCGCTTCCAGTGGCGTCGTCGTCCTCGGCAAGGGCACGACTGAGACCGACGACGGCGAGCTCGTCGTCGAGCAGTATATGGCCGCGTTCTTCCGCGGTGCGCAGCTGGATGTCGACGAGGGCGAGCCGCTGACCGAGCATTCGTTTGACCCGTCCGCGCGCTCGCGCGAGGCGGATGCGCGGGTCACGCACAGCTACGACGCCGATCAGACTCATCGCTACAGCGCGGCCTCCGGCGATCCGATGCCGATCCACCTCGATGACGACTTCGCCAAGGCGATGGGGCTCCCCGGGATCATCGTGCACGGGCTATGCACGATGGCGTTCTGCGGCCGCGCGGTGGTCTCCGAGTTCTGCCCGGATGACCCGACCCGTCTCAAGCGCTTCGCCGTGCGCTTCGCAAAGATCGTCCAGCCCACCGAGATGGTCACCCATTCGCTGTGGCGGGCCGGCTCAGGGGAGCACGGTCAGCGGATCGTCTTTGAGACGACCTCAGACAACGGAAACGTGGCCATCAAGGATGGCCTGGCTGAGATCGGCGCCTGAGCGCGCCGGGAGAGGAACACGTTCATGGGAATTCTGGACGGCCGCGTGACGGTCATCACCGGCGCAGGCAACGGCATCGGCCGCGAGCACGCCCTCCTATTCGCCTCCGAAGGCGCCAAGGTGGTCGTCAACGACCTCGGCGGCAACCCCGACGGCACCGGCGCGGACGCCTCGCCCGCGACCAAGTTGGCCGAGGAGATCAGGGCGGCTGGGGGGGAGGCCGTGCCCAATCACGACGATATCGCCGACTTCGCCGCAGCCAAGCATCTCATCGACCAGGCCGTCGAGACGTTCGGCCGGCTCGATGTCTTGGTCAACAACGCCGGCATCCTGCGCGACCAGTTCCTGCATCGCATGACCGAGGAGGAATGGGATCTCGTCGTCCGCGTGCACCTCAAGGGCCATTTCTCGACCCTCCGTCATGCCACCGACCACTGGCGCGGGCGCTCCAAGGCCGGCGAGGAAGTTCGTGCTGCGGTCATCAACACGACCTCGGCTTCAGGCACCTACCTGGCCAACCCGGGACAGGCCAACTACGGTTCGGCGAAGGCGGCGATCGCCGCGCTGACCCTGGTTGCGGCGGCCGAGCTCGGACGAATCGGGGTCCGGGTCAACGCGATCGCGCCCGCGGCGCGCACCCGCCTCACCGTCGATGTGCCGGGCATGGTCGGGGAGCTGATGAAGAAGCCCGAGGACCCGGACGCATTCGACACGTTCGACCCCGCCCACGTCTCGCCGCTGGTCGCCTATCTGGCCCGGGAGGACTGCCCCGTCACCGGCAAGCTGTTTGCGGTGCAGGGTGGGGCGATCTCCGAGCTCGAGGGCTGGCGGGCCGGCGAGACGTTCAGCACAGACGGGCCGTGGACCCAGGAGATCCTGGAGCGCCAGCTCGGAGGGGCCGGTGTCGCTGCCTGATCTGCGGCGCGCAGCCGGCCGCCTCGGCGATGAGCTGTGGGCGGCCGGCGTCCTGTCGCGGGCCGGGATGCTCCCGCTGCGCGACCCACGGGAGCTCCTGGCCACACTCGGCGACGCTCGGCGCTGGGGCCAGCTCGGGTCGCCTACGGCGAGCGCGGCCCGGCGTCACGGCGACCGCGCGGCCGTCATCGACGAGCGTGGCGAGCTCAGCTTCCGGGAGCTGGACGAGCGGGTCAACCGTCTGGCCAACGCGTGGCGGGCGGCCGGCCTGCGGCCCGGTGATGGCGTCGCTCTGCTCGCCCGCAACCACCGTGGACTGATCGAGACCTCGTTCGCGGCCTTCAAGGCGGGCGCCCGCTTGATCCTCCTCAACAGTGACTTCGCGGGGCCTCAGATTCGCGACGTGGCCAGCCGGGAGGGCGCCACCTTGCTCGTCCACGACGACGAATGGACCGAGGCCGTCGGCGAGATCGAGCTGCCGCTCGGCCGCTGGCGCGCCTGGGCCGACTCCCCCGGCGAGGACACCCTGGAGACACTGATCGCCGCCGGCGAGGCGACGCCACCTCCCCGCCCACAAACCGAGGCCAAGCTGGTCGTCCTGACCAGCGGCACCACGGGCCTGCCCAAGGGCGCTCCCCGGACGAGCCCACATACGCTCGTCCCACTCGGCGGCTACTTCGACAAGATCCCCTTCCGCGCGGCCGAGACGACCGTGATCGCGATCCCGCTGTTCCACGCCCTCGGGTTCGCCAACGCCGTGGCTGCCATCGGCCTTGGCTGCACCGTCGTGCTGCGCCGCCGCTTCGATCCGGCTGCGGTGCTGGCCGCCGTCGAGGACCATCGGGCCACGGCCATGATCCTCGTCCCGACGGTCCTGCGCCGCGTGCTCGACCTCGGCCCGGAGGCGATCGCCGCCCGCGATCTGAGCCATCTGCGGATCGTGTTCGTGGCTGGCTCGCAGCTGGGGGCGGAGCTGGCGCAACGGGCCATGGCTACGCTCGGTCCCGTTCTCTACAACCTCTACGGCTCCACAGAGGTTTCTGCGTTGACGATCGCCACGCCGGACGAGCTCGCGGCGGCGCCCGCATGCGTCGGCACCCCACCGCGGGGGATCACCTTGCGCCTCTACGACGAGGCCGATCGGCCGCTCGAGCGTCCGGGCGTGACCGGCAGGATCTTCGGAGGGACCGGAATCGAGTTCGAGGGCTACACGGGAGGCGGCTCGAAGACGATCATCGACGGTCTGATGGCCACGGGTGACGTCGGTCATCTGGATGAGGCTGGGCGCCTGTTCATCGACGGCCGCGACGACGACATGATCGTCTCGGGCGGGGAGAACCTGTTTCCGGGCGAGGTGGAGGAGCTGCTCAACTCTCATTCCGAGATCGTCGAGTCGGCTGTCGTCGGAGTTCCCGACGAGGAGTTCGGCGCAAGGCTGCGCGCCTACGTGGTGCCTCGGGACGGCTCCGGACTCGACGAGGACGCGGTGCGCGCCTACGTGCGGGAGAACCTCGCCCGCTTCAAGGTGCCGCGTGAGGTCGTGTTCCTCGACGAGCTGCCGCGCAACCCGACGGGCAAGGTGCTCAAGCGGGAGCTGATTGCACAGATGTAGACGGGGATTGAAGATGGGTGACGCGGGACAAGGGAGGGGATGGGAGATGTCGAGGTGTGTGACTGGCGCGCTGCGGCGTGCCATGGTGGTGTCGCTGGTGTGCCTGGCGGGCTCGTGCTCGGCCGCGGTGGCCGGCGAGCTGCGGCCGTTCGGACACGCCTGCACCCTCGAGGCCTACGGCGTGCGCTTCTGCCCTACGCCGGAGCCCACCGCCACCTCCGACGAGCGAGTGCGCTCGTGGGACGGAGCGCCGCTCGACGTTGACGTCACGCTCCCGGCCACCGGCAACGGGCCGTTCCCGACGATCGTGATGCTCCACGGCTACGACGGCGACAAGACGAGCTACGAGACGACCGATCCGTCAGGTGGTGATCACTACACCAACGTGTGGTTTGCCAAGCAGGGCTACGCGGTCCTGAACCTGAGCGTGCGCGGCGTCGGTGGTTCGTGCGGCACGCCGGAGGCTCGGAGCGTCGACCCGGGCGTGTGCAACAACGTCGCCTTCGAGCTGGGTGATCAGCGCTACGACGCCCGTGACGTCCAGTGGCTGCTCGGCCTGTTGGTCGACGAGGGGATCGCCAATCCCAAGGAGCTGGGAGCGACCGGGATCTCGCTTGGGTCGCTGGAGACGCTGGAGCTGGCGCTCCTGAAGAACCGAATCGGCCTGCTGAACGGTTCCTACGCGCCATGGAGGAGCCCGAAGGGCGTCCCGCTCCACCTCAGCGCCGCCTACGCCTCGTGGGCGATCACCAGCCTCGGCGAGCTGGCCGCGCCTAACGGGCGCTTCCTCGACTACGCGCCGGGCACGGCGGCGCAGTACCGTCAGATGATCGGGGTGATCAAGGGGAGCTTCCCGACGCTGGTCGGCCTGATCAACCCAATCGCCGACTACAGCGCACCCCCCGGGACGGGCACCTTCCCCTTCCAGGCCGATCTGCTCGAAGGGGAGACATCTCAGCCCGACAGCCCCTTCATGACCGCGCTAGGCAACCAGCTGGTCGACTACCACCAGTCGCTCGGAATGAGCGTCGGCGCCACGCCGGCCCCGATCCTGATGGAGGACGGCTGGGAGGACGACATCGTCGGCGGCCCCGCCCAGGCGCTCATGCTCCGTGACTATCTGAGCCTGATCGCCCCCAAGGCCTACGTCGCCCTCCAGCTGGCCGACGTCGGCCACGGACTTTCCTTGAACCGGCCGGCCGACGTGATCGCCCTCAACGACCAGGCGACGCAGTTCTTCGACCACTTCCTGAAAGGGAAGGGCACCGCGCCGGCTGCCGGGAGCATCACGGCCTACACGACGCCGTGTCCGGCCGGCACCCCGTCGCAGGGCCCGTACGTGGCGTCGAGCTGGAGCGCGCTGCACCCAGGAGCCTTTCTGTTCGGAGCGGCCCCCACCGTCGACGTGGACAGCGGCGGCGACCCCAGCATCGGACCCCAGATCGATCCCGTGGTCGGCCAGGACGGCCACTGTCCCACGTTCACCGCCACCGATTACCCGGGCAGCGCGGTCTACACCCGGCGGGTGACCAAGACGTTCACCGTGTTCGGGATGCCCACCCTGCGCATGGACGTCGCCATGACCGCGGTAACAACGGCCAACTCGACGCCCGTCTGTGGGACGTGGCCCCCGACGGGAAGGAGCAACTGGTCTCGACCGGAGGCTACGAACTCACGACCAACCAGCACGGACAGATCATCTGGCAGTTGTTCGGAGCCGGCTACCGGTTCCTAGCCGGCCATACCGTACGCCTGGAGCTGCTGAACTCCGAAGCCCCTCTGTTCCGGCCCTCGCTGGACGACTTCGCCCTCAGCGTCTCCCACGTGACGATCCAGCTGCCGACCCACGAGCCGCCCGACGGCGGCGAGATCGTGCCGCCGATCTTTGGCCCGGGACCTCCGACGTCAGCCTGCCCGGCACCCACCGGCAGCCTGCGCGCCACCCGCCTAGGGCCGATTGCGCTTGGGATGACCCGCTCGCAGGCGCGCCGGCGGCTCAACCAGTTCAGTACCCGGGGGCGGCGGAACATGGACTTCTTTTGCCTCTCCGGCAGCGGCATCCGCGTGGGATATGTGCGTGGCCGGGCTGTGCTGCTCCTGACCGCCAGCCGCTACTACGCTCTGGACGGCATCCGCCCGGACGCCCGCTTGGCGGCGGCGGCGCGCCGGCTGCACGTAAGCCGGGGCTACCGCGTCGGGCTGAACACCTGGTATCTGACCCCGTTCGGACCTCGCAGCCGTGGCGTGCTGAAGGTACGTCACGGTGTGATCGAAGAGATCGGTGTTGCCGAGCTGAAGCCAGCAGCCACGCGCCGCGCCGCCCTGCGATTCCTAGCCGGCTTCTCATGAACGGCGCGACATGAGGCGACGGGTTCGCCACGAGAGGCAGGAGGGAGACAGATGTTGGGAGGCATCACGATGAGAGCGATTGGCCGGCGGGTTCTTCGGTTGGTGCGAGCGCCTGTCTCTATACGCGCAGAAGTTCGGACCGCTCGCCCGAGGCGGTGGCTGGCGTGCGCGGCGTTGGCATCGGCGGTGCTGTGCGCCTCTGCATCGGCGGCGCAGGCGAGCGTGACACAGCGCGGGTATCTCACCGCGAGCGATGGCGCATCGTTGGCCTACACGGTGGTGCTTCCCAGTACCCAGGGGCGGTTCCCGGTGGTGATGGTCTACGACGGCTACTCGGCCGGGTATGAGCCGATGACCGATAACGGCGACGCACCGTACATGAATGCTCTGTCGGCGGACGGGTTTGCGGTGATGGGGGTCAACGTTCCCGGCACCGGGTGCTCGAGCGGCTCGATCTATCCGCCATTCGGCAAGGCCTGGGCCGAGGACGGTGCGGCGGCCGTCACCTGGGCCGCCTCGCAGCCGTGGTCAACCGGCAAGGTGGGCATGCTGGGTGCCTCGTTTCCCGGGTTCATGGCGCTCTACGTCGCCGCCGAGCGACCGCGCGGCCTGGTCGCGATCGCGCCGAGCGGTTGGACCGGCAACTTCTATGACGCTGTCTACCCCGGCGGAATGTCCGACGACGTCTTTCCGAATCTGTTTGACGCAGACCAGCTCCAGGGGAGCCTCGGGGACGAGGAGACCGCTGCCGAGGCCGGCGATGCGCAGTGTGAGCAGAACTTTGCCGTAGGCCAGGCGACTCGGGTCCCGGGCCAGGGCGGCGGGCCGCCCCTCGACTACGTGGCGGTGCAGGCACCGCAGAACCCTTACGACGACGGGATCTGGACCGATGGCATCTGGGAGCTCGAGGACGCGATTCCCAACATCCAGGTGCCGGTGCTGACCTTGAACAGCTATCAGGATCAAGACGCGTCCAGTACCGGACCGGACTACTACTCACTGCTCAATCCACGCCGATCGTGGTTCGTGCTCACCAACGGTTGGCACGCGGTCGGGGACAACTCGAACACATGGGTGGATGAGACGGTCGCATTCCTCGACCATTTCGTCGCGGGAGCTGACAACGGTTGGCAGGACACGCCGAAAGTCCAGATCTGGCACGAGACCGGCATCTACAGCAGTGACGACGTCGAGCCAAGGTGGGTCACCAGCTACCCAAGCTGGCCACTGCCGACGAGCACCAGCGCGCTTTACCTCGGTGCCGGCGACCTGCTGAGTCAGCACCGTCCCGCTAGCTCCGAGGCGCCTGACTCCTACCGCTACCCGCTGCCCGCCGGGTCGATGGGCGACCCGCAGGGAATGGCCTCCTCTGCGTCCGCGCCCAGCGACAATCTGTGGACGACGCAGCCGGTTTCCTCTGGCGGGAACGTCGCCTACACCACGCCACCTTTGTCCCATGACCTCGACATCGTGGGGCCGTCGAGCCTGAACCTGTGGCTGTCCTCGACCGCTACCGACACCGACGTGCAGGTGACGATCAGCGAGGTCAGGCCCGACGGCCAAGAGCAGTACATCCAACGCGGATGGCTGCGGATGTCCGAACGCAAGCTGGGCCCGGGTTCCACCGCCACGTGGCCGCGCCCGACCTATCAGCCGGCCGATTTGCAGCCGCTCGTGCCGGGGGTGCCGACGTACGCGCGGATCCCGATCTACCCGTTCGAGCACATCTTCCGGGCCGGGTCGAGCATCCGCATCTCGATCGAGGCGCCAGTCGGCATCACGGGAGATTTTGGCTTCCTGTTCAATCCGACCCCGGCAACCAACTCGGTCTGGCACGACAAGGGTCACGTCAGCGAGTGGGTGTTCAACGCGCTTCCGATCACGGGGCCTGTCCCGCCTCTCCCGGCGTGTGGGAGCGTGATCGAAGAACCGTGCCGCACGAACACAGAGCCGGTCCCGTGAACGGACACGAACCGTCGGCTCGAACCGAGCCGGACGGCGCCGCCAGTCTGCGTCGGGTTGGACAGCGAGTGTCAATGGCAGCTCGAGTCGCGGGCCGGCGAGAGCCGCGGGTAAGCTCGCGACATGGCCCGCTCGTTCGTCCCGGATGACTACGTCGTCCCGCTGCGTCTCGCCGGTCCGGGCTTCCGCTTGGAGCCGCTCGGGCCGCAGCACAACGAGGCCGACTACCGCGCGTGGTCGACGAGCATCGATCACATCCGCGCCACCCCAGGGTTTTCAACCTGGCGATGGCCACCTGCCGAGGGAATGTCACTCGACGAGAACCTCCGCGACCTGCGAAGGCACGCCGATGACTTCGAGCGACGCGTCGGCTTCACCTACACCGTCCTCGATGCTGAAGACGTCGTCGTCGGCTGCGTCTACATCTACCCGTCGCGGGCAGATCCAATGGTCACCGAGGTGCGGTCTTGGGTCACCGCAGGCCGGGCGGAACTGGACTCCGTGCTGTACGAGACCGTCGACAGCTGGCTCGCCGCCGACTGGCCATTCACCGAAGTCAGATACCGCATGCGTCGGGGTTCTCGGTAAGCATCAGTCAAGGTCTCGGGCTCCCGGCGGCGACCAGCAGGCCGAGCAGTGCAGCTCGCCACGCGATCTTCTGGAGGCGAACGTCGAGCGGGGCGGCCATGTGATCCTGGCTGGTGAGGGTTCTATTCCAGTGGCGGTCGGAGATCGACTGCGGCTTCGGTGCGACCAGCCGCGCGCCGTGGCGCTCGATCAGCTCACGCGTGGATTTCTTGCGCGCCTCCTGTACGGCCAAGCCCGAGACGAAGAACGTCTCCTCGCCTGCCTGCAGCCTGAGCTTCCACTTACCCTCTAGGGAGGCGACAAGCTCGCTTGCCGCAACGTCGAGCTGCACCGCCCCCTCGCCATCCAATAGTTGGACGTGCGCTTGCTCGATCACCAGGAACCCGAGCGGGAACCTCAGGGCACGGGGCTTGCGAGCCCAGACCACCGCCACGACGATCCGCTCACGAAGTTCCAGCGGCATCGGCTCATCAATCACCGCCCGTAGTTTGACAACCCCGTCCACGCCTACGTCTACGTTTCGTCGCCACCCTGGTGCCCGACTACCGCACGCCCTCCTGGCTTGCTCGTATCTCGAACTCAGACCGCGGCGCCCCAGCGGCAACAACTGCCAGAAATCTACCGGCGAGCGCAGCAAATGGCTACCGAGCCGGACCTGCCCTCCCAGCGGCTTTCCGAGTTCAGGCATTGGTTGAATCCCGCCTGATGGCCGTCAGCCCGCGTCGCCGATCCAAGTCACTGCCCGGCCACCTCCCGCAAGCCGCCAGGGGAGAGGTGCTGGTCTGGACCGACGGGGCATGCCAGCGCAATCCCGGCCCTGGCGGGTGGGCTGCGGTGGTCTGCTGGGAGGATGGGATTATCGAGGAGTACAGCGGCGCCCTGGCCCACACGACGAACAACATCATGGAGATGACCGCCGCTCTGGAGGGCCTGCGCGCGCTGCCACCTGGGTCGCGGGCCTGCATCGTGACCGACTCGCGTTACCTGCACGACGGCATGACCTCCTGGATGGCTGGCTGGAAGCGCAAGGACTGGAGGACGGCTTCGGGCGACCCGGTCAAGAACAAAGAGATCTGGATCCAACTCGACGCCGCAGCCTCAGACCACGAACAGGTTCGCTGGCACTGGATCAAAGGGCACATCGGCCACGCGCTCAACGAGCGAGCCGACCTCCTGGCGGTCGCCGCCACGCGAAACCCCACCCGGTCCGCGCGCTGATATCCCCGCCGGGGGCGGGGCCGATGCCTCCCTCGCCGCCGTTTCGACCATCAGGTCCGTCCGCGACCCCAACATCGCTGGTCTTCGCCGATACGAGGGCGCTCACGACGGCGTGCAGAATCGGCCGAATGCCTACGCACGCCAACGCGATGACGGACTACGTACGCGCGCCGGTTCGGAAGCGATCACCGGCACCGCAGCGAGCCAATTGGCTATCGCGAGCAACTCGGGACTCAGACAACCATGATCGCGCGCCGGTGCTCTTTCGCTGACACGAAGCTAGTCGTGTTCCGCGGTGGTCTGGGCGAGCGCCTCCTCGAGTGCCCCTTTGCCGCCAGGCTTGCCGGTGATCGCTAGCTCCTCGGACCAGGTGGGGACGCGGCCGGCGAGCGCTGCGGCGCGTTTGCGGCCCGCGACCTCGATGGGTGCGCGCTGACGGAGCTGGGCGAGAAGCCGGGTGCTGTACTGCTGCGGTGACTCCTCGGGCGCGATCGCGGGTCGATCGAACTCGAAGAACTCGACCCGCACGTGCGGGCGTACTCTGGGGAACTGCGGGATCGCGACGGTGCCGTTGCAGGCGACCCCGATGATTGTCGTCCCGGGCACTGCCCGCGCCAGGTAGCCGATGCCGCTACGAGCCCGTAGCGCTCGGCCGAGCGAGCGTGTGCCCTCGGGGTAGATCCCGATACACGCGCCCTTGCGGAGCTCTTCGATCGCGCGATCAAGCGCTCCGGTGTCGCCGGAGCCACGCTCGATCGGGATCTGGCCCATTCCGGTCAGGACCGTGCCGAGCAGTTTGTTCTTCCACATCGAGGACTTCGCCAACGCCCGGATCTGGCGACGAGACATCGCCGCGATCCCGGTCGCCACGGTGTCCCAGTAACTGTCGTGGTCGCCGACGACCAGCAGCGGCCCGTCCAGTGGCAGCAGCTCGAGGCCGGTCACTTGCAGGCGGCCCCACCACACAACACCAGGAGTGGAGGCGACCATTACACCGCGATACGCCGGGGTGATGGCCTCGATGCGATCCGACATCGCCCCCGGAGGCTACCCGGACTGGCGCCACGAAGCTGAGCGCCGCCGTGACATCCTGTCCGCGCGGCCGTCCGCGATCCCAAGGCGATGAGCGTCCATCGCCAATCCGACCGCTAGAGCTGTGGCGTACTGAGCATCGAAGCGATCGTCATCGCCTGCGAGATGCTCGTGATGTTGATAGAGCAGGTCGCTCGCGAGGTCATTCGTGCTCGTGGAACGACGGGATATACGAGATGCCGATGATTGCGCCCTCCCGTGACTGCCGCCTGGCCAAGTTTGACCCCACGGCTCCTCGCGCGGTGGGTGCAATAGCTTGTAGCCCGCTTGATCGAGCTCGCGTGCGGCTGAGGTGACTGCTGCAGCGTCGACAACGTCGAACTCGATACTGATCTGCGGGGTCGGCCGGTCGGCTGGCCAATGCGGGGTCCCGAAGCACGCTTCAGCGGCCTGTGACAGCGGCCAGATTCCGAAGGATTTGCAACCGGCAACCTGCTCGCTGTGGAGATACTCGTCCCCGCCGAGCGGCAGGCCGATCGTTTCGAGGTACAGCTTTCGGCTGGCGGGTGGATCGGGCGTGATGACCGCCACGGTCGAGAGGAACTCAATGTTCATGCCGTCTCCTTGCGTGGGGGCGAGGTCAACGATCCAACCAGCCTTCGCAACCCGCGGTCTGCCGCACGGTGGTTCTCCTCGGTCATGATTGGCATGGCATCCCCGAGGAGCAGGTCGGGGCGGCGGACGTTTGCGTCGAGATTCCGATGGTCGGACAGGGAGCAAGTCTCAACGTCGCGGTCGCCGGCAGCGTGGTCCTCTACCGACTCGCGGGAATGGCGTGACGCCCCAGCGCTCCAGCTCACAAACCAGAACTCGGCGACCGCCACCACCATCGGGATTTGGCCTGGCCCAAGACAACCGACAGCGTCTCGCCGCTAACTTCCAACGAACAGGGGTCGGAACCCGCAATCGTGACTGGATTCCGTCGCGAGCAGACGTCTGGGCTCCGCGCTCCTGGTGGCCGCAGGAGCGGCGAAGCGGCTACGACCGCGCGACGTGCGCTGGTGGGTTAGCCCCTATGCGGAAGCGCTCGGCAGCGGTACCGAGATTGCAAATGGCAGCTTGCCGGCGCATGCGTTCTGCTTGCGTTGGGGGTCGTGATCTCAGATCATTCGGTCGTGGACACCGCGTCCGATTGCGGCCGCGAATTTGTCGGCGCACTGGCGGCGCAGGACTTTGCGCGTCTGGCGCGGTGCCTGGCGGCGGATCTCGACTTCCATGCGGTTATTCCGGCTGAGGATCCCTTCCGCGAGCGCTCTAGCGGTGATGAGACCGCGGAGTTGATCGGGCAGTGGTTCGGGGACGCGAGGCCGCTGGAGCTTTTGGACTCGTCGGTTGACGAGATCGCCGACCGCGTCCGGATCGTGTATCGCTTCGCTGCCTATGAGCAGGAGACGTGGCACGTGGTCGAGCAGCGTGCTTTCGCCGAGGTCGCGGACGGGAAGATCGTGAAGCTCGACCTTGTCTGCTCGGGCTTCAGGCCAGTCGCCGAGCGACCGTTCGTTCATGCCTGAGTTCGAGCATGTTGAGGTTGAGGTCCGAAACGTCGGAGGTGCAGCAACCGCGCTCGGAAGCGCGGGCCTTACACGCTGGTGGTTGACCGTCCGGCGGACGGAGGCGGGCGCGGACTGGGGTTCAATGGGGGACAGCTGCTGCACCTCGCGGTCGCAGGCTGCGTCTCAAACGACCTCTTCCGAGAAGCACTGGCTGTGGGAATCCATCTCGAGAAGGTCCGCATCTCTGTGCGGGGTGGCTTCGCAGGCGATCCAGCTGTGTCCAACGAGATCACTCACGACGTCGAGCTGACCGGCGACGCGCCAGAGTCCGCGTCGCGCGAGCTTGTCGAACGAGCCGACACGATTGCCGAGATTCCCAATTCGCTGAGACGGGGCACGTCGGTAAGGCTCGGCAACCTGATAGCGGACACCACGCGCTGACCTCCAAGCCTGACCGCCGACGCAAACGCACTGCTGGTTTGATTTACCGAGCAGACTCGCGAGGGTGCGAGCGTCGAGCCGGTTGGTCTTCGCCCTGGCGCTGGTGATCCCGGTGTCATCCGGGCTGACCACGATCACCCGGTTCACGTGCGGCTCCAGCAGGCGCGCGACCTCCCCAACAGCTGCCCGTCACCTCCAACGCCACCCGATCCAAGGGCAACAAGCTCTCCGCCAGCGTCGCGATCCCCCCGGAGTGCTCGGCACCCGCCCGGCCGAGCGGACCCGCCTCTCCTCACAGATCGCGACCACACAGAAATCGCCGTGCACATCCAGCCCGATCGCGCGACCAACCCAGTTGACCAACGGCACGCCTCACCTCCCAACACATCAGTTGACAGTGCGGTGGGAGAACCAGCGGGACAACGACACAGACCGATACGAGCTCGAAGCTCAATCCAGGCAAGTCGCAGGGGCGGCCGAACGAAAAGCGCGGGCTCGAAGCCCATCGATCAAAACGGCCTACCCGTCTGCGTTCTCCCAAACGAAGCCCCTGTCCCGGATGAGTCGGAACCTACGCCCGGCACCGGACAGCGCCTCCAAGAAGCAGTTTCATGCCTCGATAGGCAGTAGCATTTGCGTCGCTGCAGTGCCGCTGCACCGGTGCTCGCTGGCGATGGCTGCTTCAAGCTCGGCGCCGGTCACAGCGGCCACCTCATTTGGCATCCGCACGGACGGCAACGCGGTGGTCTGCCGAGTTGCTGTCGTCCGCCTCGTGCGTCATTCGGATGTCGCGGTCAGTGCAAACTCGCCTTCTTCATCCATGCTCTGATGAGAGCATTTCGCGTGCTTGGCGACCGGGGGGCGATCCGCGCGGCGTACCAACTGCAGTCGTTGCGGCACTACCCGAGCCGCAATGCCGTGCCGAGGTGTTGGCGCTCGCCTGCCATGAACTGACGGCGACCTCAATGGGCGACGGCGGCGACGATGAGCCGAAGACGATGCATGCGGCTATGCGCCGCGTCGTCTGGTCTGAGCACGTCGTCGACCGCCGTCGCAGTTCGGTGTTCGAGCGGCGAGGCTGGCCGCGTGCTGCCGTGGATAGAGAGTTCCTTGTCGAGGAGTGCGACGACTATCTCCGCAACTACGAGGCGTGGTTGCACTGGGCAGGCCAGAACGACGATGTCCCAGTAGCCCTGTTCGGTTCTTGGCAGCTGCTCACTCGCGGCGTCGTCGTCACCTACGCCCACGCGCAGTCCGGCGATGTCGAGGAAGAGCGCCAGATCGAGCTCTTTATCGAGCGACAGCCCAAGGGAGTGCAAAATGCATGGCTTGACTTGATGCTGTCCTGTGTACGACGCGTTCCAACACCCCGCGCACAGCCCAGATGAACTAGACGCTATCGGTGAAGAGGCGTGGTTGGCTGTTCACGATGCTCTCGGCAAGCAATGGAACCGCGACTTCTCCGAGCGCAAAACGCG
>Ga0335074_10007941_pt1 | contig 14733 bp, 12 predicted proteins | sample Lox_Sample_23_FD_206715 | JGI IMG/M metagenome (GOLD analysis project Ga0335074, IMG submission 206715) | Soil microbial communities from Loxahatchee National Wildlife Refuge, Florida, United States - Lox_Sample_2.3 | ecosystem: Environmental > Terrestrial > Soil > Wetlands | place: USA...
CGCGCGCATTGCCTGCCGCTGCAGTGTCTTGTTCGTAAGGCGAAGAACTGCCTTTTCGTCATGGAATTCTAGCGAGAGTTCAGCCGCGAGCGCTGACATGCTTTGCAACATCGATTCACTGAAGGAGGTAATTCCGCATGGCCTGCCGATTGCTCGCAGTCGCTCGGCAACTTCAGCGGCCGTCGTATACGGCACGACATCTGCAATGTCCGACAGTTTGGCGAGGAGGGTGTCGGCCTTTGCGCGGGGGTTAACAACAAATACGATATGCACGTCGGCAGCAACGGCCTTGACGATTTCAAATGGACTGGCCGCCCCGCCGTCATATCCCACGATTAAAATTCGGGCAAAATGACCATGCCCGTTAGTCCCGGCGATCGTTTTTCCACCTCATCCTCAACGACGTGCAGCTATTCCTTCCTGGCCCGGATTATCACTCTTTGGCAGTGTGCGTTCGCCTAGAGTGCTGGGCCTCAAACGCCTAAGCTCCTTGACAACAGGCGAGGCGACGCATCGGATAGGCTTACCTACTTGCTCATGTCGTCGAATAAGTGTACATGTCGGGAAGATGCGAATCAACTGTGCGGCAGGAGCCGGACGGCGTGAAGCATTCGGCCGGCGCAGCCTCGTGGGCTCAGCCCCGGGCGGCCACGGTGGAGGGCGAAGTGCCGCAGCCAGCCGGGCAGAGGGCGGCCGCGTGGTGCCGTGAGGGCTGCAGTGACATCGCTGGCGGTGACCGCGTGAACGCGGCACCTGAAGATCGCCGGCGGTAGGCTCCGGCTATGACGCAACCAGGAGCCACCGTGCCGTCTGTCCTGCCTGCGGAAATCGATGGGCTCTGGGACCGGCGCGCGGACCTGGCACCGGAGGACACCGTGGCCCGCGAGGTTGTGACCGGCGCCGTGGACCTGCTGGACTCCGGTGCGGCCCGGGTCGCCTGGCTGGACCCGCATAGCGATGAGGTAGTGGTTGATGAGCGGGCCAGGCGGGCCATCCTACTGGCGTTCCGGCTGCTGCCGATGGCCGAGTCGGTGCTGGGCGAGTTCCGCTATCACGACCGGGTGCCGCTGACGCAGAACCTGGCCGGGGTGCGCGCGGTGGCCGGCTCGATCGTGCGGTGGGGCGCGTACGTGGCGCCGGGCACGGTGCTGATGCCGTCGTTCGTGAACATCGGTGCCTACGTCGATGCCCGCACTATGGTGGACACTTGGGCCACGGTGGGCTCGTGCGCGCAGATCGGCAAGAACGTGCACCTGTCCGGCGGGGTTGGCATCGGCGGCGTGCTGGAGCCGGCCAATGCGGTGCCGGTGATCATCGAGGACGAGGCATTCATCGGCTCCCGCAGCATGGTGGTCGAGGGTGCCAGGGTGGGCACCGGCGCGGTCCTCGGCTCGGGCACCAACGTGGCCAGGAGCACCCACGTGATCGACGTCGAGACCGGCGAGGAACTTCCGCGCGGCCAGATCCCGGCCTGGTCGGTATGCGTGAACGGCACCCGGATGCGCACGTTCCCCGGCGGCGAGTTCGGCATGCACTGCGTGCTGGTGCTGCGGCGGCTGACCGAAGGTGAGCGGCACAGCAAGTCCGAGCTCAACGACATTTTCCGGGACCACGGCGTCGCGTCCTGACCTGCGGTTGCGGCGCGGTGGACGGTTGCGGCGCGGTGGACGGCGCCTGGAGACCCGTGGAACCTCCAGCCCCCCGGCCCGCCAGCCGGGCCACTGTCACGACCCGCACCTAACATCGGCATCCAGAACGCCGCCAGCGCCACGGCAGCCACAAATAGCGAGACGGCGCTAGGCGCACATTTCCGCTAGGACTGTCAGGCACTGCTCCAGCAGGCCGCGCATCCATTCCTCGGTTACGGCATCGACACGAAATTCGCCGGTGAGCGTCACTCCGGCGTCGTCGAACGCGCCACTGATGACTGCGACGCGACGGGCCACCTCGTCACTGGCAGCGTCAGTGGCGCGGACGGTCGCGATATCAGCAAACCTGGCTTCTAGCCCCACGTTCCCGGCCCGCCCGAAACCAAACCTGATGGGGTAAAGATCCTGCCCGCTGTACTCGCGGAGAATCTTCTCCCATTGCACACGTGGGGAGGTCCGCCAGTTCGCAAGCTGCTCCTGGACGCCACGCATTACTTCCCCGTGCGTGCCCCCGCCTGTACCGACGAAGATCGTGTTAGAGAAGTAACCGAGGGCGCGGAGCTCAGCTCCCGTTGAGCGTCCGATAGACGCAGTCCCCACAATGGCCTCGGGATCACCGAGAGCGTTCCCCAGAGAAATCAGGAAACTGGTGACCGCCAAGGTGTATGGCGTGGCAGCGCGCGCTCCGCATTCACGCACGAGTGCCGCCGCCAGGCCCGGCCCGCGCCTGACCTGGACGGAGCCTGCGGGTCCCACCGGGGTCTTGGCCCGGCCCTGAAGGGCCCGCACTCCCTGGTAGGGGCGCTGGAAGAGTTCTGCGTCCAGGGTCAGTTCGCGGACAGCGCCGGAAATCGCCGTCTCGTGGTACTGCTTCGGCGGCGGCAGCGAATCAGGGTCGATATAGGCCTGCTCGAGTTCATGGTAAAGATTCCGCCAGCTCCATCCATCGAAGACTAGATGATGCCCGCCGATGACGAGAGCCGATTGCCCGGGTTTGGTTAGGGCCAGCCATACGCGCAGGGGGAACTCGCGGTCGAGTTCCATCTGGCGCCCGACGTACTCCCGCCCCGTGCGCAGCGCGTCGTTGATGTCGTGAATGTCCCGCCGGATCGTCAAGAGATGGTCCACGGTCGACGTCTCGTACGGCAATACCCGGTAGGAGCCCGAGTCAGCGACGACGACCGAGCGCAGCACCTCATGCCGACACGCGACGGTGTCGAGCGCCTGGCGGAAACGACGCAGAGAGAGGTCACCCTGCAATATAAACGACTCGATTTCCAGATAGAACGTGTCACGAGTTCCGCCCATGAACTCCAGCATGGCTTGCTGCTGATCACTCAGGGGACGCAGATCTTCGAGCGTAGCGGCCACCAGCCGTTCTCCTGCCATGGCGATACTACCTAACCGGTCAGATTACTTGTTCGGTGATAGCTATTGGCAATCGATACGAGAATCGGCGCGGCGCAGGCTGCGAGCCATCCGAGACTCCCGAACGCCGCGATGGGATCAGGGAAGAGGATGCCTCCCACCAACTGGTGGCTGCCGGACCCCAGCGAGAACGCTGCCTGGAGCTCTGATTCACGCCCCGGGCGGGCGTGACTGTAAGACGCCTCCCAGTCCACAACTGATCCGCAGATTTCCGCGCAACTGAGCAGCAGGACGCTGCACAGAGCCACCGCGGTGGCGGCGAGGCGACCCAATGATCCAGTGGTCGCGAGCAGCGCAAAAGCCGCCGCGAGGAATGCGGCCGACAGGTAACAGATGCGGGTCGTCGAAAACCGCCCCAGGCGCCGCGTCATGGGGACTTGACAGCTAACCACGAACCCCGTGTTCAGTATCAGGGCACCGCTGATGACCCAGGCCGGCGCCCGATGAGTCGCGGCGATCCACACCGGCAGGCCGATGTCGAGCGCATCATCAGAAAGCCCGAGCAGCCCGACGATCGCGCCTGATGCGAAAACCCGGGGATGAGCCAGGACGCCCAGAATTCCGAGGTAACGGCTGGTCGGTGCGTGGTGATCCGAGCCGTCATCGGGTGACTCAGCCCGCCCATCGCGCGGCAACCGGGACATCAGCAGGCCCGCGAGCAGGAACGACGCTGCATCGGCGAGGACGAGATACGAAAGCGTCCGGGTGTCGCCGAAAGCGAGAGCCAGGCCGGCCAGGGCCGCGCCGACACCGAAGCCGGCGTTATAGGCGGCCCGGCTGCTTGCGTTCAAGGACCGGCGTTCGCCGGGTCCGAGATGAGTGCCCACATAGGCTCGGCGTAGCGGCTCGAGGGAAGCTTCTGGTCCCCAGGTCAGGCACATCACCACAAAAAAAATTACAACTTGATGGATCAGCGGGAACGTCGCCAGAACGGCACCCGCGGTGACGTTAAGCACGATGGCGGTACGCCGCGGGCCAAATCGGTCAGCGATCCGGCCCGCAGGCAGCATCAGCAACATTGCGCTGAGGCCGGCCAGGGTAAATCCTAGGCCCACGGTGGTGACGCTGAAGTGGGCATCGCGAACCCAGAAAAAAACTGAGACGGTCTTGAACAATCCGCTGCCCAGAGCGTCGGTAGCCGTCATGGCAAGGTAGCCGCGGCGAAAACTGGAGATCCGCGGCACCGATGTCAGTTCATCTGGACGGGTTTGGCTCATAGGCGCCGGACCGTGCGGAGAAGGTGCGGCGGGCGGGGCGGTTGGTCATGCTGATCCGGCGGACGGTACCTAGGCATGAAAGAGGGCGGCGACGTCCGTCGGCGTAACGCAGCTAAAGAGCTCCCCGAGCTGAACGCAGATTCCCGTATCCGCGGAAAGCAAATCAGATAGTTCGAGGAAGCTAAGCGAATCTATACCTGCTGCATACAAATTGCCGTCCCAATCCAAGTCCGGGTCATCCACAACTTGCTGGCAGCGACACAGAACCATATCCGCGGGATTCACATCAGCCTCCTGTGCAGTGTGGCCGACGCCCTGACTCGTCATGCGCAGAGCGGCCGCGGGCGCTTGCGGATTGTACGGAGATGCCGGAATCCTACTCTATGTCCGCGGCCCCGCGGGGGGAGTGGCCGGCGTCGGCGGACACCGGGAGGCGCGTTCCCCTCGTTACTGACTGATCACAGGACCCAGCGCTGATGTCAAGGCACAGGCGGCACGCCAGCTTCGCGCAGCAGGTCAACAGAAGCGGCGTGATGTCCTTCCACGGTCAGATCTCTGCGCTCCCATCGGTGTGCCAATGCGGGCAGCATCAGCGCCGTTGTACTGGTGAGCCGGTCGGCGCGGGACAAAGCCATTGTCAGCTCCGCTGACGCCAACGCCGGAACACCGATGGCCCGGAGCGTCTCCCGCCCATCCCCCTCATCGAACAGCGTGCCCGCGAAATCTAGCAAGACACCCGAGAATTTAGCGGTCATGCTTTACGTGATGTCAGGGGCGGTCGCGGTGGCTGCATGAGGCGCCCGCGATGGTCGCCGTCCTGTTGCCCTCCTTGTCCGCTGCTGCCCTCCTTGTCCAAACTTGATAGGGGTCATGACATAATCTGCTCGGTTATGGCGTCGGCCCGCGTACTGCCGTGTGCTTGACCGAGGTGACAGAAGGTGGCAAAAGGGTTGGATGACGCGGATGCTGTCCTCGGCGGGCAGGAACAGTTCTGGAAGACGGAGCTAGCGGGGTTGCCTGAGGAGCTGGCGCTGCCCGCGGACCGGCGCCGGCCTTCGGTGCCCAGTTATCGCGGCGGGTCGGTGCGCCTGGATGTGAACGCGGGGCTGCATCGTCGCTTGCGGATGCTGGCGCTGGAGTGCGATGTGACGCTGCTCATGCTGATGCATGCCGGGCTGGCGGCGCTGCTGACCAGAGTCGGGGCGGGTTCTGACATCCCGATCGGCGTTCCGGTTGCCGGACGCGGCGATGGCGCACCCGATGACCGGGTCGGTTCCCACGTGAACACGCTGGTGCTGCGGGCGGACACCTCAGGTGATCCGACGTTCCGCGAGCTGCTGGAGCGGGTGCGGGAGGTCGACTTGGCGGCGTATGCACACCAGGACGTTTCGTTCGAGCGCGTCGTGGAACTCCTGAGCCCTGCCCGGGCGGTGTCTCGCAACCCGCTGTTCCAGGTGCTGCTAACCCTCGTAGACGCCGAAGCCGGTGCCGAAGGGGGTGTTGTACGGCCGGGCGCTCAAGAGGTCGCTCAGGACGTCTCGGCCGGGATGGCTAAGTACGATCTGGCCTTCTCCTTCAGCGAACGCCGCACCGTCGACGGCGCTCTCGCCGGCCTGCACGGCCGGGTGGAGTACGCGGCAGACTTGTTCGACGCGGCAACTGCCGAAACGCTGGGCGGTCGGCTGGTGCGGTTGCTCCAAGCAGCCAGCACCGATCCGGATGCCCGAGTGGGTCGGCTGGAGATCTTGTCCCAAGGAGAGCGGGATCAGATCCTGAGCGAGTGGAACAATACTGCGGTCAGAGTGCCTGCGACAACGTTGCCGCAATTGTTCGAGGCGCAGGTGGCGCGCAGTCCCGGCGCGATAGCGGTCGTCAGCGGCGCCAGACAGCTGAGCTATCGCGAGCTCGACGAGCGGGCGAATCAACTGGCCCGCTACCTGGTCGGCCGGGGGGCCGGGCCGGAGCAGATAATCGCGATCGCGCTGCCGCGCAGCGAGCAGATGGTGATCGCGCTGCTCGCGGTGCTCAAGGCAGGCGCCGCCTACCTGCCTGTCGACACGGCCTATCCGGCAGAACGGGTCGCATTCATGCTCAGCGACGCCCGGCCTGCCCTGCTGCTCACCGATACCGCTGCCATTGGGCAGCTCCCCGCGGCAGATTCCCCCAGCGTGATCCTTGATCTCGACGCCACCCGCGCTGCCTTCGCCGAGCTGCCCAGCCAGCAGCTCTCCGACGCCGACCGGACCGCGTCCCTGCGGCCGGCCCACCCCGCCTACGTCATCTATACCTCTGGCTCCACCGGCACCCCCAAAGGCGTCACCGTCACTCACGGCGGCGTTACTAACCTTTTGCTATGGAAGCAGGATAAGTATCAGCTAACAACTGACGACCGTGTCCTGCAAAGGACGTCGTTCAGCTTTGACGCCTCGATACCAGAGCTATTCTGGCCACTTATTGCAGGAGCGCGCCTCGTAATGGCTCGACCAGGGCCCGTGGATCCCTCGGACCTAGCCGAGGTCATCGACGCGCAGCAGGTGACGGTTGCGGTATTCGTTCCGTCAATTCTCGAGGCCCTTCTTGGTGCTCAGCTTGCCCGGAAATGCCAAACGCTGAGGCAGGTATGGTGTGGTGGCGAGCCACTCCCGGATCGAGTGCAGGAAGATTTTACCTCGAAGCTCAGCGCACTGTTGCATAACGTGTACGGACTGACCGAGACGTCGGTTGATTCGACTGCTTATATATGTGCTACAGGGGTTCCTGGCGTGCCGCCGCTCGGCCGGCCGATTCCGAACACGCGGATTTATGTGCTGGATGGGAGCTTGGCGCCCGTTCCCGTCGGTGTGACTGGCGAGTTGTATATCGCTGGCGCTGGCCTGGCCCGGGGGTACTTCGATCGGCCGGGACTAACGGCGGAGCGGTTTGTGGCGTGCCCGTTCGAGTCGCCCGGGGAGCGCATGTACCGAACTGGTGACCTGGTGCGGTGGCGGCGGGACGGGAACCTGGAGTTCGCGGGCCGAGCGGACAACCAGGTCAAGATCCGCGGGTTCCGGATCGAACTAGGCGAGATCGAGACGGTGCTATCAAGGAATCCTGCGGTGCGGGAGTGCGTTGTCGCTCCCTACGGTGACGGTGTTTTCAAGTCCCTTGTCGCCTACGTGGTCGCCGATGAGCAGGCTGCACTTACGGGTAGTGATCTGAGGCGCTTTCTAGCGGCGCGGTTGCCGTCAAACATGGTGCCCGCGGCTTTCGTGCCGCTCAGTGCTTTGCCCCTCACGCCGAATGGCAAAGTCGATCGTGCGGCGCTGCCCGCGCCGCATGCCGGGCGGACTGATTTCAGGACCACATATGCATCACCGTCGAGCGATGCAGAGCGACTGATAACGTCGATCTGGCAGGATATCCTCGGGATCGAGCAAGTCGGCATTCACGACAACTTCTTCGAGCTGGGCGGGCACTCGCTTAATGCACTACAGATGATCAGCCAGCTTGGAGAGGCGGGCGTCGACTGCGACCTGAGCGAGATCTACCAGCATCAGACGCCCGAAGAGTTGGCAAAATCGCTTAGCTTCGAGGTCCGCGGGAGCGTTCTATGAATGGCGAATTCCAGATCTCCCTACCGGAAAATAATGCCGTTGAGTGCTTTCGGCAAGTCCCCCTGTCATCACATCGCCAGATATGGTGCTTTGCCCACGCGGGTGGCGGAGCGGCGCAATTCGCTAAATGGCCGGGCCTAGCCGACCCAGGCGTGCTAATTTGCGCAGTGCGGCTCCCGGGCCGTGAGCGACGACTGGCCGAGCCGCCAGTGACTGACTTGCGTGACCTCGTAAAATCGCTGGCCGTCGAGCTCGACCCGTTGATCCGGCCGGGCGCCGTCTTCTTCGGGCAGTGCCTCGGAGCGCTAGTGGCGTTCGAGGTTGCCGCCGAACTGCAGCGCATCGGCGGTGTACTGCCCGAGTGCGTATTCGTAGCTTCACAGGTTGCGCCGCGGCACCAGAGGGCAGATACTCGTATCTCGCTTTACGACGACCAGGAATTCCGGCTAGCTGTCAGGAATCTGGGCGGACTGCCCGCGCAATTCTTGCATGATGATAAAATATGGAATTTTATGGAACCTGTTTTTAGGGCCGATTTCCGGCTAGTGGAGAGCTACTCGCCAGCTGTCGGCCCGATTGCGGTGCCAATCACCGCGCTTGTAGGCGCGGATGATTCGTCTATAAACATCGACGAGGTACGGGATTGGCGCGCTTACTCGACCGTCGGGTACGACCTAAAGGTCGTGTCCGGCAATCATTTTCTGAATCTAAACCCAGGCAATGAAGTTCTGACGGCTATACAACGCGCACAAAATACCTGAACATCTTGTGACGCAAGCCGGGGCGCCAGCCCGGGCGTCCCGGAACCGGTGCCTGCCGCCGGCAGTGGCTCTTGCGCATCGAGCGCGACGACGCTGCCGAGCTGCGCTGTGCAGGCCTTCAGGCGGTTCGTGCGGTGCCGCCGTCCGGGTCGATGCCGTGCTGGCGGGCCACCTCGCGCAGGCGCTCGAGCTGGTGGCGCACCTGCGGGTCTTTCTCCGCGACGGCGGCCGGGACTTCTACTTCGGCTTGCCACTCGCGCGTCAGCCGCAGTATGTCGGCGTGCAGCTGCACTTCCCTTTCGCGCAGCGCCACGGCTCCCTCGAAGTCCTGCGCCTCGACTGCGGCCGCCTTCTGGCGGCGCACCTGGGGGTACTGCTCAAGGGCGTCGGCAAGGCCGGCCGGGACGGGCAGGCAGACCGTCCGCGGCTTCGGGCTTGCCGGCGCGCCCGCCCTGGCCAGCAGGTCCAGCACCCGTTCCCGGACCTGGGCATGATCGGTGCCGTGGGCGGTCAGCACGTGGGCAGGGACGCCGTCGCCTTCGCGGAGCAGGGCAAGCAGCAGGTGCTCGGCGCCGGCGTCGTCGTATCCGAGCCGCTGTGCCTCGCGCAGCGCCCCTGTCGGCAGCTGCCTGGCCGACGGGGTGAACGGGATCGCGCCTGGGGGCGCGCCCTGGCCGCGGCCGGCGATCTCCCCGACCCTGTCCCGCGTCTCTTCCAGCGAGATGTCCAGCGACTCCAGTGCTTCGGCGGCGATGCCCTCGCCGACGGCGAGCAGGCCGAGCAGGACATGCTCGGGGCCGACGAAATCGTGACCGAGCTTCCTGGCTTCGTCTTGTGCCAGGATGATCGCCTGCCTGGCCCGGTCGGTGAACTGCTCGAACATGCTCTCCATCGGTGCCTCCTTGATCGTGGCCGCGGTAGGGCCGCTGGGCCGCAGCCGGGGCGCCAGCCAGTCCGCGACGTCCTTGGTGCCGAGCGTTCCGGCCGCAAGCCGGGTGACCATGGCCGCGACCGGCCCGGGTGCGCCCGGGTCCAGGTCATGGTCGTTGAGGGCCAGGAACTGCAGCATGGCCGCCAGCGCGACCTGCTGGTTGCCGCGCCTCAGTGGCTGCTGCTGCAGCAGCGCGGCGGCGTCGGCGGCCGGGTCTCCGGCTGGCTGTGCCTGGGCCAGGGCGCGCTCGGCGGCGGCGACATCGAGCAGGTCGAGTACCTGCCCGGTTTCCAGGCCGAGCGTGCGGCTGGCGATCAGGACCAGGTCTTCGACCTCCAGCGAGATCACTGCTGGTCGTCCCGCAGCAGGTCGAGCGCTTGCTGGTGGCGGGCGAGGTTGTCCTCCAGCAGGCGCATGAAGCGCTCGTCGCCGCGGCGCTGCTCGACCAGCGCGGTGATGGCCTCGCGGATGACGTCGGAGACCGGACGGCCCTCGACGTCGGCTACGGTCTGCAGGCGCCCGGCCAGCTCGGGGTCGAGGCGCAGCAGCAGGTTCTTGGTGCTTCCCGGCTTCATAGGCATGGTGATATCAAGATATCACCATGCCTTTAACTGCCAACGGGGCGGCGCCCGGCGAGGGCGACGCCGAAGCTCCCGTGCAGCTGTACTGCCGCGTTGGTCACGGGGTTGCCGGTGAACCCGGGGCGGCCGCCGGCTCACCGAACACGACATCCGCGCCCTCATCACTGCCCTCGGCGACCTGCGCGATGTCATCCGCGATGCCGGACCTGCGGAGAAAACAGCCATCTACGACCAGCTCGGGCTCAAGATCACCTACCTGCCCGGACAAGCCAAACTCCGGGCCGAGGTAACCATCAGCCCGGAGAACTATGTGGAGCAATATGGGGATACGGGTCGTGTCCAAGGGGGGACTTGAACACGGAAACCGGTGAGATCTCCCCGGTTAGGGGAAATCATGTAACAAGAGTAACGCGACCGAGTCCGGCGCACCCAGGTATTCAGCGGCGTGTTCGCAATCTGGTCCGCTGCCTGGACTGTGGCGGGAGGTCAGGCTGCGGATCCGCCGGGCGGGCCTGGTTTCCCGGAGGGGTGCGGCGGGTCGGTCAGCTGGTCGAGCATTGCCCGGAGCGGGGCCAGGTCGCCGTGGTGGGCGGCGGCGCTGGCGGCCATGTTGTGGTCGGGGTCCATGCGCACCCAGGCGATGTGGTGCCCGGCATCATGGGCGAGCTGGGAGAAGAAGGCCCGCTGGGTGCGGCCGTTGCCTTCGCGGAACGGGTGCAGGGCGTTGACGTCAGCGAGGAACCCGGCCAGCGCGGTGATGAACGGGTCGCGGGCCAGGCCCCGCAGCCGGTCTGCCGCGGCCAGCCTGCCGAACACGTCCGCCGCGTAGGACTCCAGGTGCTGCGGCAGGCAGAACACCGATCCCTTTGCGATCGACACGGTGCGCAGCTGGCCAGCCCAGTCGTAGACGTCGCCGAGAATGTAGCGGTGGAAGGCCTGCAGGTGGGCGAGGTCGTACCGGCCGGGCAGCCGCCGCCGTTCCAGGTCGATCAGCCGCGATGCGGACAGCGCCGCCTCGGCCCGGGCCAGTTCGGCGGCGTCGGTGATGGCCAGCAGGTTGCGCAGCACACCGCCGACCGGGTCCAGATAGGGGTCACCGGCCGCGTTGCTCACCTGCGGTAGCGAGACAGAACCCGCTCCCGCAGCTCATCGGTGGACAGCCGCCCGGCCGCTACCTCGGCGAACAGCACCAGGTCCTCGGCGCTGGGTTCCAGCCCCTCGGCTCGCACCGACGCTAGCGCCGCCGCGACCGCGTGCTGCCGCTCTGCGGCCTCCTGCAGCGCTTCATACTGTTCTGCCGACATAAGCACCGCCTCCGCCCTCCGGTGCGCGCCGACGAAGACCGCGGCGTCCGGGGATCGCCGCACCCGGTCGAGCACGCCTGCGAGTCCGGCGCGGAACTCGCGGAACGACAAGACTTCCGGCACTGCCACTACCAAAGCGTACACCATCGCGTACACACGCCTCGCGCGAGCCGTGTGCGCTCAGTGCTGACAGGCATGAAGATCCGCACTATGGGTGAGGCTCACAGGTAGAACCCCGGTGCGGCAACTCATCCTGGGTGTTGTGGCGGGACTCGCTGCTGCTCATCGGGATCCTCTTATTTCAGCCAGTCCTCGTAACGCTCCGTGCTGATGCTTGGGGCCAGTGCCACCCTGCGCGGGTCGGGGAAGCCGAGGCCGGTGTAGCCGGGCGCACGTTTGGCCAGCATCGCGGCCAGGACGCCAGTCCGCTCATCGAGGTAGTCGTGCACTTCCGCAGTGGTCTTGCCGTCGTGGACGCGCAGGATCCGGCCGACGTACTGGGTCAGGCTGCCCTTATTGGCAACCGGTGCGGCGAGGAACAAGGTATCCAGGGCCGGGCAGTCGAAGCCTTCGCCCGCGTACGAGCCAGTCGCCACGACCAGGAGCGGCGGCCCGCCGGGCTGTGGTTGCAAGCGGGCCAGCGCCGCCGCGCGGCTCTTGGCACCCATCCCGCCGCGGAGGATGACCGGGTCGTGCCCGGCGTCGTGCAGCAGGCCGGCCAGCTTTTCCAGATGGCTGGTCCGGTTGGTGAGGACCAGGCAGTTGCGGTCCTTGCTGAGCGCGGCGAGGACGTCCGCGATGACCTGCCGGGTGCGCTGCTCATCAGCGGCCAGGTCCCGGTAGATGGCCGTCATGCCGCCGGGGCGGGAGGGGTCGGCGTCGCCGTCGTACCGGTACGCAGTCGGGTGGACATACAGCACAGGGGCGGGCCGGCCGGTGCCAGGCAGCGGGTTCTGGCCGGCTGCGCCGCGAGAGAGCACGATAGTGTGCCGGACCGGTCCCACTTGCATGGCGATCAGGTCGTCGAGCTTGTCGCGGCGGTACGGGGTGGCGGTCAGCCCGAGCCAGCGCCGGGCCGGGATCTGCTTGACCGCGTGCTCGAAGGCGGCGGCCGGGACGTGATGGCATTCGTCGGCGATGATCAGGCCGTAACCGGCGGTCAGCTGTGCGATGTCGCTGCGGCGGGACAGGGTCTGCAAGGTGACGACATCGATGCAGCCGCGCAGCTTGGCCCGGCCGCCGCCGAGCTGCCCGGCTTTGATGCCGAGGAACTCGGCGATCCTGGCCCGCCACTGGTCCGCGAGCGTCTTGCGGTCCACCAGGATGAGAGCGGAAACCCGGTGCGCGGCGATGACCGCGCACGCCATCACGGTCTTGCCCGTCCCGGGCGGCGCGACCAGTACCCCCAGATCGTGCCCGGCCAGGACCTCGACGGCCGCCTGCTGCGGCCCGGTCAGCACCGCCGAGCAGGTGAATGCCTGCGCGGTGCCGGCAGCGCGCTCATCGGCCAGCTCCAGCTTGCTGCCCGCCTGCACGGCTAGGTCGGTCACGGTGGTCAGCATGCCGCGCGGCACGACCAGCCCGCCGTCGATGGTCTCGTCGAAGAACTGCAGGAACCGGGGGATGTCCCAGGTGGAGGCGCGCATCCGCTGCTTCTCGTAGAACAGCGGATTGTGCATCGACGCAGCGTGCCGCAGCGACGCGGCGAGCGCCGGCGTCAGATCAGCCAGCTCAACCCGGATACCCGCGGCGAGCCGGGCCCGGACCACAGCCGCCGCTTCCGGCTGGATCTTCGTGGAGACTGGCGAGGCGAGCCGGGTGACCTGGCTGCCCGCCGGGACCCGCCCGGCCTTGTCCGCGGCGCGCCGGCCGCAGGCGGCCGCGCTGGTCGCTCAGCTAGCCGACCCGGACCGGGGACGGGACGCGATCGTGACCGGGGAGTACGAGCGGGCGTTCTACGGCAGCCAGTACGCGTCGATGGCCCCGTTGCTCGAACATTACGGCGTCCAGCTGTGGATGCCTGAAGTAGGCGGGCGGGTGGACTGGCACGCCGAGGACCACGAGCAGACCATGCTCGCACTGGGCCTGTCATCGAAAAGGGAGATCACCAAGACCAGGATCCGCGTGCGTACCGCGATGGCCACCCAGACCCGCGAACAAGGCCGGTACCTCGGGGGCCGGCCGCCGTACGGCTACCGGCTGGCAGATGCCGGGCCCCACCCGAACAAGGCGCACGCCGCCTGGGGACGCCGGGCGCACCGCCTCGAGCCCGACCCTGTCACCGCGCCGGTGGTGCGGTGGATGTTCGCGCAACGGCTGGCCGGGCACAGCGCCGCGCGGATCACCCGCGCCCTGAATGATGCCGGGGTGCCGTGCCCCTCGGCGGCGGATCCGGCCCGGAACCCTCACCGGAGCGGGGCGGGGTGGACACTGCGAACGGTGGCGGCGATCCTGGCCAATCCCCGGTACACGGGGCGGCAGGTCTGGAACCGCCAGCGCACCGACTTCGATCTGGCCGATCCCGCTAACACCGCGCTGGGGCATAAGCAGGTGCAGCGCTGGAACCTGCCCGAGGGCTGGGTCATCTCCAGGCGCCCGGCGCATTCAGCGCTGGTCAGCGAGGCTGACTTTATCGCTGCCCAGGACACGATGGTGCCGCGCGGCCCGGCCGGATCCGCAGCCCGCCGCTACCTGCTCGCTGGACTCATCGCCTGCGGGCGGTGCGGGCGTCGGCTCGAATCAGCCTGGTCCAACGGCAGGCCCGCCTACCGGTGCCGCCACGGATATTCCAGCGCCACCGCCCCGGATCCCGGACGGCCGAGGAACACCTACGTCCGCGAGGACCAGATCCTGCCGCACCTGGCTGCCCTCGCCATCCTGCGAGCCGGCGGCGGCAACCCGGACGATGCCGGCACGCCTCAGCTCACTCGGCGTGCCCAGGCTGCGGACCTGATCGATCAGCTGCGAATCTCGCGGGCTGTCCTGACCTACGACCCGGACACTCGCACCATCCGCGCGGACGGCAGCACCCCCGTTGTGGTTACCACAGGCCGAAACCACTGACACGCCAAGAACGGCAAGCGCGGGAAAGGAGGAACCCCAGGAACTCAAGAAGCACCCGCCACAGCCAGAGGCCGTGCCCGGGTGACAATCCTGCATGCCCGGAAACAGCAGGCTATGGGGATTTAACGTGTCCGAGGGGGGACTTGAACCCCCATGCCCTTTTGGGGCACTAGCACCTCAAGCTAGCGCGTCTGCCTATTCCGCCA
>Ga0335074_10007942_pt1 | contig 14732 bp, 21 predicted proteins | sample Lox_Sample_23_FD_206715 | JGI IMG/M metagenome (GOLD analysis project Ga0335074, IMG submission 206715) | Soil microbial communities from Loxahatchee National Wildlife Refuge, Florida, United States - Lox_Sample_2.3 | ecosystem: Environmental > Terrestrial > Soil > Wetlands | place: USA...
ATCCCGGGCACTTTTACGATTTTGCGAACCACGGGTATCTAGTGATCAGTTTGCTGGCGCGGACGGAAGAATTTACAGAAGGGATGCGGGGACTACTGTCTTGCGTGGGAAATCTTTGAGGATCGCGCGGCGCGGGCAGCGCTGAAGCCTGCCCGCGCTCGAAATCGCGCCGCTACTTTTTCTTGAAGGTGCGAACGTAGGCGACGAGCAGCTTGACCTGATCGGCGTTGAGAGTGCTCTTGAACGGCGGCATGTTGTTCTTGCCGTTGTTGATTTGATCCTCAATCTGCTTGTCGGTCAGCTTCTGAACCGCGTCCGAGTGGAGATCTGGGGCCTTGAGGGCTTTTCCGGTGGGCGTGCCGGTGCCGTCGGCGCCGTGGCAAACGACGCAATTAGATTTGAAAAGAGTCGCGCCATCATCAGCCTTGGCCGGCGAACTGGCGGCGAGCGCCAGCAGAGCGAAGGCGACCGTCACGCCGAAGGTCAGGACTGCAGAACGGGTACGAAAGAACGAAGCCTTGCTGGGAGAGCTTGAATCATGACAGATCGATTTCGAGGTGTTGCGGTTGCGCTGCATCCGTCCTCCTATGGCGTGTCGGCGCGATGCGCCAAGCTGCCCGAATATTTTGCACCAGCGAGCGCGGTCTGCCAACAAGAATTAGACGGAAAAGGGCCGCGGCAAGTTGCCGTTGGGGGCAATCCAACGTACACTGTTGTCACAACGTTGTATTCGGTCGGGGCGTAGCGCAGCCTGGCTAGCGCGCCTGGTTCGGGACCAGGAGGTCGGTGGTTCAAATCCACTCGCCCCGACCATCTAAGATTTCGTAGGCTTCGGGGTGGTCTGCAATTTCCGCAAGGCATTTCAACACAACTGCTTGCAACTCATTTTCGTTAGGTACAAAGAATCCGTTTTCGGGACGATACAAAACTCCCTCTGGAAACAGCGCGCTTTGTACCGTCTGCCGTTCGTTCAGCTTCGCGCTGGCCCACAGCATTGCGGGCTGTACTTCGATTTTCTCGTTCCCGATTGTGAGCAGTTCAATCGTTTCCGCCTCAGCATCGAGCGCGCCCAGCGCTGTTTCGATTCCAGCCATCTCTTCCGCAAGCGCCGCCTTCATCGTGTCGAAGTCACTCTGTGAAATCTCGTTCTTCAACTTCGCGGTGATGAGAGTGACGTTCAAAGCTTTCTTCTCAGCGAGACGCTGCGTCAGTTGTTTGCGCTTCCCCGCGTTTGCTTCCATGCGTGTGGCGTGGTGAGCCTTTGCCAGAACCGGGAAGTGATTCACCAGAGCGTCGAAGGCGGGCTGCATCTGCACCAGAAAATCCAACCAGTCAGATTCCAGCTTCATCTTGCTGACGCTGATTCGGTCTTTGCACGTCGAGGAATGGCACCAGTATTTCGGGTAGCGGCCTTTCGCGTTGCCTGATGTCATTTTTTCACCGCACGTTCCGCACCGCACGAACCCCCTAAGCGGCCATTGCTCGTTCGTTGGTTTCTTCGGCACAGACTTTCTCCTTCCACTTAGCGCGTCTTGCGCGGCCCTCCACGTCTCTTCAGTAATCAGCTTCTGAAACGTTCCCTCGTAGCGCTTGCCTTTGTGAAGAATCACACCACAGTAGAGAGGATTTTTTAGCGTGTAGGAGAACGTTTGCCTTCCGAGTTTGCGCCCCTTCTTGGTACGCAGTCCGCTGGCAGTCATCAGCTTGCGCACGTGATCCGAACTATAGTTGCCAGTAGCAATCATTTCAAAAGCCTGACGCAGCAGCGGCGCGGACTCATCGGGTTCAAGAGTCTTGATTCCGTTGCGCGTGACGTTGTGGTACCCGATAGGAGCTTGGTGCATCCACCGGCCCGATTCCCGGTGAACTTGGAACCGATAGCGCACGCGCGAAGATAAGCTGTGAGAATAGAACTCACCCAGAGCGGTCAGCATGGTGCCGGTGAGTTTCCCGGTCGGAGAATCATCCAGCATCGGTTCGTCAACAGATACCAGTGTGACGCCTAGTTTCTTGAGGACGGCACAGGCCACAGCCTTCACTTCATCGTTGCGCGAGAACCGCGTTGTGTCTTGAACGACAAAGTGCGTGACGGCACCTTTGCTCTTCTTGATGAAATCAAGAGCTTCATCGAGCGTTGGTCGTTCTGTTTTCCACGCGGACTCACCGTGGCCGGTGAATATCTTCAGAACTGGGAGCGCTTCGGCGCGGCAGAAGTCTTCACACTTTTTCTGTTGAGCGGGAAGGTTCAGTTCGTTGCGCTGTTCCTGCTTCTTCGTTGAAACGCGGAGATAGATTATCGCGCCGGGCACGCGGGGGATGCTACCACAGGCTGTCGTTGAGAACTACTTGACACACGGCGCGTGTGGTACGGGGCGGACTGGAACTGTCGCGCCATTCCCGTGGACGCCGAAGCGCCTCATTCTGGGTTCGGAGGCAACACACCCATGACCGCAAAGCTGATTGCAATGCCGAGCCAACCGAAGGAGCCGAACCCGCTGTTCCTGCCCGCGTCGGACGCCGACTACGTTCTGCATCCCGTTGCCGAAGCATTGCTGGCGGCAGGCGTGCCGAAGAAGCGAGCGCTGGCCCTGCTGCGAATCGCCGCCCGGCGCTCGATGCGGCTGGCGCTCATGGATGCCGGTGTGAAGGTCAACGCCCGCCTAATCGACAACCGGGCGCGCAGGATCGCGGCTAAGCTGGTCGCAGCAGCCTAGGCGCGCCGTCGCTGGCGCTGGCAGGGCCGCGCGGTACGCGCCGGGCTAGAGGGTTGACCGCTGCCAATCGGTCTGCGTCGCTCTAATGGGAAATAGACCCCGCACACTGTGCGGTTCAGCTTTTTGGGAAGTACAGCTTGTTGCCCAAAACGAGCAACAAGCTGCCGGATTTGTTTTATACCCCACCCGCCGCGCTCGTTTCCGGGCGGCTTAGTCGGCCTTCCTTCGTGTGGGCCGACTTATACAACGCCCGGATAGAGCGTGCGCGGGCAGCGTGAGTTTGACAAACCCAAGCTAACTATCTGGGTACTGCCAAACGTGTGTTAACTCTATGGTTGACAGATGTGGCCTTAGTGTGGTATTCTGATTGTAGGTGAGGCCCCTTGCTTCGCCCAACGGGATTGCGAACTGGCCACGGCGTTCGTCGGCATACCCCGTTTGAAGTTGCGGTGGCCGCTTAATGGCTAGCATATCCCTCTGCTGACGGCGCGTTCTGCGTCGGGCAACAAATCCCAAAAACAAAACATAGCGTGTGTGTGTACGCTCACAAAGAGAGCACAGCCATGTCAACGAAACGCGAAGCTGTCGTTGCCAACAATCCTGAAATCGCGTCGCTAATCGAACAGTTACAAGACGCGTGTGAGGCGTTCGGAGCGGATGTCTTCGTCGGGGTTCGCGACCTTGAATATGACGAATGCAGCAAAGGCTTCGGTTATGGCGTTGATGTCGAGCATTTACTGCGGTGCTTCGATAACGAACTTGCGGGGGCGGACGCACAAAGAGCAGGGCAATGCTCACGCCCCGCAGTCGCAGTAGTCAACTAAAGGAGAACACATGGCACGCAACGAAAACGATTCTTGCTTCGCCGTCAATGAAAAAGGCCAGACGATGCACGACCTTCTCATGCTGTCGATACTCGGGATCGAGAAAATCCCCGAGGGCTTTCACGTCGTATGCCTCGATGGGAACTATATGAACTGCCGACGAAGCAACTTGGCCGTTGTTCCTGAGACGTGGATTCCGACTGTTGTGCTCGAATAACATGCCCGAAACTCACGCAGAAGTCTGTGCAGGCTACGCAGCGCTCGCCCAACGGATCGCAGCAACCACAGACGTGTCTGTGCTTGTTGTGCTCGGTGCGGAGTTGCTTGCGCTCGGTGAGCAGGAAAAAGAATTGCAGAAGGATGAAGCTGCGCAAATCTTCGCGCTGGTCGAGTCGCAGGCCGTGCCGTCGCTTTTCGATCCCGCTCCGACGAACAAGCACACCACTCACCCGGCTGAGACTTATCTACGCGCGTTGTTCGATCCCGAGGACATTTTATGTCTGACGTTCATCAGTGCAACAGATAAGTTCCAGCACTCCGGCGCTCCGCTGGTCCGAAACGTTTTCATCAGCATGCGCAACGCCGTCTCCCCAGCGGCTCTGAAACGTTGGGTAGCACGAAGCGCGACCGAGAACGTGTTCGTCAGCATGGCAACGTTCAAGAGCGGGAGTAAGCAACGGACGAAAGAGAACATCGCTGTCAACCGTCACGTCTGGATAGAGATTGACGACGATGCCGACGCAGCGCTCGCTGCCGTGCGTGCAGCAGTTGACGCTGGTGAACTGCCTGCGCCAACAGTTGTTGTACGGAGTAGCTGTTCGCCACGAAATAAATTCCAGATAGTTTGGAACCTGCAAGAAACGGGCAGCATCGAGGAAGTCGAAACCGTCACACGTAACATGTGCGCTCGCTTCAAGGCCGACCCTGCGTCCGTTGATGCAGGCCGCGTGCTGAGATTGCCCGGCTACGCAAATCTGAAGTACCCAGAAAGACCAATCGTCACGCTTATGGAGGTCAACAGCAATGCTGAAGGGATTTGAAGTGTTCGGGACGCCGCCCGACAAACCATCGAAGCCGTCCAACGCGCCCGTAGATGACGCAGCACTTCAGCAAAAAATCTCTTTGATGGAAGCGGCGCTTGACGCAGCGAAGGTCGAGCATTCCGAGTTGAAGCCCTACACCGCGCACGGCAAGACAGGCTGGAAATTCGATCTTGTTTCCTGTCCGTTTTCGGACGCACACACAACACAGACAATCCCCGGAGGCGCTATCGTCATCATCCACGACGATGGAGTATTCGGCTTCAGTTGCTGCCACGGGCATTGTGCGGACAAAACTTGGAAGGAAGACGTGCGCCCGGAGTTAGAGAAGATTGTCGGACACAAACTTTCGTTCAGCGTCGCGTCAACGTCAGCGCCGGAGCCTGCGACCGAGACTGGGATTCACGTCGTGGCAGACCCGCCGAAGGTTGCTGTTGCGTCAGACAAATCCAAGCCTGCTGGCACATCATTGCCACGGCTCCCCCTTCTGGTCTGCGCGAGCGATATAAAACCTAGGAAGATTGAGTGGCTTTGGGACAAGCGTGTCCCTCTGGGCAAACTGACACTCTTTGCAGGAAATCCAGACAATGCAAAATCGTTGTGTGCTACTTCCCTCGCGGCGATTTGTTCCGCTGGCGGAACGCTTCCGCATTGTGGCGAGTCGATTGTGGCCAGCAAAGTTCTGTTGATGATTGGGGAGGACGAAAAAGACGACACCGCTGTGCCTCGTTTGATTGCGGCAGGCGCAAATCGGGACAACATTATATTTTTCGAGGGCGTGAGAACGGACAAGGACGGGGAAATTCGTCTTGATGAGCACATGGACGTGTTGGTTAAAACTTTGACGGACGAACCACAGTTCAGACTGCTGATTATCGACCCCGTGAGTAACTACTTGGGTGCGAAGTCCATGAATGGCGAACAGGATGTCCGTAGCGTTTTGATTCCGCTTCGCGAAGCAGCAGCGAAGCATGGTGTCGCTGTGATTCTTGTGATGCACCTAAACAAAAAAGCAGACCTTGATGCCATAAACCGCGTAGGCGGAGCGATGGCTTTTCTCGGTGTGTGCCGCTGTTCGTGGCTGTTCGCACGCGACGAAAAGAACCCGGATGGGACTCCGAGCAAAAACTTTTCGATGACGAAAATCAAGAACAACCTCACAGCGGTGGAGCATGGCGGTATTGCTTATACCGTCGAAGTGGCGAGCGTCCCAACGGAAGACGGCCCAGCGATAACCCCTTACGTCGTATGGGGCGACGAAATGAGTAAGACAGCGGACGCGGTGTTGATCCCCGAAAAGTCTGTAGGAGCACCCGCCAGTGCTGAAGGACCGGCAGCAGACGAATGGCTTATTGCTGAACTTGCTGCTGGGCCGCTCAAATTCAAGGAGGTCAAAGACCTAAACGAGCACGGCCCCGGTTTCAGCACGAAAATCCTTCGGGGCGCTCGCGAGCGTGTCTGTGCAAAAACCTACAAAATCAAAGATGACTGGTGGCTGAAGTTGAAGCCGGAGTACGAGCCAGCCCCGGCCCCGATACCGTCGCAAGAGGGCATCTGAAAAAGCATCTTGCCCTCATCTTGCCCTTGCCCCTGAGAGGGTGGGAATTAGGGCAAGATGACCTGTTTTGGAGAGAGAGAAAGTAAGAAAGTGTTTATACTCTTTGTGTCTATCTGTCACATACTAAAGCACTTGCATCTTGCCCTCGACCACCGGGCAAGTTGAAAAAGCATCTTGCCCTTTCATCTTGCCCAGCACCACCCTCGACTTGGGCAAGATGCTCACAAGCACTCGACGGGAATAAATACCCCAGTGACACAGGTACGGTTTTCGGGCCGAAGGCCCGGAAGGAGTCCCAGATGCCAGAGTTAACCGATGCACAGATTGACACATGGATGGCCAATTTTGTCGCCTTCCAGAGGTGCCTGCAATTCGCCGAAGCAATTCTGTCTGGAACGCTCAAGACGACGCAGTTGGTGCGAGGAGCCGACGCGTCGCCTGTCTCGATGACGGATTGGCTGGCAGATTTTTCGTTGTGCGGCGCGCACGTGCTCGCCCGCGAGGAATATACGGTCTTTGTCGCGCTCATCGAAGGCCGCTTGCAAACGCGCGATTTGCCGGATCATGTGAGTGAGCTGTTTCACCAGCGCATTGGGGCAGAAGTTATTCGGAAGGGTCTAAATTCTCGACGGTACTTCGACGCGACCACGAAGGACAACCAGATCGGTGAGCAGGAACGCAAGAAGAAGCAGCGCCTTGCGGTGTTTGGTTATCGCAACATGTTGAGAAGACTCAAAATAGCCGACGAAGAAATCGAGACGGATGAAGCAGCCTAAATTCATCGGAGATTCTGCAACTTTCTTTGCTTTTGAATGAGAAGGTTACGGCTGTTTGACGTGCGAAAAGCGGAAATACCTGCCGGATAGGGTTTATACTGGTAGATAGCAGCACCACACCGCTTCAACCGCAGACATTCCGAGATGGACCGCACGGTGTACACCCCTGTGCGCGCACCACGAAAGGATCGAGACTTTGAACACAGGCACGATTGTCGAAATCAGCAGCGGGCGGAACTTCCACGGCTTCATCGTGCCGGATCGCGCGAATTCGGCTCACGTGTATTTCAAGCGCGCCGCTGCGTATGCCGGATGCAGGGTTGGTGACAGGGTAAGGTTCGTTGAGAGCATGGGCGAGAAAGGCCCCTTCTCACTTTACGTGCGTCGCGCCGACTTTGTGCCGAAGAATCCAGTTCTGCCGAAAAAAGCGCTTGTGGCCGCGCAGAAAGCAACGCCATCGCAGCGCCGGGTGCAACATCAAGCAGAGCGTGTGATGCCTCTGCCATACGAACGGATCGTCAAATTGTTGGGAACTGCTTACAGCGGCGAACACTGGTAGAGAGTAACGTGAGCAACACAGAAAAAATCAAAGCCAAGATTGGCCGACCGGCAGCGACATCGCAGCGCATCTATTTCACTGGCGGTGGATTGCCGAAGTCGATTCCGCTGCTGTCGAACGGCTGGCAACTCGCAACGGACAAACATCCGGGCAAGGACTACGTGCTCGCGGGAATCTCCGCGTTTCGGCTGTTGAAAGACGGAACGAGTGTGAAGCTATATCGCTTCGCTTTGCGCCAAAGCACGCTCGACAAATACGCTGCACGGATCGAACGAATCCGTCTTGACCGCATCGCGATGGACAACAAGGCCATAGCCGAAATGGACAGGAAGTTGCTGGCCGCGAAGAACGCTGCTACGCGCACGCCACCGAAGGCACGCGGCAGAAAGAAACGACGCAAAGCAGCATGACACGCACGGTATACCGAATCACTCATCGCACAGCATTCGAGCAATCGCGCGCCCACGAAGCGCTGCTACCGAGACAGAGCGCCGCACACAAAGAGAAGGCACGAAGCACGCTAAGCACCAGACACGAACGAACACCGGCTTAGCACCGGCGTGAGGGATGCCCAGCAACACGCACCACGCGTAGCGGCATAGCCTGTAGCGAAGAGCAACCAAGCAAAGCATCTCGCTATGCTTTCTCTTTGCATGTGCTTGGGTTTGTCAAAAGCATTAAGCCTTGCATTCGCTTGGGTTTTACAGAGGAGTCCCGAAATGCTTCATCTTGCTGACGCCGTTCGCACAGACTTCGTTATCGACAGCGGGATAAAGAGAAATGGTAAGCCGTACAGCAATCGCGTCGTTCGTTACTGGTTCAACTGCACAGGTTGCGGCAAGGAAATCGCAGTACGGAAAAGCGACCTCGCTAAGCATATGGGGAGATGTTTGCCTTGTGTCATTCGAGGACTGGCACGCAGAGCTAGGTGACAGACCAGAAGGTATGAGCGTTGACCGCATCGACAACGATGGTCACTACGAACCCGGAAATGTTCGCTGGGCAACGCATTCGCAGCAATGTATCAACCGTAGGCCGAGAAACAAAGCTGCATGACACACATCAAAGCATTAAGCCTTGCATTGGCTTGGGTTTGTCTCACTGTATAAGTATTCATCGTCTTGTATATTCATACAGTTAGGCCGTATGGGGCGGTGGTCGGCATCGTGGGGGGACCCCTACTGGTGGCAGGGCAAATTCTTTGCGCTCAATGCCGAGAAAGCCCGTCGCCGACCGTTTTTTCGTATAAACCACTAATTTTTTCGGGATTCGCAGTTCAAAGGAGCAAACGATGGGAAGGAAGCGGAAGAATCCGAAATTGCTTGATGCGAAAGGGACGTTTCAGAAGCACCCTGAATTCAGGCCCAAAGGCTTCGATCCGCTTGCACCCGATCCAAAGCCGATCTGCTTAGGTGAGCCGCCCGCACATCTAAGCGAAGAGCTTCAAGCTGTCTGGCGAGAGTACGCGCCGCAAGTGATACCGAGCGCTGTCACCGGCTCTGGTGATCGCGTGGCGTTTGAAGTCTTCGTCAGGCTCTATTCACGCCAGCAACGCAACGAGAAACTGAACGCGGCGGAGACAAAGCAACTCCTCGATCTTACCGCTAGGTTTCTTCCCACCTCGGTTGGTGGCGCTGTCGCCGCCCCGGTCGAGTCGAAGATGGCTGCATTCTTGCGCAAAGGGCGTGAGCACGACGCCGCGATGGCCGCGATGTCGCCCGACCAACGACGCGAGCATGGCAACGCGCGGCAGGAGCAAACGAAAGCGACGCTTGCACAGTTGAAGGCCGCTGGAATCGACATCCTGTCGCCGCAGTTTTATCACGAACAGGTCGCAGCGAAGAAAGCAGGATTCGCCGGAACGTCGGACGAATATATCGCAATGCGACTTCGAGAAGCGCAAGCCAAGTAGAAGTTCGTGGGTTCGCCGTGGCGTCCATTACGTGACGGCGACGCAAGGCTCTGGTAAAGCGCCCACAAAAAAGATTGAGCATGCGAGTTAGCAGCCCAACGGCTCCTTGCGCATGCGACAACGCAGCGACACTTCGATGGTCGCGCTTTCTGGTCACTCCTTTGCACCGGGTGCGTGAGCAATGGGGCTTGTTACCCCGCCATCGAAGCTTCGCAGCGTAGCAATAGCAACAAAAGCAAAAAGCCGCGCATTGCGCGGTGATTACCACAACGCCGTTGCGCGGTGTGGCGTAACGCAGACGCAAGTGTAGGAAACCTCCGTCGAGACGTTCCCTCCGCTGGCCACGTGACTGTCCGCAAGCTCCGTTGAGACTTTGCGCTTCGGGTCAACACCCAACCGAAACGGAAACAAAATGAACGCACAACAGTTGAATTCCCGCAAGAAAGAGATCCTCGATTATCAGGAAGGTCTTCTGAAGCGAGCCTCTGAAGCGCACAAGCCTCTTACGGCAACCGAGAACGCTCAGTTCGATAATCTGACGAAAGAACTGGATTCTCTGAACGTCATCATCAACCGCGTTAACGGAATCGCGCAGGGACGGCAGGAGCTAGGCCACCCTCGCGAGACGGGCATCTTCACCGACACGAATGCCAGCAAGTTTTACGCTCTCGCTGGCGCGAAATCCACCACGCCTATGAACGTGGACGAATCGTATGTGAAGGGCTTTTGGCGTTCGCTGAAATCCCCGAACACGGCTCTGGACTTCCAGATCAAGAATGCGGCGTTGGGCGAAGGCGGCACGGCGGCTGATGGTTCGTACCTTGTGCCAATCGAAACCGATCCGTCTATCCCGAACTTGGCGATGGTCGAGTGCTCCGCTCGGCAGTTGTCCAAGGTCATGACCACGGACATGAACATCAACATTCCGTTCCAGTCGGCGAAGTCGGTTGCCGCTGTGAAGGCTGAGTCCAACAACTCCGGCACCAACGCGTTCGGCACGTCGGTTCCGCAGTTCAACACGACGCTTCTGTCGGCGTTCGTTGTGGGCAACAGCATCTACGCTTCGTGGGAGTTGCTGGAAGACGCGAAAGCGGCCAACCAGTTCATCCCCGCTGAGCTTCAGCGCGCGATTCGCACTGAAGAGGAATACCTGTTCATCAACGGCACCGGCTCCGGCCAGCCGCAGGGTTACCTTGGCAACGCCACGACTGCAACGGGCGCTTCCATCACTGCGGGCGCGGCTGCTCTCGGAATCAATCCGATTTTAGACACATTGGGGTCGCTCAATCGCGCGTATTACGCCAACGCGAAGTGGCTTGTGAACAGGCAAGAGGCGCTTCGACTTTTCAAGGCGCAGGTTGCGGCGAGTCAGTTCCAGACCTACATCACGTTCACCGGAAAATCGGGCGGCATGCAACTGCTCGGATTCGACGTGGAATTCAGCTATGAAATGCCGGTCTATTCTGCCAGCCCGTCCGTAAATGGCCAGTGGCTCTTTGGCGATTTCAACGCGTTCGCTGTCATCGGCGACCGTGGCGATTCCAACATTCGCATCAAGGTGCTGGATCAGGTCGCGGCCCTGAACGGACAGACAGTGATTTTGGGATACAGGCGAACCGATCAGCGCATTGTGCTGACCGAAGCTGTCGTCAATCTTCAGACCACTTCGTAGTCGCTTTTCAACAACCAACCGGAGAAGATGCAGGGAGCTTGCAATTTCCCTGCATCGACTCTTCCAAGGGGAAAACAAAATGTACCTAACCTCGCATACAGGCCCCCACATCACCAACAGCGGCATCTCCAACCGAATCGACATGCGCGAATACCGCCGAATCGCCAGTGCCATCGCTCGGGAAGCGGCAGAAGGAATTGCGGCAGGAGAGCGCAAGCGTCGCGTCGAGAATGACGGTGACATCGACCTGCGCTTGAAGAGAATTTCCGTAGAGCGGCAACGCCTCGCGCTGTAATCACCAGAGAACGGGCAGGGCATTTTCCTGCCTCGTTTCTTTCTTCCGTATTTCGTCACACCAAAACATTTCTAGTCGCAATCGGAGCGCGCATGCCCTCACAAGTTTTCTTGGAGAACGAAACGCAGCCCGCTTTTTTCAACGACGCCTGTTCCATCGAAGATTTCAGACCGATGTTCGATGGCTCTGGTAGCGCGGCAGACGAAGCGCGCGAGCAAGACGCAGCCGAGCAGGAAGAATCCAGCGACGAATCCAGTGATGAAGAACTGCGTGTCCGCCGTCGAACGGATCAGTTCTTCGCGAGCGCTTCGGACTACTACGACTGTGAGGCAGACACGACTTCGACTCTGGCCCTGTCGTCGTCGGATTCAAGGCATTGTCGCGCCTTCAAAATTGTTTGCTCCGACGCGGTGCAGAGACGCAACCGGACGGTTTCAGGGATGTCCGCTCTCATTTCCCACGTCGGTCACAACATGTCGAGCCACCCAAGCATCTGTGACCATCGTGCGGAAATATGCGTAGCCTCGAAACGCGCGCTTCGCGGAAATCTGAACTGCTACAGGCTTTTCCTTTCGATGTTCGATTCAGACTTCGAGCACTGGCAAGAAGTTCCGCAGTCGCTACGGGATTTCATCATGGCTCGGGTCGGCAAAATGTTCTTGAAGCGGGGCATCGTCACAGACGGGGGAAACGTCAACGAATATTTCCAGCAGCGGGGAGGCTCGTTGCTACAGAAAACTCGCTTCGCAAAGGGCTGGCGTTAAATGGGCAGGCCATCAATCGCTTCGATGAACGCTGCCGCGATTAGGCGCACGTGGTTGGCGGTCATCACCCAATGCGTGTGGGATTTTGTCGGCGGCGACGCCGAAGCGCGGCACTGGCTCTTTTTCGACCGCGAAACTGCAGAAACGGCGTTCTTGGCGGCTGGAATCAATCGAGAGAAGTTCTGCTCATCGCTTGCTCGCATCACTCGCGGGAACACCAGCCGCGCTGCCGAAGTAGCGGGAGTGAAAGCAGTCGCATGACCGACCAGAGCAAGTGGCCTCCCATCTCACCGGCAGACGTGCGCCCGGCGCGGAGCCTCCCAGAAAAATACTGGATTCTCTCGACGGGTGAGTTAATCGGGCCGTTTGCGGAGCATCGCGACGCGCTTGGACTCTCACCCAGCAACACGCCAGCGGAGCACACGTCTGCGATAGACCGTTTCATGCGCGAAGGAAATCTACGCGTAGTCGTAGGTGTTCGCACGCTGAACGTCCAACTGCGAAAAGCTGAGATGTCACACGCACAGCGATTGACCGTGGGAACTCTCTTCAGAGCTTTGGGATTCATCACAGTTGCGTGGCAGATTGCGAACGCGGGCAGCAGCGGGTCGCTTCGTGATTTCTATGCGGCGATAAACAAGGAGCAACAGCAATGAACGTAGAAACGTACTTTGCGCAGCCCGATTCACCGTCAGCGAATTCACCTGTTGGAAAGTTGTTGGTCCGCATTCTCGCTGAGTACCCAGAGAGCACGTTCGCATCCGCGCGAGAGAAAGCGCACGAACTGCTCGCAGTAGCGGCGAAGGCCAGAGTCTACCGGCTCCCGGCAGTGCGGAGTGCCGAAGCGATAGCGGCGCGGAAGGAACAAGCAGCGGCCTACTGGAAAAACCGCAATGCCGCTCAGCAAGCTGTCGCAGCCGTCTCCTAGAACGCACCAGATACCCCCATTCCAATGCTTTCCTTGTGGCTGTAGCCCCTATTCTCGCTGGGATGGGCTTCGGACCCTATCCGGGGCGCTTACGTCGTTACAGCCACAGAATGCAGGCTTCCTAGCTGTGGCGTAAGATTCTGCACAACGCCCCACAAAGCAAAAGCCGGGCCAACACAGCGCCCGGCTCCGCTCCCAGAGATTACGACGGAAACTTGCTATTTGTCTCTGCCAACAAAAATTCTCAATCGAAGCAGCAGCATCCAGAGCGCTCCGATCATGCGATGCTCTCTTCGTACTCTGCCACTCCCACATCTACACGAGAGATTTCCTGCACCAGAACGCATTGGTCCCAAAGCGCTGCGTCTTGCAGGTCACGTAGCACTTCGCTGTCGCAGACCATCCGAGCGACGGACAAATCCCCCAGCAGCGCGTTGTAGCCCGCGAGTGATGGGCTGCGTCTGTGCTGCGCAAGCGCGTTCCTAAAAGAAATTTCGATGCTGTGCTTGGAAGAAAACGGAATGACGCGTGATACAGTGCTCGAAGCTTGGCTCATGGCTCTCTCCATGTGTCAGGTTAGGGCGCGTCGGTGCTGATACACCGGCGTGCCCGCTTTGTTTGTCTCAGCTAGAGTGCTCGGCAGGTGTGTCCGCGTCGATGGTACTTCGGTGCCAGCCGTTCCTTCTTCGACACCCGCCTAGAATCTTTGCGGTAGCCCCATTCCTTCCCGGTGGCACACTAACGTTCACGGGGAAGTGAGCAACTAAAAGTGAAAACAAGACTCGTTCTTGGCTTGTGTTTTATTTTCCTCGGCGGATGCAGTCACGGCTTCCGCGAAGAAGATGTCGCGGCGGCAAAGACAAGCATCCAAAACGATTTCCAGAACAAAGGCTTCACCGTCGAAGAGGTAGTTTTGGTCCGCGACTCGGACAACACAAAGCTATCTGGTTACGTAAAGTTGCAAAAGAAATTACCCCTGCTAAAGCCCATAGAGATAACGAAACCCTGCACGGCGACAATGGACGCTGGTAACGGTAGCTACTTTTGGGAGTGCCGATAAAACCGCGCTCGAACGATTCCCCCCGAAATTCGAGTGCCCCGCGAGAGTTTGTCACAGCAACTCCGGTGGTATGTCGCCCCGTTGAATTCTCAGCAAGTGGGCACGGAATTTCTCGCCGTCGATCCCCGCCAACTCGCACACCCAGAAAAAATCCTCAGTGTCTTCCAATAGGAATCTCTCTGACGCCATCCCCGCTTTTGTTCCGGGTTCAAACACGTGGCAGTTCAACGCCTCTATGATGACGTGAGCAAACAGACGGCGGACTCCGGTGCCTTTTCCGACCGGCCCGCGTCCGGCTGAGAAGTTCTCTAGCGGATGTGGCAGGTAATCAAGCACGACACGCTACGCTACATCGCACGTATCGAGGAAGTCAACCAACACCGCCTAGGATGGCCCGCGCGCGCGTTAGCTGGTAGAGTGTTTGAGCAGGACAGAACGAAGTCGGGCTGACCAGTACAAAATAGGCAAGGATGCCCGACCATTCTTGTAATCCTCGCACGAGTTGCGGGAATTCGATGCTCCTCGGCCCTCAAAGCCTCGAACCGGCACTGAGTTGGGAAGAGGTACTTGAAGGGGCAACAGCCATCGGAGAAGCAGCTGAAGGATTCGAGGCTGGAGATGCGCTGCTTC
>Ga0335074_10007943_pt1 | contig 14732 bp, 14 predicted proteins | sample Lox_Sample_23_FD_206715 | JGI IMG/M metagenome (GOLD analysis project Ga0335074, IMG submission 206715) | Soil microbial communities from Loxahatchee National Wildlife Refuge, Florida, United States - Lox_Sample_2.3 | ecosystem: Environmental > Terrestrial > Soil > Wetlands | place: USA...
TTGCATCCAAGGGGCCGTCCACACATGCGAGGAGCGTAGCGACGAAGCAATCTCGGTCACATTGTGAGCCACATGAGCGAAACGGCATTGCCAACCCGCATAATCGTCGCAGCCCGCGCTGCCATGCCGACGCTTCCGCCCCAGTGCTGGATGAAAGCAAGTCAGATTCACCACGAAGCCACAAAGCCACGAAGCGGGCATATCCACCACGCTCTCAGCCATACGGCAAAGACCACCAGGGTAATGCTGGGACTTCGTGCCTTCGTGCCTTCGTGGTGAATCCTTCAAAACCTCAGGCGGTCGACCAACGCCGCTGACCACGCGAGATCGCAGCAGAATGCATTTTGGTTTCGGCCTCAGCCCCCGCTGTGCGACCCATGAACCGGCTTGCTTCGTCGCTTCGCTCCCCGCGATGACATGGCTTTCATCCCAGGGCTCCTGCCCAACGTCCACGACTCTCGCGGGCTGATTGCTGGCAGTCCGGCGGGCGTTTGGGGTAAAACCCCGGCAACAAAATGATCACACCCACGCTGCCTTCGGACGCCCGCATCCGCGTGGTGGGCGATGTACACGGCGACGCTGCCGCATTCGCCTACGCCTGCGCGACCGACCGCTTCGTTGTGCAACTCGGCGACCTGACCGACCACGGGCCGGACAGTGCCCGCACGCTTCGCATCATGTTCCGCCTGCTGGATCAAGGGCGTGGGCTCTACTTGCTCGGCAACCACGATTTGAAACTGGCACGCACGCTGGCCGGCCATCCCGTGCGTCCGGATCCGGCGACCGCAGCGACGATCGCGCAACTCGATGATGATCTGCGCCACCGCGTTGTGCTGGAAACCGGCCGGGCGCCTGCCTGGCTGCGCCAAGGCACTGCCCTGTTCGTGCACGGCGGCTTCCACACCGGGATGCTGGATCAGCCGCCGCCGCCCCACGGCCTGGACCGGCCCCATGGTCCGGTGGCACGTGCGTTGTATGGCGAGCCGACCGGCCGCACCCAACCGGATGGCTATCCGGAGCGCAGCCTTCGCTGGGTGGATCGCATCCCGGCCGGGATCACCGTGTATTGCGGTCATGATCAGCGCAGCGTTGACGGCCGTCCCTATGTGCGGCCGGGCGTTGCCGGCGGCCGGGCGGTGTTCCTGGATACCGGCGCCGGCAAGGGTGGCCATCTGTCCTGGATCGACCTGTAGCCCCGCAGTGCAGGACAAACCGCCGCTGGCGTGGCAGGATGTCCCGAAACGGAGGAACGCGGCCGCCCCCGATGCACCAGCTCTTGCTACTGCGCCACGCCAAGTCGTCGTGGGACGATTCGAAACTGGCCGACCGTGACCGGCCGCTGAACGAGCGAGGCCGGCGTGCAGCCGCTACCATGCGGGGTGCCATGCACCGGCTCGGTCTCGCACCGGATGTCGTGCTTGTCTCCCCGGCGCGGCGCGCGGTCCAGACGCTGGACGCGCTGGAGCCTTGGGACGACACCCCGCTGATCGAGCATGTTGAAGCGCTCTACCTAGCCACGCCCCCGCAGATACTGGCCGTGCTGCGCGATACACCGGAAACGGTGCGCAGCGTCCTGCTGATCGGGCATAACCCCGGCATGCACGACCTGGCGCAGGCGCTGATGACGAGCATGCCGCCGACCGATATGTCCCGCCGTCTGATCAGCGCTTATCCCACTGCGGCGCTGGCCGAGTTCACCATCCCGGGCCCCTGGCTGCGCGTTGCGCCGGGTGCCGGGCGCCTCATCCGCTTCCTCACGCCACGCGAGCTCGAACGCAGCAGTTGAGCGCATGGACCTCGAGCTCGGCCTCGATCCGGACGATGCCCCACGCCTTCTCCGGCTACCCCTCTTCGCGTCCGCCGCGCGTGGCCGGGCGCGGACGCGGCGGATCGTGTGGTACGACAGCGCGGACGCAGCGCTGACGGCGTCCGGCCGTGCGCTGGCGCTGGAGCAAGGAACGTGGCGGCTGGAGAAGCTGGTGCCGGAACCGGCCGATTTCTGGCCATCGGGCATGCCGCCAGCTGTGCTGGCACACGCGGCAACGCCGGAGGAACTTCGCGACGACCTGCCCGCACCGCTGGCGCCCGTGGTTGCCTTCACGGGGCGCCAGCGAAATCTGGTCCTGGAGACCGAGCGCGGGACCGTGGCGGTCGGCGTCCTCAGCGGTGCGCTGCGGGCGGTCACGCAAGAGCACCACGTCACCCGCGTGCATCTGACGGGCGACGAACGTGCCGTCCTACAGGTCGCACTGGCACTCGCTGCGGAGTTGCGGCTGGCTGTTGCCTTGGCGACCCTGGCCGGGGCGGCGCTGTCGTCCGCCCGCGGCATGAACCCGCCCGTGCGGCGCCTCGGCGCGCCCACGTTGCCGGACTCGCTGAATGCCCCGGACGCCTTCGCCTTTGCCCTGGCGCATCTCACCGACGTCGTGCTGCATTTCGCTCCTGCGGCCGCCGAGGATGTCAGCGGTCCCGAGCCCGTGCATCAGATGCGGGTGGGGCTGCGCCGCCTCCGCTCGACGATCACTGTATTCCGCCCATTGCTGGATTGTCCGGAACTTCAGGCCGCCGCCACAGGGCTGAAAATTCTGGGTCAGCGTCTGGGGCCGACCCGCGACTGGGATGTGTTCCTGACCGACACGCTGGCTCCGGTGACGGCGGCATTCCCGCAGGACCAGCGTCTGACGCGCCTGGCATCGGCGGCGGCACGGCGGCGCCAGCAATGCCATGCGGCGTTGCGGGAGTTCCTGGAGGGAGCCGAGTTCCGGCGCCTGGGAATTGAACTTGCCTGGCTGGCCGGCGCGCGCTGCTGGCATCCAGCCCCGCCGACGGAGCCGGACGGTGACCTGTCATTGCGGGGATTCGCAGCGCACATTCTGGACCGCCGCTTAAGCAAGCTGCATGGCGGGGACGATCTGGCGGAGCAAGATGCAGCGGGGCGGCATAAGTTGCGGCTTCGGGTGAAGCGGGTGCGTTACGCCGTCGAACTGTTCGAATCCCTCTATCCCGGCAAGCCGACGCGCCGGCTGATGCACCGTCTTGCCGAGGCGCAGGACGGGTTGGGCACCTTGAACGATCTGAGCGTGGCGGAAACGCTGCTGTCGCAGCTTGGTGGCCCGGCTGGCCGGTTCGGCTATGCGGTTGGGCTGGTCCTGGGCTTCACCGCGGCCCACACGACGGAGCTTTTGCCGCGCGTCATGCGGCGCTGGGCAAAACTTCAGCGAGCGGGCAAGCCCTGGGAATGACACAGCCTGGGCCGGGTCGCGCCGCTCTGAGTCTGTGTCCCGTCCAACCTCTTCTCCGAAATCTGCTGCTCGATAAACCGAACGAATGTCCGTGCCTTGGCGCTTGCCTGTCGTCCCGTCGGAAAAATGGCCCACAAACTCATCGACGGCAGCGACCAATCATCGAGCACTGACAAAACCTGGCCGGATCTCAGTTCCGGTGCGAACAACCATTCGGAGCCGCCAATGGACAGCCCCAGGCCGGCGAGCACGCCTTCTCTCACGCCTTCCGCGGCGGTAACCCGCAGACGGCCGCTGACATGAACAGTGACTTCGGTCGTCTCCTGGCGAAACGTCCAGGTGGTACCGCCGGCACGCTGGTCGTAGATGACGATCTGATGTGCCGCGAGTTCACCGGGGGATTGCGGCACGCCATGCGTTTCGAGATAGGCGCGGGCACCAACCACCAGGGAGCGGCTCTGTCCGATCTTCCGCGCGGTGAGAGCTGAATCGGCGAGGTTGCCCAGGCGCAGAGCCACGTCCACGCCGGCTTCCACCAGATCGACGTCGCCGTCGTCAAGAATGACGTCGATATCCAGCGAGGGATGTTCGGTCAGGAACGCAGGAAGATGGGGAATGATGTGCAGGCGCGCAAACGTTACGGGCGCCGATACCCTCATCCGCCCTTGCACCGTTGTGGCTTCGCCCCGCGCGGCAGCATCCGCTTGCTCTGCCTCTTCTATTGTCCGTTTGGCGCGTTCGTAGAAGTTTCGTCCGGCTTCTGTCGGTGCAAGACCATGTGTTGATCGCAGCACCAATCGCACACCAAGCCGGTCCTCGAGCTGCGCGATGGTTTTGGAGATCGTCGATTGCCGCACCCGAAGCTGCGTCGCCGCGCCGGAGAATGAGCCGGCATCCATTACGCGAACGAATGCCTCCATCGCAGCCAGGCGATCCACTGACACCTCCTTGCGGGATGATGGGCTTGGGTTTCCGGCCGGGAATAACCATTAGTCTTCCTTGGGAGCTACTCAAGCGCGCCGCAACTGGCAAATGCCCCGGTACATCGCAATGGCCGAGGAATGGAGGAAGTCATGTCTCCTGAACAAGTCGAAGTCCTGATTCTCGGCAGCGGCCAGGGCGGCAAAGTGTTGGCTTGGCATATGGCAAAGTCGGGGCGGCGCACGGCCGTCGTCGAGCGCCGTTGGGTCGGCGGGTCCTGTCCCAACATCGCCTGTATGCCAAGCAAGAATGAAATCTGGAGCGCAAGGGTTGCGTATCTGGCTCATCATGCGGGTCAGTTCGGCACGGTCGCCGGTCCCGTCGAAACCGACATGGCTGCGGTACGGCAGCGCAAGCGCGACATGGTCAACCGGGAAGTCGAACTGCATCTGCAGAATTATCGGGCAACCGGCGCCGAACTGATCATGGGGAGCGGACGGTTCGTTGCACCCAAAACGATGGAAGTGCATCTCAACGATGGCGGCACGCGCGTCCTTGCCGGTGATCGGGTGTTCCTGAACCTTGGCACGCATCCGGCGGTTCCAGACATTCCCGGCCTGAAGGAGGCCCGGCCACTAACGCATATCGAGGCTCTTGAACTCGACTATCTGCCTGCGCATGTGATCCTGCTCGGCGGCGGCTATGTGGGCCTGGAAATGGCGCAGGCCTATCGCCGTTTCGGCAGCCGGGTCACGGTCATAGAGCCCGCGCCGCGGATCATGACCCGCGAGGATCCTGACGTTGCCGAGGAACTGCAAAAGATCCTCGCTTCCGAGGGCATTCAGTTTATCGTTGGCGCCGAGATTTCCTATGTGCGGGGCCGCTCGGGCGAGCAGGTTGCGGTTTCTGTGCGCACCGCGGCAGGCGGGCGGACGATTGAAGGCAGCGACATCTTGGTCGCCACCGGTCGCATTCCGAATACCAGCGGGATCGGCCTGGATGTGGCGGGTGTCGCGCTGGACGACCGTGGCTATATTCGTGTCAACGAGCGGCTCGAGACCAGCGCGCCCGCTGTCTGGGCCATCGGGGAGTGCGCCGGCAGCCCGCACTTCACCCACGTATCGGTGGATGATTTTCGTATCATTCGTGACAACCTCGCGGGCGGCAACCGCAGCACGCACGATCGGCTGGTTCCGTCCTGCACGTTTACGGACCCGCCGCTGGCGCATGTCGGATTGAGCGAGACTGAAGCGCGGGCTCAAGGGATAGCAGTTCGTGTTGCACGCCTGCCGATGGATGCCGTGCTTCGCACCGAGGCCACTGACGAAAAGCAGGGCTTTATGAAAGCCCTGATCGGTGCGGACGATCAGATTCTGGGCTTCACCATGATCGGCTCCGAGGCCGGTGAGGTGATGGCCACGGTGCAAACCGCGATGATGGCAAGGCTGCCCTATCCACGCCTGCGCGAGGCCGTCATCGCACATCTGACGATGGCCGAGGGCCTCGGCTTCCTGTTTTCAAATGTCCCACCGCTGCCAGGCGCAGCCTGAACCGGACGGCGTCGGCGGTTGCATCGCCAAGGAGCGGTTCATGATCCGCCCCCTGGATGTACGGACAAGCTCTGGCCGTCGGTCCTTAAACGCATACGCCCCGTTGGTCATATCTCATCGATAGTTCGCCACGGGGCAGAAAACACGAGGTTACGGCAATGAATGGAAAGCTTGCGGATAAAGTCGCTCTCGTGACGGGCGGAAGCGCCGGGATTGGCCTTGGCATCGCCAAACGTTTCGCAGAGGCGGGTGCGCGTGTGTTCATCACCGGGCGCCGTCCGGAGGAACTGAATAAAGCTGTCGCCGCGATCGGTGGCGACACCACCGCCGTTCAGGGCGATGCGTCTGACCTGGCCGATCTCGATCGCATCTTTGCGCATATCCGAACCCAGGCCGGACGCATCGATATCCTGGTGGCAAACGCCGGCTTCTACGAACTCCGCACGCTCGGTGAAATCACCGAGGAGCATTTCGACAAGACCTTCAACGTCAACGTGCGCGGGCTGCTCTTTACCGTGCAGAAGGCGCTGCCGCTGCTGTCCCAGGGTGCCTCGGTCATCCTCACCGGCTCGATCGCGTCGATCAAGGGTTTCGCCGCGGCCTCGGTGTACAGTGCCACCAAGGCGGCCGTGCGTTCCTTTGCCCGGTCCTGGACCGCAGAGCTCAAGAATCGCGGCATCAGGGTCAATGTCTTGAGTCCCGGATATACGGCGACACCAGGGCTCTCCCACTTCATGACCGACGACGAGAGGCCAGCGGCCGTTGCAACTGTACCGCTTGGCCGCATCGGGACGCCTGACGATCTCGGCAAGGCCGCGCTCTTCCTCGCTTCGGATGACAGTGCCTATGTCGCCGGAATCGAGCTTTTTGTTGACGGTGGCGTAGCTCAAATCTGAGGAAAACGGTTCGAGCGGCGTCTGTCGAGACAGACGGCCTGTCAGGAAAACAAGACATGACCAGCCAAAAACTACGCTTCGGCCTGTGGTATGATTTCCGCAACCCGGCCTCGTGGCGTCAGCCGGCCGACCGGCTCTACCGCGAAATCCTCGACCAGATCGCGTGGGGTGAGAACAACGGCTTCGACGATGTCTGGTTGTCGGAGCATCACTTCATCGACGATGGCTATCTTCCGTCGATATTGCCGGTCTCGGCGGCGATCGCGGCGCGGACCGAACGGATTCGCATCGCATCCGGCGTGCTGCTGATGCCCTTTCACAATCCCATCCGGCTGGCCGAGGATATCGCGACGGTTGACGTGATCTCGGGCGGCCGATTCGAGCTTGGTGTCGGAATTGGCTTCAAGCGCGAAGAGTTTGCAGGATTCGGCGTGTCGTCCAAGGAGCGCGGCGCACGCACCGACCAGTCGCTGGAAATCGTTCGCCGTGCCCTTGCGGGAGAGACAGTCACCTTCAAGAGCGAGTTCTTCGACTTCCAGAACGTCCGGGTGACACCGGCCCCCATCCAGTCGCCCCATCCGCCGATCTGGCTGGGTGGATTTACACCGGCGGCACTGCGTCGCGCGGTCCGCTTCGGTGACGGCTTCACCGTGCCGGGCGCGAACCGCGATGTTTACGACCGGTATGTGGCCGAACTGAAGAAGGCGAACCGCCCCACAGATGCTATCCGCCTCGCAAGCGGCTTTTGGTTCCTGATCGTGTCGGACGATCCCGAGAAGACCTTCGCCGAGGCTGCCGATCATGTCATCTATCAGGTCAACAACTACTCCGAATGGCTGCAAGCTGGCGGTCTTCAGCCGCTCGCGCCTCACATCGATGATCGCGACGCACTGAAGCAAAGCGCGCTGCTGCAAGTCGTTGACCCCGATACCGCAATCGGCATGATCCGCAGCTTCGCCGATACCGTCCCGATCACCCACTTTTATTCCTGGACATTGCCACCCGGATTGCCGCCGCGTTGGGCGCAGACACATCTCGAGTTGTTCGCCTCGAAGGTCATTCCCGCGTTTCGCTGATCCTTGGGTTTGGCGGGTGAAGCAATCACCGGTAACAGGGGGCGTGCACCTTTCGCGCGTCTCCCCATAGCAGATCGCTTCGGCCCTGTGGGCCCATGACGTGAAAGCGCGGGCCGCTATGAGGACTGCCCTGCCACCCGGTCCACCGCCGCATCCACCGCGTCGCCCAGCCGCGCAACGATCGTATCGATATCGGCAGCGGTCGCGATATAGGGCGGCGCGATCACCACGTGGTCGCCGCGCTTGCCGTCGATCGTCCCACCCATCGGGTAGATCGCCACGCCGCGCGCCAGCGCCTCGCGCTTCACCCGTTCGTTCAGCTTCAGCGCCGGCTCGAATTCTTGCTTCGTCGCGCGGTCGGTGACGAACTCGAGCGCCCAGAACAAGCCGCGGCCGCGGATGTCGCCGACATGGCGGTGGTTGCCGAAGCGCTCGATCAACGCGGTTTCCAGCCGCGTCCCCATCGCGCGCACGTTCGCCAGCAGATTGTCGTCACGAATGATATGCTGCACCTCCAGGGCGGCAGCGCAGGCGACTGGATGCGCCTGGTAGGTATGGCCATGCATGAAGCCGCCGGAACCGGCGTTGATGGCGTCCACAATCCTGCGCCCGATCAACACGCCGCCGATCGGCTGGTAACCGCCGCCCAATCCCTTCGCCACCACCTGCAGGTCCGGTGCGATGCTCTCCTGCTCCCAGGCGTGCATGGTGCCGGTGCGGCCCATGCCGCACATCACCTCGTCCAGGATCAGCAGCGCACCGTAGCGGTCGCAGATCGCGCGGACACGCTGGAAATAGCCGGGGAGCGCGGTGACACAGCCGGTGGTGGCGCCGACCACCGTTTCCGCCAGTACCGCGGCGACCGTGTCGGGCCCGAGGCGCTGGAACTCCGCGTCCAGCTCGTCCGCCAGCCGATCGACGTACTGCGCATCGGTCTCCCCGTCGTGCTTGAACCGATAGGCGAAGCAGGGGGAGACAAGGCTGAACGCGGGGGACAGGATCGGTTCATACAGCGCGCGGCGCATCATGTTGCCGCCGGCGGCGAGTGCGCCGAGTGTGTTGCCGTGATAGCCCTGGCGGCGGGCAATGAAATGCACCCGCTGCGGTTGGCCGATCTCCACGAAATACTGCCGCGCGAGCTTCAGCGACGCCTCGGTGCCTTCCGAGCCGGAAGAGCAGAAATAGGCGTGAGAAAGACCGCCGGGCTCGCCGTCCAACACGATGTGCGCAAGATCTTCGGCTGGCTGGCTGCTGAACGTGCCGGTATGGGCATAGGCCATGGTGGCCGCCTGGCGTTCGATGGCCTCGGCGATGCGGCGATTGCCGTGGCCGAGGCAGGCGACGGCAGCGCCACCCGAGCCATCAATGATGGCGCGGCCGTCTTCGGTGTGCAGGTAGATGCCCTCGCCGCGCGTAGCGACGGGGGGCTGGCCGCCGGAGCGGTGGAGAACGCGGGAGTTGCTCATGGGGGTGATGGAGCCGTGCCGGGCGGCGGTTGGTCAAGCGGGGCGACCAGACCACGACATTGCCGTAGTCATCGCCGACCCGTAATCCACCCGACGGACGATGTTCACCTGCCTCGGGCGGAGCCCTCAGCCTGACAGGTGGTTTACCACCAGTTCCGGTCGTTGCGCCTTGATCCGGGAGCCGATTATTAGAAATCCGCGACGGAGCATCCGCCGCCTTTGGCGCGGACCCGCTCACAGAACACCGACGCATCTGATACGCCGTCAAACCCGCTGGCGCGCACGCGCCAGAACACGTGGCCGTCGCGGTCGATCTGGCTGAACGACGGCTGGTGGCCGCGCAGCAGGTCGGGCCATCGCCGCATCAGCCGATCCCATTCCTGATGCGCCGCCTCCTCCGAGGACAGGGCCGCGAGTTGCACTTGCACGTCCTTACCTCCGGCGGCGGGCCTGGAAGCTGCCGTCGCAGCCGGCTTGTCAGCCGTATGCGCTGGCGGTACCGGCGCTTCGGACCGGGCGACCGGAGTTTGCTGGACTGGAGCGACCGGCGCCTCGCGCGCAGGCTGCCCCGGTGCCGGTGGCGGAGCGGCAGCCGGACCCGCTGCGGGCTGGGTCGGCGGCGCGATCGCCGCGGCGGGTTGTGATGCGGCTGGTGGCGGGGCGACGGGTTCGGGTGGTGCCTCCATCGCTTGCAATGCCTGTGGGTCGGGCGTCTGCGGCGGTGGGGCAAGCTTCGCATCCGCGGTGTCGCTGCCGCCCGAGAAGATGTCGTTGTTCGCACCGGCCACCTGCAGGCCGCCCGGATTCGACGGCTTCACGCGCATCGGCCCCGGATCGGCCTGCACAATCGGCACACCGCCGTGGTGATGGGACAGCATGTGCCAGCCGCCACCCACCGCGATCAGGAAGCCGCCAATCCCGGCGGCGATCAGCGCCAGTTTCCGCGTGCCAGGGTCCATGCCGCGCGAATGGCGCGGCACACGATAGGTCGGGCTCGGGATACTGATATCGTCGGACACGGCGCCATAACCTCCGGCGCCGCAGCGGACGCCTAACGCATTTCCTCGACAGGCGTGACGCCCATCACCGCAAGGCCGGAGCGGATCGTCACCGCCGTTGCCGCCACCAGAGCCAGCCGCGCCAGCGTTTCCACGGGCCGGTCGGCTTGCAGGAAGCGCAGCGTGGCCGCGTCCTTGCCTCGGTTCCATAGCATATGAAAATCGCCCGCCAAGTCATAGAGAAAAAACGCGATACGGTGTGGTTCGCGGGCCTGAGCGGCGGCTTCGACCGTGCGCGGCCAGGTGGCGAGGCGGCGGATCAGGGCCAGTTCCTCCGGCGCTTCCAGGCTGTCCAGCACCACTCCGGCCAGCGCGTCGTCCGTGACCTGGTCCGGGGCGAACATCTCCGCGGCGGCGCGCAGGACGGAGCGGCAGCGGGCGTGGGCGTACTGGACGTAGAACACCGGGTTGTCGCGGGTTTGCGCCAGCACCTGGTCGAGGTCGAACTCCATCTGCGCGTCGGCCTTGCGCGTCAGCATGGTGAAGCGGACGGCGTCCTTGCCGACTTCGTCCAGCAGGTCGCGCAGCGTGACGTAGCTGCCGGCGCGCTTCGACATGCGGACCGGCTGGCCACCGCGTACGACGCGGACCATCTGGGTGAGGACCGCTTCGAAGCGCGCGCCCTGGTTGCCGGAGAGTGCCTTCACCGCCGCGTCCATGCGCTTGACGTAACCGCCGTGGTCGGCACCGAGCACGTCGATCAGCACCTCGAAGCCGCGGTCGAGCTTGTCGGCATGGTAGGCGATGTCGTTGGCAAAATACGTGTTGCTGCCGTCGGACTTGCGCAGCGGCCGATCGACGTCGTCGCCGAACTGGGTGGCGCGGAACAGGGTCTGGGGGCGCGGCTCCCAATCGTCGGGGGTCTTGCCTTTCGGTGGATCGAGCATGCCTTCGTAGATCAGCCCCTGTTGCGCCAGCCGGTCGATCACCGCATCGGCGGCGCCATTGGCGACCAGAGCGCGCTCGGAACTGAACACGTCCTGCGCCACGCCAAGCGCGGCGAGATCCTCACGGATCTCCGCCAGCATTGCGTCGATGGTGAAGTCGCGAACGGTATCGAGCCAGACCTCCGGCGCGGCGATGCCAAGATCGGGCAGCGCCAGTGCGGGGCCGTGGAGCGCGGCGAGCTTTTCTCCCACCGGGATCAGGTACTCGCCGCGATATTGCAGGCCGCCGGGGACTTCGTTGGAAAAGTCTTCCTCTGTCAGCGGCGTGCCGATTGCTTGCAGGTAACGCCAATACGCGGCCCAGGCGAGCGCGGTGACCTGCGCGCCGGCATCGTTGATGTAGTACTCTTTGGTAACGTCGTAGCCGGCCTTGATCAGCAGATTGGCGAGCGCATCACCGACCACCGCGCCGCGGCAATGGCCGATATGCATGGGGCCGGTCGGATTGGCGGACACGTATTCTACGTTGATCCGCGCCCCCGCGCCGTTGCTGCTGTCGCCGTACGCTTCGCCGCCGCGCAGGATGTCGGGGAGCAATGCGCGGAATATGCCGGGATCGAGGCGAAGATTGACGAAGCCCGGGCCGGCGACACTTGCGTCCTCGATCTCGAGGCGGTGGTTCAGGTGCTCCGCCACAACAACCGCGAGTTTGGCGGGCGGCTGGCGTGCAAACCGGGCGACGACCATCGCTGCGTTGGTCGCCATGTCGCCATGCGCCGGGTCGCGCGTGGGGGAAACTTCGAAACGGGCAGCAACGTCGTCCGGAAGATCGGGGACAATGAGGCGCAGCGCGTCAAGGACGATGTCGCGCATCGCGGCATAGAGATCGTGGGTCAAGGCTTATCCATGCAGGTTCGAGTTAGATGGCTCGCGCACGTGCCGGCGGCAGTCACTTGGTCTTTTGGTACTACCCCGCTAGCAGAGAAGCGTGAGCCATTGGATCCGATGTCATTGCGAGGAGCGCAGCGACGAAGCAATCTCGATCGCGGTCCCGCACGCACGTCCGCGCCCCGTTTCGCGCGAGATTGCTTCGTCGCTGCGCTCCTCGCAATGACATATGGCGATACCCTCGCAAGGACATATGGCCGGAGCAGCCATTAGGCTCTCCCGGCCCAGGGGTTCTGAACCTGCGTTATCCACTGACCGAAATATCCGTCAGCCGCCGATGCTCGTCCATCGCGTAGCGGTCGGTCATTCCCGCCACATAATCTCCGACGATGATCGCCGCGCGATGCGTGCCGCCTTCCCCCGCGCGCGCCCGCCAGTCGTCGGGCAGCAGCGACGGATCAGCATGGAGGAGTCGAAACAGTTCCTCGGTCAGGCGGCGGGCCTTGGTGGTCATGCGGTTCACCCGCCAGTGGCGATACATGCGCGAGAACAGAAAGTCCTTGATCACGGCATGGGTTTCCGCCATCGCCGGGCTGAACGTGACCACGCGCTGCTTGGTGCGGCGCACCGCGTCGGCATCCTTCGGATCCAGCTTCGCCAGGCGGCGCCGGGTTTCGGCGATCAGGTCGGTGATCATCGCGTTGATCATGCGGCGGATCATCTCGTGCCGCAGGCGCGGCGGAGGCACGTCCAGGCTGGACATCCGCGCCTCGGCCAGGGCCTCGCGCAGAACCGGCAGATGGCCCAGGTCATCGATCGCAAACAAGCGGGCGCGCAGGCCGTCGTCGATGTCGTGGCTGTGATAGGCGACGTCGTCGGCGATTGCCGCCACCTGGGCCTCGGCGGAGGCATGCGTGTTCAGGTCCAGCTTGTGGCGTTCGTTGTATTCCGCGATGTAGGCGGGCGGGTTGCGCAGCGGGCCGTTGTGCTTCGCCAGACCCTCCAGCGTTTCCCAGGTCAGGTTCAGGCCATCCCACCCGGCGTAGCGGCTTTCCAACATCGTCACCACACGCAAAGACTGCGCATTGTGGTCGAAGCCGCCGAACGGCTTCATCGCCAGGTTCAGCGCTTCTTCCCCGGCATGCCCGAACGGCGGATGGCCGAGGTCGTGGGCCAGCGCCAGCGCTTCGGTCAGGTCCTCGTCCAGTGCCAGCTCGCGGGCGACGGAACGGGCGATCTGGGCCACCTCGATCGAGTGGGTCAGGCGGGTGCGGTAGAAATCGCCCTCGTGGTTGACGAAGACCTGGGTCTTGTATTGCAGCTTGCGGAACGCCGAGCTGTGGATCAGCCGGTCGCGGTCGCGCTGGAACGGCGAGCGCGTGGGCGCCTCCGGCTCCGGGTGCAGCCGGCCGCGGCTGGTCGCCTTCTGCACGGCGTACGGCGCGAGGCTCATGTTGGAAGGGGCTTACACCGCGCCGGGAAAGGCTTCAATTCCGTCGCACGAGCGCCTATCTTACCGGCATGGAACAGTTTGCCGTTTCTGAGCGGGCTGCAGCTCGCATTGCCGAGATCGTCGCCGCCGAGGGCCGGAGCGCCGCCTTGCGCGTTGCCGTGCTGGCGGGCGGGTGCTCTGGCTTCCAGTACCGCTTCGAGCTCGACCCATCGCAGCAGGACGACGACCTGGTGATCGAGCACAGTGGCGCCCGCGTGCTGGTCGACCCCGTCAGCCTGGACCTGCTCTCCGGCGCCGAGCTGGATTTCACCGACGAGCTGATGGGCAGCCACTTTTCTGTGCGCAACCCGAACGCCAAGTCGGCTTGCGGCTGCGGCACCAGCTTTTCCGTCGATTGATCCAGCCAGACGGCTCACGGCTTTTCGGCTGGTAATTGGCCGCCCGTCCTATTATGTCCCCGGCTCGGCGCTTTTCCGCCAGGGTTCAGGTTTGCCCAAGTCCGCGACCCTGTCGCAGCCGGCACTTCCCCAACTGAAAAGTACTACGATCCGCAACACGCGGATTGCCGAAGCCAACAGGGGGACGTGATGTCTTCAGGCACAATCAAGTGGTTCAACGCGCAGAAGGGTTATGGTTTCATCCGGCCGGATGACGGCTCCAACGACGTGTTCGTTCATATCTCGGCGGTGGAGCAGGCCGGTCTGCGCGGTCTGAACGAGGGTCAGAAGGTCAACTACGACATCCAGCGCGGTCAGCAGGGCAAGACCTCCGCGGTCAATCTGCAAGCGCTCTGATCGACGCCGCATGCGGCCGGTGCCATGCCTTTGGCACCGGCCGACCCGGTTGGAGGAGGAAAAGCCATGTCGAGGCATAAATACGCCATCGGCGCGCAGGTAAAGCTGGCGATCAGCAAATACGCCGGCCAGGCGCCGCCGGGTGTTTACGCGATCTCCCGCCTGCTGCCGATCGAGGCCAATGTCTGCCAGTACCGCGTCAAGCACCTGGAGGACGGGCATGAGCGCGTGGTGCAGGAGAACCAAATTGCCAGGCTGAGCTAAGGTAGCGTCGGCAAATAAGTGCGTCAGCACGCCGACAAAGCTGCCGCTCAAAGCAAACGCTTAGGGCTTGTTCGACCGTGCATTCCGATTCGTTTATTTTCGAACAAGCGCTAATCCTACTGCGTCACTCAATCTGCACGACAACCCTCTGCGGCATACGACCGCAGCAGGGGCAGCGCGGGAGGACTCGAGCGAGTGTTCGCGCGAGGCGGACACGCAGCGTGGCAATCGAATTCG
>Ga0335074_10007944_pt1 | contig 14731 bp, 14 predicted proteins | sample Lox_Sample_23_FD_206715 | JGI IMG/M metagenome (GOLD analysis project Ga0335074, IMG submission 206715) | Soil microbial communities from Loxahatchee National Wildlife Refuge, Florida, United States - Lox_Sample_2.3 | ecosystem: Environmental > Terrestrial > Soil > Wetlands | place: USA...
CACCGGGAAAGGAGCCCCGGTAGCCGCCGGAGAGCCCCCTGCCCCGCTGTCGCGGCTGGGTTCCGATCTGGCCGCTGGCAAAGGTCTTCACCACACGTGTCAGCCCACAGGACAACCCACAGGAATCCGCCCGTTGCCCACCAGCAGGCGTCACGAAAACTGTGTTACTGTGAAACCGTGAAGAACCTTACGGTCTCCGTGCCCGATCACGTGTACCGCAATGCCAGGGTCGCAGCCGCCCAGCGCGACACCTCGCTGAGCGCACTGGTCGTCGGCTACCTTGAGCAACTGTCTGGGCGGATGGACGAGTTCGCCCGGCTAGAGGCGCTGCAGCGCGAGGTCCAGGCCGAGATCGGCCAGTTCCGTGCGGCCGACCGCCTCCCCCGCGACGAGGTTCACGGCCGTGCAGTTCGTTGATACCAACATCCTGCTCTACGCGATCTCGCGTGACCCTGCCGAGCAAGACAAGGCCAAGCGCGCGAACGACATCCTGACCAGTCGCGACCTGGCCCTGTCCGTCCAGGTCCTGCAGGAGTTCTATGTGCAGGCCACCCGGGCCAGCCGACCGGACCCGGTCACGCACCAGCAAGCCGTCCGGCTCATCGAGTCGTTCCGCCGCTTCCCCGTCCAGGACGTCACGAGCGCGATCTTGATGGCGGCCCTGGACACGCGCCAGCGGTTCCAGATCTCGTACTGGGACTCCGCGATCATCGAGGCCTCCCGCGCGATGGGCTGCACCGAAGTTCTGTCCGAAGACCTCGGTGATGGCCAGGACTACGCCGGAGTCCGGGTCACCAATCCGTTCCGCTGAGCGCGACAGCCTGGAGCTGGCAGGACCAGCGGGAGGCCCAGCCAGCGTCGGCAGTAGCCGCTGGCCTCGATTGTCCCGGCGCCCCCTATACAATGTTCTGCGGAATTTACATCCTTAGAAGTCATCTCTGTAGAAGCTATCCTTGCACTTCCGCATCACTTCCCGGAGATCCCTGATGCGCTATCGAAATCTTGGCCGAACAGGCATCAAGGTCAGCCCGTACGCGCTCGGCGCGCTGATGCTGGCCACTCAGGTCGGCAACCCCGACCCCGAGGACTCGATGCGGATCATCCACAAGGCGCTCGACGCGGGCATCAACCTCGTCGACACCGCTGACGCGTACGGGGACTCGGAGGAGGTTGTCGGGCGGGCACTGAAGGGCCGCCGTGACAACGTGGTCCTCACGACAAAGGTAAGCCGCCCCATGGGCACCGACCCGAACCAGCAGGGTGCCTCCCGTCGGTGGATTATCACGGCAGTCGAGAACTCGCTGCGCCGCCTCCAGACCGACCACATCGACGTGTATCAGGTCCAGCGGCCCGATCCCGACACCGACATCGAGGAAACACTTTCCGCGCTGACTGATCTCGTCCGCAGCGGCAAGATACGCGCGTTCGGAACCTCGACGATGCCAGCATCGAGCCTGGTGGAGGCGCACTGGGTGGCAGAAAGGCGCGGCCTGGAGCGGTTCCGTACCGAGCAGCCGCCGTACTCCATCCTGAACCGCGGCATCGAGCGCGAGGTACTTCCGGTCGCACAGCAGTACGGCATGGGCATTCTTGCCTGGGGGCCGCTCGGCCAGGGTATGCTCACCGGCCGGGTCCGCCGCGGGCAGGACAACGACGTCTCTCGCGGGAAACTCTTCAGAGCGTTCAGTGATGAGCGGCGCCTGGACGCGGTGGAGCGGCTGATCCCGCTCGCCGCAGAGGCCGGGCTGTCAATGCCCCACCTCGCGATGGCGTTCGCGATCTCCCACCCAGCCGTCACGAGCGCACTGCTCGGTGCCCGCACCATGAAGCAACTCGACGACCTTCTCATGGGGGTAGACGTCGTCCTTTCCGACGATGTCCTCGACCGGATCGATGAGATCGTCCCGCCCGGAACCGACATCGGCACTCTCGACCAGGCCTACGTGCCCCCGGCGATCCTGAAGACAGAACTGCGCCGCCGCCCGCTCAGCGAGCGCTCCGCAGCCTGAGACAGAGCCCCCCGGCTGCACAGGCCCCCGCACACGGCAGGGCAGCGGTCCTGTGCAGGAGCAGCGGGCATACCGAATCCGTTAGGGAAGCGCTTGCAGGATGGCCTGGTAAGCGGCTCCGTACGGGGTCGGGTCACCCGCGTAGTCGGTGATCAGCGTCGGGCCGCTGGCGCAGCCGTTGGCCCAGTCATCCCAGGTCCACGCGAGGAACGAGGTGTTCTCCGACTCCAGCCAGCTCGTGAGCGAGTCGATGTAGGTGCCGGCGCAGTCGCCCTCGCCGATCTCACCGGCGATCACGGGTACGGACTCGATAACCGGCTCGACTTCGCTGGTCCAGCAGGTCAGCGTGTCGCAGGTGTTGCCGCTGTAGGAGTGCCAGGACGCCACCAGGTTGTTGTCCGGGTCGGTCGGCTCGTACTGCAGCCAGTCAGTCAGGTCGTTCGCGTACTCCTCGCCGCCAAGCATGAGCACGTTGGTTGCCCCGGTCGAGCGAACCGCATTGACCATCGACTGCATCCCGGCCACCTGGTAGCCGATGCCCGGACAGGTGCCGCCGTCGAGCCAGCATTCCCAGCCGGTAGTGGTGCTTCCCGTGGCCCGGGAGGCGTAAGGCTCGTTGAACAGATCGAAGATGACAGCGTTATCGCCCTTGAATGTGTTCGCTACCGAGGTCCAGAACGGGATCGCCTCCGCCGCGTCCGGCATTGGCTTCTGGCAAACCGCCTCAGCGGACGAGCAGCCGGACGACGGGCCGGTGTAGAGGCCGTCGGTCCAGTGCAGGTCGAGTATGACGTCGAGGCCGTTCGCGGTCAGCAGGTCGACGTAGTTCTTGATCGCGTTGATGTAGTTCTGGCCGGCGTAGGTCGGGTCCACGTAGGACTCCCCGTTCCAGCACGCTTCGTTGAGCGGAACACGGACCGCCGTGACGTGGCTCCAGTTCTTCATGGCGAGGATCGACGCCTCGTCGGCCGGCCCGTCGAAGAACCCCCAGCCCTGAACGCAGGCGTACTCGGAACCGGAGCGGTCCATCCCGTGCAGAACCACCTGGCCGCCGCTGGCGTCGGCGAGTTCATTGCCTGAGACGTGGATCTGCGGAGCGGGCGTGCTGACGATCTCGGTGCCGGTCACGGCGGCGGGCAGGTAGCCGGCCGACGCGACTGTGAACGTGGTAGCGCCGCTGCTCGAGGTGTCCGCGGCGATCGTCACGTCCTGCGCGGTATTCCAGTCGGTGGGTGTGAACGTGAGCGTGGAACCGGAGCCGACCGACAGGCCGGTATTGCCAGCAGCACCCACCGTGACCGTGACGTCGGCGGCTGGCGGCATGGAGAGGGCCACCCCGAAGGTTCCGGTGAACCCCTGCATCACCGGCAGCGACGAGGCGCTCGTGACGATGGCTGGCGTCACCGTGCTGGCTGGAGCGCAGGTCAGGCTGGCGGGTGCCGCGTTGCTCGCGCTCCAGGTGCCCTGGAAGCCGAACGAGGTGTTTGAGCCCGCGGCGACGGAGCCGTTGTAACTCAGGCTCGACGCGGTGACGTACTCCAGGCTCTGGGTGAGCGAGGTATCCCACGAGTCCGTCACTGTCTGGTCGCCGCCGAAACTGAACGTCACCGTCCACCCGGTGAGTGCGGTCGTGCCGGTGTTGCTGACTGTAACCGCGCCGACGAAACCGCCGGACCATGAGCTTTCCGTGGAGTATGTCGCCGAGCAGGTTGCCGTGGCGCTCTCCGCCGGGCCCGCAGCCGTCATGAACCCCAGGCACAGCGTCAGCACGGGCACCGAGGCCACAGCATGACGGAGCGGCCTCGGCCACCGGCCCGTCCCCTTAGGCAAGAATCTCACCCGAATCTACCTCCTCATTACCCAGGTGGACGTTTGACAGGAAGGTAACCAGAGGTGAAGTTGGTGCCAAGAAAGGGGATAGCCGGCCGTTGCGCCGGGAAGCGGCTGAGCCCGCTGAGATCTAGCTGACCAGGTAAGATAAGTCCCTGAAACTCCGATGGCAGAGGCGAAAATTTCACACGGTGAAGATCTGAAAAGCGACCGCAATAGGTCATCGGCAGGCCACGAATAACCGGCTTCGAAGCCCGCAACGGGATTCACGGTCGGCCTATAGATAGCCTGCCTGCTACGGGGTGACGTTTCATGACGGATTCCAGGTCAACGGGGCCGTCGCGTTCTGCCGAGGCGCTGGGTGATCTGTCGGCGACAATCGGCGAGCGGCGAGCGCGCGGGAGAGCGGCCCGGAAACTGGCCCGGCGGGGCGGCTTGGGCGACTGGGACGAGGGTCAGCGCGGGCACGACGCGCTGGAGACGATCCAGGCTCAGAACGAGGTCCGGGTCCCCGAGCTCGTTCCGCTGCGCCACCAGCGCATGGCCGCTTCGGTGTGGAACTACTACCGGGGCGCGGCGGCGGTCATGGCCGCCGATCTCGCCTCCCAGCCCAGCAGCGGGCTGATCGTGCAGTTGTGCGGCGACGCTCACGTGCTCAACTTCGGGCTGTGGGCCACGCCCGAACGGAACCTGTCATTCGACCTTCGCGACTTCGACGAGACCTGGCCCGGCCCGTTCGAATGGGATCTCAAGCGCTTCGCCGCCAGCCTGGTCGTAGCGGCGCGGGAGAACGGGCTCAAGCCGGCCCGTGCAGCGGCCGCGGTAACCGCCGGCCTGAATGCTTACTGCACGCGCATGCGACGGTATGCGCTGATGCCCGAGCTCGACATCTGGTATGACAGCATGCACGTCAGCCACCTGGTCAGCTACTTCGAGCCCGCTGACCGCGGGCGGGTGTCGATCCACATCGAGAAGCAGCGCGAGCGCCGCACCAGCCGGGGCGCGTTCGGAAAGCTCACGACGATGGCGCACGGGCGCCCGCGGATCACCCAGGACCCCCCAGTCCGGGTGACGATCAGCGACGAGGAGCAGGCCGACCTGGTCGGCCACCTCATCGCGGAATACCGGCTGACGCTCCAGGCTGACCGGCAGGCGCTGTTCGACCACTTCACCGTCGTCGATGCCGTCCGCCAGGTCGTGGGGGTAGGCAGCGTGGGCATGCAGGTCTATCTGGTGCTGCTGGAGGGGCGCACCGGCGCTGACCCGTTGTTCCTGCAAGTCAAGCAGGCTGGACCATCGGTGTACGAGGCCCATACCGCCTCCAGCCGCCGCGGCAGTTACGGCGCACGGGTGATCCACGGCAAACGGATGCTGCAAAGCGCTACCGACATTTTCGTCGGCTGGGGCTCGCTGCACGGCAAGGACTACTACGTGCGCCAATTCCGCGACATGAAGATCATCCCGGCCACCGGCCTGATCATGCCCCGGCTCACCGAGTTCGCCACCGCCTGCGGCGCGACACTCGCCCGTGCCCACGCCCGCACCGGCGACGCGGCGGCCATCGACAGCTACATCGGCAACGGCCCGACGTTCGTCACCGCGATCGGCCGCTTCGCCCGGCTGTACGCCGACCAGAACGAGCGCGACCACAGCCAGCTTGTCAGCGCTATCACCGACGGCACGGTCGAGAGCTCATCCGGATGAAGGCGCCGATCGTTCAGTTTGGCTGATCGAGCGCACGGCGCGATCGCCGGGATATAGCGATCATGGCCGAGTCGACCTGGTGAAGTGTCCTCGCGGTCCGGGTGGACGGGTCGTGGTGTTCAGCAGCGAGAGCGACGCGGTGGACAAGCAGCCGGGCCACGGGCCAGGCGATGGCCAGCAGGACCCAGCGCCGCAGCCGGCGGCTAAGGAATACCCACATATGTGCTCTTTCTCCTATGACGGCTGTTCCGGTCTCGCTCGCTACCCACAGCGCAGCGCCGTAACCCACACCGGGCGGGCCGCCTGCCAGGGAAATACTCGCTGCGGCCGCCAGGTTGCAGTGTGGGTTCGCGGGCCGCCGCGGCACGACCGTAGATGGACCGTGGAGAAAGATGCCCAGGAAAGTTCAGCCGTATGGCTCCGGTGACGACACCGAGGCTGCCGCGCTGGCCCGGACCCGGCCGGATCCTGCGCCGGGGTATGTGAACGAACTGGCCGCTGCGATGACGATCGGGGAGGTCGCCACGCAGGCGGTGGAGGCTGTCCGGGCGCTGAACCAGCTGATAGCCGATACCGGGGAACTGGCCAGCCCGGGCGAGGCCCGTGAGGTCGTCGGCCGGCTGGCGCTGATGGGCTGTCAGCTGCCGGAGCTATGCGAGCATCTCGCCCGGTTCCTGGTAACGCAGCGCGAGGACGGCCAGATCCAGCACGGCACTGGCGGCGATCCCGACAGCGTGCTGGCCGAGGTGTCCGAAGCGCTGTCAGCGGCCGGCCGGGCCGCGGACATGATGGCGGCGGCGCTCGCCGAGGCTGGCGCCAAGGCGGCCGGCCTCGACCTGCCGTCCCGGTAGCGACCGCACGCACCCCTGCGTCAGATTGCGGCTCACCACTGTCCGCAACGCGCCGACGCCCCCTTACGCCCGAGGATGGACAGCTCGACTCTTCCGATATATCGTCGATCTATAAGCGACGTCCATAGACATCGAAAGAAGAACGTTTGTGTCTGACTATCAGCGGCACGGCGACGGGCGCGGCGGCCACGGCCGACGGCGGGGCGGCGGCCGTGGCGGCGGGCGCGGGCGGCGCGGCGACCTCAGGGCCACCGTTGTGGCCCTGCTGGCCGAGCGGCCGATGCACGGGTACGAGATGCTGCACGAAATCGGCCAGCGGACCCAAGGACTGTGGGAGCCCAGCCCAGGATCGCTCTACCCAGCACTTCAGCTCCTGGAAGATCAGGGTCTGGTCAAGTCGGCCCAGGCCGACGGCCGGCGGCGCTATGAACTCACCGAGGCCGGCCGGGCCCAGCAGGCGGCCAGCCATGACGACCCAGCGCCGTGGGAGGCCGCGTTGCGTCATGCTGACCAGGCGGACCTAGCCCTCAGCCGGATGCTGCACCAGGTGAACACAGCGATCGACCAGGTCACCGAGGCCGGCACTACCGCGCAGAAGTCGCGAGCCGAGGCCCTGCTGGCCGAGATGCGGCGGCAGACCTACCTGCTGCTGGCCGATGTTCCGGTCAGCGGGGGCACATCCGCTGCTGAGGGCCGCGAGCCCACCGCGGACCTCTGGCGGCGGGTAGATGAGTATTTCGACGGTGTCCTGCTGTCCCATGACGAAGACCTGGAGCGAGTGCAGCGAGCCAGCCAGGCGGCCGGGCTGCCGGACATCAGCGTGAGCCCGAGCCAGGGCAAGCTGCTTCATCTGCTGGCCCGTGGGATCGGCGCCCAGCGGATCCTGGAGATCGGCACTCTCGGCGGCTACAGCACCATGTGGCTGGCCCGGTCCCTGCCGCCCGCCGGGCGTCTGATCTCTCTCGAGATCGAGCCCAGGCACGCCGAGGTGGCCAGGGCCAACCTGGCCAACGCTGGCCTGGCCGACCGCGCCGAGATCCGGGTCGGCCCGGCGGCCGGCAGCCTGGAGGCGATGGCGGCGGCCGCGGAGCCCGTGTTCGACCTGGTGTTCATCGACGCGGACAAACAGTCGAACCTCGAGTACTTCCGCTGGGCGATGAAACTCACCCACCCGGGAAGCATGATCATCGTGGACAACGTGGTGCGCCGTGGCCGGGTCGCCGACGCCGACGACACCAGCCCCGCGGTCACCGGCGTCCGCCGGCTGATCGACGCCATGGCGGCCGAGCCCCGGGTCGAGGCAACCACGATCCAGACCGTCGGCGCCAAAGGCTACGACGGCCTCACGTTTGCGCTCGTCATCGAGCCGGCCAGCCCCCGCTGAGCAGCGAGCGCGGCGCGTCATGTCCTCACCCATAGGCAATGAAATCCAGAACGTCACCGGCCTCCTCCGGACGCGGCTGCCAGCCGACATGGTCGTGACCGAGCAGCCGGCGCTCACGGCGGCCAGCCGGGTGTGGAACGCCCAGGTGAGCGGCTGCCCTGCTGTAGTAGCCCGGTGCCGCACGACGGCTGATGTCCAGGCGGCCGTGCGGGCGGCCCGGACCGTGGGCATGCCGCTGTCGGTGCTGTCGGGTTCGCCGGGCTGACGCTCGGCGGCGGCTACGGAACTGGCCTGGGTTCAGGACACCGAACACCTGCTGGACGCGCAGGCTCTGCCTGGCGGCTGGGCCAACCTCATGGCCCACGGTGATCAGCGGGCCCGGGACGCCTTCGGGGTCAACACCGAACGGCTGCTGGCAGTTAAGTCGCACTACGACCCCGATCGGGTGTTCGCGGCGATCCCACTGCCAGAAATTAAGCCCCTCCCCCCGCTCTTCGCCACATGAGAACTTTTCTGTTGGCCTGAGGCACCCTCATGACTCCTACCGGTAACAAGCATCGCCACCGGAAGGAGCCGATCATGAAATCTCGTGCCTTCAGGTCAGCCACTCGTCTGGCCGGGACGCTGTCAGCCGCGGCCATCGCGGTTGGGTGCGCGGCCAGTGCGGCCGCGGCAGCGCCGGCCACGCCGGCCTTGCCCGATGGCGGCGGCGGGTTCTCGGTCTCGCTCGCGGCAAGCTCGTCCTACCCCTACGTGGGGCAGTCGGTGACCATAACCGCGACCACGAACGCCGATGTCGGGCCGACCCCGTATTACATAACGATCTACAGCGAGACAACAGGGGCCGAGCTCGCGATCTGTGGCTTCGGTACCACGTGCTCAGCGACCGTTTCGCAGAGCGCTCCTGGCAGCCAGGACTTCGAGGCGTTCGTAGGCGACGACGTGCCCGGCGATGGCCACCCAGGTTTCGTGGTCGTGTCCAGCAACTCTGCTGCGGTCACCTGGTGGCAGTTCGTCATCATCCCCAGACCGATTCGCCTATGAGTCGCCGTGCCGCCGGAAACGGCCGGAGATGCCGGGCGTGGACTGGCCTGTGGCTGGCTGACGCGTCGTTAGCAGCGCCATTATCTGTGTCAGCTGGCTGCGGGCCCTGTCATACGGCTGGGGGTCGGTGTATCCGCGGTAGACGGTCTCGATGGTCATGATCAGGACCAGGTGCAGGCAGTACAGGCGGCGGCGCACCTGGTCGGTCTCCGTCAGTTCGCTGCGTCCGTAGCCGCGCATGAATGCGGCTGGGTCGCCGAGCGCCGGCAGACTGGGTGCCGGCGAAGCCGACCTCTATCAGCGGGTCACCGAAGAAAGCCCGCTCGTGGTCGAGGATGCTGACGATCGCGCCGCTGCGGATCATTACGTTGCCGTCCCACAGGTCCCACTCGACGAGCACCTCGTGATAAGCATCCAGATCCTCAGCGGCCAGCTCAGACCGGATGAGGCTTAGGTTGTCAGCGTCGATAAATGGCATGAAGAAGTAGGCGGCGTCGCACAGCTCCTGGCTCTGATCAGCGAAATCGACGGTCGGGACCGGCACATCGGTGCGTTCGGTGATCAGCCGCAGTGCCGCCAGCTCGACCGCCATCGCACCGCGCTCATAGGTCATCACCTCAACCGCGGGCGGTGGCGCAATCTTCAGCACGACCTGTCGGCCGTCACGTAACCGCATCTGGTAGGTCACGTTGAACCAGCCGTGCTCCAGCTCGCTGACCCAGTCATCGCCAGGCGGCACCACGTCCGGGCCATAAGCTCGCGCAGCCATGGCCCTCAGAGTCCCGATCGGCTGACGGTTCTTCGTGATGCTCTCCATCGAAACCTGCCTTGCCTGTCAGCGCTTATCGAGTCTGCCTCTGCCAGGTTAGGCGTGCTGCCAGCTGGCTGGGCCGGGCGATGAATGTGGCTTTGGTGTAGCCGGGTGTGCAGCAGAACCGCATTCATAGCCGTGTGGCCGCTGGACCTTCCCGCAGCGGGTGGCTGACGTACCATGAAAGGACAGGCCGTCAGGGGGCGGGCATGCAGTTCATTGAGTCGAGCATCATCGGGCTCCGCTCCGCGGTTATCACGTTAACCCACGGCGCGACGCCGCTCACGTTCATTCTCTTTCCTATGGTGCACGTGGCCGAGCAGCAGTTTTATGACGAAGTGGCGGCTCGCGCCCGGTTGTGCCAGCTGATCGTGGCCGAGGGCGTCCAATCCAGGTTCGTTCCTGTGCAGGAATGGATGGCCCGGCACCACCGGGGGCACCTGGTCGACCAGGCGGCTGCTTTGCCGCTGGAGACCCTGGGCGTTCCTGTGCACTGGGAGGCTGACCCGGGCGCCAGTATGAAGTCGGCCCTTGACCATCTGAAATTCCGCACGACTGACGCCGTTGGCGCGGCCACTATCGGGCTGGCACGGAAGTTCATCGACCCCCGGGACCTGCCGAGCGTGGATCAGGCCGAGGCGTATGACGACGACTACCTGGCCGACGGCTGGTTTGACCGGATGGTCGAGTACAACGCGAGGGTGCGGCGAGATCCCGGGCTTGTCTGCACCCTGGATGCGATTTACCGCGATCACGCGGCCGAGCAGATGAGGGTAGGCGTGATATGGGGTGCGGCGCACATGCCGGCCGTCACTGCCTATCTGTGCGGCGAACTCGGCTACAAAGCGATGAGTGCCGAATGGCTAACCGTCGCCCATGCCAGGTCCTGAACTCCTGGCGGTGCCGGGTCGCGTCAGCCTTCGTACGCGACGGCCTGGCTGACAAGCGTCGCGAAGCTGCTGGTCCAGTAATCGGAGTAGGACGGGCTGCCGCTGGAAGGGCCGCCCTGCTCAAAACCGCCTGTATCGCCGATCAGCGTGCCGCGACGAGTTGTGGTGCTAAAGCCTTCGAACCACGGGCCACCGCTCGTCCCGTCAGTGAATCCGGGGGTCGTGGCCGTGCGATACGAATCACCAGACTCCGAGACTGTGGTCGTGTTCTCGACGGTGGTCAGCGTATCGGGGCTGCTTCCCGGGATCCCCGCTATGGTCACATTATCGACGGTATCGGGCTGATTGATGCTCCAGCCGTTAGCTCCCGTGACGTCCCCGACGCCCTTGCCGCTCTGCGGGTTAAGAACGATGACAGCATAATCATTCTCTGGATTAGTACCGCAGTCTATTACGGGAATACTGCAGTTCATCCAGCTGTCAAGGAATACCTCGTTTACCGACCAGGTACCGTAGGGGCTCTGGTTGTCGTGCCACATCGGCGAGAAAGCCAGATCGGTGCTTATGTAGGGCACGCCATCTTCCACACCCTCGATGCAGTGCGCCGCCGTGACAATCAGGTCTTCGTTGTTCGTCGCCGCGGTCCCCTGGAGCACTGTCGCGGTGCAGTTAAGGCTCAGGACGCCATCCACGTTGTAGGTGAGCTTGCCGACTGTCGGGTACCCATCTGACGAGGTGGTCGTCGCCTGGGCGTCCGGCGGGTGTGACGCAGCCCCTCCCGGCGGCACGAACGCGCTGGCCCCCCCGGTCATCGCCGCTTGGGGCGCGCACCGCTCAGCCGAGATCGGAGCGGCGCTCGCCGGCACCCGCCGCGAACGGCCGAGCCTGTCCACCGCTGCCTGGCTGAAGGCGGGAATAGTGCTGATCCGCGCGGGGGTCCAGTGGCCCAATGCGGCGGCGTCCTGAGCCTTGGAGAATTTCAGCGTCTGCACCGTCAGGCACCCGGACCTGCTAACCCGCGTGCTGGCGTAAGCGCCCGTCGGCGCGCTGACCATCGGGACGACTGCCGTGACCGCCCCCAGCGCCACAGCGGACAGAGCGTTTATCCGGAATGCCACCGTTGAGCTCCTGACTGTGCCGCTGCGATAACGACTGCGTGGCGACTGAACGACCGACGCTGCTGCGGCTGAACGATACCGGGAACGGCGTCAGGAAAGTGTGGATCAGTGATAAAAGCTGCACTCCTGGACATATCCGGGGCTTCCGGCCTGGCTGGCCACGGGAAAGGCGTTTGGGGAACACCAGAAGGGAGCGCCCGGCGCGGCCAGGCCCGGGCCTCCGGCCTGGCCGGCCACTGGCCTCCGGCCTAGCCGGGCACGGGAAAGGCTTGTTGGGGAACGCCCGAAGGGAACGACCGGCTACGAAGCTGCGCTCGGCTCTCCCGGAGGCGCCGACCCTGTCGGAGGTGCCGACTCTCCCGAGGGTGCCGGCCCTCCCGGAGGCGCCGGTCCTCCCGGAGGTGGAGGCACCCTGCTGGCTCGCTGCCTGGCGGTGGCATCGAACAGGGCGGCGCGCAGCACCATGTCCGCCGAGGCCAGCTCGGCCGGGCTGACCCGCGCGGCGATCTCGCGGTTGAGGTCCTCGGTGACAGCGATGACGGCACGGGCGTAGTCGCGGCCGACCGGCGTGAGGATGACGTTCAGTTGCCTGGTGTCGCGCGAGTCCCTTTCTGTCGTGGCGTAGCCGCGCTGCTCAAGCCCGTCGGCGATCTTCCTTGCCGCCTGCCGGGTCACACCCAGGTCGGCGCCGAGGCGGCCGACCGGCAGCGGTCCGCGCGACAGCACCCGCATGACGGCCGAGTCGCCGCGCCGGAAGCCGGCATAACCGAGCCCTTCCAGACGGCTGGTCGCCTCGCCCAGCCAGCTAAACCTGGCCAGCGCTACCAAGTCGCCGAACCGATACGCGGGTGTTGACTCCGGGGTCATGACCTCGCCATTATAGAGATATGCAACCCAGTTGCCTTTTTTCGCGGCGCCTCCTTCAGCCGCCGACCCGCGGCCCCCTGCCGCGGGCGCCCTTCCAGGGATCCCGATGAGGACCGATGTCTCGCCGCCGCCTCCGCGCCTCGCACCATCTCGCGCAAAGACGCTGGCCCAGTTCACCCTGGCCGCGATAGCCGTCTACGTGGCCATCGACGTCCTGCTGGCCTTCCTCCGGCCCGGGTACAGCCTGCTCTACAACGCCGAAAGCGACTACGGCCGCGGCCCCTGGTACTGGGTGATGGACGTCAACTTCCTGCTGCGCTGCGCTCTGTCCCTGGCCATCGCCGCCGCCCTGTACCGCGTCGCCCGGCCCGACGGCCGCACCCACGGCGGTCTGGTCCTGCTCGTCATATGGGCGGCCTGCTCCGGCCTGCTCGCGTTCTTCGCCGACGACCCCGAGGGCACGCCCGTGAACGTCAGCGGCATCGTTCACCTGATCCTGGGCCTCATCGCGTTCATTTGCATCGCGATCGGCACCATCCTGATATCAGCCAGCCTCATGCCCGACCCGGCCTGGCGCCCCGCCGCGCCCATCCTGCTGGCCATCTCGATAGCCGGCGCCGTCGCCTGCCTGGTGCTGGGCGCGCCCCACAAATACCACGTCACCCCCAGTGGCCTCTACGAGCGCATCTTCCTCGGGCTGGAACTCCTGTGGATGGCCGTCGCCGCTATCGCCATCGCCCGGCAGAACCCAGCGCCCGGCCAGAATGACTCGACAGCCGCCCAGGAACTCTGAATGCGCGAGGCCCGGGCCAAGAACGTGAAGGGCTCCGCCTTCCCGGGGCGGCCGCCACGATCCCGGCGTGGCTGCCATGAGCGTTATGCCCGGATAATGCGCACAGCCGTGCTGCCGGATTCCGGTCACCGGAAGTCTCCCTTATCGTGGAGAGTTTTTCGATACTATCGCCGAAAAAACTCCACCCTGAGCCCAGCAGCCTGCGGTAACGGGTTCCGGTGCGGTCATATCCAGCCACCGCGCCAGCCGGAAACCACGCCAGCCTCACACAGCCCCGTCGGCTCATCACCTGCGCCACATGTTCACCACCACGAACTCAAGCACCACTGGCCTTGCAGGCCGTGGCTGCACACAGGCTGCGGGCTGCGGGTGGGCTGCGGATCGGCTGCGGGGCTGCGGGTGGGCTGCAGGCTGCGTTGTCCGCGTCGGACGGCAGGGGCAGGTGGAGGCTGTGGGCTCTAAGCGAGGTATCCCCCGTCCGTACGGCGCTGGGTCATGGTCGAACATCCGCCGGTAAGGACCGCCGGAACGAAGCAGCTGCCGGTGCGGGCCGCGCTGGACCACTGCGCCCTGGTCGAGCACCACGATCTCATCGACCTGTTCGAGGCCGTCCAGCTCATGTGTGATCAGCAACGTGCTGCGCCCGGCGGTGACGGCGAGCAGATCGGCGGTAAGGGCCGCGCGGGTCTCGCGCTCGAGCCCGGCGGCGGGCTCGTCCAGGATCAGCACGGCCGGGTCGGCGAGCAGCGCTCTGGCCAGGGCGAGCCGCTGCCGCTGGCCGCCCGAGATGGCCGCGCCGTGGGCGCCGACGCGCGTGGCGAAGCCGTCAGGCAGAGACCTGATCCAGGGCAGCAGGCGGGCGCGGGCCGCGGCGTCGGCGAGTTCATCGTCGCTGGCCGCGGGGCGCGCCAGGCGGAGGTTGTCGCCGATGGTCGCGTCGAAGATGTGCGGGTCCTGCGGGCAGCCGCCCACCAGTGTGCGCACGTCGTCGGCGGCGTAGCTGGCCAGGTCGTAGCCGTTGAGGGTGGCGGTGCCGCCGACCAGGTCGCAGAACCGCAGCAAGACAGCGGCGACTGTCGACTTCCCGGCCCCGCTTGGCCCCACCAGGGCGACGCGCCGGCCGGGCTCAAGGTCGAGGTCGACGCCGGCTAGGGCGAGCCCCCCGGTCGGCTGGTAGCGCACCTGCGCGTCGCGCAGCTCGACCCTTACCGGACCGGCCGGCACCGGCCTCGGCCTGACCGGCTCAGACACCGGATCGGGTGTATCGAGGACGGCGCATACCCGGCGCGCCGACGTGCGCGCGTGGCCAAGCTGCAGCGCGGCAGCCGGCAGCGGGCTGACCGCCTCGAACGCGGCCAGCGCGGTGAGAGTCAGCACCGCCAGCGGCACCCGGGTGAGCGCCCCGGCCCCGACGGCGGCGACGCCGAGGA
>Ga0335074_10007945_pt1 | contig 14730 bp, 10 predicted proteins | sample Lox_Sample_23_FD_206715 | JGI IMG/M metagenome (GOLD analysis project Ga0335074, IMG submission 206715) | Soil microbial communities from Loxahatchee National Wildlife Refuge, Florida, United States - Lox_Sample_2.3 | ecosystem: Environmental > Terrestrial > Soil > Wetlands | place: USA...
ACTGCCTACGACCCCGCCAAGACCGCCGTAGAGATGGCCCAGTCCAAAGATCACGCAGGAAATCAGTAGGGCCAGCGTGAGGTTCAAGCTCCATGGAAATGTGTGCAGGTAGTGCAGCAGGAATCCACGATAGAGTGTCTCTTCACACACTCCCGCAGTAATGCAGAGAAGAACCCACCAGCGGCGCTCGGTCCACGTCGCCGGGAAGAAGTAGGCGAGCGATTGAAACGCTTCGGCGGAGGAATACTGGCGCGGCTGTTTCTTGATCTTCTTCCAAAAGACTGTCGCGTACGGCAGCAGCATGAGCGCAATGAAGAGCGCGATCACGATCTCGACGAGATAGAAGACCCAGGCGTGCTGCAATAGCCACGGAATCTCTTGCGGCGTGGGCTCGATAGTGAACAGCGGACGCGCGCCAATGGCCAGCAAAGCGACGACACTCGAGATCCATAACCAGGCGGCCAGCGTTTTGTAGTAGCGAAGCTTCCCGGCGGAGCTGGGATTGCGCTTCAGCCGCTGCGTGTCCCAGAAATCCCAGGTCGGCGCGATCACCAGCAGAAAAAGAAAGAGCAGATGCTGGACGAGCGCTGAGACGGAAAGATGGAGTGTCAAGAGAATTTGCCGTTGAGTACTCAGCCGCTGAAAAATAGCGGCTTCGATGAGATAGCTCGCCCTATCTAAAATTCGCGCGCACATCAACAAAATCCGTACTACGCTCCCGCCTGCTTCTCTGCCATGTCGCCGACGATCGGCAGCTTGAACAGTTCGTGCTGGTATGCCTTGATTACGAGTAGAATCCACAGCGCAAATTCGGCCAAGCCCAACAGGCCGTAGATGGGGAACACCAGTAGCGGCAGCATGTAGCCTATGATCGACAACCCAATGTGGATCACGACCAGCGCGCCAACCGTGAACAGGCATTGGAAGGAATGGAAGCGCACAAAGCGGTTGCGATTATACGGTTCGATGAGGAGAAAAATGATCGCCGGAATGATGGTGAAATAGGCGAGCATGCCGGCAATATTCTCTTCCAGCGGGGTCGAGACCGGTACCGCTGCCTGATAGCCGCCAGCAGGCGCGACTTGTGCCGGCGGCGGAGCCGGCGGAGCGGCGACTCCAGCTACAGGCGCCTGTCCGGTCGCTTTGCCGCATGCGGGACAGAACGCAACATTGTCCCCCACTTGACTACCACAGTTCGCACAGAATGCCATTCTGAACCTCCCTGAGTTGGTTTTGAACGGATGCCCCATCGCGATTCGATAAGACCCACCGCGCTCACCCCGGGGCTGCTTGGGGCGGACAATAACAGAGTGCTGCGGCAAAGGCAAAACAAAAATCAGCTGCTCCCGAATTGAAAGCCTGCCAAAAACTACCACTCTTCGCGCCTAGAATGGTTTCATGGAAACCAAGTCCAGCACTCCTGTTTTCCGGCAGCCGACGGCGCTCGAGCGGCTCTTCAATCGCTGCTTCGGCCTTCTGGTGGGACTCGGATTCGGCATGAAGCACAATTACCTGCTTCAGGTACGCGGACGGAAATCGGGCAAACTTTATTCCAATCCCATTGACCTGCTGGAGATCGACGGACGGCGCTTTCTGGTTGCACCGCGAGGCCGCACACAATGGGTTCGCAATGCTGAAGCAGCTGGCGAAGTTACGCTCAAGCGAGGCATGTGGCAACAGAGCTTCACTTTGCGCGCGATTCCCGACACCGACAAGCCTGAGTTGTTGAAGGCCTATCTCGACAGCTTTAAGACCACGGTTCAGCGATACTTCCCTGTTCCCGCCGGTTCCGACGCCAAGGCTTTCGCCGGCATCGCGGCGAACTATCCAGTGTTTGAGCTGATCGCGAAATCGTGATCAGCAACCCAATCGAGGTTACTTTCCAAAGGAACTTGGGACATCGAAGCCACACGCAAACAAAACCGGCGGCACACGGCCGCCGGAGAAACTGCGATCTGTTGTTTAAAATGGCCCCGAACTGTTCGCCGATGCATAGTCATCGTCGCGCCGCTGCAGCGTCGGTCGATCATCGCCCCCTTGACCTTGCGGGTTGTTGCCATTTCCGCTGTCAGCGGTCTGCGTGCGCCGCAACGTAGGCTGATTGTCCTTCTTGTCGGGAAGCGCCTTCTTGCCATTCTCAAACGCCGCCAGCCGTGCTTTCACTGCTTCGAACTCCGAAGTGTCCACGACGTATTCCGGCCGCGGCGGCAGCAGGTCGCGAATTTCTTCCTGGCTCTTCAAGATGCGGTCCGGCGTCTGCGGATGCGTGGCGAACGCCTTGGACAGCGTTCCCGGCTTCTCTTTCTCCAGCGCCTTGAGCTTCTCGAAGAAGGCGATGAACGATTGCGGATCGTAGCCCGCCTTGTACATATACTGCAGGCCCAGGTAATCGGCTTCGGATTCGAAGTTGCGCGAGAACTTCATGAACACGACCGGCAGCGCCAGGCTCATCCCCATGTTGGCCGCTTCGTACAGCCCCCAGCTATTCACAAACAGCAGCGGAATGGTCGCCCCGATCTGCACGTAGTTGGCGCGCGTCATCTCCCGCGTAGCATGGCGAGCGGCCACATGCGCGATCTCATGCGCCATTACTCCGGCCAGTTCCGCCTCGTTGTCAGCAGCCAGGATCAGTCCGGTATTGACGTAGAAGAATCCGCCCGGCAGTGCGAACGCGTTGATGTCGTCGGAGTCGATGACTTTGATGGTGAACGGCACCTTTGCATCGGAATTGCGCACCAGGTTCTGGCCCACGCGATTGATGTACTCGTTGATCACTGGGTCCTGAATCAGGCGCGCGCTGGCTTCGACCATCATCGCGTACTGCTTGCCCAGCTTGACGTCGGTATCGATCGAGTACCAATCGCCCATACTCTTGCCGGTCTGACCCACCTTGCGGTCGCCGATATCGTCGATATCGTTCTTGTCCTTGTTGTGGGTTTCCTTGGGAGCGTTTGCCGTAGCAGCAGTCTCCGCTGTGCTGTCCACCGGACTGCCAGTTCCGGCCGCATTGCTTCCCGACTGCGCCGCTGTACCGCTTCCCGATTGCGCTGCGGCGCCGCTGTCATTCGCGGTGCTGCTCGCCGGTTGCGACTGGTCGGGAGATGTGCTGGAAATCTGAGTTGACGTTTGCGACTGTGTGTTGTCTTGTGCCAGCGCAGGCAGGGTAACGCCGACACCCAGCAGCACCGCAATCATCGCAGCGAACGCGCGCGATTTCATGGGAAACTCCAGTGCCCAACTCTGGACCGCACCTTTGCCGGAGGTGCTTCTTGCGGACATTATATGCTTGGAATCGCAGTGTGGCGCAAATGGATTTCTGCGTGGGCTGCGACCCGCCAGGTTTTTCCCGCCCGCTGAAACGCCGCCGTTGCAATTCGCGCACAGAATCTGCCAAACTTGGTCTAGAATGAGCACTTTGTCCCAGGAGGATGGTTCTTATGGCCGCACCAACTTCAGCGCAAAAAATTTTGCAATTGGTCTCCATTGAGGACTTCATCGCCGGCTTGCGCAAGCTCGAGGAGAAGGATTTCACTGGCGTGCAAGGCACGCTGGAGTACATGCGCGCCAATCCCGTCGACCCCGAGAGTCTGCAACCCTATCTCTTCTGGAACACACAACACTACACGCGCAACCTCATCGACAAGACTGATCTCTACGAGCTGCTCGCGCTCTGCTGGGAGCCGGGCGTGAAGAGCTCTATCCACAACCACAAGGGCCAGAACTGCTGGATGGCCGCTCCCGTCGGCCGCTTCCTGGTGCAGAACTATCGCGTGCTGGAAGAGAACCTCGCCGCGCATCGCTGCAACATTGTTCCCATCGATGAAGTCGCCATCACGCCGGAGAATCCCGTCGCCGTCGATCCCGTGAATCCGGTGCACGACGTTCGCAACCCGCGCGAACTGAATCAGCGCGCCGTCAGCCTGCACGTTTACTCGCGCCCGTTCGATTCCTGCGTCGTCTACTCGGTCGAGCAGTGCTCCTGCGGCGAGATCGGCCTGCTGTACACCTCGATGTACGGCAAGTTGTGCGAGAGAAGCAATTAGCAGCGAACTCCGAGCCACTAGCTTCGAGCCGCGAGCTTCAGACAATCTGCCTCGACTTTCGCGTGTCGCACCCCTCTATCAAAGGCACGGCTTTACAGGCTGCTAAACAGTCGCGTGGCGATTTGGCTCGCGTAGTGCTGGCCTTCAGGCCAGCGTACCGGCGCGCCTCTTTACTCTTTGTCATCCTGAGCGGAGCGTCCACCTTTGCCTTTCCGCCGCGTCTGTTGCGGCGGGCGGACGCGCAGTCGAAGGACCTGGTTTTCGCCTGAGCCGGGCCCGACGAGCACCCCCTCTTGCGCGTGACGGGAGGACTAACCAAATCGATATCCCACCCCTCCCCCATCCCGCTCCCTAAATTATTGGTTCGGTACCTCCAGCACAATATTGAGCCCCAATGACTTATTAGCAAAAATTTGAGCCCCAGAGACTTAGCCGGCGATTTTCCCGTAGGCTGGAAAATTTCCGCAATTATCAGAAACCTCATCTTGATAACCATTCGTTTAACTTGCGGGTGCTCACATCCGGCGGGGCGGTTTGGGACGCCTCCCACACTTCCGACTCTTCAAAGATCCGATCAGCCGGTCCCAAGACCAGGGACGACTAATCCAGCCGACACTCGCGATCAACGCGAAGCGGCCGGTCGGACACTAAGCCCAACCTACCAGGCTGCCGATTCGCGCTCGCTGTCAACAGAAGAAAGCGCATCGTGAAACACGAAGGTAACCACTTCTCCCAATTCGGGAAGTGCAGACTTTCGTCATTCGATCACTGAGCCGCGTGTACTTCCGGTCAGTGCCCTGGCCGACGGAAAATATCCCGCGCACCAACGGAATGTTGAAGGAATAGATGGAAGAACACATTCAAGCTTATCTGCCTTAGCGCGATGCTCTGCGGCGCTATGATCTGCCTTGTTGCGAATCCAGCATCCGGAACTGACTACGCGCCAGAGCAACCTTAGACCAGCCAAGTCCTTCATATAAGCTAAGCAGGGACAAGTGGGATGCTCGGAAAGATCCCCTGCTCCAGACATTCGGCCTTATTCTTCCCGTCATCTTGCTCCTTGCTCCGGATTCACGCCGAGGAGCTTATCTTGCAAGGTTCGATTCAGCTACGTAATTCGCTTGCGCTTTTCATTGGGATTTGCCTTTTGCTCGCGGGGACCGTTGTGGGCTTTGGTCTCACATCATGGGGGGCCCATCCGGTACTGGGCTCGTCGGCGCCACCGGTTATTGTCAACCAAGGCCACGACAATACGCCCGCTCCTGCTCCCAACAGCCTTGGCTTTGCTCCCATCCTCAAGCCCGCACTCCCGGCGGTGGTTAGCATTACTTCGTCACGTATGGTAAACGTGCCGCAGTTTCCCTTCTTCAATCAGCCGTTTTTCCAGCAATTCTTTGGTGGGCAACTTCCGCAGCAGCCGCAACAGCAGCGGGAGATGGGATTAGGATCGGGCGTCATCATCAGCGCCGACGGCTACATCCTCACCAACAATCACGTGGTCGCAAAATCCACCGACATCAAAGTTATGCTGCCCGACAAGCGGCAGTTTCCCGGCAAAGTGGTTGGCACCGATCCCCAGACCGATATCGCGGTGGTGAAGATTGCCGCCACGGGCTTGCCAACCATCACCCTGGGCGATTCCTCCAAGCTGCAGGTTGGCGATTATGCCTTCGCCATCGGCAATCCCTTTGGCGTCGGCGAGACCGCGACCATGGGGATCATCAGCGCTACGGGCCGCAATGGCCTGTCAATTGAAGACTATGAAGATTTCATCCAGACTGACGCGGCCATCAACCCGGGCAACTCCGGCGGCGCGCTGCTGAACGCGCGCGGCGAGCTCATCGGCATCAACACCGCCATCCTCACCGGCGGCTCAGGTGGGAATCAGGGTATCGGCTTTGCTATCCCCATCAACATGGCAAAGTACGTGATGGAGCAAATCCTGAAGCACGGGAAAGTGGTGCGTGGCTATATCGGAGTGGGCATTCAAGAGGTCACGCCCGCGTTGGCCAAGGCCTTCAAGGTCCCGCCAGAAAAGGGAGCGTTGATACGCAGCGTGGAGCCGGATAGTCCAGGCGCCAAGGCCGGCCTGCAGCGTGGCGACGTCATCACCGAGGTAAACGGCCAGCCGGTGAGCGGTCCCAACGATCTCCGCCTGAAGGTCGCGGCCATGGCTCCCGGAACCACGGTGCATCTCAAGGTGCTGCGCAATGGCGAAGCTCGCGACATCAACGTGACGCTGGGTGAAAGCCCGTCCAGCGAGAAGACAGCCAATGCAGTCAGCGCAGCCCAGAGCCCGATGCGCGGAGTCCAAGTGGATGATCTGACGCCCGATGTCCGCCAACAACTTGAACTGAATTCACAAGTCAAAGGCGTGGTTGTAACCGACATCGCGTCCAATTCCCCGGCCGCCGACTCCGGCCTGCAGCGCGGCGACGTGATCGAACAAATCAATCGCCAGCCGGTCAACTCCGTCTCCGATTATCAGCGTCTTGTGGCTCAGGCCGGCAACCAGGCACTGGTTCTGCTGATTGATCGCGGCGGCAACACGATCTTTCTGGTGGTGCAGCCGGAGTAGGGGAGGGTGTAGAGCTGGCCTTCAGTGTCTGAGAACCAGATTTGGGAAGTTGCGGTGGGAGATCACCGCCCCGATTGGCGCCAATTCAGCCGCGCAGCCGGGGTCCCCAACAAGTCCCGCCTTTGGCCTTGTTGGGATGGAGGAGCGGCGGCACGGTTCTCGCAAACGCTTTAGTCGTGCCGGTAATATGTTTGTCTCTCACCCGAGTCGGGTTTGAGCCGACGATACGCCAGCCTTCCGGTTGCTACTTGCCAACTGCCAAGTGTTCCTTCAGGATCTCGACCTCGCTCGCCCGCCACTCGCCATCGCTTCCCTGCTCCGCAGTGACGCGAACCTCCGCCCCCGCGGTCAGGGCATCTTTCGGCTTCGCCAAACGGGTTGCCGAAGGCACGCTTTCGTCGTAAACGACACGCGCGTGCGAAATCTCGACCCGCCGCGCCATACCGTTGCGTCCCTGCACATAAATCCAGTTCTTCCCCGCCGCATCGTGTGGGCCATCTACAATGGTGCCGCGAAACGATCCTGGCGTACCGGCGCTGGCCGCAACGGTAAGCGCAAGCATTAGCCAAAGCATCCACCAGCGGTTGCGAAAGCCTCGCATGCTGCTTTCGATGCCCTCCAGAGCCGAAGCGGAGGTACAATCTGTTCCGTTTTGGGAGTCAAGGGGGGTTCCGGCTCAAATTTGAAGCAAAGGGACGGACAAGCACTATGAGCAAATCATGTCTGACGCTTATCGCGGTGGCTATCACCCTGCTGTGGGTGGGGGCTGGATGCACGCAATCCGGATCGGCGCAACCCACCGAGAATTGCCCAGTCCAGCAACAAAGGTTCCCGGCCACCGGCCAGACGACTTCGTACGTGGCGGGCGATGACGGTGACATTCGGGCTGGGGCCGCGCTCAGTTATCGCGACAACGGCGACGGTACGATCACCGACAATAACACCGCCCTCATGTGGGAAAAGAAGGACCAGGTCAGTGGTGGCCTTCACAACTGGAATAACACCTACGCGTGGGAGGGCACGTGTTCGAACAACTCCTCCACCTTGTGCGGCACGGATGCGGATTGCTCCAGCGGTGGTACGTGCAATGCCATTGGAGGTGGGATAACGATCTTCCAGTGGGTTGCCCAGCTCAATACTTCGCCCTGCTTCGCTCACCACTGCGACTGGCGGATACCGAATGTGAAGGAACTGCAGAGCATGGTGAACTACGCGGTCTACCTTCCGCCGGTAAGTGCGGCTTTCAATAACAGCTGCACCTCAGGCTGTACCGTGGATGGGGCCAACGGTACGAAACAGTGCAGTTGCACCCAGTCGAAGGGTCCATCCAATGGCTATTACTGGACGGGCTCGACCTATGCTCCCAGTCCGATTGTTACGCCTCCGGGCTCGATGCTCGCATGGGGCGTACTCTTCGGCGATGGCGACGTACTGAGCGCAGGTAAGACCGACCACGATTACGTGCGCGCAGTGCGTTGCGGCGGCGCCAGATAGGACCCTTTTGGACGATCTGTCCGTTCTGCGGAAGGGAAATCTTCCCTTTTTCTGTGAAGAATTGTTACGAATCGGGTTGCAAGAAACCCGCCGCAACTCGTTCATAGATTTCGGGTTCACTATATCGACACCAGGTCACCGAGTCACGCGTGATGTCACGGTCTCGAAATCGCCTCCGGCACGAAGGTCATCTGTTAGAGGCGAGAGGAGCAGGAAACATGAAACCACGGCGGCGATTTGAATGGTTCTTAACCGCGCTGCTGTTCGTCGCGCTGGGCACGGGCGCGGCATTTGCCCAGAATGATGCCCCAAGCCAGGCTCAGGATCAGAGCGCCTATCCGCCTCCGCCTCCGGACGCGCAGGCGCAACAAAGCTATCCCGATCAGAGCACTCAACCGAGTTATCCCGACCAGAGTGCGGCGCAGGGTCCTTACCAGCAGGGCGCTCCGCAACAGGCTCCGTCGGGCCGCGTGGCGCGCGTCCAGTACATGTCGGGTGAAGTCTCGATTCAGCCCGGCGGCGTCAATGACTGGATTGCAGCCAACATGAATCGCCCGCTGACCACCTCGGATCGCATCTGGACTGACAAGAACTCCAAGGCTGAGCTCAACGTCGGCGACGGTTTCCTGCGGATGAACTCGGAGACCTCGCTCACCCTGACCAACGTCAGCGACAATACCGTCCAGCTGGAGCTCGATCAGGGCACGCTAAGCATCACCGTGCGTCACCTGGAGTCCGGCGAGATCTACGAGGTCGACACCCCGAACTACGCCTTCACCATCACCAAGTCCGGCTCCTATCGCTTCGACGTTTATCCCAACGAGGACCAGAGTTGGGTAACGGTGCGCAGCGGTCAGGGTGAAGCTACCGGCAAGGGCGCGGCCGTGAAGGTTACCTCCGGCCAGCAGGTGCGCTTCAGCAATGGCAACTCGCTCACGCATATTGCCGAAGCTGCGCCTCCGCGTGACGGCTTCGATGACTGGGTGCAGGTGCGCGACAAGCGGCTCGACGATTCGCTCTCCGCGCGTTATGTCTCGCCCGGCGTGATCGGCTATCAGGATCTCGACAACTACGGCACGTGGGCTCCCAACTCGCCCTACGGCCCTGTCTGGACGCCAACCGCGGTTCCTGCCGGTTGGGCGCCCTATCGTTACGGTCAGTGGGTCTGGATCGCTCCTTGGGGGTGGACGTGGGTTGATTCCGCGCCCTGGGGATTTGCTCCCTTCCACTATGGCCGCTGGGTCTATTGGAATAGCGCCTGGGCGTGGTCGCCCGGACCGCTCGGCTACTGGAATCCGTATTACGCTCCCGCCCTCGTCGGTTGGGTTGGCGGACCTGGATTCGGCGTTGGCTTCGGATGGGGCTGGGGTGGCGGATGGGGTATCAGCATCGGCTTTGGCTGGTTCCCACTAGGATGGGGACAGCCTTATTATCCGCGCTACTGTGGCTGGGGTTGGGGTGGATGGTATCGCGGCGGTGGCTACGTGACCGGAACTTATTTCCGCAACGTGAACATCACCAATACGCACATTACCAACATCAACAACATTACCAACAACTATTACCACAATAACGTCAACGGCATGCGCAACACCGACGCGATCGCGCGCAATGGCGTCAGCTCAGCCTCCAAAGCGGCATTCACTTCCGGCGCGATGGTCAACAAGGTCGGCGGAGCGGTACCGGCTTCGGCGCTGAACAACGCGCATCTGTTGAACACCGCCAACGCCAAGCCGACGCGCTCTGCCGTTACCGGTGGAGAGTCGGCTCGTACCACGGGCATTCCCTCCCGCAACGTTGGCAGCCGCTCGGTCGTAACCCGCGCGACGCCTCCATCTACACGGCCTGCCAGTGTTGAGTCGGCAGCCGCACACAACAATGCCAGCTCCTTCGGACGCGGCAACAGCAGCGCTGCCAATAATGCAGCCCGCTCCCCCATGAACAACCCGACGCGGTCTGCAACCAACGGCACGCAGGCTGCGCGCGGCGCTGGAACGCAAACTCAGGCTCGCACCAGCCCGCCTGAGAATTCTGCCACCAGCCATAACGTTCCGCGTCCGCCTTCCGCTGGAGGGTCGTCGTATAACTCCGCCAGCGCGGCGCAATCGCACAACAACGTGCCTCGTCCGCCGGCCAGCAATGATGCCTTTGCGCGGCCCAATAGCAACACGGCTGCGAGTCGCGGATCGATGACGGCGAACAATGAGCACTACGGCGCCGGCAATGCGGCAGCGAACTCTGCCAGCCGCGTCGGTGGCTCCCAGTATTCCGCCTCGCGCGCCGGATCGGCATCAGTACCGCGTCCGCCTGCGAACTACCAGTACCACGCGGCGCCGTCTTATTCCGCCTCTTCCAGCTACGGCCGTCCGTCCACCGGCAACTACGGCTACGGAAGCAGCCGCAGCTACAGTTCGCCCTACGGCTCCAACGGTAGCCGCAGCTATGGCTCCAATCCTGGCTACTCGGCGCGGAGCTATGGCTCCAGCCCGAATTATTCCGCTCGCAGCTATGGCTCTACGCCGAATTATTCGGCTCGCAGCTACGGATCCAGCCCGTCGCACAGTGCGCGGAGTTACTCCGCTCCGCGTTACTCCGGCGGTAGCAGCTACCACGGTGGTGGTTCTAGTTATCACGGCGGAGGCGGATCCCATGGCGGTGGAGGCGGTCACGGCGGCGGTGGACACCGCTAGAACTTAAGGGATACGCGTAAACGCAAATTGAACCTTCAACTCCGGGCGGCCCGTAAAGGCCGCCCGTTTTTGTTTTCGATCCCTTCCCTTGTCGCTCAAGAGAGCTGCGCTCATCCAGAGCGTGTCATCCACAGCGTGTCATCCTGAGCGAGGCGCTTTAGCGCCGAGTCGAAGGACCCCTATAACAACCAGGTGGCCGTCCCGCTAAACCGCCCGCGCAATCAAACCTGGCATTGCGTTCTGTCTGTGCCCCCCGCACACCCGCTCTGTGATCCATGAACATCCTGCTGTGCGCTCGCAGCTTATAATCGAAGGGTGACCTATTCTGCGGTGAAGAAAATAGCCGAGGCCAACTTCCCCACGCGGTGGGGACAGTTCCGCATCTACGGCTTCGAGGGAGAATTCGAGATCCCGCCCGCCGTCGATTCGGCAAAATCCAACGGCAACGGCCACGCTCAGCGCGTCAAAGAAGAAGCCGTCGCACTCGTCATGGGCGACATCCACGCCGCGCCGCCCATCGTCCGCATTCATTCGCAGTGCCTCACCGGCGACGTCTTCCATTCCATGCGCTGCGATTGCCGCCAGCAGCTGGAGCTGGCGCTCTCGACCATCGTCCAAGCCGGCGCCGGCATCCTCATCTACGAGCAGCAGGAGGGCCGCGGCATCGGCCTGATGGCCAAGCTGCAGGCCTATGAGCTGCAGGACAAGGGCCTGGACACTGTCGAAGCCAACGTCGAGCTGGGCTACGACAACGACTATCGCGAGTACAAGTTGCCCGCCGAAATGTTGCGCCAGCTGGGCGTGCGGGAGGTTCGCCTGATCTCCAACAATCCCGACAAGGTCGCGGCCCTCGAGCGCGCCGGCATCTCCGTCGTCGAGCGCATCTCCGCCGAAGTTGAACCCTACGAGCACTCCGAGAACTACCTGCGCACCAAGAAAGAGAAAATGGGCCACCTGTTCAATGGCTGGTAAAGCCGATGTCAGGGGTTCTCGACGAGCACTTCTTGCGCGCTTCGCTGGGGCCGCTGGTGGTTACGGAAAAGCCTTCCTAGCGCTGAAGTGGTGGGTTTTTCCTAGGCCGCATCCACGGAGCTAATCGATCGGGAACGCGGAGCCCGCTGAGGCGCGGCGTTGCAGCTCACATCTCGTAGCCAATTGCCAGTCGCTAGAGTTTGTGCTACTTGCTTTGCTCCCTACATCCCCGGCATCTTCATTCCGGCGATGCGGCGCGCGAAGCTGGGCTTGCCCATGGTCTTGAACATCTTGCGCATCTGGGCATACTGGCGCAGCAGCTGATTCACTTCCTGCACGCTCGTTCCCGAGCCGCGCGCGATGCGTTTGCGGCGGCTGCCGTTGATGACCTCGTGGTGGTCGCGCTCGTACGTCGTCATGGAGTTGATGATCGCCTCCACGCGATTGAGCTGCTTGTCGTCGACCTTGTCGGCTGCCTGCTGCATGTTGGCGAACGGCCCGATCTTGGGCATGTGGCTCAGGATCGAGGAAATCGATCCCAGCTTCTTCACCTGCTTGAGCTGGCCGCGAAAATCTTCCAGCGAGAAGCCGTCGCTCGACAGCGCCTTGCGCGCGAACTCCTCCGACTTGCCTTTGTCCAGCTTGGCTTCGGCTTTCTCGATAAGCGAGAGGATGTCGCCCATGCCGAGAATGCGGCCCACGATGCGGTCGGGATGAAACGGCTCCAGCGCGTCGTACTTCTCGCCGATGCCGATGAACTTGATCGGCTGGCCCGTGACGTTGCGGATGGAGAGCGCCGCGCCGCCGCGCGCATCGCCGTCCATCTTGGTCAGCACCACGCCGGTCAGCGTCAGCTTCTTGTGGAACTCGTCGGCCGAGCGCACCGCGTCCTGGCCGGTCATCGAGTCGGCGACGAAGAGAATCTCCTGCGGGTTCAGGATCTTCTTCAGCGACTGCATCTCGTCCATCAGCTGCTCGTCGATGTGCAAGCGGCCGGCGGTGTCGACGATGAGCACGTCGCACGCGTTGTTGATGGCCTCGCGCCGCGCCTCTTTCACCAGCCGCTCGACGGTTGCGGTGTTCGACTCCTCGACCTGGCCCTCGTAGAGTTGCGCCTTGATCGCGTTGGCGACAACTTTCAGCTGCTCGCGCGCCGCCGGACGATAGACGTCAACCGACACCAGCATCGGCCGATGTCCGCCATTCTTCAGCCAATTCGCCAGCTTGCCGGAAGTCGTCGTCTTGCCGGATCCCTGCAGTCCCGCCATCAGCACCACAGTTGGCGGCTGCGAGGCGAACTTCAGCTTCGCGGTGTCTTTACCGAGGATGTTGACCAGCTCGTCGCGAACGATCTTGACCACTTGCTCGGCGGGCGAGAGCGCGGTCATCACTTCCTGCCCGACCGCTTTGTCGTGAATGTGGTCGACCAGCTCTTTGACGACCTTGAAGTTGACGTCGGCTTCCAGCAGCGCCATGCGGATTTCTTTCAGCGCTTCACCGATGTTCTCTTCCGTCAGCGTGCCCTGTCCACGCAGGTTCTTGAAGGCGCGCTGCAGTTTATCTGTGAGGTTCTCAAACATGGTCAGGAGTCCAAGGAATAAGAATGGCGCTGCCGGAAAATCTCAGCCCGTAGGTTAAGGATATCATCGGCATGAAGCGTCCGCGCTGGCCATTCGCCGTCGGATTGCTTGAGGTATGGCATTTTACGCCATCTATGGCTGCGACTCTTGTTTCACAGGTCGGAAGAAACGTACGATGCGTGGAATTAGAACGAACCACTGAACATATCCAACGACGAACCAGCCCATCCATAGCAACGCCATTCCCAGCCGTGGCATGTAGCGGTGTGCCGGAAAAAAGGAATACGCCAACGGAACAAGATAACCTGCCGGGAACGACAAACCCATCATCGCTAGATAGAGAAATATGTCGTTATCCCGGTTGGTCGTGCGGTTGTACGTTAGCAAGCATGCAATTAGCAGAAGCACACATACGGCGATCCACGTCGTTCGGATTGTGCGGAAACGAGGTGTCAACACACGCGATGCCCCTAGTGCCGTCGACCCGATAATTGGTGACGAGGCGACTTGGTGACAAGGCGATTTTCTCAACAGCCGGGTGCCCCATTCAAGCCCATCGTTTGGGCTTGAGTGGGGATTTTTCCGTCACCTATGCTGCGCCTCGCTCTTTTCGAGACCTGGGAAAGTACGATCCGCTTGTGCCCCAGGTTCGGCCATCTTTTGGCCTAACCTGGGCTCTTCGTCGCCGTGCGATACACTTCCGCCGCCGCAATCACCGTATTGCAATGGATCGTCACTGTGTCTTCAACTCGATTCGCATATCCACCCGCATAGGTGGTCATCACGGGAATGTTCCGCGCGCGCGCGGCGCGAAAGACCAACTCATCGCGCTGCTTCAATCCATCGATCGTCAGGTTCAATCCCCCAAGCTGGTCTTCGCTATAAGGATCCGCTCCGGCGACATAGCAGATCAGCTCCGGGTCGAACTGCCGCAATCCCGCGCTCAGTGCGTTGTCCAGCCAAGCCAGATACTCGTCATCCCCGCAGCCATCGGGCAGGTTCACGTCAATCGACGATGCCGGTTTCACGTACGGATAGTTGTTCTCCTGATGCAGCGAAATAGTGAAGACATCTTTGGTGGGACGGGTGGTCACGTTCGCCGCCGAAGGAAGACCCAATGCCGCCGCTGACCACTCCGGCAGCGTGCTGGCTTTGTGTCCTGCACCACCGAAGATAAATGCTGTGCCATTTCCCTGGTGCACATCGCAATCCACCGTCATGGCGCGCTGGATTCGCCCGCGCTTCTGCATCGCGCGAATGGCCACAGCGAAATCATTAATCATGCAAAACCCCTCGCCGTGGTCCGGAAACGCATGATGAAAGCCGCCGCCAATATTGACGCACATGCCGTCTTCCAGTGCTCGCTCGGCCGC
>Ga0335074_10007946_pt1 | contig 14729 bp, 13 predicted proteins | sample Lox_Sample_23_FD_206715 | JGI IMG/M metagenome (GOLD analysis project Ga0335074, IMG submission 206715) | Soil microbial communities from Loxahatchee National Wildlife Refuge, Florida, United States - Lox_Sample_2.3 | ecosystem: Environmental > Terrestrial > Soil > Wetlands | place: USA...
GGGTTTCCGGCGAGCGCCTCGTCGAACGCCGCCTCCGCTTCCGGCGTGACCGAACCTGTGGAGAGGACAAGCGCCTCGCCATAGGCCGAAAGCAATCCCGGTTTCTGCTGCGGCATCGCCAGATCGCTGGCATGCCGGAACGCAATGGCTGCCTGGCTTGCGTCGCTCAAAGTGAGGTAGCCGCGCCCGAGCAGGGTCCAGCCGGTCACGTCGCCGGGCCTGTCCCGCATCCGTCGTGCAAGTTCTGCAACAAGGGCCGGCACATCGCTGGCATCGGGGGCTGAAATTGTTCGTTCCGCAAGCTCCGGCCGGCCAAGGAGCAGATAGGTGCCTCCGCCAATTCCGATCACGAACAAGGCGATGGCGCCTGCGAGGAAAGCGTGGGCCAGCGGCTTTGCGCCGCGCCGGCTCCAGGCGGGCCAAGCCGCGAAACCAGCAGCGGCAATGGTCAATGCGGCAAAGGCGCCCGCTACAATCACGGACGCATGCAGCGAGACAAAGTTCGAAACCGGCGACAGCAACCACGTCACGACGGTCTAGCTACACCAGCCACTCGGCAGAAGCGACGGCTTGGATGCGCGTCGGCTTGTCATGGCCGCGCGGCTCGCTAGCTTCATGCCTCGCGCGAGGGTTTCCATGATGCCATTTGCGGGCAGCAGACTCGACCGGGCGAGCCATCGCCGGGCGGATGCCGACTGGATCAGTGCCCGACTTGCAGACGCAGGCTCTCTTGTGCTTCCGCTGTGGAATCTCCAGCCTCTCCTCATCGGCAGCACCGATTCGGCCCGCGCCGCATTCTTCCCGCCCGGACTGTGCGAGCGGTTGGCCGGCCCCGAGGCGCCTTGCGTGTTCCTGGGCCTGGATGCCGGCCGCGCAGTCTTTGCGCTGGACATTTCCGCCGCGGCGGAGCCTGAACGTGACGGACCGCTGGCGGGGCTCGGCCAGTTCCGGGAGCTGCGCGCTGCGGCACCACTCCTGCCCGAGGATGAAATTGCAATTCTTGCCCAGGCCAAAGCGCTGATCGACTGGCACCAGCGTCACGGTTTCTGCTCCCGCTGTGGCGCGCGCACGCGGGCGATGGATGCGGGATATCGCCGTCTTTGCCCCAATTGCGGCGCCGAACATTTTCCGCGCACCGATCCCGTCGTGATCATGCTGGCGCTCGACGGCGAACATTGTCTGCTCGGGCGGGGACATCAATTCCAGCCGCAGATGTTTTCAGCCCTCGCCGGCTATGTTGAACCGGGTGAGACGATCGAAGAAGCCGTACGCCGCGAAATTTTCGAAGAGACCGGGGTGCGCACCGGCCACGTGACCTATTACGCGACGCAGCCCTGGCCTTTTCCGTCTTCGCTGATGATCGGCTGCTTCGCCGAAGCGCTGAGCCGCGAGATCACGCTCCAAGACAACGAACTCGCCGAGGCGCGCTGGCTCGACCGGACAACGGCGCGCGGGCTGCTCTCCGGAGAGACAATCGGCGGCCTGCGAATCCCGCCGCCGATCGCGATCGCGCATCATCTCATTCGATCCTGGGCGAATGAGATGCGATAGGGGCCCTGACGGCGAACATGACAAATGCGACTCGCAACATCCTTTCCGCGATCGAGGCGGATATCAGCGCGCTCGAGATCTCCTGCATCGTCAACGCCGCCAACGAAGAACTCATCATGGGCGGCGGCGTGGACGGCGCCATTCGCCGCAAGGCCGGTCCGGAAATGGAGACGGAATTGCGCCGCATCAGCCGCTGTCCCACGGGCGAGGCCGTGCTGACGCGCGGGCATCGCCTGCGGGCGGACTATGTGATCCACACCGTGGCGCCGGTCTGGGAAACAGGCGCCTCTTCACGGGAGCGGAACAAAAGGCTGCTTGCCGGCTGCTACCGCAATTCGCTCGCGCTCGCGCGGGGAAACGGCATTGGCGAAATCGCCTTTCCCTGCATCGGCACCGGCATTTATGGCTGGCCGGCCGATCTGGCGGCAGAGATCGCATTCGATGCGGTCATGGGCACCCTCGATGAACATGGTGGATTTTCGCGTGTCGTATTCTGCTGCTTCAGCACCGCGGACAGGGACCGCTACGTAAGATTGATCGCTGCGTGCGAATGATTTGCGGAAAAAAGAATCCGCCGCAAAGGGCACAAAGGAAAGAAACGGCCCGCCTTCGGCACGCACTAATTTTTCTTGCGCTTCGGGTGAAAGATATTAGTCGTGCCTACCCTTCCGGCATGTCCGAGCGGAAGGGATGGGCGGGATAGGTACCGAGCAGTGTGAACCTGCTGGCGAAGAATTGGAGCTCTTCCAGCGCCAGCTGCACGCGGCGCTCGTCGGGATGTCCTTCGATGTCGGCATAAAACTGGGTTGCGTTGAACGAACCGCCGAGCTGATAGCTTTCCAGCTTCGTGATGTTGACTCCGTTGGTGGCGAATCCGCCCAACACCTTGTAGAGTGCTGCGGGGACATTCCTTACCCGGAAAATGAACGTGGTCATGACCGGCATCTCGCTCTTCGGAGCCTGCGCCGGTTCGCGCGACATGATCAGAAACCGCGTCACATTGTGCGGCGCGTCCTCGATGTCGGCTTTCAAGATCTCCAGGCCGTAAAGCTCGCCGGCAAGCGTGGAGGCGATGGCGGCGACGCTGACATCGCCAAGTTCCGCGACGTGGCGGGCCGAGCCGGCGGTGTCGTGCCAGTTCTGCGCAGTCAGTTTCATGTCTCTAATGATTTTCCGGCATTGCCCGAGCGCGGGCGCCTGACTGAGGACCGTTCTTATACCCTCAAGCTTCGCGCCCTTGATACCCAGAAGCTGGTGCCGCACGCGATGAAAATGCTCGCCCGCAATATAGAGACCGGCATCGGGCAGCAGATGATGAATGTCGGCGATGCGGCCGTGCAGAGAATTCTCAACGGGAATGATGGCGCGATCGGCTTCGCCCTCCCGAACCGCATGAACCGCATCTTCGAAAGTCGGCTTGGGAACTGCCTGCGCTTGCGGCATCGCTTCGCGGGCAGAGAGATGTGCGTAGGCGCCCGGTTCGCCCTGGAACGCGACGCGGACAATCCCGAATTTCCGTGCTTTCCGGCCCATGAGCAATTCCGATCCTGTTATTTCGTTCCGGACAGCGCGGCGGCGCGCGCTCTTTCAAGATCCTCAGGCGTGTCTACCGACAGCGGCGCTTCATTCACGCGGGCAACGACGATCTGCATGCCCGCTTCCAGCGCGCGGAGTTGTTCGAGCCTTTCGCGTCTTTCGAGCGGCGATGCCGGCAGTTCGACAAAACGCGCCAAAGCGTTGCGCCGGAAGGCGTAGATTCCGATGTGGTGATAATGGGGACCGTCGCCGAAAGGTACGCGCGCGCGGGAGAAATAAAGCGCGCGGCCGTAGCTCTCGCCTTCCGCCCATGCGACGACCGGCTTCACGACGTTCGGATTGTCGAGATCGGCAGGGTTCGTAATCGGTGCCACCAGCGTGGCGATGTCTGCGTCGCTTGTTTCGAGCGTTTCTTTCACGGTCCGCAGTTGAACCGGATCGAGCAGCGGCAGATCTCCCTGCAGATTGACCACTGTTGCGTGTACGCCGTGCGGATCGAGAATCCCGAGCGCGGCATGTATGCGATCCGTGCCCGAGGGCAGAGCGGCATCGGTCACAACGGCAGTTCCGCCGCGCTGACCAATGACAGACGCGATTTCTGCATCACCGGCAGCAACCGCCACCGGTCCCGTTCCAGCCTTCATCGCGCTCTGCCAGACACGAACGATCATCGGCGTGCCGCCAATATCGGCGAGCGGCTTGCCGGGAAGCCTTGTCGCCGCCATGCGCGCCGGAATGATGACGATGCAACTCATGCGTTCTTTCTCTCATATTCTCCGGTACTTATGCGACGCTTCGCCGCAATGACGCTCCGAGGCTGGCAGGTAATGTCGCGCCGGTTCTCGGAAGGGGCGGCACAGAAAAACTGCGCCGCCAACGCCACTCCGGGAAGCCCGCCATGTTTTATCTGCCCCAGAGACGCGGAGCCGGACCTTATGGATTCCTTTGAGGTGAACAAGATTTTCGGCGCGGTTCTCGGCACGCTGCTTTTCATCGTCGCGGTCAAGATCGCAAGCGATTTCATCTTCCTCGTGCCGTTGCCGTCCAAGCCGGGCTATGTCGTGGCGGGCGTCCCCGCAGCAAGTGAAAGCAGCACGCCGGCTCAGCCCACCGAGGAACCCTTGCCGGATTTCGGCACAGTGCTTCCCAAAGCCGATGTTGCGAAAGGGAAAGATATCTCTGCACGATGCGAACAATGCCACGATCTGAGCAAGGGTGGTCCCGACAAAATTGGCCCAAACCTTTGGGGAATCGTCAATCGCCCTCGCGCTTCCCGCTCGAGCTTCAGCTATTCGACTGCGATGTCGTCGAGCCACGCGCCCTGGACCTACGCCAATCTGTTTCGTTATTTGAGATCGCCGCAGGAGATGGTGCCTGGCACGAAAATGACATTCGCCGGACTGCCGAGCGCGCAGGATCGCATAGACCTTCTTGCCTATCTGCGCACGCTTGCCGATACGCCGGCACCGATTCCGCCGCCGGCGCCCGCTGCTCCGGCAAAAGCACCGTCCGGCAAAACCGCGCCGGCTGCTCCGGGCGGGAAGCCGGCGACGCCCGCGCCCGCCAAGCCGGGGTAGTATCGAATCCTCTGTTCTCGCGCCGGAGAGGCCACCTTGCATGCTGAAGAATCCGACTCGGCGCATGCCGTGAGGCGTGGGAAGAAATCATGCGGATTTTGATTAATTACTTCCGCTTCGCTGGCTTCTTGCGTGCGGCCGCGGGGTAACGCGAAGAAAGCAATGCATAGAGGGCCCTCGCACCATTGGCCTCCGCGCCGCGGCGGCGGCCTGGCCGGGGACGGTCGATCCATGCTGGAATGTCGAGATGAACCCACGAACGCGTCCTGCTTACGAACCGGTTGAGAAACAGTGCCGCCGTGATCGCGCCAGCGAGATTGTAGTCGGGATTGTTGTTCAGATCGGCAATCGGGCTGCTCAGCGTATTTTCATAACCGCGCCAGAGCGGCAACCGCCACAGTGGATCATGCACGCCGGTAGCAATGCGCGACAGCTCACCGGCCAGCGTTTCGTCATCGGTAAAGAAAGGCGGCAGTTCCATGCCCGTTGCCGCGCGCGCCGCGCCCGTTAGCGTGGCGATGTCGATCAGAAGCTCGGGCGCTTCGTCGTCTGCTTCGGATAACGCATCGGCCAATACCAGCCGGCCTTCTGCGTCTGTGTTGCCGATTTCGACAGTAAGACCTTTCCGGCTGCGGAGAACATCGCCCGGACGATAGGCGCGCCCCGACACGGAATTCTCGACCGCCGGAATAAGTACGCGCAGCCGGACGAAAAGACCGGCATCCATCACCATCTGCGCGAGCCCGAGCACGACCGCAGCACCACCCATGTCTTTCTTCATGGTGAGCATGCCGGCCGAATTCTTGAGATCGAGTCCGCCGGAATCGAAACAGACGCCCTTTCCCACGAGCGTCACTTTCGGCGCCGTTTCCTCACCCCAGCTGAGATCGATCAGGCGGGGCGCGCGCTCCGAAGCGCGGCCGACGGCGTGAACAAGCGGATAATTCTGCGCGACGAGATCGTCGCCCACCGTGATTTGAATGCCCGCGCCGAACCTGTCGGCGAGCGAGCGGGCGGCGTCCGCCAGTTCCGCCGGTCCCATGTCATTCGCGGGCGTGTTGATGAGATCGCGGGCAAGAAACACGCCTTCGGCAATCCGTTTCGCCTCCGCCGCGTCGGCGTGCGCGGACAGCAAGAGCTTGGCAGACCGGTGATCGCCTCTCTTATAACGGTCGAATTCGTAGGTTCCCAGCAGCCAGCCAAGCACGCTACGCGTACCAGTGAATTCCTCCGGCATATCACGAAAGACATAGGTTCCATCAGGAAGCGACTCCGGAAATGCGGCGAGCGCGAGCGGATCATCCTGTCCTCCGAGACCCAGCACCGCAAAGCCAAGTTCTCCACCGGGGCCCGGAACCAGCAGCAATTCGCCCTCCTTGGCTGCGAAGCCGGCGCTTCGTACCCATTTCGCGTCCGTGGCCGACTGTTTCTTCAGCCAGTCCTCAAGACCGGATTTTTTCACTGCGTCGAGCGGAACTGCCGCCTTTGCCTGCGTCACAAGCCGGTCATGCATGGAAATGCCTTTGCTTCGGAAACGTGCAAATCTAGAAACCTCGGCGTGGTTTCCGCAACGGGGGCGTTCGTGCCGCATTACCGGCTGATCATCGGCACAAAGAACTGGTCGAGCTGGAGTCTGCGGCCCTGGCTCGCCTTGCGCGCCACAGGCATTGGGTTCGAGGAGATCGTGATACCGCTCCGCCAGCCCGACACGCGCGCGAATATCCGCAGAGAGACCGGTTGCGACACTGTGCCGGTCCTGCAGATCGACGAAGACGGGACAACAGAGACGGTATTCGACAGCCTGGCGATCTGCGAGACGCTGGCAGAGCGTCATCCCCAGGCGCAGCTCTGGCCGGCATCGCCAAGCGCGCGGGCGGTGGCGCGCTCCATCAGCGCGGCCATGCATTCGGGATTTGCCGCTCTGCGCGCGACGCTGCCGATGGAGTTTGCGCGCCATTTGCCGACCCCGGAACTGAGCACGGAAACGGCAGAGGAAATTGCGAGGATTGCGCGCTTCTGGCGCGATGCGCTGGCCGCCCACGCCGGCGACAGCGGCTTCCTGTTCGGCCATTTCTCCATCGCCGATTGTATGTATGCGCCGGTTGTTTCGCGTTTCAGGACCTATGGCATTCCTCTCGAAGCCGCGCTTCGGGCCTATTGCGATCGCGTGTTCGTGCTCCCGGCGATGCGGGACTGGCTTGCTTCCGCAGAACGGGAAATTGCCGATGGTCTATGCTGAGGCCAAGATGCTTCGGTTCGCAATCCCGATTTTAAGGGATTATTGACTGCGGGCCGCGCATTCTGTGCATCGCATTTTTTAAGCCGAGGTTGACCATGGTCCGCGCCTTTGCAATGAGCGCTGCGTCCGCGCTTTGCCTGATCTGGGTTGCGGGATGTGCCAGCAGCGATTCCGTTTCAAAAACCGCATCCGCAACTCCCCCGGCAAAAACGGCCGATGCCGTGCCAGGCGCGAATGCCGATATTGCAGCGATTGCGAAGGATTTGCCCAATACATTGGACGGAGAAATCCAGCGGGCGGAACAGCTTCGCAGGAAAGGTGACTACGACGAAGCTGTGCGCTCTTTTGCGCAGATACTGTTGATTGCTCCGGACGATCCCCGCGCGGTTGGCGGATATGGCAAAGTGCTTGAGCAGCAGGGCCATTCCAAAGACGCGCTGGCTTTCCTGCAGCGAGCCGTGGAACTCAATCCGCGTGACTGGTCGCTCGAGTCGGCCCTCGGCGTTGCCTATGACCAGCTCGATGATCACAAAAGTGCACGTGCAGCCTATGAGCGCGCTCTCGCACTGAAGCCCGGCGATCCCTCGGTTCTCAACAATTACGCCGTTTCGCGCATGCTCGCCGGCGACTACGCGAGCGCCAAACGGATGCTGGCCCAGGCTGAAGCCAAAGGTGTCTCCAATCCCAAAGTTGCTCTCAATCTGGACAAGCTGTCTGCGCTCGACAGCACGGTCGCAAGCGCCGACACCCAAACGACAGCTGCAGCGAAGGCGATAGCCGCGCCATCGGCGGGAATGACCATCAAAACCAGCACCGTTGCGGTGGCCAATCTTGGCACTCCGGCCGTGAAGCCGGCAGTCCAGCCCCCATCATCCGCTGTGTCGTCGCGGCCTGTCCTCACGGCCACCGCGCCCGCGCCGCAAAAAGCAGCGGCAACGGCCACCCGCATCGCGACTGCAGCTCCCAAGCCGCTCGCGACTGCGGTCGTCATGGAGCGGGTGCCGGTGGACCCGCTGGCCGGCCCCGTAAAGCATCGTGAGCATCCAGAGCAGAAACTGGCGAGCACGACGCACCAACCGGCAAAACAGGTTCCTGCGAAAGCCACCGCACCTGTTGCGCCCCCACCCGCCCTCCGCACCGCCGCGGGCGACGACTGAAACCTCTGCGCAGCTTCGCAATTCGTCGCTTGCAGGAACACTCGCCGCGTCGGCTCAAGTCTGGTGTTGGTGGTATCCCTGCTTTCGTGCGCCCGCGCCGGTCTTCCCACATTTATCTTCGCGGCCCTTGGCAGGTGGAGAGGATCTCTCAGAAGCCCCACCGCTCGGGGGCAAGGTGGACGTGGAAGATTCGTTGTTGTCGGAGTTTATCATCTTGGACACGGCGCAATGAGCCGGTCCCCGCGAGTCCCTCCTGCCGTCGCAGCCCCGCACCGCGTAAACGTCAATGCATCGTATGCATGATGTTCATGACGGCCGGCCCCATGATGATGACAAACAGGCACGGCAGGAAAAAGATCAGCATCGGAACGGTCAGCTTGGGCGAAAGGGCGGCGGCCTTTTTCTCCGCCTCCATCATGCGGTGTTCGCGATTTTCCTGCGCGGTCACGCGCAGAGCCTGACCCACGGGCGTGCCGTATTTTTCCGCCTGATTGACGGCGGCCGCAACCGCGCGCACGCCTGAATGGCCACAGCGCTTGGCAAGATTGTCATACGCCAGCCGGCGCTCGGGAAGATAGGAAAGCTCGGCCGTTGTCAGTGCGAGTTCCTCGGCCAGTTCGGGCGACTGGGTTCCGACTTCCGACGAGACACGTGTGAACGCGGATTCGATCGACATGCCGGCCTCCACACAGATCAGCATCAGATCCAGCGCGTCGGGAAAGGCTCGCATGATCGAGGTCTGCCGTTTCTGGGTGCGATTGGAGAGGAAGAGATCCGGCAAATAGAAGCCGGCCAGGCCGAGCCCCAGGGCCACATTGACCTTCATGAAAGCCGACATTGGGCGGTGATAGACGAAGAAGAAAAAGATCAGCGCCAATAGAAAGACGATGAACGGCATGACGAAACGGAAGAATGCAAAGGTGACCAGCGCGCCCTGCCCGCGATAGCCCGCGCGCGCCAGCCGGTCGCGCGTCTCTTCCGCTTCCACGATTCGCGACAGCTGCAGCCGCTCGACGGTCTGTTTGACGAAGCCAAGCGGTTCCGAGCGCAATCCGCCGCGCTGCTTGAGCTGGGCCTGAAATTTGCGGCGCAGTTCTTCGCGGCGCTCGGCTACAGCCTTCATGCGCGCGCCGAGCGTATTGCGCTCGAGCATGGGCAGACCCAGCGTGACGACCGTGGCAAAGGCCAGCACGGCGGAAAGCAGCGTCGCGTCGAAGCGGAAGTCGAAGAAGATATTGAAAATGCCTACATCCATGGCCGTGTTCCGCCGTCGCTAGTGCTTGAACGAGATCATCTTCTTCATGATCAGGACACCCAATGACATCCAGATCGCGCAGCCTATCAGCATGAGATTGCCGACCCGCGTGTTGAACAGCGGTTCAATGTAGGAGGGCGTCGTGAAATAAACCATCGTCGCCACGCCGGGGGGCAGGGCGCCGATGATCAGCGCGGAGGCCTTGGCCTCTGCCGACAGCGCCTTGATCTTGCCCTGCAGCCGCTTGCGCTCGCGGAGCACGGATGAAAGGTTTCCCAGTGCCTCGGAGAGATTGCCACCCGATTTCAGCTGCACCGTCATTACGATGCCGAAGAAATTTACTTCGGGCGTGGGCATGTTGTCGTACATGCGTTTCAGCCCCTGATCGAGCGCCACGCCGACTTTCAGCCCTTCGCACAGCCTGTTGAACTCGCCCGCAACAGGCTCGGGAATTTCCCTCGCCACGATTTTCAATGCTTCGTTGGTCGGCAGGCCCGATTTCACGCTGCGCACGATGACGTCGATACCGTTGGCGAATTCGCTGGTGAACTTTTTCTGACGCCGTTTGGTCAGAAACCACAGCGCCCAGCGCGGAAACCCGAGGCCGATCGCGAAACTCACAAGAACCGCGACCAGAATGGGCTGCCGAGTAAACAGGCAGGCCGCCCCCGCCAGGAGGGCCGCGATCCCGCTGAGAATCCAGAACGTCCTCGGCGACATTTGCAGACCGGCACGCGCGAGCCTTCGCTGAAGTGTCGGCCGCTGCTTTTGTTCGCTCTGTTGGCGCTCGATATCCTTCAGCAGTTGCTGAACGGACTTGCGCCGCTGCTGGTTGGTAAGCGCCGCCGTACGCACCTGCGCCTGAGCAGCCGGACTCCGGGCCAGCGCCGCTACCCGCTTTTTTGCCGAGCCGGACGGCGCCGAAAAAGCGAACACGAGGCCGCCCAGCCCGACGGCTGCGAGAGCCGCTGTCAGAACTACGATGATGGCTCCGCCCATGCGCCGTCCCTATTGCTGCAGGGCATCGAGAGCTTCGGCGAGTTCCCGCTCCAGCCCGAAATAGCGGGCGCGCTCCCAGAAGGTGGGACGCACGATTCCGGTGCCGTTATGCCGACCACGAATCCGGCCCCCTTCATCCTCGCCCGCGATCTCGTAGGTCATCAGATCCTGGGTGATGATGACTTCGCCTTCGGTTCCCACCACTTCCGTGATCCTGGTAATTCGCCGCGACCCGTCGCGCATGCGCTCGGCCTGTATGATCACGTCAATGGAGCCGACGATCATCTCGCGGATGGTTTTCACCGGCAGCTGGAAGCCGCCCATCGTAATCATCGATTCGAGACGCGACATTGCTTCGCGTGGCGAGTTGGCGTGCAGCGTGCCCATCGATCCGTCATGGCCGGTGTTCATCGCTTGCAGAAGATCGAATGCTTCGGGTCCACGAACCTCGCCCACGATGATTCGTTCGGGGCGCATACGCAGACAGTTGCGGACCAGATCGCGCATTGTGATCTGGCCCTGTCCTTCAAGATTGGGCGGACGGGTTTCGAGCCGCACGACGTGGGGCTGCTGCAGCTGAAGTTCGGCCGCGTCTTCACAGGTGATGATGCGCTCGTCCACGTCGATATAGGCGGTCATGCAGTTGAGCAGCGTGGTCTTGCCCGAACCTGTGCCTCCGGAGATCAGCACGTTGCAGCGCGATCGCCCGATGACCGCCAGCACCCGTGCACCGGCCGGATTGATCGAGCCGAACCGCACCAGGTCTTCAAGCGTGAGCTTGTCCTTGCGGAATTTGCGGATGGTGAGCGTGGGGCCGTCGAGCGACAGCGGCGGCGCGATCACGTTGACGCGGCTGCCGTCGAGCAGGCGCGCATCGCAGATGGGGGAGCTTTCATCGACGCGGCGGCCCACCTGGCTGACGATGCGCTGGCAGATGTTCATCAGTTGGGCATTGTCGCGAAAGCGGATCGGCGTGAGCTGCACCTTGCCGCCGACTTCGATGAAAACACGGCCTGCGCCGTTCACCATGATGTCGGCGATGTCGTCACGGGCGAGGAGCGGCTCGAGCGGCCCATAGCCCAGCACGTCGTTGCAGATGTCCTGGAGCAGCGCCTCCTGCTCCGCGATGGACATCACCACGGCCTTGATGGAAATGATTTCGTTGACGATGTCGCGAATTTCTTCGCGCGCCGAATCGGGATCGAGCTGGGCAAGCTGCGCCAGATCGATCGTATCGATCAGTGCGCCAAATATGGTGGTCTTGATCTGATAGTAGTCATCGGATCGCGTATCCATCACCGGCGGCGGTTTCGCGGCCGACCCCGCCGAAGTGCCCTGCCGCGGGGACGAGGCCGCGCCGGTCCCGACCTCGGCAATGGCGATCGGCGCCGCCGCAGTCCGCAGCGGCGCGGGTTCCGCGCGCTGGATCGAAACCGCAGCGACCTGTCTTTGCTCGGACGCCACGCTGCGCTTGCCGAACATGAATTAGCTTCCTGTGTCGCTGGTTGAACGGGCGATCCGTCTTCGGGTGATCCACATGGCGTCCGTCATGTCTGCTTGCCGCGTTTCAGGAACGACAGGAGCGGCAATACGCCCTTTTGTGCATTCTCCTGCGGGATGCGCCGCGTGATGAGTTCGGCCAGCCTGCAAATGCTTTCCGCTGGTTGGGATTTTGGATGCATCTGCACCAGCATCTGGCCGTTATTGGCTGCACCGCCGAACAGCTGCGGATCGAAGGGCACCGTGACCGCCGGTTCGACACCCAGCGCCGAAGCGAACTCCTTGACGGGAATTTCCGGCCGGCGCGGTACGCCGAACTGGTTGATGACCAGCCTGGGCGGCGCATCGTTCGGCCGGTTCTGGCGCAGCACGTCGACGAATGCCTTGCCGTTGCGGAGGCTTCCAAGACAAGGCGAAGCGACGATCACGATTTCGTCCGCCGCGAGAAGCGTCTGGCGCACCCAGGGTGTCCAGGAATGCGGAATATCGACAATCACGCAGGGCGACATCTGGCGCACCGCGTCGATCACACTCTCATAGGCGGCAGGTTCGGCGTCATAGCCGCGCTCGAGCAGGGTCGGTGCCGTGAACAGGGCAAGATGGTCCGTTACCTTGACCAGCACGCGATCGAGCAGGACGTCGTCCAGACGTTCGGGCGCAGCCAGCGCATCGGCGACGGTCTGAGTTGGCTCCTCGTTGAAATCGAGCCCCAGCGTACCGAAAGGCAGGTCGAAATCGATAACGGTCGTATGAATCTTGAGCCGCTCGGCGACGCACCAGCCGACATTGTGGGCGAGCGTCGAGGATCCGGCTCCCCCGCGCGCGCCGACAAATGCCACCACACGCCCGATGGGCTGGGATTCGCGATCCACGTAGAGGCCGGAGATCGTCTCTATGAGGCCGAGCGGATTGAGCGGCGCGACGAGATACTCGCTGACGCCGCGGCGCATCAATTCGCGATACAGTTCGACATCGTTATGGCGGCCTATCACGACAACCTTCGTTGCCGGATCGCAAACATGCGCCAGCCGATCGATATCCTCGAGCGCAGCCTTGCCCTGCAGCCGTGTCTCGACGATGAGCAGATTGGGTGTGACCTGACCATGAAATTGATCGATAGCTGCCTGGAGACCGCCAAGCTGTATGTCCAGGTGCGCCTTGGAGAGCCGGCGATCCGTGGCCGCCCGCTGCAGGGCCGCCCCCGTATCCGGAAATTCGCAATAGGCGGATACGGAAATGCGGGGCACCGGCCGTTCATACGGAGCCGCACCGAACGGTTCATCGCCGGATTTCAACCTCGCCGGCATCGCCTCTGACATGAGAACCTCCGAATTACTGTCCGCCACTGCCGACGCCGGACAGATTGGCAGACTGATCCTGGGATTTCGTCGAAGCGGTCGCCTGCGCCTTTTCGTAGGTACCGATCACCGTTTCGCGGCGGGTTGCGTCGCCAGGCCCCATTCCACGCGGCGTGATAAGGTCCCGCGGATCGGCTACCATTGCGGCAAGGTTGTGCTGCACGGAACACCCGAAATCGGGCAGCGGCAGATTGGCCCCCGTGTCGCCTGCGTCTTGCGTCCAGTTGCCGCAAGGATCCGTCTTTGCGTCGTAGACGATATATCCGATCTCGACGCGCGTATCGCCGTTTGAAGCGTCGTGCGTACCTACGAGGATGCGCGAGCGCGGCACGCCCATATGTGCGAGTTCCTCGCCGAAATAGGACAACGCGGCAGATGAGTCCGGGCCGCTGGGCGCCGACACGCTGATCGCGCCGTCACCGCGCGACAGATAGTCCTCGACGAAACTTGCCAGTTTCGTGCCGTCCTCGGGACTGAGGCCGGCGGCGGCGTCGGAGAACGCGACGCGGACAGTTTCGTAATGCGGCGAAACGGTTATCGGGTGATTGCGCACTCCGTCGGCAAAAACGGTCCCATCATTTGACGGCGCGGCGCAGCTTCCTGCAAGCAGAACGGCCGTGAGCGAAAGTGCCTGTAGCAGATAGGAGTTCTTCCTGCCATTCACGAGAACCGCTGCGCGTGAGGGAATTCTCGACATGTCCATTACTCCACAATAAAGCCGGCTTTGCCGTCGGCCGCGGATTTGAGGCCGTGCGGATCGTTGCTGTAGATCGCGTTCATCTTGCCTAGAATGTCCTGTTCGGCATCCGTGGCGGGGATGAAATTGTCGGTGGGGGCGGCAAGTTTCGACTCGTGCGTCGGATCGACGAGATAGGCGCTGACGATCACCACCAGTTCGGTTTCGTTATTTTGGAAATCGCGGCTGCGGAAGAGAGCGCCGAGTACAGGCATATCTTTCAGGCCGGGAAAAGCGTCGATGTCTTCCTTGGTTGTGTGCTGCAAAAGTCCCGCAATCGCGAAACTTCCGCCGGAGGGCAGCTCAACGGTCGTCTCCGCTCGTCTGACCGCAAGCGCAGGTATTTCCAGAGCCGCCACATTGACCGTTTGCCCCGTCGTGCTCACCTCGGTTGTCGCGGACTGATCAAACGCACCCTCATTTGTGAGTTCGCTGACCTCGGTGGACACCTGCAGGGAGATACGGTTCTCGCTAAGAACGACGGGCGTGAACGCGAGCGCAACGCCGTATGTTTTGAACTCGATCGTCACGTTTCCGTAGAGATCGCGGGAGATCGGGACGGGGAACTCGCCGCCGGCAAGGAACTTCGCGGTCTCACCCGATACCGCAACCAGGTCGGGCTCTGCCAGAGTATGGTCGAGACCCACCTGGTCGAGTGCATTAAGAATTCCCTGCACGTTGTTGGGTCCAGGCTTGAGCGGATTGCTTCCGATATTGCCAATCTGGATACCCGATGCCTGCGACAGAACCGTGCCCAATCCGAACGGATTTGAGGTCGCCGCGATGATCGGAACGCCGCCCGCAGTCAGGCCGCTTGAGAG
>Ga0335074_10007947_pt1 | contig 14729 bp, 15 predicted proteins | sample Lox_Sample_23_FD_206715 | JGI IMG/M metagenome (GOLD analysis project Ga0335074, IMG submission 206715) | Soil microbial communities from Loxahatchee National Wildlife Refuge, Florida, United States - Lox_Sample_2.3 | ecosystem: Environmental > Terrestrial > Soil > Wetlands | place: USA...
CCTGCATTCCCAGTCCCTTCGGTGCCTTCGCTCAGCGACGCATGATTCCTACTAGATCATGGCCGGCGAGCGCAAGACTAGGCAGGCGGCGCCCCGGCCGGGACGACGCGCGGCGACACCGTGCGGGGAAGGACAGCCGGAGTGAGTTCACTCGCCAGCGGCCTGGTCAACCTGCATGGCTGGATTGCTTACCTGGTGATCGCCGCGCTGGTGTTTGGTGAGACCGCGGTCTTCGTCGGTTTCGTGCTGCCGGGCGAGATCGCGGCCATCCTCGGCGGGGTCCTCGCCAGTCGCGGGCACGTCTCCCTGCCGCTGCTGATCATCATCGTCGTGTTCGCGGCCATTGCCGGACCGTTCGTCGGCTACGAGATTGGCCGGCGGATGGGCGACCGCTTGTTCGCGGCCAAGGCTGTCAGCCGGGTGCAGGGCGGTGCCGACAGGGTTCGCTCCGTACTCGGCAAGCGCGGCGGGGCGGCCGTCTTCCTCGGCAGATTCGTGGCGATCGCTAGGGCGCTGATGCCCGCCGCTGCTGGCGCGGCCGGTGTGCGTCCCGCGACGTTCGCCGGTTATAACGTGCTCGGTGGTCTGCTCTGGGGAGTCGGTTACTGCCTGCTCGGGTATCTGGCGGGCTCGGCGTATGCGGTGGTGGAACGGCGAGTGGGGGCCGGCCTCGCCATTGCGATCGGCGTGATCGTCGTCGTGGCTGCGGCAACCTGGGCGTTCCGCCGCCACCGGGCTCAGGCGAAACCTACGGAGTAGCGCTGGTCGTTCGCTCGCCGCGGTGGCGTGCTGAGGACGGCACGGTCAGCGATCTTGGCTGGGTCAGCCCGGCACGGCGGCGTCAGTGAACTGGATATCGGTGCGGCGGTTAGCCAGGGCTGGCAGCGCCGCCCGTACCTGCGCGGTGTACTCGACGTCTACCTCGCCGACACCGAGCCCCTCGGCCGGTCCGAGGTCGAGGCGCACAACGCCCATCGGGTCGACCAGAAGGCTGCGGCCGACTCCGGTCGGAGCCCTGGTCGGTGCTTCAGCTGGATCGGGGACCTGCCCCGCCGCGGCTATCCAGATGGTGTTCTCGATGGCGCGGGCCCGGATCAGGGTGACCCAGTGCTCCTCCTTGAAGGTGCCGGCTGCCCATGCGGCCGGCAGCACGAGCACGTCGGCGCCGCCTGCGGCCAGCCCGCGCGCCAGCTCGGGGAACCGGACGTCATAGCAGGTCATGAAGCCGACGCGCAGCCCGGCAACGGTCGCGATTACCGCGTCGTCGCCCGGCGCGACGCTGTCGGACTCGCGGTACCCGAGCGCGTCGAAAAGGTGGATCTTGCGGTAGACCGCGGCGAGGCTGCGATCGGCCTCGTAGGCCACTGTCGTGTTGTAGACGCGGCCGTCCGGGGCCGGCTCGAACAGGCTGGCCACGATCGCCAGCCCGGCTTCTGCTGCCGCCTCGGCCAGACCACGGCAGAACGGTCCGTCGAGCGGCTCGGCAACGGCTTTGAGGTCCGCGGAGAACCGCGCTTGCGTTCCCTCCGGGAAGACGGCCAGCCTCGCGCCCTGGTCGGCCGCGCTGGCCGCCGCGGCGGCGACCCGCTCAAGGTTGACCTGTGGTGTCGAGCTGATCGGGAGCTGGCCAAGAGCGACGCGCATGGCCTGCAGCGTAACCCGGCCGCGCACCTGTCTGCATTCGCTCGGCGGTCCTCGCGATTGGAGTCGGCGATGACTCCCTCGTTGTTTCGTGGCGAGCGCAGCGCCCGGGGCACGTCGGCAGGGCGGCGCTGCCCCTGCAAACGCCGCCCGTTGCTGAGCATCCGACGGTTAGCTTGGGTGGCCCCGGCCGGGTCCGGTGGTTCCCGGGTGGCCCCGGCCGGGTCAGATCGGTCAGCTGGGTTCATTGCCGGGCGGGCCCGGCCGCACTGGTCAGGGCCGCGGTCGCGTTAGGACGCGGCCGGGTGCGGGCGCGGTTTGTCCGGTCCCGGCCGACCAGGTTTCTCCGGCTCCGCTAGGGCTGCCTTCGTTAGTCCAGTGGTCCAGCGGCGAGTAGTCATGAGTCGAGTGGGCCGAGTAGGGGCCGCGGCGCGTGGGCACCCGGCGGTATCTGCGGGCCGGGCGGCTCGGGTAGACGGTGCCGCCGACGCGCAGGCAGACGAGCCTGCGTGCGAGGGCCGAGAATGGGCCGGGCGGACGGCCGGCGAGACTCCGCCCGGCGTCCTCGTAGTGGCTGGCAATGGTTACCAGCACCGCAGCCGCGACGGGCGCGCCGATTACAACTGCCGCCGCGATTAACAGGACGATCATCGACCCTCCGTCAGGAGGTTGCCCGGCGCGTCGCGGCGGGCCCTGCCCCCGCCGTGCGGTCAGCCGCGCTAACCTTCCTATAGTCCTAGACACCTGACTCATACCAATGAGTCCATTGTTTGAAACAACCTGGACGGGTATTTCTTAGAGTAGTCGGCGGGGCGAGGAGAGTGACGTTGGCTCATCCGAAGTACCAGCAGATCGCTGACCGGTTGCGCACCCAGATCACCAGTTCTGTGCTCGAGCCGGGCGAGCGGCTGCCGAGCGAGCCCGACCTGGCCACGGAGTACGACGCCTCGAGAAACACCGTGCGACTGGCGATCGCCCTGCTGATCAATCAGGGGCTGGTCGTGAGCCGCCAGGGGCTGGGCACCTTCGTGGTCGAGCCGACCAAGCCCTTCACGGCGCTGCTGTCCCGCACCCCCACACCGCCGCGCGAGCAGCATGCGTCCATGTCGCTGCCTGTCGTCAGCCCGGCCGCCGACGAGTCCGAAATGGTCCGGCTGATCGTGGAGACGGGATCGGCCAGTCCCAGCGTCGCCGAGAAGCTCGATCTGGCGGCCGGCGACCCGGTCGTGATCCGGCGTTCGGAGTACTTCATCGGTGAAGTCCCCTGGCAGCTGATCCACTCGTACTACCCGAGCGACCTGGCGAAGGGCACGGCGCTCGAGCAGGCGGGCGAGATCGAAACAGGAAGCATCGGGCTGCTGGCCGAGCTTGGCTATCCGCAGCAGGGATTCGTCGATGAAATCGGTGCGCGCATGCCGAACGCGCGCGAGCTGGACTTCTTCAAGCTGGCCAGCGCTACGCCGATTCTCGTGGTGAACCGGACGTCCTACACCGCTGACCGGCCTGTCCGGCTCACCCGGTACATCTACCGGGCCGACCGGGTCAGGCTGCTGCACGTGGAGGGCAGCATTCCGGAGCGCTACCGGCACGCCTGAAGCGAGCGGTACCTGGTTCCGGCGCGCCTAACGTACGGTAGCCGCGTGCTGGCCTTGCTGATCGTCGCGGCGTCGCTCGGGATAGACAATCTCGCCGCCTCGATCGCCATCGGTGTCTCCGGCGTCGATGCCCGGACACGACTCCGGGTGGGCCTCGTGTTCGGCCTGTTCGAGTCGGGCATGCCGGTGCTCGGCCTGATCCTCGGCGCGCGAGTCGCGACGAGTCTCGGGTCCGGGGCACGCTGGATCGGCGCCGGGCTGCTTATCGCTGTCGGCCTCTACGCGCTGGTCAGCGCTACTCAATCCGGCCCGGCTCAGTCCCGCCCAGACAGCGCCACCCGCATCCGGCCGGCGGGAACACCCGGCCTCGCCCGACTCCTACTCAGCGGGCTCGCGCTGAGCGTGGACAACCTGCTCGTCGGCTTCGCCCTTGGCACCTATCACGTATCGCTCGTCACCGCCGTGATCGTCATCGGGGCGGTCAGCGCGGCAATGTCACTGCTCGGGCTCGAGCTGGGTGCCCGCATCGGCACCTGGGCAGGCGAGCGCGGCGAGCAACTGGCCGGCCTGATGCTGATCTTCGTCGGGATCGCGATCGCGGCCGGCGCGCTGAGCTGAGTCAGCCGGCCAGCTTGGCGAGCTCCGGCACAAAATAGGCGGCGTTGACCGTGCCCACGCCGGACACCAGGTCGTACCCGCGGCGCGCGCTGAACCCGGTCACCTTGTAGTGCTTGCCGCCCTGGCTGAAGCTCTGGCTGTTGTTGCCCTTGGTAACGTCCACGATGCCCCGGTCGTGCGCACTCTCCATCCGGTAGATCGCGGGGTTGATCAGGCCGAGGCTGTGGCCCGCGTACTGGTCGGCCAGCGCCACGATGCCGGCAAACAGCGGCGTAGCCAGGCTGGTGCCGCAGATCGGGCTCCATTCACCCTTGCCCCCGCCGTAGAAGCTGCCGTAGATCGCCACCGAGCTGTCGCACGACGCATCCATCGAGATATCGGGAACGCCGCGGTGCGGCCCGGTCTGGGCGCGCACAGCATGCTGGTATGACGGCCGGCCGAAGACGATTGACTGGCCGCCGCCGCTGTCGTTCCACGCCACGTCGGGCGACCTGCGCTTGCCAGCGGCGGTGAGGTTCAGCTGAGTGCCGCCGACGGCGGTGACCAGCGGATCGGTGGCCGGCCAGGAAACAGCGCGGGTGGGGTACTCGTCCCGCATGTTGTACTCGTAGCTCGTCGCGCCCTCGTCGCCAGTCGCGGCCAGCACTGTCACACGGTCGCGCCTGGCAAGCTCGTAGGCACCGCGCAGATTGCGGATCGCCGCATAGTCCGACCGGGCCGGGAAGGTCTGCTCAGTAGCCGCGAAGCTCTGGCTGATGACCTGCCCGAGCTTGCGCCTGAGTACGTACTTCTCCGCGGCCACGATCTGCGGGAACCCTGTCGTTCCCTCGTTCTCCGAGGTGGGCGTCTCGACCAGCACGATACTGGCGCCCGGCGCAATCACGTGGGCCCATTCCACGTCGAGCGTGGTCTCCGCGGCCCAGCCCGCCCGGTTGCTGTTGCTCGCGTGATAGGGCGGCACCGGGCCGGCTGGCTGGATGACCCGGAACGACGGCGGTGCCGGCAGGTGGAAGAAGTTGTCGAAGGTCGTCAGGTCACTAGCGATCGTCGGCGACCCGAACGAGTCGACGATCACGATGGTCTGCTTCGCCCCGTCAATGCCCTTGTGGTAGAGCGGTGCCAGCTCGTAAGCCGTCCGGATCTGCGCCGGACTGAGCCCGCCGCCCGGCGGGGCGGGCGAGGTGTTGCCGTTGTGGACGCCGGGACTGATCCTGATCGGGTTGAGGGCCGCGTGCCGGGCTGGCGTGCCGCTGCCCGCTGCCACCGCGTTAACCGCAGCGAGTGCGCCGGCGCCCAGCGCGAACGCGGCGAGCGCGACGATAATCAGCAACTTCGGCGACGGACCTGACCGCTGGTCACCCCCGCCCGGTGGGCGCTCTGGTCGCTGGAGCCACGTCACGTCATCCCCCGTCCACCGGTGGCAAGCCTTCGCCAGGCGCTTCCGACGCTATGGACGGCCAACGGCGTGGTGACGCGCCTCCGGCGAGTTTACCTATTCGGTTATCCGCAGTGCCGCCTTCGGGCAGGACCTGACGGCGTGCCTGACACCGTCGACGAGCCTGGCCGGGATTTCGTCGACCAGGATGTTCAGGTTGTCATCATCATCGACCTGGAAGACCTCCGGTACCAGGCCCGCGCAGACCGCGTTCGCCTCGCAGGCGTCCCAGTCAGCTTCCACTCTCATCCGGCCGGCTCCCTTCGGGTCAGTACGCGCCATGCCGCCCGCACCGGCTGACCGTAGCGCAGACTGTACGACATGCCAATCCAGGACAAGTTCAGGCTAGCCGCCGAGGCGGCCAGGGGCTTCATGCCCGCGGCGGAGGGACTGGCGCTGTACCGCGCGGCAGCGGCGTACGCACCGATGGGCCCGATCGGCGAAGTGGGCACGTACTGCGGGAAGTCCACCATCTACCTGGCCGCGGCGGCTGCCGAGCACGGTCAGAAGGTCATCACGGTTGACCACCATCACGGCTCGGAGGAGAACCAGGCGGGCTGGGAGTATCACGACACTGAGGTAGTAGACCCGCGCACCGGCCGGATGGACACGTTGCCGTTCTTCCGCGCCACCATCGAGGACTCCGGGCTAGCCGAGCACGTCATCGCCGTGATCGGCACGTCGGCCGACGTGTCGCGCCTGTGGCGCACGCCGCTTGGCCTGCTGTTCATTGATGGCGGGCACAGCGAGGCCAACGTGGTAACGGACTACGAAGGCTGGGCGCCGTGGGTGGCCCGCGGCGGAGCGCTGGCCTTCCATGACATCTTTCCCGACCCGGCCGACGGCGGTCAGGCCCCGTACCGGGTGTACTTGCGCGCGCTGGCTTCCGGCGCGTTCACCGAAGTGAGCGTCACCGGCTCGCTACGCGTCCTGGAGCGGACTGGCGACGGCATCTGACCGGTCGCTCGCTGGCTGATCGCTGCCGGACTCGCGGGTCGTCGTTCCCCCGCCGCCCGAGGCCGGGCACCCGCAGGTGGCGGGATCAGCTGGCTGCCATACGTCCGGGCCGGCGGCGGCGTGCAGGAAGATCTTCGCCGCCCCCGTGCACACCGCCCCGGTGCACACTGCGCTGTCGCCGGCCGCATTCCCGGCGGCCAGCACGTCGGCCGCCAGCACGTCGGCCGCCAGCACGACCGCGGCCGCTGTCCAGGTGCTCTGCTCGTGCGGGAAATGCTTGCCGTTGACGAACTGCCAGCCGGTCCAGTAGCTGCCGTCGCCGGCCCGCAGGAACTGGATCTGCTCGAACAGTTGCAGCGCCTCGCCGCGACGGCCGATTGCGGCCAGAGCGATGGCCAGCTCGCAGGTTTCGGCACCGGTCACCCAGGGCTCGTCGCTGACGCAGCGCACCCCGAGCCCGGGCACCACGAACGTGTCCCAGCCAGCCTTGAGCAGACGATCGGCGGCGGCGCCGCGGACCGGGCCGCCCAGCACCGGGTAGTACCAGTCCATCGAGAACCGGCTTTTGTCGGCGAATGCCTCGCCGTGGCAGGCAACCGCGTGCCCGAGCAGCGTGGCGGCGAGCGCCCAGTCGGGCTGCGGCTGCCCCAGGTGCTCCGCGAGCGCGATCGCGCAGCGCAGGCTGTGGTACATGCTCGAGCAGCCGGTTAGCAGTGCGTAGCCGTCCGGCGTGCCGTCTTCGTGCCGCCGCCAGATGATCTCGCCGCGTGGAGTCTGCAGGCCGATGGCGAAGTCGATGGCGGCCCGCACCACCGGCCACATCTGCGCGGCAAAGTCCTCGTCGCCAGTGACCAGCAGCTCGTGCCAGACGCCAACCGCGCAGTACGCTGCGTGGTTGCTCTCGGTGGTCCACTCGGTCACGACGCCGCCGCAGGCGGCCTGCACCGGCCAGGAGCCGTCTGGTTGCTGCGCCTGCGCCAGCCAGGCGTACGCGGCGCGCGCTTCGCGGCGCAAGCCGCACACGCTCAGCGCCATCGCGCACTCCACGTGGTTCCACGCGTCGACGTGCCCGTCCGGCCAGCCGATGGACCCGTCAGCCTGCTGATCGGCCGCGATCGCATGCCCCGTCGCGATCAGCTGGTCCGCGGTCAGGATGCCCGGCAGGGAGGGCACTGCGGTGCCAGTGTTTACCGCGGTGCCGGTGCTTGCCGGAGTGCCGGTGCTTGCCGCGATGACCGTGCGTTCGCGATGGGTGCCGTCCACAGCGGGCCAGCCGGTGGAATTGCTGAGCCGCTCAGGCCGCCGCATGCACCTTCTCCGCGGCCGCCGGGTCGGACCGCGTCTCCGGCACGACCGGCTTGGTGGCGTACACGACCAGGCTCTTGCCGAGGAGCGGGTTCAGTGCCCGGTCGGCGAGCCGAGTCACGGCCGGCTTGCGCATGATGTCCCACACCAGCAGCTTGTGGTACGCGCTGGCGAGCGGGTGGTCATCGTCGTGCACGCCGACCGCGCACTTCAGCCACCAGTACGGCGAATGCAGTGCGTGCGCGTGATGGTGCCCGCCGACGATCAGACCGGCGCGCCGCAGCTTGATTTCCAGCTCACTGCGGGTGAAGATGCGCACGTGCCCGCCGGGCACATTGTGGTAGTCGTCGGACAGCGCCCAGCAGACCCGTTCAGGCAGCCAGGAGGGCACCGTCACGGCGGCGATGCCACCGGGCCGCAGCACCCGGCTGATCTCGTCCATCGCGCGCTGGTCGGCGGGAATGTGTTCGAGTATCTCGGCGGCGATCACCAAGTCGAAGCTGCCGTCAGGCAATGGCATCCGGGTGGCGTCCCCAGCTGTCGCAGTCAGGCTGGCCGGCGGCTGGATCTCGCCCGCCTCAGCCATCGCGGCGGCGATCGCGCGCACCCGCTCCAGTTCGCCGCGATCGGTGTCGAGCGCGACAACCTGGGCCCCGCGGCGGGCTGCCTCGAAAGCGTGCCGCCCGGCGCCACAGCCTAGGTCGAGCAACCGCGTTCCCGGATGAATTGGCAGCCGGTGAAAATCCACCGTCAGCATGGCGCGGCCTCCCCGGCTGACGTCGCCGAGGGTGCCCGGCGGGCAGCGATCGCCTGCCGGTACTCAGCGACCGTGGCCCTGGCCACCGCCTGCCAGGCGAACCGCTCGGCGACCCGGTCCAGCGCTGCCTGCGACAGCCGGCCGCGCTCGGCCGGCGAGTCGTGCAGCAGCCGCAGCGCAGCGCAGAGTTCCTCCGCGTCGCCCGGCGTGACCAGCAGCGCAGCGTCGCCGGTCACCTCGGGCAGCGCGCCGGTGCGACTGGCCACCAGCGGCGTGCCAGACGCCATGTGCTCGACCGCCGGCAGCGAGAACCCCTCGTACAGCGACGGCACGACGGCGATCTCGGCACTGGCGGCCAACTCGGCCAGTTCGGAATCGCTGATGCCGCTGACGAACTGAACCTTGTCAGCCAGCGAGAGCTCGCCCAGCAATCGCTGCGTCGGGCCATCCGGGACCAGCTTGCTGACCAGGGTGAGCGAGACGGTCCGCTCGGTGCTCAGCTTCGCGAAGGCGCGCAGCAGGGTGGCGACACCCTTCACCGGCGAGTCCGCGCTAGCGACGGCGATGATCCGGCCGGGAACGCGCGGGTGCGGCCGCGGGTGAAACAGCCGGGTATCCACGCCGAGCGGAATGACCTTGACGTTCTCTGGCCTGACCTTGAAGTCGCGGAGGATGTCGGCTTTGGAGGACTCCGAGCCGGTCATGATCGGGCCGATGCGCCTGGCGACGCGACCCTGCATGCCCACGAACGAATACCAGCGCCACTTCGGAATCTTCTTCAAGCCGCGGGCAGCTGCCAGCTCGATCCGGCGGTCCACACTGATCGGATGATGGATGCTGGTCACCAGTGGCAGCCCGAGCCGGGTGATTCCGAGGTTGCCGTAGGCGAGCACCTGGTTGTCGTGCACGATGTCGAAGTCGCCGGCCCGCGCCCGGAGCGCGCGGAGGGCCCGGAGACTGAACGTCAGCGGCTCGGGGAAGTACGCGGTCCACATGCCTGCGACCTCGAGCATGTCGATCCAGTCCCGGTACTCGCTCAGGTGCGGAGTGCGGAACGGATCATCGTCGCGGTACAAGTCCAGGCTCGGGAGTTCGATCAGCTGCGGGCCGGGCTCGAGCTCGGGGTAGGGCTGGCCCGAGTACACCTCGACGTGGTGGCCAAGCGCAGCGAGCTCGCGGGACAGATGGCGGAGGAAAATGCCCTGCCCCCCGCAGTGCGGCTTGCTCCGATAGGAGAGCAAGCACACCCGCAGCGGCGCGCTGTCAGTGCCCGGGATGCCTGCCGTGCGCGGGTTGCCCTCCGCGTACGGGAGGTCGGCTGCCACGGTACTCACGCAGGCTCGCGCCTCCTGTCTCGCCGCCGGCTGCCCCCGAGTGGGCGACCCGCGTGACCCCCAGTCAGCGAACCCTACCAAGCAAGTAACTTGGGTGCCCTTAGACCCCACTCGTTTGCCTGGCTGTCCCGCGTGCTGCCACTATCTATAAGCTGCCGCGACGACGGTATGACATGGAGGCACCGCTGACACGACGGGCACTCATCACCGGGATCACCGGCCAGGACGGTTCCTACCTGGCTGAACACCTGGTGGACATGGGATATGAGGTCTGGGGGCTGATTCGGGGCCAGGCGAACCCGCGGGTGCGCCACCTCCGGAAGCTGCTCGGCGACGTGCGCCTGATCCGCGGCGACCTGCTCGATCAGGGCAGCCTGATCGCGGCCGTGGAGCGCGTCCAGCCAGACGAGGTCTACAACCTGGCCGCGATCTCGTACGTGCCGCTGTCCTGGCAGCAGGCCGAGCTGACCGGCGAGGTGACCGGGCTGGGCGTGCTGCGGGTGCTGGAGGCCATCAGGGTTTGCAGCGGAATCAGCGCGTCCCGCACTCCCGGCAGCGGCCAGATCCGCTTCTACCAGGCGTCGACCTCGGAGATGTTCGGCCAGGTCAGCCAGGCCCCGCAGAACGAGCAGACAGCTTTCCACCCGCGCAGCCCGTACGGGGTGGCGAAGGTGTACGGCCACTTCCTGACGCAGAACTACCGTGAGTCTTACGGCATGTTCGCGGTGTCGGGAATCATGTTCAACCACGAGTCACCGCGCCGCGGCGCCGAGTTCGTGACCAGGAAAGTCTCGCTCGGAGTGGCCAAGATCAAGCTTGGTTACGAGCGCCAGTTGCGGCTGGGCAACCTGAGCGCCAGCCGCGACTGGGGGTTCGCGGGCGATTACGTCCGGGCCATGCAGCTGATGCTGGCGCAGGACTCGCCTGCTGACTACGTCGTCGGCACCGGCGTCACGCACGCGGTAGAGGAACTGGTCGATGCCGCCTTCCGCACGGCCGGCCTGAACTGGCGCGACCACGTGGTGACAGACGCGGCCTTCATCCGGCCGGCCGAAGTGGACCGGCTCTGCGCGGATCCGGCCAAGGCCAAGGACGAACTCGGCTGGGAGCCCAAGATCGGCTTCGAGGAACTGGTCGAGATGATGGTCGACGCGGACCTGGACCTGCTCGCCGAGTCCGACGGCATCGCGGGCGAGGAGTTCGCGACCGAGTCCTGGTAGTCGGCGGCCCGGCCGCGGCGATTCCATGATCGTTGTTGATCTGGGGGGCCTATAGGCCCCCTGATTTCACAACGATCATGGAGCTGGGGAACTGGAGCTGGCCGGGAGGGCGTCGGCGAGCCGGGAGTTGGTTAACTGGAGGGCTGGCGAGCTAGCTGACGTAGCCGCCGAGTAGCGAACCGATGAAGTACGTGAGGCCGGCGGCCAGCGCGGCGAGCACGAACTGACGCAGCGCGCCGCGGAGGAACGGCCGGGCCGTCACGCGCCCGACGATGCCGCCGCCGGCGAACGCCGCGAGCGCGGCGAGTATGACGCTGGCCGCGAGCGACCGGAAACCGAGCAGGAACGGCAGCAGCGGGATAAGCGCACCGACGGCGAAGGTAACCAGCGAGGCCCAGGCCGCGGTGATCGGCGACGGCAGCTCGTCATGGTCGACGCCGAGCTCTTCCCGGACGTGAATGCGCAGCGCTTCGTCGGGATGGCGGGACAACTGCCGGGCGACCTCGTCGGCGAGCGCCGGGTCGACGCCGCGCATCTTGTACAGGGCAGCCAGCTCCGCCTGCTCGTCAGCCGGGTTGGTCTCAAGCTCGATGCGCTCCCTTTCCACCTCGGCGGCGACCAGTTCGTTCTGCGAGGAAACCGACACGAATTCGCCCGCGGCCATGGAGAAGGCGCCTGCGGACAGACCGGCCAGGCCGGTGAGGACGATGGCATGCGGCGCGAGCCGGGCGCCGCCGACTCCGGCGATCAGCGACACGTTCGTCACCAGGCCGTCCATCGCACCGAACACCGCTGGCCGCAGCCAGCCGCCGGACACGTCACGATGCTGGTGGCTGACCTCCGGGTCGGCCTTCCCGGGCTGGGCCTGGCTGCCCGCCCTCGCCGGGTGATCAGGCGCCTCGGCTGCGGGCTTGCTTGCGAACGTCATGCCTGAACGTACCTGCTCGCGCCGACTGCGACTAGCCGCCGCCTGCTTCGGCTGGGTGACCCGGCTAGCCGGGCAGTGCGTGCGACGGCTTAGCCCAGCGACTGGGCGGGACGGGTCGGGAGCCCGGCCGCGTGCCAGGCCTGGAAACCGCCATCGAGGTCGGTGGCTTCGGCCAGCCCGATGCGCCGGAGCGATGCCGCCGCCAGTGTCGAAGCGTAACCTTGCGAGCACATCACGATGATCTGCATGTCGGTCCGGGCGAGCGCCGGAATCCTGGCCTCACTGCGCGGATCAAGCCGCCACTCCAGGACATTCCGGCCGATGATGATGGCGCCGGGCACTTCGCCTTCCACGATTCGCTGCTCGAGCGGCCGGATGTCGACGAGGACCGCGCCGTCGGTGAGGGCGGCCAGTGCCGCCTCCGGGCGCAGCCGCCGCAGGCCGCTGCGCGCTTCAGCCAGAAGCTCGTCGATACCAGGGGCGCCATCCGGCAGCGCGTCCGAGGTCAGCTTCGCGGCTGATGCGCTGGCTTTCGCCAGCGCGGTATCGGCCCCGCCGCGCCCGCGGCCGCCTTCAGGCCCGTCGATCGCGACTGTCTGCCTGGCTATCAAGCCATAGTCGGTTGAGGTGTAGTACGTCATCGCGGTCAGCGGGGGAGAGTACGCGTGGATGCTGGTGGCCGAGCCCTGGCCGCCGTGGGCCACGTCGTGGACGTGACCGGGCCCGAACGCCACTGCCTGGCCGGGCCCGAGCCGCCGGTGGCTGATGCGGCCGGCGGGCGCCCGGTACTGCTCGAGCAGGCCGCCGTCGGCGACGGCGAACGAGCCAGACGACCCGCCGTGGTCGTGCCAGTCGGTGTCCTGGCCGCGTTCCCAGGCCAGCAGCCAAACGTCGCAGGAGTTGGACCGGTGCAGCGGCAAGTACCACCGGACGTCCGGATCGCGCACCACCAGATCGGACCAGAGTTCGCGGTGGGTGGCCAGCTCGGTCGTGATGGACCGGAGCTGAGCAGGTGTCAGCCGGCCACTGTGCGGCGCCAAGCCCGCGAGCATTGCCTCGATAGCCTGCTGGCGCTCAGGGCTGACGCCCCAGCCGGGCTTGAGCCCCGCGTTCGCGTCCGGGTACTGCACGCTCTCTTCCTGCCGGGTCACCGCCGGTCGCGACATCTGGCCTCCTACGATTTGCCGTCATTATCTATCCGGCTGCCCGTCCATGAGCCGTCCAGAAGCAACTCGATGTCCGTGCCGAACTGCCGGTCCACGGTGATTGGCTCGATGAGGTCCGCAAGCCGGCCGAGCAACGCCTGGCAGCCGGGCGGCCACGGCGGGCCGGCTAGCGAGGCTGCCTGGAAGGCCGCCAGCGCGCCGCAGGCGGCCACTGCCCGGCCCCGCCGCAGCGCTGCACGCAGGTTCATCGCGGCGTCCCAGGCGAACGACTGCACGTCTTCCTGCCCGCCCGAAGTCTCGATGGTGCCAAGCCCAGCCGGCAGCGCGAGCCGCCGCATCGCGTGTACCTCGCCTGCGGCTCGCTTGTGCACTGCGACTAGCCCGGCTTGCGGGCCGGGGTCACGGGTGAGCTGGGCCGGCAGGCCGGTGACCGCCGGGTCGAGCAGCCGGTGCAGCTGTGCGGCCCCGACCTCGGCAGCGTGCGTGATCGCGGCGGTGAGCTGATCACACTGCGCGGCCAGATCGATGCCGTGGAATCCGGCCGTTCCGACAAACTCGCCGTCCAGGAACGCGGGCGAGTCCGTTACTCCGGCCAGCGCACGGTCCGCTGCGGCGGCAAGCCCGCTGGTGGCCCGCCGCACCTGCGCAAGTACCGCGCCGGCGACCCGGAATGAGACCGGTGCCTGCAGCATGCGCGGCTGGCCGGCCGGCTCGATGATCGCGCGGACGGCAGCCAGCACTTCGGCCAGCACCTCATCGCCGCGAGCGCAGGCTGCCCGGTACGGGCCGGCCGGAGCGCGGATGGCGGCGATGGCGAGCCCGCTAGCGGCGGTCAGCATCGCCGCCACCTGCTGCGCCTCAGCGACGGCGAGAATGGCGAGCGCAGTCGCGCCAGGTACGCCGGCCAGTAGGGCAATGCCTTCCTTCGGGCCGGGCTGGTAGGCGGGCAGGCCGTGCGCGGCGAGTGCGGCCGCGGCTGGCCGCACACTGGCCGCAACGGCATTCCCGGGCGCACCGTCAGCCGCGGAGGCGAGCGCGTCGCCGGCTGGCCGCAGGACGCTGCCGAGGCCGGCCAGCGGGCTGAAGCAGTGCGCGAGCTGGATGATCTCGCCGGCACTGCCCGCTCCGTCGCGCGGCACGGCCGGGGTGATCCGGGCCGCGAGAAACGCCGTCAGCCGCTGGCACAGCCCCGCCGACACTGCTGCATCGCCAGCCAGGAACGTCCGCAGCCGCACCGCGAAGATGGCCCGGACATCGGCCTCGGGCAGCCACGGCGGGCCACCCGTCGCCCGGCCGAGCAGAAGGTTGTGCTGGTGCACGTGCCGCGCGGAATCGCCGAGGCGCACCGAGCTCAGCGCGCCCATGCCGGTCGTCACGCCGTAGACGGCCGCGCCGCCGTCGAGCACGGCCCGGGCACGATCGCAGTGCGCCTGCACGAAACCGGCGAGCTGAGGCGAGAGCTGGACCTGCCCGCCCGCGCTGACCACGCGCACGGCTGCGGCATCCAGGTCTTCCGCCGTCGTCAGAACCCGGACGGGGAGCACGCCTACCGGTACCTGAGCATGGTGCCGACGTCAGCCTGGTCGGCCTTGGCCAGGATGAGGTTGCCGACGGCGATATCGAGGATGGCCAGGCCGCGATGCCAGAGCAGGATCCGCTCGTCCGGCGATTCCCGGCCGGGCTTGCGGCCGGCCACGATCTGGCCGAGCTCGGCGTGCAGCGAGCCGGCGGTGAGCCGCCCGGTGTCGACGTGGCGGCGCAGCGCGCCGAACT